>Ga0208716_1000219_pt1 | contig 23931 bp, 24 predicted proteins | sample NGESurdeep092012_8_FD_184482 | JGI IMG/M metagenome (GOLD analysis project Ga0208716, IMG submission 184482) | Arctic peat soil microbial communities from Barrow, Alaska - NGEE Surface sample 415-3 deep-092012 (SPAdes) | ecosystem: Environmental > Terrestrial > Soil > Wetlands > Peat ...
CAGCTTCCGTAACGCCAGGGCCAATCGTGAACACCCATACTTGCCCCTTTTATTTCCACCACTGAGCCCTACCACGGTTCAATTATCAAATCAAGTAGAGATCGCACCCGTGGATAGGTGAAAATTCTTGGTAAGACCCGCCCTCATCCCTTCCTGCTCGATAGCTACAGGTTCACTGGCACATTCCGGCAAGCGTAGTAGATGGTTGGGACGCGGTCCATCAGCGGCAGTCTTGAGGTAAACAATATCCTCATACAGACCAATCGTAAGTTTTACAGCTTTTTCTCCTTTAACAATGTAGAAAAGATATTGTTCGTTAATGATGCCTTGAATAGCCTGTTCTTGGGTAAATCTCCATCCAGTTCCAGCAATGTGGGATATTCGTTGATAGGGACTAGCGTGCTCCGTTTTAGTAATACACGTGACTAAGGTCACGCAGGTAGTAGCCTTCATGGGATTATTGCTGAGTTCTGTCTTATGTACAGAATTGACCAATCAATCACATTTATATCAGATGACCCTCTGATCCAAATCGCCAGTTTGGAAGGGAAATAGTTTTATAGCAAATCCCTCAGACCTTTTGGTTGGGGTTTCTCGGCTGTCCTTGTGTGCGGGTTGAACGGCTTGCCCTGGGATGGCTTCGGCTCCGCAGCCATCCGAAACCAACCCGCACTGAGAGGCTGTATAGAAGACTCATCCAGGGGTTTCCTCTTCTGTAGAAGGCATGATTAACCCTTTGACTCGTTCTTCGGGCAAGAGTTTCACAATAGGCTTGCCTGCGGTTTCCCGACCTTCCAGAGGAATTTGATCGACCGGAAGATTGTGGATACGGTTAGGCCCACCGCTAGAGGTTAAGACCAGCACTTGTTGTCCCTCGCGCGCAGAGACGGATATCATACCGGCCAGTTCATCACCCTTAGTTTGCAAAAGACCAGGAGTACCCATATCACTGCGGGAACCTGAACGAATTGCACTCAAGGGTAAGCGTTTGCCAAATCCCCTAGCCGTAATCAGAACGATCTGGTCGGGAGGAGCAACCACCGTCATAGATACCAACTGTTCTTTCGGGCGGAGTTTTAGTGCCTTTAATCCAGCGGCTTGCCGTCCCATCACAGGCAATTGAGCTTCATCTAAGGGGAAGCGCAGCAATCTTCCCCCGGAAGTCGCAAGCACCGCATGGCCGCTGGCTCCTGTCAAATGGGCAGAGACCAGATAGTCTTCTTTCTCTTGGGTGCCTTCGGTAAAGGTACCCAGCTTTATGGCATTTAATCCGCGCCCGGTCAGATTACCAAATTCAGAAAGAGCCATCCGTTTGAGCTTACCTCCAGCGGTGCGCAGCACCATGTACTGGTCATCAGGATATTCCTGAAGCGCAAAAGTGGTGCAGACCTCGTCCCCTTTAATATCAGAAGCAGAGACGAGGGTAACCAGAGGCGTCCCTCTGCCTCGACTGGTCTCTGGTATCTCACTGATCGGCACTTGATGCACCCGGCCCATGCGCGTCACGACCAGCAAATCTTTTTGGGTCGTTGAGCTGTGTTGCTCTACGACATAGTCTTCCACCCCTTCGCTAATAGCCGTATTCGCGTTTTCGGAACGACGATTCTTCGTGGGGCGGAAACGACGTATGTAGCCTTTTTGGGTGACCTGAACGGTGCAGGTGACATCGGCAGCCACAGCAATGGGCTCAACGGTCATCTTCGTCACGTGGGGATTAATTTGCGTACGGCGGGGATTATCGTACTTTTTCTTCAGGGTTTTAAGTTCAGCCTTGAGGAAGTTCATCAGTTTCTTGCGGTCCGTGAGTAGACTTTCGATGGTGGCAATACGACTGAGGAGTTCCTCTTGCTCTGATTGCAGATGTCCTCGGTCTAGCTGCGTTAGACGACGCAAAGGCATCTGCAGAACAGCTTCTGCCTGAGAAGTACTCAGGTTCATTTCTGATTGCAGCCTCCCTCTAGCCGTGGGCACATCAGCAGAGGTCCGCAACAGATTGATAACTCCATCCAGATTGTCTAAGGCAATCAGAGAACCGGCCAAGAGATGAGCTTTTTGTTGCTTTTCTCCCAATTCACAGCGGAGGCGTCTGCTCAGTGTTTCCTCTCGGAAATTCAGGAATTCTTGGAGGAGCTGTTTTAGGGATAGAAGCCGGGGCTGTCCATTCACAATGGACAGTAGAATAACTCCAAAGTTGTCCTGGAGCTGCGTTAAACGAAAGAGCTGTTGAAGGACTGCTTCCGGTTGAGCTTCTTTGCGCAGTTCAATGACAACCCGCATTCCGGTGCGGTCTGATTCATCCCGGAGATCAGAAATCCCTTGAATTCTCCCTTCATTCACCAGATCGGCAACTTTTTCGATCCAAGCCGCTTTATTAACCTGATAGGGCAGTTCTGTGACTACAAGCGCAGGCTTACGAGAACGTCCCCGGCCCACTTCTTCCTGGTGTACAACCCCTCGAACCGTAACACTCCCTCGGCCATTGGTGTAGGCATCTCGAATACCGTCCGTATTGACGATATGCCCGCCCGTGGGAAAGTCCGGGCCCGGAATCAGGGCGTGGAGGGCTTCATCACTCAAATTCTGGTTATCGGCCAAAGCGACCAAACCATCTACGAGTTCCCCGAGGTTATGGGGAGGAATATTGGTTGCCATCCCCACGGCGATCCCGTTACAGCCGTTGAGGAGCAAGATAGGAAGTTTGGCAGGGAGGACGACAGGCTCTCGTTGTGAACCGTCAAAGTTGTCCTGAAAATCAACAACTTCTTCCCGGACATCTTCCAGAAGTCCTTCAAATCCCACAGCCGCTAAACGGCACTCTGTGTAGCGCATGGCGGCGGCAGGGTCATTATCTACCGAACCGAAATTGCCATGGCCTGACAAGAACGGATAACGACTGGAAAATTCTTGGACCATTCGCACCAAAGCATCATAAACAGCCTGGTCTCCATGGGGATGATATTTACCCAGAACATCCCCGACCACACGAGCACATTTACGGAACGGTCGGTCGGGGGTCAACCCCAACTCCGCCATCGCAAAGAGAATTCTGCGATGTACAGGCTTCAGCCCATCACGCACATCGGGAATCGCGCGACCGACAATCACGCTCATGGCGTATTCCAGGTAGGAGCGCTGCATCTCGCTCTGGAGGGAAGTTGGCAGGATTTTTCCTTCCTCTGGAGTGGGGTCTGTGAAGCTCAGTTGCTTGGCCATGGGATTCCTTCTACACCAATGAACAGTTGTACCCCACCAAAGGGGCTTCTAGAGAAGCCTATCAAAAAGCCTGCGGACAGCAACATATTCTGCTCATAAAAACAGAACGGCATTGCTCAGCAGGCTAAGGGGATAAAGACGACCGACTATTGCCCGTCATCTCAGGGTTCCTAAGGAGTGCGTTGCTTGGCTGGGACTTCTTCCGGCAGAATTGCTCCCTCTACAGGACATACCTGCAAACAGATACCACAATCAATACAGGTGGCAAAATCAATCCAATACCAATCCGTCCCCTTCGCATTTTTGCCGGGTCCTTGGTCAATACAAGAGACAGGGCAGGCTTCTACACAATCTGCTACACCCTCGCAGACATCCGTAACAATTGTATGGGACATGGTTTTTCCTTCACAGGGGCATTCGACAACCATTATACGGGGACGAGCAGCGCCTAGCCTGTATTACGCATTCCGGCGGCGATGCCATTGATGGTCAAAAGCGTCCCCCGCAGGAGTTCAGCTTGGCTATCCCGGCGAATCGGATTCGGGCTGCGGAATCGCTGGATCATATAGACCTGTAGATACCCCAAGGGAACAATCGAACCATTACGGAGTTGAATAGAGCGCTGTAGGCTGGGGTTATCATCAAGAAGACGCTGGTGCTCACTGATCGCTAAAACTAGCCCTTTCGTAAGCTCCGCTTCCGTTTCAATCCGCTTGTGCAAACCATACGCCATCACCTTATGTTCTTCAGGCATCAGACGGTCTAAATAATGCTTGGCAATCTGTAAATCAGCCTTAGCCAGGGTCATTTCCACCTTGGAAATCAGCGTCCTAAAGAAAGGCCATTGACGATAGATCGATTGCAACTCTGCCAGATGTTTTTCAGGATTGAGGCTGATGTATTTCTCTAGTGCCGTTCCTACCCCATACCAAGCCGGGAGCAAGTATCGAGCCTGGGTCCAAGAAAACACCCAAGGAATCGCCCTCAGGCTGGCAAAGTCCCGTTTCCCCTTGCGTCTAGCAGGACGAGAAGAGATCTGAAGTTCGCTAATTTCTTGAATAGGCGTGACATAGTTGAAAAATTCGAGGAAACCCTCAGTGTCATACACTAAATTTCGATACTCTACGCGGGCATCCTCCGAGAGTTGCTCTAGAAGCTGATGGGTGTACTGAAGCCCAGGCGGTGTGGTAGGCACTACACTAGCCTGAATCACCGCTGCCGTTACGGTCTCAATACTTTTGATGGCTAGTTCAGGGAGAGAATACTTCGAAGCCAGCACTTCACCCTGTTCTGTAATTTTGATTCTGCCGCCGATTGAGTGTCCTGGTTGAGCCAGAATCGCTTGATAGGCAGGCCCTCCGCCACGACCTACCGAACCTCCGCGACCATGGAAAATTCTAAGGCTTACCCCATGGGCCGAGGCTACCTTATCAATCGCAATTTGCGCTTTATAAATTTCCCAGTTACTGGAGAGGAAACCACTGTCCTTGTTCGAGTCAGAATAACCAAGCATCACTTCCTGTAGACAGTTGAGTCCTGCCTCCATCGAGGTCAGGTCCGCTAAATAGGAATGGTAGAGGGGCAGAGAGAATAATTGCTCCAAGATCTTCGGAGCCCGCACCAGGTCTTCCACGGTTTCAAACAGAGGAACCACCATCAAACTGCCACCACCCGTTTCTGGGCTAAATAGTCCTGATTCCTTAGCAAACAACAGGACTTCCAGGAGGTCTGAAGTCTGGCGGCTCATGGAAATGATGTAGGTATTGCAGATCTTCTGTCCGAATTCTTCTTGCATCTGCTGAAGAATGCGAAAGGTTTCAATCATCTCGTTGGTACGCGCCGAGAAATTCAACTGATGAGGAATGAGGGGACGCAAGGTTTGTAATTCTTGGATCAGCCATTGACAGCGTTCCTCTTCGGACAAGCTGGAATAGGAAACACCCTCTTCAAACAGCCGCAACTGAATCGTGATTTCATTGAGGGCCGCTTCGTGCTCACTGCTGTCTTGACGAATATCCTGCATTGCCATATGGAAGCCGAATACTTCTATTTGCAGCATCAAATCATCCAGTTCTTGACACGTTAATCCAGAAGAACGGAGGCTCTGGCGGACCAATTGTACATCTGCCAATAATTCCTCCGCCTGACGGTAAGCACCCCGCCAGCTCCGCTCTTCCATTTCAGTCAATCCCCCAGGGCCATTGTCTGCCAGGAATTGATTACGCCTAAGCGCTAATTCCAAACGCTTGTGCATATAGGCCAGCTTCAAGCGATAGGGCTCTTGGTGGTAGCGGAGCGCTAGTTCTTCATAGATTTTCGGGAAAACGCCTTGGTCATTATCTAGAGAATATAAAAAGTCCGGATGAACATCACTCCAATGCTGAGAAACACTCAGAATCCGCGTTAGCTCATATACCTTTTGGATATATTTCTGTAGGGCCACTTTGCGCTGTAAACAGGCTGTTTGCCAAGTCACTATCGGCACCACCGAAGGATTACCATCGCGGTCAGCACCCACCCAGGAACCAAAGTGACAGAAATTGGGTAGGTCCTTGGCTAGCTGGGGATAATACTCTTTCAGGCTGTAGCCCAGGTCTCGATAAATGGAGGGGACCGCATCAAATAGGACATCCGAAAAGTAACTGAGGGTATGGGCTACCTCATCCAACACTTCAGGTTTGAATTGGTGAAGTTCATCGGTGCGCCACCACAGTCGAATCTCTTCCTTTAGCTTTTCGCGTAGCGTTTGGATCTGCCACGGAGAAGACCAAGGGCTATCGAGGCTATCCAAGAGATGCACTAAATAGCGGTGCTTTTCGCGAATGGTCCGCCGCACAATTTCCGTGGGATGGGCCGTGAAGACTAACCGCACATCCAATTGGTCTAGAACACGGGATAGTTCTGGTGCTGAAATTCCTAGGGCTTTCAGCTCGCCAAAAAGCCAACGAAAAGAACCAATAGGGGCTTCCTCCAGTCCTCCTTCCCGTCGATAGGTTTTTTGTTCGTGATGCTGTTCGACTAAATTGACTAGCTGAAAGTAAAGACTAAAAGCACGCGCCGCCTGCACCGCTTCACTCAAAGACAGAGCATCCACCATCTGTAAGACACCCTTTTCAGGGTTTTTCAGAGCTTGCCCTTCAGAAGTCCGCTGGGCTCTGAGATGCTCTAAAAGCTTGGCCAGATCTGGTCCGCACTCGCTAACCAAAACCTCCTGCATGAGGTCTTCTACCGTCTGGATGTTCTGATACATCGACTGCATGGTTACATCCGTGGGAGAAACGATATCTAAACTTGTTTCTGATGTCATGGCGGTGCAACAAAAAGAGAGATTTTTACATTATCGATACCCGAGGGCACAGACTGTAAACCCGTTGGTATGACTTAATATCCTACGAGGGTTTGAGCTTGTCCTAATGAATCCTTTGATACCTAATCAAAAAGCGGGACAGCTCTAGGATCATAAAGCTGCCCCGCTTTCAAACACTTTCAACTAGGAAAGCTTCTTGAAAGGTTTATTTGTTGGGCTTGTGAACGGTGAAGCTCATCACCTGACACTGCTTGATGTTGTCAAAAGCAACAACACGGATGTAGCAGTTGGGGTAAGAAGAGCGACAGGCTTGCACTTCGTTGAGAACTTCCTGGGTGCTCTTAGCAGAGAACATAGGGAGCTTCCACATGGTCCAGTAGCAGTCCGTAGGCAAGGAAGTCTCGTTGAACTCAATGGCAGGGAAAAAGCCATTGTCCAAGGTGTACTGGATTTGCTTGTTGATTTGAGCATCGCTCAGAGGAGGCAGGTAGGAGAATGTCTCGAAGCGTTGTTGCTTAGGTAGAGTTTGCATGGGTACCTCGTGTGTATAGTTTTGCTCTTCACAGAGCTTTTATTTTTCTTCAGGACTGATTTCCTCAGTCCTAGCATCCGGCCCGGAATCTGAGAGGGTGAACTGGGTAATCCTTTCTAGGTGCTGACGACGGTGTTCTGTATTCGCTTTTAGAATTTCAGTCCGGGTCATCTCAGGCAAGAACTCTAGGACTTCTTCCGCTAAGTGCTCTCGAACGGTCATCACGCGAAAAGCCAGCTCTTGCCGTGCTTCCAGCAACTCCAGGAGGTAAGCTTCTCCATCTTGGATCTTGTCTTGAGTGGAGAACCTACTCATCCAGAGTGCCTGAGGAGGGTCCGTCTCAGAGAGTTGGGCAAGCACTGTCCTCACTGCTTGGTAGGTCAGATAACTGGCCAAGACTTTCGCAGTAGCTTTAGCGATGTGCTTAATATCCATGAGACGAAATTGCCCCTACACCATAGGTACCTTTCATCTTGTCCTACAAAAGTAAAACTAGATGGTGTCCATAGCCTCAAATTCGAACTTGATCTCTTTCCAGAGTTCGCAAGCAACAGCCAATTCAGGAGACCACTTGCAAGCCTCGCGGATGATGTCGCCGCCTTCGCGCATCAAGTTACGACCTTCGTTACGAGCCTGCACGCAAGCTTCCAAAGCTACACGGTTTGCAGTTGCTCCAGGAGCGTTACCCCAAGGGTGGCCCAAAGTACCACCACCGAATTGCAGAACAGAGTCATCGCCGAAGATGTCCACTAAGGCAGGCATGTGCCATACGTGAATACCACCGGAAGCTACAGCCATAACCCCAGGCATGGAAGCCCAGTCTTGGGTGAAGTAGATACCGCGAGAGCGGTCCTGCTCGATGTAGTTTTCACGAAGCAGGTCGATGAAGCCGAGGGTAATTGCTTTGTCCCCTTCTAACTTGCCGACAACCGTTCCCGTGTGAATGTGGTCCCCCCCAGACATGCGCAGGCACTTAGCCAAGACGCGGAAGTGGATACCATGATTCTTTTGACGGTCCATAACAGCGTGCATTGCCCGGTGAATGTGCAAGAGCAAACCGTTGGCACGGCACCAGTGAGCCAATGTCGTGTTAGCGGTGAAACCAGCCGTCAAGTAGTCATGCATGACAATAGGCATGCCGAGCTCTTTAGCATACTCAGCCCGCTCCAGCATCTTTTCGCAGGTGGGAGCGGTGACATTCAGGTAGTGACCCTTGATTTCACCCGTCTCCGCTTGGGCTTTGTAGATAGCTTCAGCAACAAAGGTGAAACGGTCGCGCCAGCGCTGGAAAGGAGCAGAGTTGATGTTCTCATCATCCTTGGTAAAGTCCAGACCACCACGCAGAATCTCATACACTGCACGGCCATAGTTTTTAGCAGATAGACCCAGCTTGGGTTTGATCGTGCAACCCAAGAGAGGACGACCATACTTGTTCAATTTGTCACGCTCTACCTGAATCCCGTGGGGAGGACCTTGGAAGGTCTTAAGGTAGGCAACAGGAATACGCAAATCTTCTAGACGAAGAGCTTTCAGCGCTTTAAATCCGAATACGTTCCCAACAATAGAAGTCAACATGTTGGTAACAGAGCCTTCCTCGAACAGGTCCAGAGGATAGGCCACAAAGCAGATGTACTGATTATCTTCACCAGGGACAGGCTCGATGTCATAGCAACGGCCCTTGTAACGGTCCAAATCGGTCAGAAGGTCAGTCCACACCGTGGTCCAGGTTCCTGTTGAAGACTCAGCGGCTACAGCAGCCCCAGCTTCTTCAGGAGGAACACCAGGTTGAGGGGTCATCCGAAACGCCGCCAAGAGATCCGTATCCTTGGGGGTGTAATCAGGGGTGTAGTAAGTTAATTTGTATTCCTTGACCCCAGCCTCATATCCAGCCTTAGTCTTAGATTTTGCGTATGTCATTGTCTACCTCGTTCTGTAGATTGTTACTTGTACACGAATGAACCGAACCGGACAGGTAAGCGCTGCCGACATCGAGTGGTAAACCAACGAAGCTTTGTTATACCTACGGGCTAGTCCCAGTACCACAAGAGATTAAAAAACCGTGATCCCGTGGCTCGCCCTGATAATTTACCATGAAGCAACAAACAGAAACTATAATCAATAGTTATAGTTTCTTATAAAATACATCAGAAATTCTTATAGATTATGGGACTCATTGAGTAAGCTCTATGCTGGGCTTACTGTTTCGCGGTAGGCGTCCTCACCGCTTCATTCAAGTCCTCAGCGGTAGAAGATTTTGAAGAAACATTAAGCGGGCTCACGCGCATACTATCCGTGGTCGATACTAGCTGGCCCAGTCCATCTACTAATTTACGAAGATTCTTCCGAAAATTGGGGTCTCCAGTGATTTCATCTAGATCTGACGTGATTTTCTGAGCATTTTGAAAGGTAACGCGAGCGGCATCCAAAGTCTCTCTTAGAGAGTCAATGGTGGCGGGGTCAGAGAGACCGTCCGTTATCTTCCGCACATTCTCCGCCGCTGCTGCCGCATTACTCGCCAGTCGGGTTAAGTCTTTACTAAACTGTCCATTCGCCAAGGCTGGTCTCAGCTCTGCCAATACAGCTTTGAGGTCTCCAGAAGCCGTGCTCAAATTGTCCAGGATTACCACTAGATTCTTGCGATTATCGGTGACCACTATTTTGAGCGTGTCGGCGGCACCGCCTACCGAACGACTGGCTTGTTCCACGGACTTACCGGCAACACCGAGGCTGTCGACATTCCGGTTCACCCCCGTAGCCGCTTTTTCAAAGGCAGTGGATACGTTGCGTATATCGGCACTGATACCCCCTAGCTTACGAGCGGCCCCACCCACGTCTTTGATCGTGCTATCCAGATTGTTTAGAAATTTTTTATCAATGCTAAGCGCAACTTTATTAAGCGATTCCAAAAGTTGGGCAATACGGACTGGAGAGGCCCCTTGCGCAATATCCGAGTTGGGACAAATTAACATTAACTCTTCGGAGACAGCATTAGCATTGGAGACAGCATTAGCCTTCGGATCTTTTTTAATTTTACATTTCTCGACAAAATCCGCAAAAGGCACTTTGGAGGGCTTAGCTCCTTCGTTGGGGACGATATCAACAAAGGTTTCTCCAATCAATCCACTCTGACTTGCCGTAATTTTTGATTCTATAGGAATGAGGATGTTTTTTTCAACGAGGACGGTTATTTTGACTTGATCCACCAAAGGAGCCACCTGCACGACCTGTCCGATGCGTACGCCCCTGAGACGGACGGGAGAGCCTACTGCCACCCCATTCCCATCCGAGAATTTAACGCTGAACTGGTAGTTAATCTCACCGGGACGGAAATTAGTGATCCACAAAATCAAGCCACCAAATACGGCAAGACCCACCAAAAAGAGTAACCCCGTCAAGCCTTCCCGCACACCACGTCGATTCAAGGGATCACCTCGCACCTAGTTCACAAATTCTAACCAATCTAAGGAAAGGTCTGAAATTCTCGTTACTTTCTATACATAGGTCAAAAGAGGCAGTTTTGAATCACTGTGCCGATATTAGAAGTTGGGTTATTCCCAAGAACTTATGTCTGAGACGGTGGAGGCAGACATCCAAGCAGCGCATACATAGTTATGTCCCCAGGTTCAGCTCTAGGATATTAAGACCGACCTCAGACTTCCCCAAGCGTTTGATAGCCTAGAGTTATGCTCCCCCCTCCCATACTTAAAACTCGTCACGCTGGTTATCACGGCCCTGGTTCCCCTCAGCGTTTTTTTGAAGGCTGGTACTACCGGATTAGCCTTCCAACGGAAGGAGAATCGTTTGCCTTTATGTATTCCATTGAAGATCCAGGGCGTGAAAAATCCACTTCCGGAGGATTTGCTCAAGTCCTAGGACCTAACGATGAGAGGGTCTATCAACTTTTTCCAGACACGAAGCAGTTTTGGGCTAGCAAGCAACAACTGGCTTTAGGGCACTGGCATGAAGGCACAGGGACTCCTTCTCCTCTAGGTTATCTACCTCCTGAACGCTTCGATAAGACCGTACTTTGGGGCTATCAGGCCACAGACCAGATCAATCAGGGCATGATTCACGATGCCCAGGGAAACATAGTTCGCTGGCATTACCGCATAGAACCGGAATACGGGTGGGGACTGGAACGCAATTTAGCAACGATGGGCCTCTTTTCCTACCTACCCGTTTTTGAGCCGGGTTGGCAAATTTTAATGAATCGGGGACTAGCCACAGGCTGGGTGGAATGGAAGGGTCAGCGTTATGAATTATCAGGAGCACCAGCCTATGGCGAAAAAAACTGGGGAGGAGCTTTTCCTAAAAAGTGGTTTTGGGTCCAAGCCAATGCTTTTGATCGAGAACCAGACTTGGCCCTCATCAGTGGAGGAGGCATCCGTGGGGTGCTCTGGGGAGAAGAATCCATAGCGATGGCGGGACTCCATTACCGGGGCAAATTTTATGAATTCATGCCCCCTAAAGGGGAAACCGAGATTCACTGCGCTATTCAACCATGGGGGAGCTGGCAGATTGAAGCAGAATGTCGGGGTTACCGTCTGGAAATAGAAGGCACGAGCCCTGCTGGGCCTGGTGGAATAGGGGGCATAGAACTACTGGCGCCCACCTTGGAAGGTCCCCGGTTTGTTTGCCGGGATAGCCTCCTGGGAAATGTCTCGCTCAAACTGTCTCGCCTGCGTGGCAACGTCTTGGTAGAAGCTCAAACCAATCTGGGAGGCTTAGAAACAGGAGGAGGCCCTTGGAATGGCTTGTGGAAGTTCTAAGACTATCTCCTACTGATTTCTGGTTGAGCCCTGAATCGACGCTAGAATCCGTACCCGTCGGCCTTCAATCTGTACCCTTCCTTCTGCAAGCCAACGCACTACTTGGGGATAAATACGATGCTCAGCCTCATGAATTCTTTGAGATAAAGTTTCAACCGTATCATCCGCAAGAATAGGAACTGCTTCCTGGGCAATAATCGGACCGCTATCTACTTCCAAATCCACAAAATGGACTGAGCAACCAGTTATCGGTACGCCATATTCTAAGGCCTGCTCAATCGCTCGTATTCCCCGAAAACTAGGGAGCAAACTAGGGTGAATATTCACCATGCGCCCGCGATAAGCTTCCACGAGAACTGAAGTCACCAGACGCATCCAGCCAGCCATCACCACGAGGTCTACATCGTATTTGCCCAAGACCTCTAGAATTGCTTGATCCAGAGCTTCTCGCGTTGCGAATTGGCGATGATCCAAAAAAACAGTTGGTATCCCTAAGTTCTTTGCCCTGGCGCAGACAGGAGCGTCGGGATTGTTGTAAATCACTACAGAAAAGTAAACAGGACTATCCCTCGTTTGGTTTACGATGGCCTGGAAATTACTTCCCTCGCCAGAAGCCAGTATTCCAATCTTTACGCTCAAGCCAACTCTCCCACCACTTCCAATCGAGAATACGGTGCAACAGGAGCGAATTCGTCTTTTAAGTCTTCAGCCATACTAGGATCAATCCATCCTAGTTGGGTCAACAGATGAATCGCTGCCACACGCTTTGCCCGGCTAGAACCATCCTGGACTTTGATCGCCAATCCCATGCCTTGTTCAAGGTTGGCAATACACTGCACTCCTTCTGCTCCGCCTTTACTGACCAAGTGGCTGGGAAGCATGGACATCAAGACCGTATCAAACTGTCCTTCCCCCGCTACCATCCGAGGATGACGGTTCATAGCGCGTGCTAAATACTCTAAGTTCGGGTTTTTACTAGACCCTAATTGGGCATAGAGCCATGCCAGTTGAGAAAGGGGCATCTGGTACGTAGGAACCCCACAGTCGTCACGGGCCGTGATAAATTCTTCTGCGGGCAATCCGATCAACTCTGCCAAAGTTTGCCCAATCTGCTGCTGCACAGGATGCCGACGGGAAGCATAGTCTACCGTTTGCCAACCCTTCATCCGACAGACCGCCAACATTCCACTATGTTTTCCAGAACAATTGTAGGCCAAGGGCGTCTTTTGTCCCTTGGGCGTGGGACAGGTCAGCACATTGGGCTCCAAATCGCAGCGCCACAGGATATTGAAAGCCCTACGCTGATGCTCCATTGACCCATCGTGAGAACCACATATCAAAGCCAAATCTGCCTCAGACAGATTGAAGCGTTCATAGGCGCCGCTGGACATTACAGACAGGGCTTGAAATGGTTTGAGTGCAGAGCGGGCAAAAGTAACGTACTCTTCGTTCCCCGCTTTCAAGAGGACGCGCCCTCTGTGGTCTGTTACTACCGCATGGCAAAAGTGAATTGACTCGACTAAACCTTCACGAAGCACGTGGACCACTACTGAATGGCCCTTTGAATACTGTTCCATATCCTCTAGTGTACGAGAGTGGCACGAATATTGCTCTTTTCGATTAAGCTTTAGACAGTCTTCCGTCGAGGGAGTGGTATTCTAGCCTGCAAGTATGGGCACTATCTTCATTAGGCGCATTTGTGTAAATCAATCCTGTGGTGCTGCTCCAATGAGCTCAGTAAAAGTCCTTGTAGTTGATGATGAACTAAGTATTCGAACCCTGGTTCGTAGGTACTTAGAGCGGGAAGGTTATCAAGTAGAGATAGCTGAGAATGGTGAGATGGCGATGCGCCTCTTCGATGCCATTCAACCCAGCCTGGTGATTCTGGATCTCATGCTTCCAGACATCAATGGCTATGAGCTATGCCAGCGCATGCAGGCCCGCAACAATGTTTATGTTTTGATGTTGACGGCTCGCGGGGATGAGTCAGACAAAGTCCAAGGATTTGCTCTAGGGGCAGATGACTATCTGACCAAACCTTTTAGCTTAAAGGAACTGGGAGCAAGGGTTTCTGCCATTCTCAAGCGCCAACGGGGCACTGTTTCTCCCACGGAGCAAGCCCTCCGTTACCACAGCATCTCCATCGACCCGGTCCGCCGAGAAGTCAAACTATCCAACAACCTGATTGAGTTAACAGCCCTGGAGTTTGACATTCTCTATCTGTTGGCTGGAACGCCTGGTAAGGTATGGCGTCGGTCCGACTTGATTCGGGAAGTATGGGGTTATGACTACGTAGGGGATGAGCGCGTCGTCGATGTCCATATTGGTCAGATTCGCAAGAAATTAGAACAGGACACTGCAGAACCGATCTACGTGAGGACAGTACGCGGAGTCGGGTACAAGTTTGAAGATAATTCCAGTCTAGGAAGACCTACCCCGACAGGAGGCTTAACTGTAAACTCCTAGTCTGTTGGGGAAGTGATTCTGGCCGTGCATGGATCGCAGGACAGAATTTACGGTACTCACAGGATCTACAGTGCTCCCCTTCTTTGGGCGCAAAAGCGTTATCTTCCATGAGAGCACAAGCAAGGCCCTGGATTTTAGCCTTGACTACAACTTGCTGCTCTTCATGGGCCTCAAACTGAACAATGTCTCCTGTCCTTAGATAGATATGGTTCACTTGGGCCAAAGAGCCTTGATATCGCTGGTTAAGCGCAATTTGATAAAGGCCCATTTGAATATCCATCGCCAGTTGATCTGGAGGCAGGACCGTACGGCTCGTCTTATAGTCGGTGACAGCAAGCGCAGCCCCTCTTCCTTTTTTGGTATGCGGACGGAGAGTTTCCAAACGGTCATAGCGTCCCCCTAATTTGAATTCCACGGGGCCCGCTTGCAGTGTTCCTTCCAAACGACCTTCCGTGGCCAGAGGTTCACACCACTGGTCCAGGGGTTCGACAAATTTTTGATAGTACATCCGCAACAGTTGCCAACCTTCTTTTTCCTGAGGTTCCGGGAGTGCGCGGGCAGCCGCGACCCAAGCCTCTTGGAGCACGGCCAAGCTAGGGAGACCTCTCCATCCGGGCCATTGATGAAACTGGGCGAGAGCTTCGTGAATAGATCTTCCTAGAAGGGTTGCCCGCACAGGCTTACCAGGAGCCTTTTGCTCATAGCGAAAGTAGTAGGCCCGAGGACAACGGCTAAACGTAGTAAGGCGGGTAGCAGACAGAGGCAGCATAGGTAGTGGCAGTTTTGCCATACCCTAACATGAAAACACTACCTGTGGAATCAACGCTCTCATCATCTATTGCGACGGGTGAAAAAACCAATAACAAAGAATAAGACAGCAATACCTGCTGCTGCTGCCCAACCGATGGTTCCGGCATTGGCTAAAATTGAAGGAGCCGGTTCCGCTTTCAGGGTGAAATTATCCACCCTAATGCCATCTCCAGGACCAAGAGCCAGATTCCAGGTAACCTGCATGCTGTTAACAGGACTCTTAAGCGGAATATTCTGCCGTTGGTCGAACTTAAATTGCGTAGCCTGACCTTTGACCGGATTGATGGCAACCGTTAGGGGCGTAGCCCCAAAAGAAAGGAAAACTTCGTCCTTATCTACCTGCACTTCCTGACGACCATCGCTCTCGTCCACTGCCGCTCCTCGGTAGTTGAGTGTGCCGACCGTAAGTCCTTCTAGGGGAGCCATGGTGCTGCTTGCTTCTATGGTTATCGTGCTTGGCAAGCCTAGATTGAGTACCGCCGATTCTGGCTCTTGTCCAAACTTAGTCGGTAAGGCTTCTAGGGAGAGTTGTGCTGCCTTTTTAGGTGTATTGGTTTGAGCTAAACGCAGAGAAATTGCAAAAGGGGAATCTGAAGTTTTATCGAGTATGCCTTGGTATTGGATAACCCCTGAACGCTGGTCCTGATCCTTCGGACCATTGTCTTGAATAGATTCTGTCGTATTCGCTGTTCTCAGAGTCAGCTCTAAGGCTTGGGCAGGCAAACCTCCCAAGAGCACAAGGACCAAAAACCATAGACTGAGGCGCATACAAAATCCCAAGCACGTCTCTATCCTCCAGCGTACGCCTTAGACATCCTGGATGGAAGAAAAGGCTGACAGTTTGTTCCCTTCAACAGCCCCCTTCGGCCAACTCAGTAATGCCGACCTGTTTAGTCCCGATCAAATCTTGCCAGGTAGCATCCAACTCTGGTAACTTAACGCGTTGTTCAATACCCCCTTGCTGGAAATAGCCCATCGATTGCTCAGCGTTATAGAGCATAGACCGTACTTTTCCTGACTCTAGCAAAGCTAAAAATTGTTTATAGGGCATGGCCGGTTTTTGAGCATAAGCCACCGCACAACGCAATTCTCGGGAAACACCAGGCAACATGTCGGTTTGGCTCAAAAGTAGCCAGCCCATCACACTTGAACTGAACAGTAACAAGAAGAACGCAGGAAAGTTGAACTGTCGTGGGGTCTGCATACTCTCAGGGTACAAGGATCTAAGCAAAAATGCTTAAGGCCGCAGCTTCAAGGATTGTGCAAAGCTGACTACTTCTCCCACAACAATGATCGCCGGGGGATCAAAATTCTCTTGAGCCACACGCTGCACCACCGTGCCTAAATCGGCAAATAAAGTCTGTTGCTGGGGGGTAGTGCCCCAACGAATCAGGGCAATAGGCGTTTCAGGGGAGCGGCCTGCCTCCAGAATAGAGGTCACAATTTGTGGTAACTGTTGCACGCCCATGTAAACCACCAAGGTTTGCGCTCCTTGAGCCAACGCTTTCCAATTGACGGCCCAACCAGGTCCGGGCGTGGCCTGATGTCCCGCTACAAAAGCAACAGAAGAGCTGTACCTGCGGTGGGTAAGTGGAATTCCCGCATAGGCCGGGACCGCTACCCCTGCCGTTACCCCAGGCACTACCTCTACAGGAATACCATTGGCAATCAGGTCTTCTAATTCTTCCCCTCCTCGACCAAAAATGAAGGGGTCTCCTCCCTTGAGGCGCACCACGACAGCATATTCTCGGGCTTTAGCCGTTAAGAGGGCTGTGATTTCTTCTTGGGGCAGGCTGTGACGCCCACTGCGTTTCCCTGCATAAATTTGCTCTGCTTTGGGATTGATCATCTGGAGCACTTGAGGGCTGACCAATGCGTCGTACACCACCACATCACTGTGCTCAAGTAGTGCTTTCCCCTTAATCGTCATCAGGCCAGGGTCTCCTGGCCCAGCCCCGACCAGATAAACCTTTCCGAGGGGAGAACTGATGGGCGTGGTCATAAAGGGACCCTCCAATGCGCCGGAGATAATGCCTCGCCTACATGGGATAGGACTAACTGCGCAAACCCAGGGCGTTCTGAAAGAACGGGACCCAACCTGGCTGCATCGATTCCTTCTATAAGTTCCATCAAAGAATCGATTATGCCTCCGAGAAATATGAAGTAGGGAAGAACGAGGACCCGATGTCCCTCGGTTTGCAGTTGGGAGATCGCCTGCTGGAGCGAACCTTCTTCTTTTAGAAAAGCAGGTATCACCGGAGCCTGTAAGGCCTGCGCAAGAGATTCAGCCAATAAGCTCATTTGTCGATTAGCCTCCTGCCGACGACTGCCGTGGGCAAATAAGACAATGCCCTCATTGCTTCCCAGCTCCGTAGTCCGCGCTAAAAATTCAACGAGCCTTGCTGATTTACCCAGGATCTTGGTCTGTTGCACGCGCGCCTTCACTTGGGCGATAGCTTCTGGAATATCAACCTCGGCATGCACGCCAGACAACAAAAAGAGGGGAAGGACCGTTACCGATGGGAGCTGATGGGAAGTGAGGAAATCACAAATCTGCTGTTCTAGGGGTTGTGGACCCATCTCTAGGACCCCACAGCCTACCGCCACCGTGGGCATAACGTTTTGGACCTGCTCTGTCAGCGCAAATAGCCCCTTTTGAGCCCGAGGATCTTGGCTCCCATGGGCGCAGAGAAACAGACCGTCCAGAGTGGAAAAAGAGCTTGAAGGCGCCATAGGTCGAGGGCTTTCACAGTTGGTGGGTGGATTATGGGCCTTGATCAAAGGATGAGTGATACTGTAATCGGAAAAAGTGCATTGTGAACATTTATCCTATGGTTCTTGGGACACCTCCTCATGTAGTAGGACCCAGAGAATTCTTGAAGACTTAGCGATAAAGAGTTAAGTTAGGTTAAGAAGCTCTCACGAGACCACCGTATGAAATTTTCCTGGAGAAATGCTTTGCTGGGGGGTATCGCCCTAGCAGTAGTGGCCGCACTCCTCTTCAACAACTCCTTGACCCAGGCTCCGCCTCAGAATCCGAACAACGCCAGTTCTCAGATTCCCTACAGCGAGCTTTTGAGTAATGTTCGTCAAGACCGAGTCACCAAGATAGATATCTTTGATAACGGGCGTACTGGGGTTGTATCTATGCGTGACCCTATTAATGGTACTCCGTCCAGATTCCGCGTGAATCTGCTGCCGGGTGATCAAGCCTTCTATCCCTTGTTAAGAGACAAAAATGTAGATATTACTATCTATCCTCCTAACAACAGTGGAGCACTTATGGGCCTCTTGCAGACGTTGCTATTGCCTATCTTGCTGTTGGCTGGTCTATTTTTCTTGCTTCGCCGCTCCGGTGGTGGGGCAGGGGGTCCAGGTCAGGCGATGAGCTTCGGTAAGTCCAAAGCTCGTTTCCAAATGGATGCCAAAACTGGGATCAAATTCGATGATGTAGCCGGAATTGACGAAGCCAAGGTGGAACTCCAAGAAGTCGTTCAGTTTCTGAAGAAGCCAGAACGGTTTACGGCCGTGGGAGCAAAAATTCCGAAAGGGGTTCTCTTAGTCGGCCCTCCAGGAACCGGTAAGACCCTCCTTGCTAAGGCTATCGCGGGAGAAGCGGGCGTTCCTTTCTTTTCGATCTCTGGTTCTGAATTCGTAGAAATGTTTGTTGGGGTCGGTGCTTCACGGGTGCGCGACCTCTTCAAGAAAGCCAAAGAAAATGCTCCTTGCATCATCTTCATTGATGAAATTGATGCGGTAGGTCGTTCTCGGGGAGCGGGCATCGGTGGTGGAAATGATGAGCGCGAGCAGACGTTGAACCAGTTGCTGGTAGAGATGGATGGTTTTGAAGGTAATGCGGGCGTTATCGTGATCGCAGCTACCAACCGTCCCGATGTTCTGGATGCAGCCATCATGCGTCCGGGCCGTTTTGACCGTCAGGTGACGGTGGACCGTCCGGATTTCAAAGGTCGTTTGGAAATCCTCAAGGTCCATGCCCGCAATAAGAAATTGCTTCCTGATGTGAGTTTAGAGCGCGTGGCTCGTCGCACTCCTGGTTATTCTGGGGCAGACTTGTCCAACGTGTTGAATGAGTCTGCCATTCTGGCTGCTCGTCGTCGTTTAGAGGCCATTTCTTTCAAAGAGATTGATGATGCGATTGACCGGATCAGTACCGGGCTGGTTCGTCCTCCTCTAGTAGATGGCAAGAAGAAGCGTTTAATTGCCTATCACGAAGTAGGGCATGCCTTGGTTGGGACCCTTTTGGCGGAGGGTGACCCCTTGTCTAAGGTAACAATCATCCCCCGTGGCGGCGGAACGGGTGGTTTTGCTCAGTTCTATCCTTCTGAAGAAATGATTGACAGTGGTATGTACAGTAGAAGCTGGATCATGGCCCGGATCATCACCGCTTTAGGGGGTCGTGCTGCAGAAGAGATTGTCTTTGGAGAGGACGAAGTAACCGTCGGTGCTTCCAGTGACATTCAGAACGTAGCTCGTCTTGCCAAAGACATGGTTACTCGTTTTGGGATGTCTGACCTGGGACCGATTTCCCTGACAGGCCAGGGTTCTGAAGTTTTCCTTGGCCGCGATTTGATGAGCCGTAGCGAATGCTCCGAAGAAGTCGCCCAACAAGTAGACCACCAAATTCGCGAGATTGTGGAATTCTGTCACAGCGAAGCAAAGCGACTCCTCTCTGAGAATCGTGACCTCCTAGACCGTTTAGTAGATCTCTTGATTGATAAGGAGACTTTAGAAGGCCAGGAGTTTCGGGACATCGTCGCCCAGAAAATTCCCCTCACCGAGCGTCATAAGAATGCTTCCGCCATCACAGCGTAAGGGCTAAAGCTAAAAACTCCCGTCGATTTGACGGGAGTTTTTTATTGGGAGTTTGACCTGCAATAATTAATAAAATCTACAGGGTTTGGGGATCTGCTGGATATGAGTAATGTCAGGAGAGGAGTAGGTATTTTGCTGCTAAGCGCTGTCTTTGCCAGTACGTCCTTGCCCGTGATGGCGAGAGAGGACCGAGTGGTAGATGAGCAGCTCAATGTATCTTTTGTGCCCCTGCCCTACTCCAAAACTGTACACGGCCCTAAAGGTAAGCCTGTTCATTACATCATGACCCTACCGGACAAATCCGTTGCGGTGTACACAGGTTCTTTTGCCGATAAAAAATACGGGACGGTCCCCCCCTTGGATCCCAATGAGCTTAAAGCCATGTGCAAAAAAGCTCAGACACTTCTGGGAAAAGGTTTCTCCCTAAAAGAAAATAAACGGTTTCTTTTAGCGAACCGAAATGGGGCTGAGTGCCGCTTTAGCGATACCAAAGGGCGCACGATTCACTGGATTGGTGCTCCTGTGGCAGCCCATTTAATTTTCTTCTATGCCGATTGGGCCAAAACTCCTACGACCGAGCAAGTGGGGGCTTTCCGTCACCTTTTAGGGGGGACCCGCGTTTTTTAGGTTTCTGAGGTCATAGGCGGCGCGTGAGATGGCGTAATACAGCACGTCCACGCCGTAGTAGTAGGCCTCTTTGGCATAGACCATCCCCAGTTTTTCCAGTACATGCTGTGAGGCTGTATTCTCTGGCCGGGTAATTGCCGCTATGTGGTCTAAGGAAAGTTTTTTGAAGCCATAGGCTAGAAAAGCCCTTCCCACTTCCGTCGCCAGCCCTTTCCCCCAGTAAGGGCGGTCTAGAAGATAAAAAATATCAATTTCTTGGGATGCCTCTATGAGACTTGGAGGTGGACTTGTAGGGGAACGGGGCAAAAACTTAAGTCCGCCATGGCCGACTAATTTTTCGGTCTCTTTATCGACCAAGGCCCAGGCCCCGAAGTCATAAAGTTGCCAATGCCGGATAAAGTAACGAACTACCCATGAGGATGCATCTTGAGCGGTCTCAGGGTCTAGGAAAGGCCCCCCTGGCAAAAATTGGGTGACCTCTGGGTTGCTGTAGATAGCCGAATGGGCCTCTAAATCTGCCATCGTAAATTTTCTTAGGCCCAGTCGAGCTGTTTCAAGTTCATACATCTTGCGCTCAGCACCCTTAGGCATCTATCGGCATAATAGCGATAGAACGGGTTTTCAGCCATCTATGAATCTTGTAGACATTTTAAAAGAAGACTATCGGCGCTTTCCGCTAGACCAGACCTACAGTATCTATGCGGAAGATGTTTTCTTTAAAGACCCGATCACTGAGTTTCGAGGGATTGCTCGCTATCAGCAAATGATTGGCTTGATGAATACGTGGTTCAAAACACCCAAGATGGACCTGCATGATATCCAGCAAGTAGACCATCGCATTCATACCCGCTGGACCTTGAGTTGGACAACCCCACTCCCCTGGCAACCCCGCATCGCTATCGACGGCAGGAGTGAACTAGAACTCAATGAGGCAGGATTGATTACGGCACACCTTGACTATTGGGATTGCTCTCGGATGGATGTCTTGAAGCAACATTTCTCTTTTTGAGCATCCCGTTTTGACATTACATTAAGGATGGGCCAAGTGATGCTCAAGGAATTACCTGAGATGGACTGGGAATATTTAGAAGCAGTGTCAGCCGGACTGAGTGAATGGGCCTCCCAAGAGGATGAGGATGCCTACGGTGACCTATGAACAGTTTGCAGTACAGGTGCTCAGAAAACTTTTCAAATTGGTTTAAGCGTTAATTCAACGGTTATGCGGTTATTATGTCTACACGGCTAGGGGTGCCTTTATCGGCTGAGAGTAGACCCTGAGAACCTGAACTGGCTAACACCAGCGGAGGGAAGCCAATAATCCATATAACTTGGGAGAAAGCTTATGCGCAGCGAATGGGTGGCCCGCCGTCGAGGCCATGACAACGTTTCACAAATGCACTATGCCCGTCAAGGAATCATTACCGAAGAAATGACCTATGTCGCTAAACGGGAAAACCTTCCAGAAGAATTAATTCGTTCGGAAGTGGCCCGTGGACGAATGATTATTCCAGCCAACATCAACCACACGAATCTAGAGCCGATGGCGATTGGCATCGCTTCCAGGTGCAAGGTGAATGCCAATATCGGAGCTTCTCCCAATTCTTCCAACATGGATGAAGAGGTAGCCAAACTACACCTAGCCGTCAAGTATGGGGCCGATACGCTGATGGACTTGTCTACAGGCGGTGGCAACCTGGATGAAATGCGCACGGCGATTATCAAGGCTTCCTCTATCCCAATTGGAACGGTTCCTATTTATCAGGCCCTGGAAAGTGTCCACGGCAATATCGAAAAACTGACCCCTGACGATTTCTTGCACATCATTGAGAAGCATGCCCAGCAAGGGGTAGATTACCAGACCATTCATGCGGGTATCTTGCTTGAACACCTGCCCCTCGTCAGAAACCGGATTACAGGGATTGTCTCGCGCGGCGGCGGCATCCTGGCTCGTTGGATGCTGCATCACCACAAGCAGAACCCACTCTATACGCACTTCGATGACATCATCGAGATTTTCAAGAAGTACGATGTATCGTTTAGTTTGGGCGATTCGCTGCGTCCTGGTTGTACTCATGATGCATCCGATGAAGCACAGCTCGCCGAGTTAAAAACCCTCGGACAGTTGACCCGCCGGGCTTGGGAGCAAGATGTGCAGGTCATGGTGGAAGGTCCAGGCCATGTGCCGATGGACCAGATTGAATTCAATGTCAAAAAACAGATGGAAGAGTGCTCAGAAGCCCCTTTCTACGTGCTCGGTCCTCTGGTAACAGATATTGCGCCAGGTTATGACCACATCACATCAGCGATTGGCGCTGCGATGGCTGGTTGGTATGGCACTGCCATGCTCTGCTATGTCACCCCGAAAGAGCACTTGGGCTTGCCCAATGCCGAAGATGTTCGCAATGGCCTGATTGCCTACAAGATTGCGGCCCATGCGGCAGACATTGCCCGTCATCGTCCGGGGGCGAGGGACCGAGATGACGAACTCTCTCATGCTCGCTATAACTTCGACTGGAATCGTCAATTTGAATTGTCTCTAGACCCCGAACGGGCCAAAGAGTACCATGACGAAACCCTGCCCGCTGATATCTACAAGACTGCAGAGTTTTGCTCTATGTGTGGCCCCAAGTTCTGCCCAATGCAGACGAAAGTCGATGCCGATGCTCTTACAGAGTTAGAGAAGTTCCTGGAACTAGATAGAGCAAAACAGCCTGTGCTCCAACAGGAATAGTGCTCTCCCTTAGCCCCTCTCCGTAAATGGAGAGGGGAACCAAAATTAAAGACTTCCACGGTCCTTCTCTGGTCTGTAATTTTTGTTGGGCTAGTGGTGATACCGAGCCTGGAGAATTCAACTGAAGAGGAGCTGGAAAAAGTGAAGGGGCTTCGCTCTGCGATGATCTTGGTAGGTAGAACGCTATACTCGGAAAAGAAGCATTAACGTCGCTATGATTTCCTCCATTCTTTCTGTCCTCCTCGTTCTTGCGGGTATCGCTATCGTCGTCATGGTTTTACTCCATGCCCCCAAGGGAGATGGTTTAGCAGCTATTGGTGGCCAGGGGCAGTTGTTCTCGAGCCAAAAGAGCGCTGAAAAGAATCTGGACCGGGCTACATGGGGAGCGGTTGTGTTGTTCCTCACTATTTCTGGAGTGCTGAGTTCTAGCTTGCTGAAGCAAGTACCTCAGGTAAACACTCCTGCCGCAAATGCACCTGTTTCAGCTCCAAGTGCTGCGGGGAGTCAGCGCTAAGTTGGCTTTGGATCGGGCCAACCAAGAAAATCCGGCTCTATCGTCTGAGCTATGCTCAACAAATAACCAAATGCCAACAAATTAAGCAACGCAACTGAAAATTATCAAAATTTCTGAAGCCATATCCAG
>Ga0208716_1000221_pt1 | contig 23846 bp, 18 predicted proteins | sample NGESurdeep092012_8_FD_184482 | JGI IMG/M metagenome (GOLD analysis project Ga0208716, IMG submission 184482) | Arctic peat soil microbial communities from Barrow, Alaska - NGEE Surface sample 415-3 deep-092012 (SPAdes) | ecosystem: Environmental > Terrestrial > Soil > Wetlands > Peat ...
GCCAGGGAGATCTAGCCCCTGGACCGTAGGGGCGACGCTAGTCTGTTGTTCCGCCCAGATGGAGGTTCGATGATGGGCTTGGCCCTCGTGGTGACACACAGAGTTCGACCCGGACATGAGCAAGCTTTTGATGCCTTGGTGCAGCGCACGGTCGAGAGCATCCGCACCATGGAACCTGGCACACTCGTGTACGCGACTCACGCCTGTTCCGACGATCCACGACAGCGGATCTTCTACGAGCTGTATCGCGACCGAGCCGCGTTCGAGGCGCACGAGCAGTACGCCCACGTGCGAACATTCCTGGCCGATCGCTTGGCTCACGTCGAATCGGTGGAAGTCCAGTTTCTCGACGTCTTGAGCGCCCATGCCTTGGGTGCATCAATTCCGTGAGCACGGCTGGTCCGGCGTCATCGTCGACGCCGGCTTGACGGCCCGCTCCGCTGCACCGTCCCACTGGTCTCGTGCCGCTGCCGCGGTGGAGCAGTTTGGCTTCGGCACGTTTCGGTCGAGCGCATCGGTCGGCCACGACCGTCATGGTCGGGTCCGGGGTGATTGGCCCGGCGCGCCTTCGGACAGCGGGATCCATACCCGCATGGTCGACGGGCCACGGTTGGACCACGCGTAGTAGGGGACCAGGTCGATCTCCGCCGTTGTCGGCTGCAGATCGACATCTGCAGCCGGCGCCGGCGCGCCCGCTGTGCTCGGCTCCACGTACGGCCACGCCCGGTCGGGTTCGGGCCGGGTCACAACGCCGCGAACGCGAACGACCTCGGCGGTGTCGTTGGGCCCGGCTGCCGGGACTGACTCCAACCGCGTGCCGGGGTCGAGCCGGAAGGTCTCAAGGTCCACGGCTCCGTCGCTGGAGACTACTGACTCGGCGCAGTACACCAGCGGGCCGCGCTGAACCGCGGCCGTGCCGCGCAGTGCGTCGATGTGGGAATCGGGTTGGATCAACCGGGCTGCCATGGGCAAGTGCAGCACGACGACGTCGCCCGCATCCCACTGGCGAGTCACGCTCGCGTAGCCGGCCTCGACCGCCTGCACCTCGCCGTCGTGCTCGAGGGTCGCCCCGTCGGCCCACAGTGGAACGCGCAGACGCAGGGTCCACCTGCCGGGCGACTGCCCCACCCGAACGGTGACGGTCCCGCCCCAGGGGTAGTCGGTCGTGACGTCGAGGCGGACCTTGCGCCCGTCCTGCAGTCGCGTGCTGATCTCGCCCGTGAAGTACTGCTGGAGGGTCAGTGCGTCCCCGCGCACGGTCGCGAAGTACCCGCTGAGGGAAGACAGCAGCCTCACCACGTTGGTGGGGCAGCAGGCGACCCAGAACCAGGTGGCGCGCAGCGTGTCCTCGCGAAACGGCGCCACACCCTCGGCCGTGGCGATCCCCGGCTCGCGTGCCAGTAGTGGGTTGACGTAAAAAAACCGGTCGCCCTCCGCGTTCGGTGATGTCGCGATCATGTTGTAGAGCAAGCGCTCGATAGCGTCGGCGTAGTGCGACTCGCCCGTGGCGAGCAGCAGCCGCCACGCGACCATGATCGCCCCGACCGCGCCGCAGGTCTCGGTGTAGGCCCGGTCCGGCGGGAGCTCAAAGTCCCGGCCGAATGACTCGCCGAGGTGCCGCGACCCCATGCCGCCGGTGACGTAGGTGCGCCTGGCCCAGGTGTTCTCCCACTGGTTGATCAGCGCCCGAAGCAGCTCGCCGTCACCGGTCTCCACCGCCAGATCAACAGCCCCAGCGGTCAGGTACATGGCGCGCACCACATGACCGCGCAGCACCGTTGCCTCCCGCACCGGGACGTCGTCGAGGTAGTACTCGTGGCCGATCGCGTGATGCTCGGAGGTCTGGTGCCCGCGCTGCTCGATGAAATGCCCGGCCAGGTCGCGGTACCGGACGTGCCCGGTGGCGCGATACAGCTCCATCAGCCCGACCTCGACCTCAGGGTGACCGTCAGAACCAGCGAGTCCGTCCGGGCCGAAGTCCTCGCAGATCCGGTCAGCGAGGCGGATCGCGGTGCGCGTCAGGTCGTCCTCGACGCCCGCCCTCAACCGTGCCACAGCGGCCTGGAACAGGTGCCCGGCGCAGTAGAGCTCGTGCCCGTGCGCCAGGTCGGTGTACCGCTGATCGGGTCCACGCGGCCCGAAGAACGTGTTGAGGTACCCATCGTCCTCCTGCGCGGCAGCAACCAGGGCAGACAGCTCCGCCAGACGCCTCGCACGCACCGGGTCCGGCCGCACCGCGGTCTCCCAGGCGAACGCCTCCAACAGCTTGTACACGTCGGCATCGGTAAAGAGCTTGCCCTGCAGCGCCTTGTCCGGCGTCTGGCCGGCCGCCCGCCCGCCTGAAAGTGTCGTACCAGCCCATCGACTCGATCCACGTGTCGCAGTGGTCCAGCAGCTTGGTCGTGTTCAGCTCCTGTCGGATGTGCCAGAAACCGCTGCTAATACGGACCGCACTCGCGGCGACGGGGGCCACCGCACCCACGGACGGAATCACCGGGCACGTGGCAGATGGCGGTTTGAGCATCACGACTCCAAGTCACGACTGAGGAGTGGCAGCAGTCGATCGACCGCACCATTGACGAGTTCCCTGATAGGGCGTGACGTTGGCCCACGGGCCACAAGCATCTGTCGCAGCGGCCCGGCGACGTCCCGCAAGTTCAGTAACGTCGGCTGATTTCTCTGAGGAAGGCGAGCCCGTCGACAGCGAGCGCGTCCTGAGTCCGAGCCAACGGACGCCAGATAGATGCCGCCTTGGAGATCGACTCGTTGTCCGCAGTGAATGACTCGATGCCGAGCATCCCGAGATAGCCGATCTCTCGGAGGGTCGAGAAGATCTCGTCCCACGGCGTCAGATCTCCGCCTGGCGTGCCGCGATCGTTGCCGCACACCTGCAGGTGCAGGAGCCGGTCGCCGGCGAGTCGGAGCGCGTCGCCGAACGACCGCTCCTCGATGTTCATGTGATAGGTGTCGAGGTTGACGCCGAGGACGTCGGCCTCCAGGTCGCCGATGACGTCGAGCAGCTGCTCGGTGGTGTTGAAGACGCTGGTCTCGTATCGATTGAGGGGCTCGATCGCGATCTTCACACCGCGCGGCCCCGCGTAGTCGATGAGCTTGCTGTAGTTCTCGCGCAGCTCGCTGTTGATCAGGGCGCGTTCGTCTGCGTCGAGCCGCCAGGAACGTCCGACCGAGCAGTAGACCGGCCCGATCACCATCCCAGAACCCTGGGCGACCGCGACGTCGATCGCGGCGCGCATGTAGTCCAGGGTGCGCGCCTGAGTCGCCTCCGGTGCACCGGCAAGCTCCCGGCCAGGCGGGAACGCCGTGCACACGACCGACTCAAGGCCGAGCTCCGCCAGGAGCGACGCGCAACGTTCCACGTCCCAGTCGCCCACGTTCTCCAAGGGCAGCTCGACCGCGTCGAATCCCCACGCGGCGAGCTGCGGCAGGCGCGACTCGAGGATGTCCGTGGTGAGCGGCGAGTGCCAGATGAACGTGCTGGCGGCAATTCGCCATCCGGTCATTGCAGTGCCTCCTGTCCTTCCGCTGAGTGACCGAGCTGATGCTCAGCCGGGCGCCGTTCGACGCTTTCGCCGTCAACGAGACGGCTGACAGACCTAGTCGAAGACAGGAAGATCCACCCTGGCCCCACCGGCCATGGCCGATTGATGCGCACAGATGCCCACGGACGTCCAGTTCGCCGCAGTCACCTCGTCGATGAGCGGCTTGCGCTCCTCGACGATGCTGCGGATGAACTCGTGGGCGAGATGCGGGTGGGAGCCGCCGTGCCCGCTGCCCTGCTTGAACGACAAGTGCGCGTGCTCGTCGTCGTAGACACCCTTCGTCGTGTAGCGCTGGATCTCCGCAGGCAGCACGTGGGCGAAATCCGGGATCGTGAGGTGCTCGGCGTCTTCTCCAGCGAAGAGCACGGGTCGGCCGCCATGGACCTGCTCCCACTCGAACGAGGACCGATCCCCGTACACCGAGAAGCTCTCGACATACTGCCGTGCCGTCTCGAAGAGCGACCGCGTGATCTCGGCACTCAGATCCGAGTCCCGCACCTTGACCAGCGCGCTCTCCACCGCGAACGGCGAGCCGTACTTCGACGTCAGCTCCGCCGAGATGTGCCCGGACCCCAAGCAGACCACGTACTCGGCCAACGCACCCGCGAGGGCGAGCAGGGGGCCTATCGCGTGGGTCGCGTAGTGCATGGGGGGCAGACCCTCCCAGTAGCCGGGCCACCCCGACATCTCCTGCAGGTGAGCACCGCGCAGGAACTGGATGCGACCGATCACCCCGCTGCGGAGCTGTTCCTGCACGTACAGGAACTCCCGTGAGAAGACCGTCGTCTCCATCATCATGTAGTTCCGGCCCGAGGCTCGTGCGGCTTCCGCGACCGCGCGGCACTCGTCGAGCGTCATGGCCATCGGCACGGTACAGGCGACGTGCTTGCCAGCGCGCAAGGCTGCGATCGAATGCTCGGCATGGTTAGGGATTGGCGTATTGATGTGCACAGCGTCGAGTTCGGGGTCTGCGATCATGTCCTCGAAACTCGTGAATCGACGCTCTATGCCGAAGGCGTCCCCGATGCTGTTGAGGGATTCCTCGCTTCGCTGGCAGATCGCATACATTCGCGCATCGGGGTGGTCACGGTAGATCGGAATGAACTCGGCACCAAAGCCCAGACCCGCGATTCCCACGTTGACGGGATCAACCACGGCTCGCACCTCCTGCACCGCGGATCAAGGATGATGATTCTCCGCGGTTCACGCCCGACATGCGCTGACCCTCTTCGCTGTTCACTGCGCGACGTGTGACTTCGCCAGTGGCACCCAGACGCGCATCGCTGACGGTCCACGGTTGGCCCACAGGTAGTAGGGAATCGCAGTGAGGGTCACCCGCCGCGTGGACGGCTGCGGTTCCTCACCCAGCGAAGCCCATCCCGACCCGGCCCATCCGCTGTCATCGCGCGCTACACCCTCGACCTCGATGGCGACCGTGCCGCCAAACAGGTCCGGCCGCGTGTTCGCCCTCAGCTGCGCGTCAGCGGCCAGTTCCACGGCATCAAGGTCGACTCCCTGCGGCTGATCGACACTTTCCAGGCAGTACGTCAGCGGCCCACGCTCGATCGCGACGCTGCCGCGGACGGCGTCCACTGCAGGGTGGGCAACGGTGAGACGCGCCGGCATCGGCAGCACCAGCCGCACGACGTCCCCGCTCACCCACGCGCGGGCGATGCGGACGTAGCCGTCCTCGTCCGCGTTGGCCGCACGCTTCTCGCCATCGACCTCGACGCTCGCGCCCCGGCACCACGCGGGGATTCGCAGCGACAGGGTCCAGGGCTGCTCCGGCGACTGATCGACCCGCACTGTGACGGTGCCGTCCAACGGGTACTCGGTCTCGACGGTCGCGCGTACCTGACCCTCTCCCAACGGCACGGTGAGCCCCGCCGACGCGTACAGGTGGAGCTGCACCCCGGTGTCGTCCGACGTCGCGAGATAGGCACCGAGCGAGGCCACTGTGCGCATGATGTTGGGCGGGCAGCAGGCACAGTCGAACCACGCCGGCCGGGTGCCCGGAGCGTCCGCGCGCAGCGGCTTGCCGTCCACGGGGGCGGCGGCTCGGGGCCGCCGACGCTGCACCGGGTTGACGTAGAAGAAGGCGTCGCCTGACGTGGACGTCGAGGCTGCGAAGACGTTGTGCAGCGTTCGCTCGATCAGGTCGGCATACTTGCCCTGACCTGTGGCCAGCAGCAGACGCCAGCTTGCCATCACGCTGGCGATCCCGGCGCAGGTCTCGCCGTAGATCAGGTCCGGCGGAAGCTCGAACGGGTCGCCGAATGCCTCACCCTCGAAACGCGAGCCGACGGCGCCGGTCAGATAGGTCTTCTCCGCGACCATGGACGCCCACTGGCGCTCGCCCGTCCGCAGCAGCTCATCCTCTCCGGTCTCCAGGAAGAGGTCCACGACTCCCGCCATCAGGTAGAGCGCCCGCACCGAATGCCCCACCACGGTGGGCTGCTCCCGCACCGGCAGGTCGTCCTGCCAGTACGCCGACCCGAAGTCCCCCTTGCCTATGACGCCGTAGCCTCGCACGTCGACGAACTGTTGCGCCAGGTCAAGGTAGCTGCGGTCGCCGGTATGCCGGTACAGCTCGACCAGCGCGGTCTCGATCTCCGGGTGGCCGTCGACATCTACCCGCCGGCGGTCGCCAAACTCACGGACCAGGTTGTCCGCCAGCCTCCGGGCGACGTCTAGCAGCTCGTCACTTCCCGTGGTCCGCGCATGTGCGACGCCCGCTTGGATGAGGTGTCCCGCGCAGTACATTTCGTGCCCGTGCGCCAGGTCGCCGAAGCGCTCGGCGCGACTGGCCTGTACCCATGAGTTCAGGTAACCGTCGTCCTCCTGCGCCTGTTCAAGCACACGGACCGCGTCACTAATCGTCGCGGCCAGCTCCGGCGAGGACTTGCGGCCGAGCTCCCATGCGATGCCCTCGAGCGCCTTGTACAGGTCCGAGTCGCTGAAGAGCATGCCCCTGCGCTCGGGTCCACCGTCCGCAGCACCGAGCCGGCGCAGGTTGTCCATGGCGCCGTCCCGCTCCAGCCATCTCAACGAGTGCGGCGTCGTCACCTCACGGTTGCGGTCCTGCCACTCCCCCCAGAAACCGCCAGTGATCTCGACCTGGTCTATCCCGAGCGGACGCAGGACTAGGTGGGCATCGGTTCGGGGGGCGCACGGAGCGACGATGTGACCGGAGACGGGATCGCTTGGCGTCTCTACGGCGATTTGCGTGTTCACAAGGAACTCCTGAAGTCTGGGAAGGTTGAATGGGTTGGGGCGGGTCTTGGGACACCAACACAACGGCGCAGAGCAACGTTGAATAGTCCGTCGACGTCATAGACAAACAACAGGTGCTACACATCCACGGTCGGAATCCCGACAACGCCAACTTGCACCACACCGAAATCGATGACCCCGTAGCACCTAGAGCGGACGTCCATAAGAATCATGACCTCGTTCTCTCGTCGGCCCCCATTGAGAATACTCAGCGCTTCTTTTTCGAACCGCATTGTGACGGCCTAATCAATCTCTTACTGTCTCGCCTACTTGACGGCCCCCAAAGTCAGCCCATCGCGCAGTTGCTTATAGGTTGCGACAAAGAGAACAAGAATCGGGATCGATGTTATGACAGCAAGTGCCATCAGGCCGGGCCAGTCAATTCCAAAGGCTGTAATCTGTTGAGCAAGGACCGCGCTGAGAGGGTATCTCCCTGGCGAGAGGAAGAAGTTCACCGCGTAGAGGAACTCCCCCCATGAAATAAGGAATATGAGTGTCGCCGTGGTTGCTACACCATTGCGCGCGATCGGCAACACAATCGAACGAAATATTCTCCAAACCGATGCACCGTCGATGGCACCGGACTCCTCGAGCGCTATTGGAACTCCCCGAAAGAAAGGTCGTAGCAGCAGGACCGCAAAGGGCGTCAATAATGCAGTGTCAGCAATGACTACCCCCAGGGTGTTATCCAAGAGCCCCCAGCTTCCGAAGACCTGGAATAGAGGGATAACGGTAGCTGTCTGCGGAACCATCTGTAGAATAATAAGAGCCCCGAGTGCAATGGTCGGGATCCTTCCCGTAGTTCGCGCCAACCCGTAGCCCGCAGGAACAGCGATGAGAAGCACCAATACGCACGTTCCGGTCGCTATGATGATGGACTGAAGTCCTGCCTGCAGCAACGCCCCGTGAAGGTTCTTCGTATACGCCGTTATGTTAGGCGAGAAGAATATCATCCCCCAACCCGTATTGAACACTTGGCCCGACGTTTTCAGCGACGTTATCACAATCCAGATGATTGGAACACCGTAGGCGACGAACAAGAGCCCGCGGACAACGGGAGCCACCTTTCCGGACTTCCTCTTATTCGTCACAGCTCACGTTCCTCTCGGCGCACGCTTCTGGCATAGACCATGGCGAGAACAATTACCAGTACTACAGTGATGACCGCGGTTGCTGAGCCCAGCCCGAAGTCATACCGTACGAAGGCTTCCACGTAACTCAGGAACGGTAGTGTGGTCGTGACGGTTCCCGGTCCCCCGTAGGTCATCACATAGATGAAGTCGAAGCTACGGAACCCGTAGACCACGGTCAGTACTGTCAGAACAAGCGTCGTAGGCCGGACGGCCGCCATTATGACGTACCGAATCTCCTGAAACGGTCGCGCCCCATCCAACTGTGCCGCCTCGAATATCTCAGGATCAATGTTGAGGATAGCTGCTCTGAAGACGAGAGCATTAAAAGGGACAACCGCCCAAGAATTTACGATTGCCACCGAGAAAATGGCCAGATGTTGATTATAGAGGTAACCGATGGGACTGGCCCCAGAGAGGCCCAACATCGAGTTGAAGAGTCCCGTGTTGCCAAGCAGGAACTTCCACACACTGCCATTGACGACCGGCGGAAGCGCCCATATGAACACCATCAGGCCAAGAAGCAGCCCTGTTCCACGAGCTGAGCCTCGCAAGGAAATTGCTGCAGCAAGTCCTCCGATCAGACCCAGCACGGTCACAATTCCCACGAAGACCAGGGTGTTGCTCAGCACAGTTCCCAGCGTGCCTTCAGCGAAGCCCTTGCTAAAGTTTGAGAACCCGACGAAGTCCCAGTTTGAGCCAAGTGTTGCAGGCGTTACGTCGCTCACGCTCATCCGCAGCAGTTGGATCAGCGGGTAGACTGAGAAGATGGCAATGAAGAGTGTCGCCGGAATCACGAAGACGAAGCGAATTTGCCTTCGTGTCCGTTTCCGCGGAGCGGATGGTGCCGACGAATCTCTCCTGCCTACCTTCTTCATGGTGCGAGAGGTCATGGTTGGCACCATCCCACCCGCTTACTTCTTGAGGAGCGTGTTGAGTCCCGACATCACCTTATCGGCAGCGTCCTTCGGTGTGAGTTGTCCACCCAACACTGCACTCCACGTCTGGCCGACGAGCAACTGCACACCAGCAACATTCTTAGGCGGAATGGCGGCGGACGGATACTTAGCACCGTTGGGGCCGATCAGGGAGGCAAACCCCTGAGTGATTGCACTCGACGTCACCGTGGGGTCTTTCACCATGTCCAATCTGGCAGGGATGCTTCCAATGTTCTCCAATGCCGAGATTTCCCCAGACTTGCTCAGCGTGCCACTCTCGATGTATTCCCAAGCCAATTGAGGGGCCTTGCTGAATGCGCCAATTGCGTTACCTGTACCACCGAGATACAACTTGCCATCCGTGCTAAGTGGCAGCGGCGCTACACCGTATTTGAACTTTGCACCCTTGGCTGCGCCGGCCTGCCAATCGCCATTTTCGGCGAAGAGAACATTCCCAGTCAAGAATTGCTGGAACGGGAGAGTTTGATCCCAGGTGACCGCTTCCTTCGAGAGGTAGCCGTTGTTGACCCAACTCTGTGCCGTGGTAAATGCGCTCGTTAGTGACGCCGCTGTTGGCTTCTCGTAACTGAACCCGGCGTGAGTCAACCAAGGGTACGCCTGCCACTCGCTTTGGTCGTTAGGCAGACCAGTGACAGTGAGGCCCTTATAACCAGCAACCTTGGCCTTTGCCATGTCTGCATCGAACTCGTCGATCGTTGTCGGCGGAGCAGCGATACCTAGCTTTTTCATGAGGTCCTGGTTGTACCAGAGGGCAACCAGATCGACAACGCCCTGAACCGCATAGAGCTTGTTGTTGTAGTAGTGCAGGGTCGAATCAGGGAACTGGCTCTTGTCCTTGTAGGCAGACCAGTACTTGTCCAAAGGCGCCAGGGTGCCTGCCGCCGCCAGAGTGTTTGCGTCGCCCCCGTTGAAGAGGACCACATCTGGACCCTGTTGCGCGGCTGCTGCCGCAATCAACTTCGATTGCAGCTGGTCGTAGGGGACGTAGACACTATTGACCTTCGTATGTGGATGGGTCTTCTCGAACGCGGCGGCTGCAGCGGTGATGACCTTTGCTTGAATGGGGTCAATAGTGTAGTGCCAGACTGTTATCTGTGACGGTGTCGCCGAGCTGGATGGAGCGCTCGTAGTCGAACATGCTGAGAGAATGAGTAAACTCGCCGCCGCAATGGCTGCGAGTGCGACTCTCCCCTTCCGGGAAAGGATCCGCGCTAAGCCTGATGATGTCCTCGTGACACCCAGCAAGTGATGTTCTTCCTTGAACCACATGTGAAATCCTTCTCTGAGTCGGTGCGGTAGCGGGACTCTACTGGCCGAGAGAACAATCTCAGCGCAGACACTCTGGTGGACGGGTGTGGCATCAGGACACGGCGTAATAAGGCACAATCTGCTCCATCGCCAGCCCTATTGAATCAGCGGATGCCTCCCTGATCATGTCTAAGTCAGGCGCAGGCAGCGACGAAGTGATGTCTGCCAAGCGATTTTCGATAAGACTGTCTACGATCGAAAACCTGATCGTTGCCCAGTCGACGATTGATCCAGGCAGTCAAGTCACCCGAACCCGAAACTTTCCGAAAACGTTTTTTTTGGAGATTAGCATCACAGTTGCGCGCCGTCAAGGCCCCGAGTTGACTCACCAAGGATGCCCGGGTAGCGGCTTCGGTGCCTTACCTAGAAAAGCCCTCGTACGGCGTGGCGTTGAGGGCGGGACGTTGGGTCGAGCCAGCCTCGGACATGGGACTGACGATGAGCCAGCACAAGACCGTTACGAAGCACGCCCGCGCGGAGCGTTCTCCTTCACCGCCGCGGCGACCGACATCGCCAGGTGAGTGTCGTCAAATCAGGTGACCACACTCAGCCAGGGGACGCAGCCGCCACTGGGTGGACCCAGAGCCCGACGGGTGCCTAACAAGGGGCAGGTGCGCGTGCTGGCCGCCCTGAGGCACGTAGAAGAGAAACGGCCGTGCCCGATTCGGGGCATCGGCTGACAACCGATCGGAGTCCATCAACGACGAGCTGTTCCCCCAGTGATTCGGCATCGACGACGACCGCCCTAAGTGCGGGCTCCGGGCCGCCGAGTGCCTAAGCGAGTAGATCCAGGCATCCTGCGGCCGCCCTACGAATGGCAGGTCAGGCGCCGAGAACCGTGGATCCTCGCACGACGACATGGCATGGCATAGTCTCCACACCAACAGTGGGGTTGCCGCCGATGGCGTCGAACATTCGTTGGGCGGCGCGGCGACCGAGAATCTCGAAGTTCATGTCGAGGCTGGTCAGCTGTGGGCGGGCACCGGAGGTCAGTACCTCCCAGTTGTCGAAGCCCATCACGGCGACCTGACTGGGCACGTCCACTCCTCTGTCCCGAAGCACGTCCATGACGCCGCGGGCAATCTGGTCACTCCCGCAGAGGATCGCGTCGACATCAGGGGCCTTATCCAGCAGCGCGTCGGTTGCGGCGCGGCCCCACGCCTCGCTCCAGCTGCCGAACCGGACCTGTCCTCCTGCCAGCTCGAGACCCGCATCTGTCAAGGCGGACAGGGCACCCCTTGCCCGGTCGCGCGCTGCCGCGAAGCGCACATCGCCGGCGACGTGTCCGATGCGCTGGCGCCCGGTGGCAATCAGGTGCTCCACCGCAAGCGTGCCCGCGCCCACGTTGTCCGGGACCACGGAGGAGTCGCGCTCATCGGTCGACGGTGCATACGCGTAGACGACCGGCACGGGCAGCTCCCGGCCCAGCGAGGGGCGCGGGTCCGTGTTGCTGCCCACGACGATCAACCCGTCGACCCGGCGTCCGAGCAGCGCCTTGAGGTGGTATTGCTCGCGGATCGCATCATCGCGCGCATCGCACAGGAACACCGACATCTTGCCGGCCCCGAAGGCATCCTCGGCGCCCATGAGGATCGGCAGGCTGAAGCGACCCTCGAGGTCGTTGGCCAGCAGCCCGACCGTGCTGGTCTGACCCGCGAGCATCGCCTGGGCGAGGGTATTCGGGGTGAACGAGAGGCGCTCGGCTGCCTCGATGACCCGGCGCCGCGTTTCCGGGTGCACATTGGCGCGCCCGTTAAGCGCCTTCGAAGCCGTGGCGACAGACACCCCGGAAAGGAGGGCGACGTCCCGCAACGTCACGGCGCGGGGTCGAGAGGCGGTGCTGTGGGTCTCAGTCACACTGCCCCTTGTCACAGTCAGATCACAAATCCTTTTCAGATCTTAGTGCTCTTGAAACACTAAGTCCCAGCCACCCACTTTCGATTCACGAAAGTCCTCTCGCATCGTACTTCTCTTGACCGGTTCCAACTCCCCAGTGCTAACGTCCAGAAACCCATTGCGGAGTATTTCGGTCTGAGGTACGCAGTTGCGTCACGCGGCGACGACACCCCCTGCACGCGGTCCTCGGCCATCCCCCACCAGAGGAGTTCCGTTGAGAATCAACGACATCTCCCTGATCGTGTCCACGGTGACCTACCGCCTGCTGTGCGGCGAGTCGACCGTCACCGCGGCCGAGTGAGCAGAGACCGCAGACACATCGCGCCGTACCCGAATGAGCCCGGCCTGGAGATCCCCATGCTGTCCTACGCACCCAACGACATCCGCACGGTCTCCCGGTGCCTTCCGGCCTCACCGACCGTGGCCGCCTTCAGCAGGACATCTTGATCGAATGTGAGCGCTAACATTCATGCTTTCAAGAGCATCGAACTGACTAGCCAAAGACACCCAGGTGGCGGGGATCGCATGACCACGGGCTGCCGGCGCCTTCATGTTGAGAGCTACGGCGGGAGGGCCATCCGTTTGAAGACATTCCACAGATTGGCTCCGAGTCGTCTGCCACGCTGCTCGTCCATCGACGGACATTCAGGTCGACGGTTGCCTCCCGATGCGCACGCCGCTCACGGGTCCGCGTAGCTGCGCCCACCCGCGCCAGGGCGCGAGACCACACTCCCTCACGTCGCGGACCATGGCAGGCTCCGCTGCATGTCTGCGCTTTCGCTCCTGGACCTTTCTCTCCTCGCCCTCGCGGCGACCCTGGTGGGGCTGAGCAAGACCGCCCTGCCCGGTGCCGGCACCATCACCGTGGCCGTCTTCGCGGCCGTGCTGCCCGCCAGGCAGTCCACAGGGGCACTGCTGGCCCTGCTGATCCTCGGGGACCTCTTCGCTGTTCGAACGTACCACGCACACGCCGACTGGGCGGCGCTGCGCCGACTGGTGCCCGCAGTGCTCACGGGCGTCGTGGTCGGCACGTTCTTCCTGGCGACCGCCGACGACGGCACCGTGCGCCGCGTCATCGGGGTGACCCTCCTCGCGCTCGTCGCGGTGACGCTTGCACGCCGGGCCGCCGCAACGACGGGTCGAAACCGGCCCCGGATGAACGCAGACGGTAGCGCTGCAGCAGCGGACGCCGCCGGACGGGCAGACCGCGCGACGGAGCGTGGTTGGCGACACCAGCTGGAGACCGGCAGCTTCGGCATCCTCGCAGGGTTCACAACGATGGTCGCCAACGCCGGCGGGCCGGTGATGTCCATGTACTTCCTCGCGGCCCGGTTCCCCATCAACCGGTTCCTCGGCACGGCGGCGTGGTTCTTCTTCGTCGTCAATGTCGCCAAGACCCCGTTCTCGGTGTCCCTCGGCCTCATCAGCCTCGAATCGCTGCGACTCGACCTGCTCCTGGCGCCGGCGGTCATCGTCGGCGCGCTGGTCGGTCGCCGCCTCGCCCGGCAGATGAACCAGAGGCTGTTCGACCGCCTCGTCCTCACCCTGACGATCGTCTCCGCCACCTACCTGCTTGTGCAGTAGCCCCCGGGCGCGAGCGAGTCGGCCGCATGTCCGCATTCCAGCTCACCCCAGCTGGTCAGAATCGTCACTTCTCCGCTGGTGAATACGAACCGATCCAGTTCCCTGGTTCAGAGCCACTCCCCTGGTTGATGCCGCGAGGGCGCTCATCAGGATCGGTCCGCACGGTGATGGAAGGAGACAGCAATGTTCGTCAGTGGGGACGGCCCGTAACCGTCAGTGTGCCCCGCGCAACCGACCCGAGGGGTGTGCGCGCAGGTGGCCTCCAAGACGTGCGGAACCTGAGCTTGCCGGATCGGACAGGATGGATTCGAAGGCAAGCTCGGCGGCGCCGATCATGAGCAGATCGGACCCGAGCTGGGTACGACTGATCGTGACCCCCTCCCTCGCTGCGTGGAGCGTTTGGTGCGCCAGCTTCTGATCCAGGTAGGCCGGAGCGACCGCGTATAGGGAGCCGAGAAATCCGCCCAGGACTACGAGCCGCGGGTTGAAGACGTTGATCGCGTTCCGGAGCGCAACAGCAAGGTAGTCGAGTTGACGCTCGACTTCGGCCAGAACAGCAGGTGAGCGTGATGCCGTGAGCGCCAGTTCGAGCTCATCCCCGTCAGCATCCGTCAACCCAACGAGCTTGAGAAGTGGAGCTCTCGCCACCTCGGTCTCCAGACAGCCCAGAGCTCCGCAGGTGCAGATCACTCCTGCGCTGTTGACGAGCGTGTGACCGAATTCGCCTGCGTAACCGGCGATGCCGACGAGCGAAACTCCCCCCGAGATCACACCGCCGCCGATCCCGCTCGCACCACCGTTGAGGTAGATCAGGTCGGTCACATCGCGGCCAGCACCAAAAGTGCTCTCGGCCAATGCCCCCAAGCTCGCGTCGTTGGCAGCCACGACCGGATATCCGGTGGCATCCGTCAACATTCGGGCGAGTGGTTCATCGACCCAGCCGAGGTGTGGGGCGAGACGCACCAGGCCGTCCTGTTCCCGTACCAGGCCAGGCACCGCAACTCCGATTCCCACAGTTCGGTAACCGGCATCCAGTTCCGAACGCATTCCTTCGATCACGGCGGCACAGATCGTTACTGCCTCCGTCGCCGAAGCGCCGTTCGGGGTTGGATACCGGATGCGCTTGAGCACCTTGCCACCGAGCCCCACGACTCCGATGGTGATCGCATCGACCTCGGGGTTGACAGCCAGACCAACGGCCCCGGGATTGGGCCGCACCATGGGACTCGGCCGCCCGACCTGACCCGACGAATCAGGTTCCATCTCGACGACAAGCTGTCGGTCGACCAGCTCGGCGACCAAAGCCGCGATGGTCGACCGGTTGAGTCCGGTCCGCTTGGTCAACTGGGCTCGGGACAAGCCGCCCGTACGGTGGGCCAGACCCAGGATCACCGAAAGATTGTGACGTCGCACGTGATCGCTGTTGCTGCCGCTGCCGGTCTGCGTCACCTCGCCCACCGCCATATCGACGACTTCTCTCTCTCGCGGGACCAGTGCTTCCGGCCTATGACCCTAGTCAGGTAGTCGCTTGCTCGCCGCCAGCTCGGCGTACCAGTGCGCGCTGTCCTTCTTCGTGCGCAGAAGCGTGTCGTAGTCGACCCGCACAATTCCGAACCGCATGGTGTAGCCGTATGCCCACTCGAAGTTGTCGAGCAGTGACCACGCCAGGTAGCCGCGAAGGTCCACGCCAGCTGCGATGCTTCGATGCACGGCCGTGATGTGGCGACGCAAGTAGTCAATCCTCTCCACATCATGCACTCGGCCGTCCTGCACGACATCGGGAAAAGCCGCCCCATTCTCGGTGATCATGAGCGGGAGGTCGGGGAACTCGTGGTGGACCGCCAGCAGCAGGTCCTCGAAGCCGTCCGGGGCAATGTTCCAACCCATGTCCGTGTACGGCCCCTCCTGCCGGACGAACTCGACGCAGTCCGCTGCCGGCCATGAAGTCCCGGCCGCGGGCTTGTGCCCGTCGACGCTCGACTTCTCGCTGAAACCGTCCCACAGCCGAACGGCCGTCGTGGAGTAGTAGTTGACGCCCAAGATATCGATGGGCTGGTGGATGAGTTCGGCATCGCCCTGCAAGACGAAGTCCCAGTTGGTGACCTCAGCGGTGTCGGCCAGCAGATCCGCCGGATAGGCGCCGTGCAACATCGGGCCCGTGAAGGCCCGATTGGCCAGCGCGTCGATGCGACGGACAGCCTCGCCGCCGCTGTCTCCGACACCACGCAACGCGTGAAGGTTAAGGGTGACCGAGTACTTCGGATCGTTCGTCGCAACCTTGCGCAGCTCGGAGATCGCGAGCCCATGCGCGAGATTGAGGTGGTGTACAGCCTCGAGAGCATCCTCGCTGTTGGTTCGCCCGGGGGCATGGGCGCCGGAACCGTAGCCGAGGTAAGCCGAACACCAGGGCTCGTTGAGGGTGGTCCAGGTTTCCACGCGATCCCCGAGGGCGGCACCGATCACGGCAGCATACTGAGCGAAACGGTAGGCGGTTTCGCGATTCGGCCATCCGCCTGCGTCCTCCAGCGGCTGCGGCAGGTCCCAGTGGTAGAGCGTGGCGATGGGCTTGATACCGCGGGCGATCAGCCCGTCGACGAGCCGCGAGTAGAAGTCGATGCCAGCCTGGTTGACCGCCCCTGAACCGGCAGGAATGATCCGGGACCAGGAGATCGAGAATCGATAGGCATCAAGGTTCAGGCTCGCCATCAGGTCGAGATCCTCGTCGAGGCGATGATAGTGATCGTCGGCGATGTCCCCCGTGTCACCGCCCACGACGAGACCCGGGGTGTGGCTGAAAGTGTCCCAGATCGACGGGCCCCGACCGTCCTCGTTCCAGGCGCCCTCAATCTGGTATGACGCGGTCGCCGCGCCGAAGATGAATCCAGGAGGGAAGACCAGACCCGAATCCCGGTAGTCCGGGTTGCCTACGCTCACAGTGTCACTTCTGCCTCTCCAGTGGTCGTTGCCACGGTTGCTCCCCCGGCGACCCTGACCGACCAGTTGCCGGCCGACGGCGAGCTGACTCTGGCGCGCCCGCCGGATCGTTCGATCGTGAAGACCGCGCTTTCGCCGCCCGGCTCCGTGACCGTGACCTGGCGCGAACCATCGAGGACGCCGGACATTGAACTCGGGTACAGCTCAAGAGTCAACCCGTCCAGGTAGTTGTAGTCCGGACGGTCCTCCCGGGCACCGATCGCCAGCACAGCGCCGTCGCGAACGTAGAGCGGGATGCTGTCGAAACCGTGCGTCTCCCGGCGCCAGCCGGGACCGGTCACCGCTTCGCCCGTGAAGTAGTTGGTCCAGGTGCCAGCGGGCAGGTAGAACTCGACACTCGCGTCGGCGCCGAACACGGGCGCCACCAGGAGGTCGGCGCCCAGCATGTACTGGCGGTCGAGGTAGCCCGTTGCCGGATCGTCGCCGAACTCGAGCTGCATCGGACGGAGCACCGGGGTGCCGGTCCGGGTCGCCTCGAGACCGGCCGCAAACAGGTATGGCATCAGACGAAGCTTGAGCTTCGTGAACTTGCGGGTCACCTCGACGGCCTCGTCATCGAAGGCCCACGGCACGCGATACGAGCTGCTCCCGTGGAGGCGGGAATGGCTGGAGAGCAGGCCAAAAGCGGTCCACCTCTTGAAGACTCCGGGGTCCGGCGTTCCCTCGAAACCACCGATATCGTGACTCCAGAAAGCGAACCCGCTGAATGCCAGGGAGAGCCCGCCGCGCAGCGTCTCGGCCATCGACTCGTAGGTCGAGGTGGAGTCTCCACCCCAGTGCACGGGCAGCTGTTGACCGCCGACGGTCGCCGAGCGGGCGAACAGCACGGCCTCGCCCTCGCCGCGCGCCTCTTTCAGCACGTCGAAGACGGCTTGGTTGTAGAGCTGCGTGTAGTAGTTGTGCATGCGCTCCGTGCTCGACCCGTCGAAGTAGTCCACGTCCACCGGGATCCGCTCGCCGAAGTCCGTCTTGAAGGCATCGACGCCCTGGTCGAGCAGCTGGCGCAGCTTGGCCTGGTACCACCTGGTCGCATCCGGATTGGTGAAGTCGACCAGGCCCATGCCTGCCTGCCAGAGGTCAGACTGCCAGACATCACTGCCGCGTTTCTTGACGAGGTAGCCGGCCGCCTTGGCCTCGGCGAAGAGCGGCGAGCGCTGCCCGATGTAGGGGTTGATCCAGACGCAGACGTGCACGTCCTTCTCATGCAGACGCGCGAGCATGGCCTCCGGCTCCGGGAAGGTGCGCGGATCCCACTCGAAGTCGCACCAGTTGAACTCCCGCATCCAGAAGCAGTCAAAGTGGAATACCGACATCGGCAGGTCACGCTCGGCCATCGCGTCGATGAAGCCGGTGACGGTCTGCTCGTCGTAGTCCGTGGTGAAGCTGGTCGAGAGCCACAAGCCATAGGTCCAGGCGGGCACGGAGGCGGGTCGCCCGGTCAGCGCGGTGTACCGCTCGAGGATCTGCTTGGGTGTAGGTCCGTAGATGATGAAGTACTGCAGGCTCTCCCCGGCAACGGAAAACTGCACGCGCTCGACCGACTCGGAGCCGATCTCGTAAGAGACGTGGCCGGGATGGTTGACCAACACGCCATACCCGCGGTTCGTCAGGTAGAACGGAACGTTCTTGTAGGCCTGCTCGCTCGACGTACCGCCGTCGGCGTTCCAGATGTCCACGACCTGGCCGTTCTTCACCAGCGGCCCGAAGCGTTCGCCGAGCCCGTAGATGAGCTCACCAACCCCGAGCGCCAACTGTTCATGAACGAAGGTTGCCGGCTTTGACGGATGCTGCGTGACGGCGTCCGGCGCGACCTGCAGGTAGCCAACGGCCTGGTGCCCGCTCGAGGTGAGGGTGCGACCACTGGCGGTGAACGACAGGCTCCACGGCGCACCTTGCGTGATGGTCGCGGTGAGCTCGCCGCTCGTGATCGCGCCCGCTGCATCCGTCACCGACACCTCGCCGTGACCGGCCTCAGCACCCACCAGATCGAAGCCCAGCTCCGCAGACGCACCCTGGAAGTGCTCGATCTTCACGCCAACCACATTGGGCAACGGCGAGCTCAGCGTGACCGTGAGCGCTGGCCGGTTCAGGGTGTCGCCACGAACGTGTATGACCTTCGTGGGTGCCGTCACCGTGAGCGAATGCTCCCCCGCGACGATGTCGTACGCCTCCTGCGCATAGAGCGGCGTCACTCCGGGCCGCATCTGCCAGAATCCGTCGGTGAACTTCACAAGGGTGCCTTTCGCAGGGGGCGGGTGCGGCGCTACTTGACCGCGCCAGCGGTGATGCCACGCGTCAGTGTGCGCTGGAAGATGAGGAAGAAGACGAGGGTCGGGAGGAGGCCGAGTAGCGCTGAAGCACTCGTCGTCGTGACATCCATCAGCCGGTCTCCCTGCAGAACGCTGATGGCGACGGGCACAGTCTGGTTGTCGTTGCTCACCAGGAAGGTCAACGGGATCAGGAACTCGTTCCAGGTCCAGATGAAGAAGAAGATCAGGAGCACACTCAGCGTCGGACGGCTGATCGGCACGATGACCCGCCACAGGATCGCCCACCGACTCGCGCCATCGAGGGACGCCGCCTCCAGGATCTCCTTGGGGAAGGTCCCATAGACGCTGGACAGCAAGTAGGTGCCGAACGCGCTCTGGATGACCGTGAAGATGATGATGACGCTCCACACGTTGTCGTACAGCCCGACCCGTTTGAACATGGAGTACAGCGGATAGAGCAGGGCCTCCTGCGGCACCATGTTGGCCAGCAAGAAGAGCACGATGATCCACAGGCGTGCCTTCACGCGTCCGATGCCCAGTGCGTAGGCGTTGAGCACCGAGATGATGATGGCCAGAATCGACACCATCCCGCTGATGAAGACGCTGTTCCACAGCTTCTGCGGGAAAGCGACCCGGTTCCAGAACTTGACGATGCCGTCGAAATAGAGATGGCTCGGCAGCTGGAGCGGCCCACCCGAGTTGTAGTCGGCAGGCGACTTGAACGAGTTGACCAGGATCATCAGGAAGGGCACCGCGATGATGATCCCGACGCCGATGGCGGCCGCAAGGATGATCCAGTCGGACAGCTTCTTGCGATGCGGTTTCCGCGCGACTGAGGTGGTCACTTAGCTCTCCCTGCGCTCTGCGCGGTTCTGAGCCACGATGAAGAGGAAAGAGACGATGACGATCAGCACGGTCAGCGCCGTAGAGATCGTTGCGCCGTATCCCACCTGCTGGGTCTGGAAGAACTCGCTGTACGAGTAGTAGCTGGGCACGATCGTGGACGTTCCTGGCCCGCCGCGAGTCAGCGTGTAGATGGGGCCGAACACTTTCAGTGCCGCAATCGTGCAGGTGAGGCTGACGACATAGATCTCGGGGCGGATGATGCTGACGGTGATCCAGCGGAAGCGCTGGAACCAGTTGGCACCATCGAGCTCGGCGGCCTCGTACAGCTCCGGGTTCACGCGCTGCAGGGCGGCCATGAAGATGACGACCGGATAACCCAGCTGCACCCAGACCATGATGACCATGATGGAGGCCAGTGCCGTATCGGGGCTGCCGAGCCAGTTGTGTTGTAGGGAGCCAAGCCCCACGGCCTTCAGGATGACGTTCAGCGCACCGTTCTCGGGGCGCAGGATCCAGCCAATGACGATGGCCGCGATCACTGCAGGCAGAATCTGCGGCAGGTAGTAGGTTGCCCGCAGGAAGCTCGCGAGCCCGCCGCCGAACTTCTTGCCGATCAGGTCGAACAGCATCGCGGCAAGCACGAGCCCCACCAGTGTGGGGATGACGACCATGGCGACGATCATGGCGACGCTGTTGCTGAAGGAAGTCCAGAACTTCTCGTCACTGATGAGCCTGGTCCAGTTCGCCAGCCCGATCCACTGCGGCGGCCGGATGCCGCGATACTTGGTGAAGCTGAGATAGACGTTCCAGACGAGCGGAACCAGCACTACCCCGGTGAGCAACACGAACCCGGGCAGTAGGTACCACCAGAATCCGCCGCCGGTGCTGGCCGGGAGCAGACTCTCGCTGTGGCGCTTCTTCGGCCGCGGAGGCGAGACGGTTGACGCGGCGGTCATCCGCCGTTCCTTTCCGCTGGAGCGGGGGGGCGAAGACCGATCCGCCGGACGGCGGTCTTCACCCCTCCTCGCATTCGTCGTTCTACTGCCTTGTCGTTCTACTGCGTTGTCGGTCTACTGCTTGACGATGCTGTCGACGCCGGTCTGGTATTCGGTACCCAGCTCGGTGTTGACATCCTTGGCCGACTTCGTGCCGTTGACGAGCTCCTGCAGGCCGGCGTTCAGCTGGTCGTAGAAGGTCGGCGTGGGCCAGTCGGGGTAGAAGGCGATGCCGTCTCTCTTCGTGAGGACGTTGAAGTTGTCGATCAGCAGCTTGCTGTTGGGGTCTGTGATGTCGGAAGCCTTCGCCGCGACCGGCACGCCGCCGCTGTTACCCAAGAGGGCCTGGTTCTCCGGGCGCATGGTGATGTCCATGAACTTGTACGCCAGGTCCTTGTTCTTGGCTTTCTCCGGGACCACCCACATGTTTCCGGCTGAACCGGGCGACATCTGTGCTCCCGGGAACAGGAACGTGCCCCACTTGAAGGTCTTGACCTCAGTCGTGAACCGGTTGTACCACCAGCTGCCGGAGTAGAAGATCGGGTACTTGCCGCTGATGAAGCTCGTTCCGGCATCCTCGGCTTTCGCACCAGTGACGTTCTTGCTGATGTAGCCCTTGTCGACCCAGTCCTTGATGGTTGCGGTTGCGTAGCTCAGCTCCGGTCCCTGCCAGTCCACCTTGCCCTTGTAGAGCTGGTAGTTGTTGACGAACGCGCGGTCGGCTTTGTTCAGTGCGAGCTGATACCAGAGCTGGCCGAGGGGGTACTCGGCTGCGGACTCGGCAAGAGGTGTGATGCCGGCGCTCTTGAACTTCTGCATTGCCGCGACGAACTCATCCTGTGTGGTTGGGATCGCGATGTTCTGCTTCGCGAACATGTCCTTGTTGTAGAAGACCTCGACGTACTCGCCGTAGTTCGGAACGCCGAACCAGTGCCCGGAACCCATGATGCCCTTGTCGTCATACTTGGCGGTGGTCTGAAGCGACGGTGCCAGCTTCTTGTCCCAGCCGTACGTCTTCACGGCGCTGTCGAGGTTGACGAGCAGACCCTGGCTGGACAGCAGGCCCGCAGTGGCGTTGCCCTTGTTGTACTCCAGGATGTCCGGAGCGGCATCGGAGTTCAGCACCTGGCTTGCCGTCGAGCGGATCTGCTCGAAGCTCTTCGGCTCGAACTTGACCTTGGCGCCGGTCTCCTTCTCGAACGTCTTGATCGCCTGGTTCCAGGCGATTCCCATCGCGCTCGTGTCACTTTCGTAGTGCCACAGGGTCAGGGTCTTGCCCTTTCCATCGACGTTCTTGTTCACACCGGTGCTCTTGCTGGTGTCGGTCGAACCACTTGCGCAGCCGCTGAGGATTATGGCCCCCGCGACCACCATGCTCCCTAGGGCGAGATGCTTCTTGTGCATCGAGTACCTCCGTGTTGGGGAGCAGATGCGGGAGAGATTCGCGGCCACTCCAGTGTCATTTGTTGACATCAACAACATAAACCCAGGCGATATGTATTGGCAAGCAACGATTCGGTCAGGACCCACACACCGTCGATGGCGACTCCTTGTCGGATCGCCGCCGCCTAGTGGGCGAGGAAGCCGGCGGGGTCAGCGATGAGCTCGGCAAAGACGATCTCCGCGGCGCCCACGATCAGCTGATCCGCCCCGAGCACGGCATCCCGGATTCGCACGGTCTCACGCGCAGACCGGATCGCCTCGCCGATGAGCCCTCGGTCGTCAGGCGCGGCGCTGTGCAGGGCGGCAAGAAACCCGGAGAGCACGACGACGCTGGGGTTGAACAGGTTGACCGCGTTCCGAACGACGATGCCGAGCAGATCGAGGGAGTCCGCGACCAGTTCGGCCACGTCCGGGTTCGTACTGTCTGCGAGCGCCACCGAGAGCTGGTCGGCCTCAGCGGCATGCAGGCCGACAGAATCCAGCAGCCGTTGCTGCGTGACCTCAGCCTCGAAGCAGCCGTGCCCACCGCATTGGCAGGCTGTGCCGCTGGGCCTCACGAAGGTGTGGCCGAACTCTCCCGCGTAGCCGGCGGTCCCTGTCAGCAGTCGACCGCCGGTCACCACACCCCCGCCGATGCCGCTTGCCCCGCCGATGACGTAGACAAGGTCGTCCACATCGCGGCCGGCACCAAAGGTGCTCTCCGCGCGCATGGCCAGCACTGCGGCATTGGCGGCCCAGCTCGGGTGTCCGGTCGAACGCTCGAACATCGCCGCGAGCGGCTGCTCGAACCAGCCCATGTGCGTCGCCTCGCGTACCAGGCCGTCAGAGAGCCGCACCTGGCCGGGAACGGCGACGCCGATGCCGACAACCCGGAGCGCAGGATCCTGCCCCGAGAGCATGTCGTCAATCGCGGTTGTCGCGAGCTCCACCACCTGTTCCGCACTCGGAGTGTTGGCCGTCTCAACGCGAACGTGCTCGAGGACCCGGCCGCCGAGACCGACCAGTCCAACGTGGACGGCGTCAACCTCCGGGTTCACGGCGATCGCGACGGTGCATTGGTCGACATGCACCACGGGGCTGGGTCGGCCAGCCTTCGCGCTTCTTTCCGGCATCCCCTCGTAGACCAGTCGCAGGTCGGCGAGGTCGGCGACCACCGCGCCGACCGTCGAACGGTTCAGTCCGGTCATGCGCGTCAGTTGCGCTCGCGAGAGCGGTCCACTCTGGTGAACGAGGCTGAGGATGTTGGACAGATTGTTGCGCCGCAGCTGCTCGGTGGTGCCGACGGAGGCGACAGGCGGCCGCGCGGGCTCGGCGGCGGTCGGCATATCACGACCCTAGCCTGCGCGGCGCGGCGCGGCGTCAGGCCCACGCTTCCGCTGGTGCAGCACCTTCGCCACCTGATAAGTTCTATGTCACAACAAAATATCCGAAGAGTGTTTACGACCCTAAAGGACATTCCATGGCTGCAACCCCCACGCGCGAGGACAAGTTCTCCTTTGGTCTGTGGACCATCGGTTACAACGGAACCGACCCGTTCGGCGGACCGACACGTCCCCCCCTGGACGTGGTGGAAGCGGTGACGAAGCTG
>Ga0208716_1000223_pt1 | contig 23718 bp, 18 predicted proteins | sample NGESurdeep092012_8_FD_184482 | JGI IMG/M metagenome (GOLD analysis project Ga0208716, IMG submission 184482) | Arctic peat soil microbial communities from Barrow, Alaska - NGEE Surface sample 415-3 deep-092012 (SPAdes) | ecosystem: Environmental > Terrestrial > Soil > Wetlands > Peat ...
GGCGTCTCGTAGGTCCGCACGTGGGCGCCCACCACGTCCCACAGGTTCTCGTGCCGGCCCTCGCCGATCAGGTACAGGTCCATCTCGCCGAGCGTCGGCAGCCAGCGGTAGGGGTCGTCGACCTCATAGACGGCGCCCGGGCCGTAGTCGACCCTGATCCGGTAGTCCGTGACCGGCCCATCGATCACCACGGAGAACACCCCGCCGTGGGTATGGACGAACGGGATCTCCTTGCCCTCCTGCAACAGGGTGACGTTCTGCGCGTGGTGCCGCAGGGTGCGCACGATGGTGGTGCCGTCGCCCTGCGGGTGCGCGCCGAGAATGCCGTGCGGGTTGTGGGTGTCGCCGCCGATCAGCTTCTCGTAGTCGTCCGTGCTGGGCCCGCGCGCCGGTTGGACGGCGCCGCCCGCAACCGGGGTCTCCGAGGCCTTCACCCGGCTCTTGGCCGGCGCCCGCTTGGCTGGGGCCTTGGCGGCTGGGGCCTTGGCGGCTGGGGCCTTGGCGGCCGGGGCCTTGGCTGCGGGGGCCTTGGCTGCCGGGGCCTTGGCGGCGGTCGCCGTGGTTGCGGCGGGTTCCTTGGCTGCCGCCGGCTTGCGCGTCCTGGTCGGCTTCGTCGTACCCTTGTCCACTGGATCCGGGGTGTTGCTGGTGGTCACGAGATACCTCCGGCGTTGATGAGGGCGACAACGGCCTGCATGGGGATGGCTACCCACAGGGGACGGTGTCCATGTTCGTAGACAACTTCGTAGAGCGCTTTGTCAAGCTCGAATGCCCGCAGCAGGCTCCCGGCCTGACGGGGGTCGTTGCCGGCCACACTCGCGTAGCCGTCGCTGAACGCACGGCGGTTCCGCTCGGCCCATTCGGCCGCTCGGTACTTGTGCTGTGCGTCGGTGTGTGGGCTGATCACCAGACCGCGCGCCGCGTAGTCGAACGAGCGCAGCATGCCCGCGATATCCTTGAGCGGGCTGTGCAGCGACCTGCGGTACGCCAGCGGCTTCGACGGTTCACCCTCGAAATCGATGATGCTCCAACCCTTCAGCGTTCGCAGAACCTGGCCCAGGTGCAGATCGCCGTGAATGCGCTGCACGGTGAGCCCGGCCGTGTGATCGCCGGCCCTGGCAAACGTCGCCAGGATCCGCCCGCGGTGCTCGGCGAGTTCGGGCACCAGGTTGATGGCGACCTCGGCGTCGGTGACCATCTGATCGAGGATCTTCGACAGTTCGCTGTGGTGGGCGACCGTGGTACCGAATGCCCGGGCCAGATCGGCGTGCACGGCGGCCACGGCCTCGCCCAACCGGTGCGATTCGGCGGCGAAATCGCCGCCGACCTCGTCGGCGCGCAGATCGCCCTCGCTCATCAGGTCGCGCACGCTCGAGGTGGCCATGGCCCAGCCGTCCGCGCTGTTGGCGAAGAACTCGGTCAGCAGTCCGAGAGTGGTCTCCTCGCCGTGAACCGGCCCGGTGATCACGCCTAGCGGCTGCGCGATGTGCGTCGAACCGACGGCATGCAGCGCGCGGTGGATCTCGGCGTCCGGGTTGGGACCGGGTTCCAGCCGGCGAAACACCTTGAGGATGGCCGAATGCCCGTACACGATCGACGTGTTGGATTGTTCGGCACCGATCACCAACCCCGGTGCGGCAGTGTCGATGACGGCGTCCGGCTCGGCCCTGGCCCGCACCTCAGCGAAGTCGATGTTGTCCGCGATGGCCCTGATCAGCAGCGCAGCAACGTTCTGGTCCTGCAGTGCGTCGTAGGCGACCCGTCCCCACCCGGAGCCGATGGTCGCATGGGCCAGCCGATCCGGCAGCTGCCAGCTCCAGCCGATCCACAGTTGGTAGCGCTGCTTGCCGAACAGGGTGTCCACGGTGAACAGCACCTGCTCGATGTCGGAACCGTGCAGATCCCTGGCGGCCACGGCCCGGCCGATGATCTCGATGGTGCCCAGTTCTTGTCCCTTGGCCGAGAACCAGCGCTGGTGGGGCAGGTACTCCGCGAGGATGGGGATCAGCACGTCGTCGGCCAGGCCGACCCCGGCTGAATTTGTGGCAGTGCTGTTGTCAATCGATGATTCGTCGCTCATCTGGTCACATCACCTTCCTTCGCCGGTGATGTCGAGCCAGTAGAAGCCATGGCCCGGCAGGGTCAACAGATAGGGCAGCTGACCGATCCGGGGGAACGGCGTGCCACCGGTCAGCTCGACCGGCACCGCCCGCTGATGGTCACGCAGGTCCAGCTCCACCGGCTGCGGAAAGCGGGACAGGTTGTTGACGCACAGCACGGTGTGTGCCGGCTGACGCTCGTCGCCGTCGTGGTGCAGCGTGTACGACAGCACCGTCGGGTTGGAACCACCGAGATCGGTGAACTGACCGACGGCGAACGCGGCGTACCGCTTCCGGATCTCGATCATCCGCCTGGTCCAGTGCAGCAGCGAGGCGGTGGAGTTCATCTGCGCTTCGACGTTCACGGTCTGGAACCCGTAGATCGGGTCCATGATCGCCGGCAGGTACAGCCGTGCCGGATCGCAGCGGGAGAACCCGGCGTTCCGGTCGGGTGACCACTGCATCGGGGTGCGGACGCCGTCCCGGTCGCCGAGCCAGATGTTGTCGCCCATCCCGATCTCGTCGCCGTAATACAGCACCGGCGAGCCCGGCAGGCTCAGCAGCATGGCGGTGAACAGTTCCTGCTGGTTGGTGTCGTTGTCCAGCAGGGTCGCCAGCCGCCGGCGGATGCCGATGTTCGCCTTCATTCGTGGGTCCTTGGCGTACTCGGCCCACATGTAGTCGCGATCCTCGTCGCTGACCATCTCCAGGGTCAGCTCGTCGTGATTGCGCAGGAAGATGCCCCACTGGCCGCTCTGCGGGATGGCCGGCGTCTGCGCCAGGATCTCCGAGACCGGGAACCGCTGCTCGCGCCGCGCCGCCATGAAAATGCGTGGCATCAAAGGGAAGTGGAAGCACATGTGGCATTCGTCGCCGCCGACCTTGGGATCACCGAAGTAGTCGACGACGTCGGCGGGCCACTGGTTGGCCTCGGCCAGCAGGATGGCGTGCGGGTATTCGGCGTCGATCACCTTGCGGCACCGCCTGAGGAATTCGTGGGTCTGCGGCAGGTTCTCGCCGTTGGTGCCCTCCTCCTCGAACAGGTACGGCACCGCGTCGAGCCGGAATCCGTCGATGCCGAGGTCCAGCCAGAACCGCAGGATGTCGATCATCTCATCGCCCACGGCCGGGTTCTCGAAGTTCAGGTCCGGCTGGTGGGAGAAGAACCGGTGCCAGAAGTACTGCTTGCGCACCGGATCGAACGTCCAGTTGCTGGGCTCGGTGTCGACGAAGATGACCCGCGCGTCGGGGTAGCCGGTGTCGTCGTCGGCCCAGACGTAGTAGTCGCCGTACGGTCCGGTCGGGTCCCGGCGCGATTCCTGGAACCAGTGGTGGGCGTCGCTGGTGTGGTTCAACACCAGGTCGGTGATGACCCGGATGCCCCTGGCGTGCGCGGCATCCAGGAGCGCCACGAAGTCCTCGACGTTGCCGAACTCCGGCAGCACCTTGCGGTAGTCGGAGATGTCGTAACCGCCGTCGCGCAGCGGCGAGTCGTAGAAGGGGGGGAGCCAGAGACAATCAACGCCCAGCCAGGCCAGGTAGTCCAGCCGGTCGATCAGGCCACGCAGGTCACCGGTTCCGTCGCCGTTGGAGTCGGCGAAGGCTCGGACGAGCACCTCGTAGAAGACCGCGCGTTTGTACCATTCCGGATCCGGCGCGATCTTTCGTGCGGAATGAAAATCGCTGGCCAGCGGCTCGTGGACAGGCGCGTGCCCCACCGGCCGGGCGGTCTGGGTCATGCTCACCCTTCTTCGATCAAGTGTGGTTCATCAGTCGCGTGTGCTGGGGACGCGGGCGCCATTGTCAATTCTGCAGGTCAACGGGCGGTGACCGGCGAACTACTGGTTCCGTACCCGCAGGATGTGTGCGGCCCGCCAGTGCGGGTCCAGCCCGACGGCGTTGCGCTGACCCCAGTGGTAGACCTCGCCGGACAGCTCGTCGGTGACCTCGACGACGTCATTCCAATCCAGACCAAGGGCCGGCATGTACAGGTCGGTCTCGCCCCACTGCTGGGTGTGCGAGTCCAGGCAGACGACGACGATCACGGTGTCGCCGGTGGTCTCGTCGCGGCGCGAGTAGCAGAGCAAGCTATCGTTCGAGATGTCGTGGAACCACAGGCCTTTGATGCGTTGCAGGGCCGGGTGCTGGCGGCGGATCTCGTTCAGCCGGGTGATCAGCGGCTCCAGCGACCTGCCCTGGGTCAGCGCCGCCTGGTAGTCCCGCGGGCGCAGCTGGTACTTCTCCGAGTCCATGTACTCCTCGCTGCCCGGCTTGACCGCCTCGTGCTCGAAGAGTTCGAACCCGGAATAGACGCCCCAGGTAGGCGACAGCGTCGCGGCCAGCACCGCGCGGATCGCGAACATGCCGGGACCGCCGAACTGCAGCGACGCGTGCAGGATGTCCGGGGTGTTCACGAAGAAGTTCGGCCGCATGTAGTCCGAACCCTCGACCAGCTCGACCCCGTAGTCGGTGAGTTCCTGTTTGTAGGTCCGCCAGGTGAAGTAGGTGTAGGACTGGGTGAACCCGATGCGGGCAAGTTCGTGCATCATGGTCGGCTTGGTGAAGGCCTCCGCCAGGAAGATGGCCTCCGGGTTCTTGTCGTGGACCTTGGCGATCAGCCACTCCCAGAAGTTGATCGGCTTGGTGTGCGGGTTGTCCACCCGGAAGATCGTCACGCCGTGGTCGATCCAGTACTGGACCACCCGGAGCACCTCGGCGTAGACCCCGGCGGGGTCGTTGTCGAAGTTCATCGGGAAGATGTCCTGGTACTTCTTGGGCGGGTTCTCGGCGTAGGCGATCGATCCGTCCGGCCGGGTGGTGAACCATTCCGGGTGCGCGGTGACCCAGGGGTGGTCCGGCGCGCACTGCAGGGCCAGGTCGAGCGCCACCTCGAGCCCGCGCTCCTTGGCGGCGGCCACGAACTCGTCGAAATCCTCGATGGTGCCCAGTTCCGGGTGGATCGCGTCGTGGCCGCCGTCCTTCGATCCGATCGCCCACGGCGACCCGACGTCCCGTGGATCGGGGTTGACGGTGCCACCCGGCTCGGCAGGATTGTTGCGGCCCTTGCGGTTCACCTCGCCGATCGGGTGGATGGGCGGCAGGTAGACGATGTCGAAGCCCATCGACTTGGCCCGGTCGAGCTGGAAGATCGAGTCCTTGAACGTGCCGTGCCGGATCGGCAGGCCGGCCGAGTCGATCTCCGCGCCGCTGGAGCGCGGGAAGAATTCGTACCAGGAGCCGAACTCGGCGAGCGGCCGGTCGACCCAGATCCTCACCGGATCCGAGGCGGTGACCAGTTCGCGGATCGGGTCGGCCGTGAGCACCGGCCACATCTCCGCGGACAGTGCCGGCCCGATGCGCTCGGGCACGGAGCGGAAGGCGTCCCGTAGTGCTTCGATGGCGGCCTTGATAGCACTGGCGTACCGCTGCTTGGGGCGCGCCGCGATCCTCTCCAGCAGCAACGCCCCGGTCTCCAGGTCGTTGGCCATCTCCTCGCCGGATTGGCCGGCCCCTGACTTGGCCTCGACCGCATGCCGCCAGGTGCCGAGCGGGTCGCTCCAGGCCTCGACCTGCAGCGTCCACAGGCCCTGCCGGTCGGGCACCACGGTCGCCTCGTGCTTCGTGCTCCAGGATGCTTCCCTGGCCATCCGGAGCAGCGGCCCGGCGTCCTTGGCCGACGTCCGTCGGCGGGTGCCGGGCGGAACGGGTGGGCGCCACACGACATTGGCGGCCACGGCGTCGTGTCCCTCCCGGAACACGCTCGCCGAAACGGTGATCGCTTCACCGACCACGGCCTTGGCCGGGTAGCGGCCGCAGGCGACGGTGGGGAAGATGTCGTTCAGTCCTATGCGTCCAGCCACGGGGCCAACGTACCGGTAGGTCTCCGGGGGCGCAGTTCAGGTCCGGCCACCCGCGCGGCGCCTCTCGGAACCTGCCGTGCGACCTGACAGGCACCACCCGCGACGACGTCACCGGCAGGTTCCCCCGTGGCAGGCCGTGTCTTGCCTGGGGGAAGATCGAGCGGTCGAGCGGATGCTGGTGGGCGCACCCAGGCAACCGTCCGGCGCTTCGTCGGCCTGGTCGCGCAGGCTTGGGGAAGACTCGGGGATGCCGGGTGATTACTCAGCGTGGCGGGCGATCGACGCGGGGTGAACCACTGGCAGCGCATTTCGGTGGATCCTGTGGCGGGAACGTGCCGTTCTGGGGGTCTAACCGCCCATTTTTCGCATGCAGCACTCGCGTACGCACCGGTGCCCGATGTGCTAAACCGATTCTGCACGGGCCCTCTCGTTGGGTGACAAACTGTTGAACACCTCTCCGCTGGTTTTTCGTCAGGGCCGCGAGGAAGTAAATTGATCCGTTGTGAAGGCCCTCCGACGTTTCACCGTGCGCCCGCAGCTGCCCGTGGCGCTGCAGCCGCTCGGTGCGCTGATCCGCAACCTCCGGTGGTCCTGGCATCCGGCGAGCCAGGATCTCTTCGCCGATATCGACCGCCGGCTCTGGACCAAGCTCGAGGGTGACCCCCTCAAGCTGCTCGGAGCCGTGTCGGTGTCCCGCCTGGAGGAGCTCGCCGTCGACGAGTCCTTCCTGACGCGCATGCACAACCTGGCCGAGGATCTTGATCACTACCTCACCGATCCGCGGTGGTACCAGAACCAGATCGCCAGTGGCGAGGACCTGCCCGCCGCCATCGCGTACTTCTCGATGGAGTTCGGCGTCACCGAGGTGCTGCCGAACTACTCCGGCGGCCTGGGCATCCTGGCCGGTGACCACCTGAAGTCCGCCTCCGACCTGGGTGTGCCGATCATCGGGGTCGGCCTGCTGTACCGGTTCGGGTACTTCTGGCAGTCGCTGTCCTCGGACGGCTGGCAGCAGGAGCACTACCCCGCGCACGACCCGCAGGGTTTGCCGATCGACCGGGTGCTCGGTGCCGACGGTCAGCAGCTGTCCGTCTGTGTGCCGATGCCAGGTGGCCGCCAGTTGACCGCTCGGATCTGGGCCGCTCAGGTGGGCCGGGTGCCGCTGCTGCTGCTGGACGCCGACAACGAGGCGAACGACGACTTCCTGCGGCAAACCACGGACCGGCTGTACGGCGGCGACCAGGACCACCGCATCAAGCAGGAGATCCTGCTGGGCATCGGCGGCGCCCGTGCGGTGCACCTGTACGCCGGGGCGACCGGGCACGCGATGCCAGAGGTCTTCCACATGAACGAGGGTCATGCCGGCTTCCTCGGTCTGGAGCGGATCCGGTCACTGATCGCCGACCACGGGCTCACCTTCTCCGAGGCGCTCTCGGCGGTGCGGGCCGGCACCGTGTTCACCACTCACACCCCGGTGCCCGCCGGTATCGACCGTTTCCCGGTCGACCTGGTTCGGCACTACCTGGATGCCGGCGGGGACGGGCACTCACGATTGCTGCCGGGTATCTACGCCGACGAGGTCATCGCGCTCGGCTCCGAGGACGATCCCAGCCGGTTCAACATGGCGCACATGGGCCTGCGGACGGCCCAGCGCGCGAACGGGGTGGCCAAGCTGCACGGCTCGGTGTCGCGTAACATGTTCGCCCCGCTCTACCCGGGATTCGAGCCGGACGAGGTGCCGATCGGTTCGGTCACCAATGGGGTGCACCTACCCACCTGGGCGGCCCGGGAGATGTATGACGTCGCCGGCGACATGGCCGACTGGCAGGACCTGGCCTCCGCGTCGGAATGGCCGGCCGCCGAGAAGGTGTCCAATGAACGGCTGTGGGACCTGCGCCAGACGCTGCGACAGCGGCTGGTCGCGCTCGCCCGGAACACCGTCAGGAGCTCGTACCTGCAGCGGGGCGCCACCGTCGCAGAGCTGGGCTGGACCGAGAGCATTCTCGACCCGGCGATCCTGACGATCGGGTTCGCCCGTCGGGTCTCCACCTACAAGCGGCTGACGCTGATGCTCCGCGACCCCGCGAGGTTGCGGAAGATCCTGCTCGACCCGGAGCGTCCGGTGCAGATCATCGTCGCCGGAAAGGCCCACCCGGCGGACGACGGCGGCAAGCGGTTCATGCAGGAGATGGTGCGGTTCACCGACGACGCCACCATCCGGCACCGGATCGTATTCCTGCCCGACTACGACATGGGCATGGCCGCGGTGCTGTGCGCGGGCGCCGACGTCTGGCTGAACAACCCGGTCCGTCCCCAGGAGGCATCGGGTACCTCGGGGATGAAGGCCGCGCTGAACGGCGGGCTCAACCTGTCCATCTCCGACGGCTGGTGGGACGAGCTGTACGACGGTCACGACGGTTGGACCATCCCGACCGCCGACGGGGTCGGCAACGAGACGCGACGCGACGACCTGGAAGCCGCCGCCCTGTACGACCTGATCGAGAAGCGGGTGGCCCCGTTGTTCTATCGGCGGAACGAGGTCGGCCGTCCCGACGGCTGGGTCGACACCGTGCGGCACACGCTGGCCTACCTGGGCCCCCGGGTGCAGGCCACCCGGATGGTGCGCGACTACGTCACCGGCTATTACGGTCCCGCGTCCGTGCTGTCCAGGGACGTGACCACGGACCTGACCGTGGCCAAGGGCCTGGCCGCCTGGAAGGACCAGGTGCGCGCCGCCTGGCCGAACGTCAGGGTGGTCAACGTCGATACGTCAGGGATCGGCACGGAACCGTCGCTGGGCAACGTGATGACCGTTCGTGCCTACCTCGACCTCGGGGGCCTGTCCCCGGAAGACGTCGAGGTGCAGACGGTCACCGGGCGGGTCGACATGAACGAGCAGCTGCATGACGTCTCGACCATGCCGATGACCTTCGTCGGCAACGGAGACGGGTTCCGGTACGAGGCGCACCTGCCGCTGACCACCTCCGGGCCGGTCGGCTACACGGTCCGGGTGCTGCCCAGGAACAAGCTGCTTGCCTCACCGGCGGAAATGGGTCTGGTCACCACCGCCTGACCCCGCAGGGCAACCCCGAAAGGTGTTGAGCCGCGCCTCTTTGGGGGGCGCGGATCAACTTCCTCGGCGCGGATAAACGTCGCGGTTATGGGAATGGTGGGACAGAAGTCGCCCATTTGATGCGCGTCGGCGATGTTGATCCGCGCCGCGTGGGGGCTATCTGGGGCTAGCCGGGTGGGGGGCTAGCGGTGGGCGCGGAGCAACCAGACCGTCCGCCCGGGCAACGTCAGCGGGACGCCGGCCGGCAGCGGTGTCGCGTCGGCAGGCTCGCCGGTGCGGGTGTCGGTGTCCAGCACCGGCGTGTATGCAGTGCCGTGAGGCTCGCCCGGCAGGGTGACCTTGGTGTCGCCACCGTCGGCGTGCAGCACCAGCAGCCAGGAATCATCGGTCAGCGGCTCGCCGCCGCGGTTGTGACCACGCACGTCCCGTCCGTCGACCCACATCTGCAGGGTGCGCCGGGTGCCGTCGAACCAGTCGTGGTCGGTCATCGGTTGACCCCACGGGTTGAACCAGACCAGGTCCGGGATGCCGTCACCGCCGCCCGGAGCCCGCCCGTCGAAGAACTCGCCCTGATGCAACGCGAACGCGTCCCGGCGGATGGCCAGGGTGCGCTGGAAGAACGTCAGCAGCTGCTGGGCTTCCGGCCGCCCCTTGACCGGATTCCAGTCCAGCCAACTGATCTCGTTGTCCTGGCAGTAGGCGTTGTTGTTGCCGCCCTGGGTGCGCCACAGCTCGTCGCCCATGGAGATCATCGGGGTGCCGGTGGACAGCAGCATGGTGGCCGCGATGTTGCGCGCCTGCCGGGTGCGCAGCGCGATGATCGCCGGGTCGTCCGTCTCGCCCTCTGCGCCGTAGTTCCATGACCGGTTGTGGTTCAACCCGTCCCGGTTGTCCTCGCCGTTCGCCTCGTTGTGCTTGTGGTCGTAGGACACCAGGTCCCGCAGGGTGAATCCGTCGTGCGCGGTGACGAAGTTGACGGACGCCCACGGCCTGCGGTTCGCGCCGAACAGGTCCGACGAGCCGGACAGCCGGTACCCCAGGTCCCTGATCCCGTCCAGCCCGCGCCAGAAGTCGCGCGTGGTGTCCCGGAAGCGGTCGTTCCACTCCACCCAGTTCTCACCGAACCGCCCGACGGCATAGCCTTCGCCGGTCGCGTCCCACGGTTCGGAGATGAGCTTGCGGGCCGAGAGCATCGGGCTGGCCGCGATCGCGGTGAGCAGCTGCGAGTTCGGGTCGAAGGGCCCACCGCCCGGCCGGCCGTGCACGGAGGCCAGGTCGAACCGGAAGCCGTCAATGCCCAACGCGTCCGCCCAGTAGCGGAGGGAGTCGGTGATCATCCGGACAACGGGCAGGGTGCCGGCGTTGAGCGTGTTACCGCAGCCGGTGATGTCCATCCCGCCCGGGAGGTAGTACGACGAGGGCGACAGCCCGCGCCAGGACAGGTCGACGGTCAGCCCGTGACCACCTTCGCAGGTGTGGTTGTAGACCACGTCAAGGACCACCTCGATGCCCGCTGCGTGCAGCGCGTCGACCATCTGGATGAACTCGCCGACCTCCAGCCCAGGCACGGTGGCGAATCCGGGATCCGGGGCGAAGTAGCTCAGGGTGGAATAGCCCCAATAGTTCTTGCGGCCGCCTGCGTGCAATTGCGGCTCGGCGGCGCTGGCATGCACCGGCAGCAATTCCAGCGTGGTGACGCTCAGACTCTTCAAGTGCTCGATGACGGCCGGATGGGCGACGCCAAGGAACTTGCCGCGCAGTTCCGGGGGAACGTCCGGATGCAGCCGGGTCAGGCCGGTGACGTGTGCCTCGTAGATGACGGTCTGTTCCCACGGCACCCAGGGGCGCACCGAGGTCGATCGCTGCGGCTCGGTGACGATGCCAAGCGGGACCCGACCGAGCGTCTCGACACCGTGCGATGCGGCGGCGATCAGGTCGTAGTCGGTGGTGGTCACCTGCCGGGCGTACGGGTCGAGCAGGATCTTCGACGGATCCAGCTCCGGCACCCGGAACCCGTACTGCTGACCGGGTCGCACGTCCGGCACGAAGGTGTGCCAGATCCCGTAGGTCTTCTCGTCCATGGTGACCCGGCGCTCGTTGCCGTCCCGGTCGATCAGGCAGAGCTGCACGTCGCTGACGCCAGGGACGCCGTCGGCCACGACGGCGAAGTTGGTGCCGTTCTCGTACGGCGTCGCGCCCAGCGGGTACGGCAATCCGGGATAGGGGCTGGACCCGACCCGCGGCGCCGCCTCCGGGTCGATCTCGCCGGGACGGGTGCGCTTGGCGCGCCGCTTCTTCTTGCCGGCCTTCACCTTGGCCGGCCGGGCCCGCGCCTCGGCGGGAGCGGGAGTGGGAGCGGGAGTGGGAGCGGGGGCGTCGGCGGGGGTGGCGGCTTCGGCGGCACCGTCGGGCTCTGTCCGGTCAGCGTTGTCGCCAGCGTTGTCGCCAGCGTTGTCGGCGCGGCCGAGGTCAACGGCGGTGCTGTCGGTTGCGCGGCGAGCCATCGTCAGATTGTCCCCGACTCCGCCTGGCCCGGTGACCGCCGGGTGCCGGTGGGACGTGGCCGCGCGTGCACGGCGCGCGGAGCGCCCGCCGTGCGTGCGCAACAATGACCCGCGTGACCTCCAGCCCAGCCACATCCTTGCGCCCGTCGATCCTGCCCGGACCCGATTCCGTCGTGCATCTGGCCGAGGTCACCGTCCGCCGCGGCGAGGCCGTACTGCTGGACGCGGTCCACTGGAGCGTCGACGTCGACGAGCGCTGGGTGGTGCTGGGGCCGAACGGCGCCGGCAAGACCACGCTGCTGCTGATCGCCTCGGCGCAGATGTTCCCCACCTCGGGGCGGGTGCACATTCTCGGCGAACGGCTCGGCGCCGTCGACGTGGGGGACATCCGGCCGCGGGTCGGGCTGTCCTCGGCTGCAATGGCCGGGCGCGTTCCGCCGACCGAGCGGGTCATCGACGTCGTGGTCTCCGCCGGGTACGGCGTGGTCGGACGCTGGCGGGAGCGCTACGACGAGATGGACTTCGAGCGCGCCCGTGGCCTGCTGGCCGCGATGGGCGTCGCCCCGCTCGCCGAGCGGACCTACGGCACGCTGTCCGAGGGGGAGCGCAAACGCGCCCTCGCCGCGCGGGCCCTGATGGCAGACCCGGAACTGCTGCTGCTGGACGAACCGGCGGCCGGCCTCGACCTCGGCGGGCGGGAGGATCTGCTGACCCGGTTGTCGGCGCTGGCGGTGGATCCGGCCGCTCCGACCACCATCCTGGTGACGCACCACGTCGAGGAGATCCCGATCGCGTTCAGTCACGTGCTGCTGCTGCGGGCGGGCAAGGTGCTGGCCGCCGGACCGATCGGCGATACCCTCACCGCGGCCAACCTGTCCGAGACGTTCGGGATGAGCCTGACCTTGGAGGCTCGCGGCGGCCGGTTCTTCGCCTACCAGAGCTGAGCCGACACTTGATCAATGCGGTCCGGTCGGATCGGATCCGATGCAAGAACAAACCGAGAGGCGTGACGGCGTGGGCGATTTCGTTCGGCTCGAGCTGCACGGCGCGGTCGGCATGATCAGGCTGGACCGGCCGCCGGTGAACGCCATCAACATCCAGATCCATCACGAGCTGCTCGACGTGGCCCAGCAGGTGGCCGAAAGCACCATCAGGGCCGTGGTGCTCTACGGCGGTAAGCGGTCGTTCGCCGCCGGCGCCGACATGAATGAGCTGGCGACCTGGGGGCCAGGCGAGATCACCGCGTTCGGCCGGACGCTGAACCACGCGATCAGCGCGATCGCCCGGCTCGGCCAGCCGGTCGTCGCCGCGGTGAACGGCTACGCGCTGGGTCTCGGCTGCGAGCTCGCGCTGGCCGCGGACTTCCGGATCGTCGCCGACGACGTCCGCATCGGGCTACCGGAGGTCACCCTGGGCGTCATCCCCGGCGGTGGTGGCACCCAGCGGCTGCCGCGGCTCGTCGGCGTCACCAAGGCCAAGGAGCTGATCTTCTCCGGCCGGCCGGTCGACGGGCCGGAGGCGGTCCGGATCGGGCTGGCGACCCGATCCCTGCCATCCGAAGCGGTGCTGCCGGCGGCGATGGAGTTGGCCGGCCGGCTGGCGGCCGGACCGACGGCAGCGCTGGCCGCCGCCAAGCGGGCGATCGACGACGGGATGGACGGCACCGTCTCCGCCGGGCTCGAGCTGGAGGCGCGGCGGTTCGCGGAACTGTTCGCGACCGACGACCAGACGATCGGCGTGACGTCGTTCCTGCGGGACGGACCGGGGAAGGCCACGTTCACCGGCAGGTGACCTTTCCGCCGTGGCCTACCCCTTCACTCTCGATGACGTGCGGTTCTTGGCCAGCCCGGTCGGCCTGGATGCTCTCGCTGCGGCCGGCGGGCTGGCACTCACCGAGGCCTCACTGCTGGCTGACCTGACAAGGCTGCGGCGGACGGTCGGTGAGCGGTCGGCCGCCGTTGTCGAGACGATTCGGCTGCGTCGTCGCGCGACCACGAAACTGGGCGAGACCGGTGGGCGGTGGTTGTTCACCGACGAGTCGCTGCAGCAGGCCAGCCCGGCCGCCGTGTCCGCGCATCGGGCTGCCCGGTTGAGCGGGCTCGGGATACACGACCTGACCTGCTCGATCGGCACCGACGTCGCCTTCCTGGCCGCGGTCTGCCCGATGGTGGTCGGCTCCGACCTCGATCCGGTGCGACTGCTGATGGCCCGGCACAACCTGAGCGAGTCCGGTTTTCCGGCACGGCTGGTGGCGGCTGACGCGCTCACCCGATCCACCCGCGGACTGCTGGGCTACGCCGACCCGGCCCGACGGGACGGGACGGGCCGGCGGATCACCTCGGTGTCCACGGTGCCCACGGTGGCCGAGTTGGATGCCGCCCATGCGCACCGTCCTCCGGTCCTGCGGCTACCGCCCGGGCTCGACTACGACGAGCTCGACCGGTCCGGGGAGGTCGAGATCGTCTCGCTGGACGGCACCGCCAGGGAGGCCGTGCTGTGGCCGGCCGAGCTGGCCACCACGCGCCGCCGGGCGACCGTCTTGACGTCCGGGAGCCGCCCGGTCGCCGGCAGTGGGGTGGCGGGCTACGAGCTGACCAGTGACGATCCTGACGAGGCCGGCGTCGGCCCGATCGACCGGTGGTTGATCGACCCGGATCCCGCCGTGGTGCGCGCGCACCTGGTGCGGCACTACGCCGCCCGGTTCGGCCTGATGCTGCTCGACCCGCATCTGGCCTATCTGACCGGGCCCCGGCCGCCGCCCGGCATCCGCGCATTCCAGGTGCTGGACTCTGCGCCCTACCGGGAACGGACGGTCGCCGACTGGGCACGGCGCGACGGCGTCGGGACGCTGGAGATCAAGCAGCGGGGCACCCCGGTCATCCCGGACGAGCTGCGCGCCCGGCTGCGGCCGGCGCTGCGCGGGCCCAGGTCGATGGCCGCGACCCTGGTGATCGCCAGGGTCGGCAGGCAGCCACAGGCGTTCTGGTGCCGGGCGGTGGATCCGCGATGACAACGGCCTGCGACAATGCCCGGATGATGTCGCTCAGCCCGGCCAACCGTGGCGTGCCGTGTCCGACCTGCGGAGCGCTGACCGGTCAGCCTTGCCACGAAACCGATGGTAGTGAAAGGCTTTTCGAGCACGACACCAGGATCGGACGGGCGCAGGGGCAGGCCCGCGGCCGGTCGTCGCAGACGGGTTCGTCCGAGTAGGACAGCACGGCACGCCGATGCCGTCAGTGATCGTGCTGGGACCGCGCGGGCCGGCTCAACGGGGTGTCATGCTCGGTCTTTCCCGAACTGGCCAGCACGACGCGAAATCCGCGCCGCTTCAACGCTTTCAGCAGCGGCGCAGTCGCGGCGAACGGTCGGACCTCCCCGATCAGCCGATTGAATTCCTCGACCCAGGCGTCGCGGAGCGCGTCACCGTGCTCGCGCTCGACGTTGTCGCCGGCGACGTGCCCAACGTATTTGTCGCCACCCATCCCGATGCCGCGGTGCAGTTGCCACGAAGCCACGGCCGGGGGCAAAACCCGGCCGCTGGTGCGGCCGCCGTCGGAGCCTGGAGATCACATCCCGCTGCGAAATCCGGCGAGAGGCGACCGCTCCGGCGGCCGAGCACCCCGTAGGGTGATCGCCCGTGAGCTTCGAACTACTTCCCGCGGTGGATGTCGCCGACGGCCGGGCCGTGCGCCTGGTGCAGGGCCGTGCGGGGAGCGAGACCGCGTATGGGGCGCCACTGGATGCCGCGCTGGCCTGGCAACGCGACGGCGCGCAGTGGATCCACCTGGTGGACCTGGATGCGGCCTTCGGTCGGGGGTCCAACGCCGCGCTGCTGGCCGAGGTCGTCGCGGCGGTGGACGTCAAGGTGGAGATGTCCGGCGGGATCCGTGACGACCAGTCGCTCGAGGCCGCGCTGGCCACCGGGTGTACCCGGGTGAACATCGGGACGGCGGCACTGGAAGACCCCGATTGGTGCGCGTCCGCGATCGCCAGGTTCGGGGACAAGGTCGCGGTCGGACTTGACGTGCGCGGCAGCACGCTGGCCGCCCGTGGCTGGACCCGCGACGGCGGCGACCTGTGGGAGGTGCTGGCCCGCCTCGACGGGCAGGGCTGCTCGCGCTACGTCGTCACCGACGTCACCAAGGACGGCACCCTCCGCGGTCCGAACATCGACCTGCTCCGCGAGGTGTGCGCGGCCACCGACGCGCCGGTGGTGGCGTCCGGGGGAGTGTCGTCGCTGCAGGACCTGGTCGCGCTTGCGGCCCTCGCCCCACTCGGGGTGGAGGGAGCGATCGTCGGAAAAGCCTTGTACGCCGGCGCTTTCACGCTGCCGGAGGCGTTGGCCGCGGTCGCGGGCTGAGCATCGTGCCGTCGGGGAACGAGGATGCCGTCGGCCTCCGGTTGGGCACCACCAGTCCCTACGAGCAGCGGTTCGGCTACTCCCGGGTGGTGCGCGTCGGGCCGCTGGCGATGACCGCAGGCTGCACGGCGAGCGTGGACGGTGTGGTGCGGTCGCCGGGGGACGCCGCCGCCCAGGCCGCCGTGGCATTCGGTGTCGGCCTCGACGCGCTGGCCCGGGTGGGCGTTCGCGCCGAGGCGGTGATCGCCACCCGGATGTACATCGTGGACGCCCGTGACGCCGATGGGGTCGGCCTGGTGCACGGCGAGGTGTTCGGGCGGGTGCGCCCGGCCGCGACGATGGTCGTGGTGGCGGGATTGATCGATCCCGCCATGCTGGTCGAGGTGGAGTTGACGGCCTGGGCGGGGTGAGCGGCCCAGGAGGTCCCAAGATGGTGCTGTGCCGCTGCCCGTCGTGCTCTACCTGCTCGTCACATCGCTCTATGCCGGATGCCAATGGACGGTGCAGGTCGTGGTGTACCGGCAGTTCCCTGAAGTGCCCGCGGATGCTTTTCCCGGGTACGAGCGGCTGCATCAGCGGCGGATCACCTATCTGGTCGGTCCGCTGTTCGGCGCGCTTGGTGCTGAGCACCGGCTGGCTCGGCCTCGATCGACCACCCACCGTCCCGGGGTGGGCGCCGGCGGTGGCCGCGGCGCTGCTCGCGGTTGTCCTCGGTGCCACGGCCTTCCTGGCCGTGCCGCAGCACCGGCGGCTCGGTGTCGCCCGGGACCCGGTGGCCTACCGCGCGCTGCTCCGCACCGACGTGATCAGGGTGCTGGCCGCGACGGCCGGTGTGGCGCTGGCGGTCTGGCTGGCAGTGGTGTCGGCGGCCTGATGCTCTTCCGTTCTGTCCGGTTCCGTCCGGTTCAGTCCGCGTTTGGCGTGACGGCGGCAAGCAACACATGAGCCGCGTCCTGGTAGCCGTGTTCGGCCCAGCCGAGCGGCGTCGCACCGAAATGGTCGTCCCGCGCGGCGGGATCGGCGCCGGCGTCGAGCAATGCCCGGATGAGTGGCAGGTCGCCGCTCCAGGCGGCCTGGTGCAGCGCGGTCGCGCCGTCGCGGCGCGCGTTGACATCGAATCCGGCGTCGGCGATCTGGCGAATCGCGTCGGGTGTCGTGGCGCGGTGGATCAGGTCGGGCCAGCGGGCTCGGCAGGCGTCGAGCGCGGCGCGTTCCGGGTCGGTGTCTGCTGCGCCGCCCCCGGTCAGCAGCCGGTCGAGAAGTTGCGCCGAGTCGTCGACCACGGGAGGCCCGCCGCCGTGCCGGGTGAGGGTCGCCGCGATGTCCAGCCGGCCGGCGTCCGCGGCGCGCTGCGCGGGGCTGCGGCCGTCGGCCAACGGAGCGCGCACGTCGACGCCGTTGCCGGCCATCAGCTCGACCCGCTCCGCGAAGCCATGGTCGATCGCCCACTGAAGTTGCCGTGCCAGCATCTCGGTCGGCGTCTCGGCGGCCTCGCCCAGTCGGCGCTTCCACGGACCGCCGTCACCGCGCCCGAGGCCGAACTCGAACAGCAGCTCCAGGTGACTGTCATCGGGCCGGAACATCCTGTTGTACAACGTTTGTCCGTCGTTCGGGTCGGCCCCACCGGCCAGCAGCAGACGGGCGAGGGCAAGCGAATGAGGGTGCCGAGGCTGGCGACCGGGGCCTTGCTCGCCTTCGCCGAACACACCGGTCAGCACGGTGAACGGGGTCGGCAGCCCGAGCCACAGGTAGCCGGAGTCGGGGTCGGCGCCGGCGTCCAGCAGTAGCCGCGCGCTCAGCAGGAATCGTTCCGCGGGCTGGTTCCTTTGTCCCACCCTCGAGTAGGTCAGGTACATCAGCGGCGCCCATCGGTGCGGTCCGGTTTCGGTGGTCGCCGCTCGCGGGTCGGCTGCCAGATGCTGCCGGATGGCATCGGGGTCAGCGGAGGCGGACGCGGCCGCGATCGAGTGGCTGACGAGGTCGGGCTGCTCGGCGAGCAGAGCGCGGGCGGCCGTCCAGCGGTCCGGGCCGTCCTGTTCGCTGTAGACCAGGCAGGCCAGTCGGCAGAACGCGTCGGCCGGGTCGGTGTCTGGTGCAGCCGGGGCGGCGGTGGGGTCACGTCGCAGCGTCTCGGCGGTATCGAGATAATGCATGAGCCGTGGCCAGCTGGAGAATCCGTACCCGCGGGCAACGGCGAACTGCGCCGCAGCCAGGGTGAGCAGGTCCGGTGCTGCGGCGTCCGGTTGCGGCCGGGCGATCAATTCCAGTGCGCGTCCGTCACCGGACTTCGCTTGTCGGAGCAGGGATGTCGCCTGCCTGCGGAAGTGGTCGAGGTTCGGGTTGTTGGGCAGCGAAGGCATGAGAACCCCTTCCGGATGAACCCGATGTCCGCTCGATCGGGCCGGAAAGGGGGCCGATGAGGTAGGTGCGATTTTCAGGTCAGGCTCTGCTTGTTTCCGCGGACGGGAGGCGTCCTGCACGCCCGTGGAAAGGCTACCCCCGCGGCTTCGTACCCTGGTGGGCATGCCGGTCGCCATTCGCGTCATCCCCTGCCTGGACGTCTCGGAGGGCAGGGTGGTCAAGGGCGTCAACTTCGTCGGCCTGGTCGACGCCGGCGACCCCGTCGAACTGGCCCGCAGGTACGACGCGGAGGGGGCCGACGAGCTGACCTTTCTGGACATCACCGCCACCAGCGACAACCGGCGCAGCGCCTACGACATGATCCGGCGCACCGCCGAGCAGGTCTTCATCCCGCTCACCGTCGGCGGCGGGGTCCGCACGACCGACGACATCGACGCGTTGCTGCGCGCCGGCGCGGACAAGGTGTCGATCAACTCGGCCGCGGTGGCCCGCCCGGAGTTCCTGTCCGAGGCCGCGAACCGGTTCGGATCGCAGTGCGTGGTGATCGCCATCGACGCCCGCCGGGTGACCGGGACCGTCGCGGCGGGCTGCCCGTCCGGGTTCGAGGTGACCACCCACGGCGGACGCCAGGGCACCGGGATCGACGCGGTGCAATGGGCCGTACGGGCCGAGGCGGCGGGGGCCGGGGAAATCCTGCTGACGTCGATGGACGCCGACGGCACCAAGGACGGATTCGACACGCAGATGCTGACGCAGATCCGAGCCGCGGTCGGCGTTCCGCTGATCGCCTCGGGCGGTGCCGGTGCCCTCGACCATTTCCCGGCGGCGATCGCGGCCGGCGCGGACGCCGTGCTGGCGGCCTCGGTGTTCCACTTCAGCGAGCTGCGGATCGACGACGTCAAGGCGCAACTGGCCGACGCCGGGTACCCGGTGCGCCGGCCGCTGTCGGTGATCCGGCCGTGAGCACCGTTGATCTGCCGTCGTCCGCATCACCACCGTCCGCGGAGGACCTGGTGTCCTCGCTGGCCTACAACGACGCCGGTCTGGTGTGCGCGGTGGTGCAGCAGTTCGACACCAAAGACGTGTTGATGGTGGCGTGGATGGACGCCGAGGCGCTCCGCCGGACATTGACAACCGGTCGGGGAACGTACTTCTCGCGGTCCCGGCGGGAGTACTGGGTGAAAGGGGAGACGTCCGGGAACACCCAGCGGGTGATCGAGGTCCGGCGGGATTGCGACGGGGACACCCTGCTGGTACTGGTCGATCAGACCGGCGTGGCCTGCCACACCGGTACTCGTACGTGTTTCGACGGCATCCCCGGGGTGCAGCCGACCTGACCCGGTCGCGTGCTCAACCCAGCCGGCGGCGCAGGAAGTCGAGCGAGGTGATGACGCTCATCTGCCGCACCTGTTCACGCTGACCCGGCAGCCGCGTCGTCGCGGTGTGCACCTCGTCACCGACCGCCAGTCCGATGCACACCGTGCCGACCGGCATCCCGTCCTGCTCGGCCGGGCCGGCGACGCCGGTGAGCGCCAGGCCCACGGAACTGCCCAGTACCCGCCGGGCGCCGAGCGCCATCTGACCGGCCGTGTCCTCGTTGACCACCGGACCGGGCGTCACCCCGAGCAGGTCGAATTTCACCTCGCTGGCGTAGGAAACGATGCTGCCCCGGAGCACGTCACTGGCCCCGACGATGCCGGTCAACCGCCCGGCGACCAGGCCGCCGGTGACCGACTCGGCCAGCCCCAGCGTCAGCCCGCGTTCCCGCAGGCGTTGCAGGACAACCGATTCCATGGTGTCGTCGTCATACCCGAACACCCGGTCGCCGACGACCTCCTCCACCCGCTGCGACCATTCCGCGAGTACTGCTGCGGCGGCATCGGTGTCGGAGGCCTTGGCGGTCAGCCGGACCTTCAGTCCTTCCCAGCCGCTGGCCAGGAACGCCAGGGTGGGGTTGCCGACCCCGTCCAGCGCGTCGATGATGCCGGAAAGCCTTTCACCGAGGCCGCTTTCGCTCTCACCCCAGGTGCGCAGCGTGCGACTGACGATCACCGCGACGTCGCCGCTGCGGCCGTGCAGGTCCGGCAGGATCGCCCTTTCGAGCATGTCCTTCATCTCGTGTGGCACTCCCGGCACCGCGTAGAGCACCTTCTGCTGACCGTCCAGGCTGACCGGACAGATCAAACCCGGTGCGGTGCCTCGGGTCTGGGCGATGACCGTGGCGCCGGCCGGGACCATCGCCTGTCGCAGGTTGTTGTCCGGCATGGACCGCCCGCGGGCTTCGAACATCGCGCGGATGCGGTCCGCGATGTCCTGGTGCAATTCGAGTTCGGCGCCCATCACGGCTGCGATCGCCTCGCGGGTCAGGTCGTCGTGGGTGGGACCGAGGCCACCGCACACGATGACGGCGTCGGCGTATGCGAGGGCGTCGCGCAGGGCGGTGACCACCCTGCCCAGGTTGTCGCCGACCTTGACCTGGAGCAGCGAGTCGAAGCCGTGCGCGGCCAGTTGCTCGCCGATCCACGAGGAGTTGGTGTCCACGATCTGGCCGAGCAACAACTCGGTGCCGACGGCGACGACATCGACGCGCACGTCAGACCACCGGCCGGCAGGCGGAGAGTCGTTCGGCCATCTGGCGCACCACGTGGTGCGGGGTCGCCAGGTTCAACCGCAGGTGCCCCGGTTCCCCGCAAGCGCGGCCGTTGACCCCCTGCACGCGGGCGAGCGTCTTGACATCGGTGGGGTCGCAGCCCGCGGGCCGCAGGTCGAGCCAGCCGAAGTATGTGCCCTCGGGCTGCCGAAAGCCGGCCTCCGGCAACGAGTCTGCGAGCGTCCCGGCGAAGATTGCTCGGCCGCGGTCGAGGTAGTCCACCACCGCGGCGAGGTGGACCGCGCCGTCGGTGTACGCGGCGACAGTCGCGGTCGCGCCCAGCGGTGACGCGCCGTGCGCCACTTCCGGATCCGTCCTCGCCCATCGGGCCCTGGCGTTCTCGCCGGTCAGGATCAGCTGCGCGCAGGCCAACCCCGGCACGTTCCAGGCCTTCGACGCCGACGTCGCGGTGACGGTGTGCCCGGCGGTGATCGCCGAGAGGGACGCGTACGGCAGATGGCTGTACCCCGGATAGACCAGCGCGGCGTGGATCTCGTCGGCGAAAACGGTTGCCCCGGTGGCGTGCACGACGGCCGCCAATGCGTGCAATTCGGCGCCGGTGAACACCCGGCCGGTCGGGTTGTGCGGATTGGTCAACACCAGCAGGGCGCCTGGCCGGAGTATCCGCGCCAGATGATCGAGGTCAAATGCATACCCGTTGTCGCCCAACGACATGGGAGCTGTCATCAGCGGCCAGCCCAATGCCTTGGGCAATCTCAGGAACGGCATGTAGGCCGGCGTCGGCAGCACCACCAGCGGGTCGGGATCCAGCAGGTGACGGACCGTCTGCTCGAGCGCGTTCATCACGTCGGGAACCACGTGCACGTCGGCGGGGTCGACATGCCAGCCGTACCGCCGCTGGAATGTCGCGGTGGCCTCCGCGACCTCCCTGGCGAGCCAGGGCGGTAGGTATCCGGTCAGACCCCGGTCGACGGCGGACGTGACCGCACTGCGGATGCACGGCGCCAGCGGGAGGTCCATCTCGGCGATGCCAGCACCGATGACGCCGGCCGGCACCGTCGACCATTTCCACGAGCCGCGTTGGCGTAGATCGTCCATGCTCAGGGCGTCGGTCTGGTCAGCGAGGTCCACGCTGGCCACGGTAGTCACGGCTGGGGTGCCCGGCGGTAGTGGTACTGATGGTGACGGACGTAGCCCAGCGTGTCGTACAGCCGTAACGCGGCGCCATTCTCGGCGGCGACCTGCAGGTACGCGGAGTGCGCGCCGCGCTGCACCGCCCAGCGGGTCAGCCCGGCCATCAGCTGACGGCCGACGCCGCCGCGCCGCCGGGTCTGATCGACGGTCAGGGCGGTGACGCCGAGCCAGCCGCCGGTGATGACGCCGCGCGCCACCGCCGCCTGGCCGTCGTTGTCGGCGATGGAGGCGAAGACGACGTCGTCCGCGTTCTCGAGCACCTGGACGGCGGCCGGGGGCAGCCGGCTTCCCCGGTACAAGTAGCCGCCGAGCCAGGCCGGTGACGCGGTGTCCTCGAATCGTGCTGGCGGTAGGTCCGGCCGGGGAGGGCACCGTTGCAGGGACTCTTCCAAGTTGGCCACCAGTACCCAGGTCCGGTTGAACGACGACCAGCCGCGATGGTCGAGATCACCTTCCAGGCATGCGATCTCGGAGTCCGGCCGGTCCAGCGGGACTTGGAACAGTGGCGACAGTTGGTGCTCGCGGTAGAAGGCGGTGACCTCCGCGAGCGCATCGTCGATCTGCATTGCAGGAGATCCCAAGGGGAGCACGGAGTTTGCTCGTCCGGTGAAGCCCGCCCCGGCGCGCAACAGCCAGTGCCCGAGGGGTTTTGTCGACGTGCCCTGCCAGCCCTTGGACGCAAGGCGTTCGAGGTCGACGAGGCTGATCTGCATCGGGTTTGTCTGCGCGGTGCTGGTGGTGGCGGGGGTGGTGGCGGTGGCGGCGGCGCTGGTTCCGCCGGTAGCGGGGGCGCTGGTTCCGCCGGTGGTGGGGATGGGATCTTCCACGGCCACACCGTACGGTGCGGGCTCGGAGGTCACGCCGCATACCCGGGGTCGAGGTCATGCCGAGTACCCAGGTGGAGGCGGAGGCCTCGGCCAGCGCCCAACCGCCGGTACGGGGCCAAGGCGTGCAGTCCTGGTCAGGCGCCTCGCCGAGGTACTGAGCATCGGCATCGGCATCTGCATCGGCACCACGGCGTCGGCTGCTGCTGCAGGCCCGGCCTGCCCGGTACGGAGCCGCCCGGCGGTGATCATCGTTCCGGGACCGAACGTGGCGGCACACACATGCGGGGGTCCCCAGACGATGATCATGGCTGGGCTGGGCTGGGCTGGGCTGGGCTGGGCTGGGCTGGGCTGGGCTGGGCTGGGCTGGGCTGGGCTGGGCATACGTGACCTGGCGGCGCGGGCTCGGGGTGGAACGCCTGTCGCAGTCCCGAACTGCTGATCATCGGCGGAGTGTGGCGCAGGCCGCAGCGGCGCCGCAACACAATCTGCGACTCGTGTCTCGGCGCCGGATTCGCTGCCACACGGGGGATTGGGCTGACTGGCGCGAGGGTCGGTGCGATGTGCAGGTGGACGGGTGATCCTGGTTGGCCGGCCCGGTCGAAACCTCGCAAGCAACTGTCCTCGGTACGGCTTGCCGGCCCTGCTAGTCGCGCGGTTCCGGCTGCCGGACTCGCTGTGGCCCAGTGGCGGTTGCTACGAAAGCTCGCCTGCTGCTGGCCGGAATTGTCGGTTTCGGGGACTGTCGGTGTCGTGGTCTAGCGTTCTATTCATGGAGCCGATCAGCGACATCGAGCACGCCACCGCGGTGGCCGGGTCGGTGTGCGCCGGG
>Ga0208716_1000224_pt1 | contig 23674 bp, 22 predicted proteins | sample NGESurdeep092012_8_FD_184482 | JGI IMG/M metagenome (GOLD analysis project Ga0208716, IMG submission 184482) | Arctic peat soil microbial communities from Barrow, Alaska - NGEE Surface sample 415-3 deep-092012 (SPAdes) | ecosystem: Environmental > Terrestrial > Soil > Wetlands > Peat ...
TCAACCCGGCAGTGAATCTTTCCAGCGCGGAGTGACAAAACGACCGCGGTTCGTGGTGTGCATAGACCGTCAATACCTTCATGTCAGCCTCCGCTGGCCTTCGTCGATCCCACGGAATACCGCCGCTGCCCTGAACGGTGTGGTGGGGGTCATGGTGGTCAGGCCCCGGCGGGGAGGAGTTCGCCGATGAGGGTCTGCACTCGGCCGCGGATGTCGTCGCGGACCCGGCGGACGGTGTCGATGCCTTTCCCTGCCGGGTCATCGAGTTCCCAGTCCTCGTAGCGTTTGCCGGGGAAGATCGGGCAGGCGTCGCCGCAGCCCATGGTGATAACCACGTCGGAGGCTTTGACGGATTCGGTGGTGAGGATCTTCGGGGTTTGGGTGGAGATGTCGATGCCCTCCTCGGCCATGGCCTGGATCGCGACGGGGTTGACCTGGTCACCGGGCATGGACCCGGCGGAGTGGACGTCGATTCGTCCGTCGGTGAGGGCGGTGAGGTAGCCGGCAGCGATTTGTGAGCGGCCTGCGTTGTGGACGCAGACGAACAACACGGTGGGCTTGTGCAGTGTTTCAGTCACGATGAGGATTCTCCTTCTCAGGTCAGTGAGTGTTTTGCAGGGGAACAGGTGTAGCCGCTTCGCGGGTGGCGGTCCAGGCTTGGCCGGCGATTTGAACGGCGTCCCAGGGGCTGCCCAGCGGTGGCGTGTAGGACAGGTCCAGGTCGCTGACCTGGTCGACGGTCATTTCGTTGAACAGTGCGGCGGCGTAGGTGTCGACTCGTTTGGAGATCTCCGCGCCGAGGCGCCCGATCAGTTGGGCGCCAAGGAGCCGGCCGCTGGTGTGGTCACCGGTGACGGACAGGGTGATGGGGGTTGCGCCCGGGTAGTAGGCCTTGTGGTCGTCGGTGGTGGTGGTGGCGGTGACCGGTTCCCAGCCGTGTCCGGCGGACCGGGCTTCCTGGTCACGCAGCCCGGTCCGGGCGGCGACCAGGTCGAAGACCTTCACGACTTGGGTGCCGAGGCTGCCAGCGAACTCGCGGTGCCCACCGACCGCGTTTCACCGGCCACGCGGCCCAGTTTGTGCGCGGTGGTCCCCAGCGGTAGCCAGACCTGGCCGAGCAGCCGATGGTGGGTGACGACGCAGTCCCCGGCGGCGAAGACACCGGGCAGGGTGGTCCGCATCTGCTCGTCCACGGTGATGGCACCCTTGACGCCGAGGGCGGCGCCGGCCGCCGCGGCCAGTGTGGTGTCGGGGCGAACCCCGACGACGACCAGGACCAGGTCCGCTGTTCGGGTGAGTTGGCCGGTGGGCCCGCTGGCCTCGACCTGGAGAGCGCCGGTGGGGTGGCGGGAGATTCGATTGACCGTGGTGGATGTTGCCACCTGCACTCCGTTGGTTTCCAGTTCGGTGTGCACGAGCCGGCCGAGGTGCGGATCAACGGTAGGGAGCACCTCGGGGAGGGCTTCGATCTGGGTGACCTGGAGGCCGAGGGTCGTCAGGCTTTCGGCCATTTCCAGGCCGATGTATCCGGCGCCGATGACCACCGCCGTCTTCGGTTGACGTGTTCTGATTGATTCGGCGAGCGCGAAGGTGTCACCCATCGAATGCAGCAGATGCACCCCGTCGCCCGGGCCCAACGCGTCCGGCCCGGTCAGGCCCGTGATCGGGGGCCGGGCGGACACCGCCCCGGTTCCGATGACCAGGGCGTCAAAGGGCAGTTCCGAGGTGCCGCCGCCCGGGTTCTGCACGATGAGCCGGCGGCCGGTGACGTCGATGTCTGTGGCCAGGGTGTTCAGCCGCAGGGCCATGCCGGTGGCTTCCAGGTCGGCGGCGGTGCGGTGAGCGAGGTTCTGCCAGCGCCCCACCTCCCCGGACAGGTAGTACGGGATCCCGCAGATCGAGAAGTTGGGGAACGCGTCCGCGACGACCACGGTCACGTCCCAGCCCGGGTCAAGCGCTCGAGCGCGCAGGGCCGCCGCGATGCCCGCGTCGCTGCCGCCGACGGCGATCAGATGTTTTCCAGACACGGCGTTCAGTGCTCCCTATTCGACGAGGCCTCGGCGGCAGCGCCCGCGGAGTCATGCCCAGCAAATGCCATGTCCGGGTGAGGGTTGCTGAGCGGGAACAGTGCGACGACAAGACCCACACAGATGGCGGCTCCGATGATCTGCGCGCCGACGTAGAGCGGAACCGACGAAGGCGCGATCCCGGCGAAAGTGTCGGAGAAGATCCGGCCAACCGTCACAGCGGGGTTCGCGAACGAGGTCGAGGAGGCGAACCAGTAGGCGGCGCCGATGTAGGCGCCGACCGCCGCCGCGGACAGCGCGTGCCGCCCGGTCCGGGCCAGCAGGAAGATCAACGCAACAAGACCGGCTGTGGCGACGATCTCGCCGATACCGTGCCCGCTCGTCGCCCGCTCGGTGCCCGACATCTGCACCGCCGGGAGATCGAACATCACTTTCGCCAGGACCGCGCCAGCGATGCCACCGACAACCTGCGCGACCAGATAGGGACCGACAGACGAACCGGGAAGCCCCGTCCCGCTGGGGCGGCCCAGCAACCAGTCCGCGACAGTGACGACCGGGTTGAAATGCGCACCCGACACCGGGCCGAACATCAAGATCAACACCGCCAACCCGAACACCGTCGCGGTGCTGTTCTGCAGCAACTGCAGCCCCGTGTCCTGCGGTGAGAGCCGCTCCGCGGCGATCCCGGACCCCACCACCACGGTCACCAGCAGACCCGTGCCGATGGCCTCGGCGAGCAACCGGCGCATCAGCCCGGCGGGATCATCCTTGACTCTTGTCATATCTCAAGTATAGTTGACTCAACAGCGGTGGAGGCAAACTGATGGTGACGGTGCAGCGACGGGCGAGTGTCCATGCCGCGTTGGGTGAACCGGTCCGCCTGGCGATCGTGGACCTACTCGGCCCTGGCGACGCGTCACCCGGCGAGCTGGCCGAGGCCGTCGGGCTGGGCAGCAACCTGCTGGCTCATCACCTCAAGGTCCTGGAAGAGGCCGGGGTGATCCGCCGGGTCCGGTCTGAGGGTGACCGTCGGCGCAGCTATGTGCAGCTGTGCCTGGACGACCCGATCGTGTGGGCAGCCGCCCAAGCCGGCCTCAGTGATCGACTGCCGGCGGCTGCAGTGCCGCGGGTGGTGTTCGTGTGCACCGCGAACTCGGCCCGCTCGCAGTTGGCGGCGGCGCGGTGGAACGCGATCAGCCCGGTCCCGGCAGCCTCCGCCGGGACCCACCCCGCAGCCCGGGTGCACCCCCGGACGGTCGCCACCGGTCGGCGGCACGGGTTGCGGTTGGGTCGGGTGAAACCCGTTGGTATCGAACAGGTTCTCAGTGCTGGGGACCTGATCGTCGCGGTCTGCGACAACGTTCATGAGGAACTCGACCAGGGTCAGGCCCGGTTGCATTGGTCGATCCCGGACCCGGTCCGGGCGGACACGGACGAGGCCTTCGAGGCCGCGTATGCCGACATCACCCGCCGGGTGGAGCGGCTGGCCGCCGCAACGACTCCCGGCGATGGCGAACCCGGCGCTGCCGGCCGCCCCCGACAGCCCTAGAAACCACCCCGCCACCCTTTTGGAGGAAGCAATGGGCACCACACCGACGTGGAACACGCTGACGCTGGACGAGTCGCTGGCATTGCGACGCGCTGCGACCCGGCTGGCGACCGACTTCGACGGGGTCTTCGGGCAGGAAACGATCGAACGTTTCCTGCATTCCTCGTTCGATCAGTTCGCGCAGCGGGCCACCGTGGTGAAGTTCCTGCCGCTGATGGCCGAGCGGTTCGCCCGGCAACGCCTCCGGGCGCTGGCCAAGGTCGAGGGCCTGCGCGATGACGGCAAACCCACCGTGCTGTTCCTGTGTGTTCACAACGCCGGCCGGTCACAGATGGCGATGGGCTTCTTCACCGCGCTGGCCGGCGACCTAGCGGTCGCCTGGTCCGGCGGCTCCGAACCCGGCATCGAAGTCAACCCGGCCGCGATCGCAGCGATGGCCGAACGTGGCATCGACATCTCCACCGAGTTCCCAAAACCGTGGACCGATGAGACCGTCCGGGCAGCAGACGTCGTGATCACCATGGGGTGCGGCGACGCCTGCCCGATCTTCCCCGGGAAACGTTACGAAGAATGGGTTCTCGACGACCCCGCAGGGTCGGACGTCGAAGGGGTGCGGCCGATCCGGGACGAGATCGAACGCCGTGTCCGGAATCTGCTCGATGAACTCAAACTGCCCGCGGCCGCGCTCAGCGGGGGAACCCGACGCTGAGGTAATGGGTCAGGCGCCGATCCCGGTCACGACGACAACTCCGTTGCCGCAACACCGCCCGGCTTGACTGCCCGGACGATGGCTCCGTGCATCCCGGGAGCGGCCTCGTGGGTGAACACCACTTCCGGATCGGTGAAGCCCGCCGCGGTCAGGCCGGCGAGGTACTCGGACCGGGACAGGGCGCCGGCGACGCACCCGACGTAGGAGCCCCGTTCGGCCCGGTCCGCCGGGGACAGGTCGTCCTCGGCCACGACGTCGGAGATGCCCAGCCGCCCACCCGGGGTCAGCACCCGGAACATCTCGGCGATCACCGCGGACTTGTCGGTGGACAGGTTGATCACACAGTTGGAGATCACCACGTCGATCGAGGCATCTGGCAGTGGAATGTCCTCGATCTGGCCCTTCACGAACTCGACGTTGGTGGCGCCGGCCTTGGCCGCGTTCGCCCGGGCCAGGGTCAGCATCTCCTCGGTCATGTCCAGGCCGTAGGCGAACCCGGTCGGCCCCACCCGACGCGCGGACAGCAACACATCGATCCCGCCGCCGGACCCGAGGTCCAGCACCCGATCCCCTTCCCGTAGCTCAGCCACGGCGAGCGGGTTGCCGCAACCCAGGGACGCCAGCACCGCTTCCTCGGGCAACCCGTCGGTCTCCCCCGGGGTGTAGAGGGCCGCACCGAAGATGTCCCCCTCATCGGCGTCACTGATCGCCGACAGCGCATCCGACGGACCGCAACAACCGGCCTGCGGCCCGTCCGACGGCCCGCAACAGCTCGCCGCCGACCCCGACACCACCGCCAGCGCCGCCGCGGCATACCGGTCCCGGACGTGCTCCCGAATCTCCTGATCCGAACTGGTCATCGCCAACCCCTTCACATAGACGAACATCAATGTTCCACCAATGGTGACCCAGACATCGACGTCTGTCAATACGTCGGGCATACTGGATCCATGACCCGATCCGCGACCCTGCCGCTCGTCGACGTCGCCTGCTGTGTCCCGCTGGTCCGACAGCCGCTGACCGCCGTCGCGGCAACGGATCTCGCCCGGACGTTGAAGGCGATCGCGGACCCGGCCAGGCTGCGGTTGCTGTCGCTGATCGCCGCCCACGACGGCGGTGAGGCGTGCGTCTGCGACCTCACCGAACCCCTCGGTCTGACTCAGCCCACCGTGTCCCATCACCTGAAGGTGCTCGTCGACGCCGGCTTGCTGACCCGCGACAAACGCGGCGTGTGGGCCTACTTCACCCTCGTCCCCGGTGCGCTGGACTCGCTGGCCGACGCACTGAGCAGCAGCGAACGGGTGAGATAAGCCCGGTCGTTGGACCCTGCCTGCGCGCCCGCTGCTGGCTGCGGGAGATCCTCAGCTGTGGCGAACGGATCCGAGATCACCGACCCGCGAGAGCCGGGCGCGGTGCGCCGAGTTCGGACAGGGCGGTGATGCCGACCGGTTCCCGATGCTGAACCGGCACCAAGGCGAGTCGGTGCGCGTGCTGGTCACGGATCCGGCCCATCTGCTCCAACTCGTGGGCGGCGCGTCGCCGCAGCAGCGGCGACGACGTTTCCGCGGCCGCGAGGCTGTTGTTGATCACCCACGCCCACGGCTGGATGCCGGCCCGTTCCAGATCGGCCTGCAGCGCAGCCGCTTCCAGGACCGGGGTCGTCTCCGCCAGGGTCACGATGACCACCTTGGTCTGGGTGGGGTCCCGCAGCTGCATCATCGGTGTCGTGACATGCATGGTGGCCGGCAGGTGCCGGGTCGCGTCCCGGTGGTAGGCGCCGGTGGCGTCCAGCAGCAGCAGGGTGTGCCCGGTCGGCGCGGTGTCCATGATCACGAACGCGTGCCTGGCCTCCCGGATGATCCGCGAGAACGCCTGGAACACCGCGATTTCCTCGGTGCACGGAGAGCGCAGGTCCTCCAGCAGTGCGGCGCGGCCCTGGGCATCCAGGTTCGCACCCTTGGTGGCCATGACGTGGTCGCTGTAGCGGGCGATCTCGACCCGCGGATCGATCCGGCTGACCTTCAGGGTGTCCAGCGACCCGGCCAGGGTGTCCGTCAGGTGGGCCGCGGGATCGGACGTCGTCAAGTGCACCGGCAGTCCGCGTTCGGCCAATGCCACCGCCACCGCGGCGGCGATCGTGGTCTTGCCGACCCCACCCTTGCCCATCATCATCACCAGCCCGTCGCCGGCGGCGGCGATGTCGTCGACCATCGTGGACAGCCGGGGCAGGTCGTACGCCTCGACAGACCGGGCGTCGTGGCCTCCGGGGGGTGCGGTGTCGCGGTCCAGCAGCCTGCTCAGCGCATCGATGCCCATCAGCTCCTGCCCGCGGAGGGTCACCTGGTCCACCGGCAGCACCTTGAGGGCGTCGGGCATCAAGGCCAGGGCGGCCTGCTCACGGCGGCGTAGGGATGCTGCGAGATCGTCGACCGCTGCCTCGGTCTCGGGCATCAGCCCGTTGATGACGAGGTACTGCCGGGCCAATCCGATGGCCGCGAGTTCCTCGTGGGTGCGGGCAGCCTCGTCCAGGGCGCCCGTGTTGGCCCTGGCGACCAGCACCAGACGTGTCCGGGCGGGGTCGGACAGCTTGGTGACGGCGTCGGCGTACCGCTGCCGTTGCTTCTCCAACCCGGCCAATGGTCCCAGGCAGGATGACCCCTCGGGGTTGGAGTCGATGAAGCCGCTCCAGGCGCCGGGCAGCTGCAGCAACCGGATGGTGTGCCCGGTCGGCGCGGTGTCGAAGATGATGTGCTCGTACTCGCCGACCAGGGATGGGTCGGTGAGCAGGGCGGTGAACTCGTCGAACGCGGCGATCTCGGTGGTGCACGCCCCGGACAGCTGCTCCTCGATGCCTGCCACCACGTCCAGGGGCAGCACCCCGCGGACAGGGCCGACGATGCGGTCCCGATAGGCTTGCGCCGCTGCTTGCGGGTCGATCTCCAACGCGGCCAGCCCGGTCACCCCGGTGATCGGGGTGATGGTGTTCCCGATGGGCTGGGCGAAGACCTGGGCGACGTTGGATGCCGGGTCGGTGCTGACCAGCAACACCCGCTGTCCCTGCCTGGCCAGCCGGATCGCCACCGCGCAGGACAAGGAGGTCTTGCCGACTCCGCCCTTGCCGGTGAAGAACAGGAACCGGGGCGGGTCCTCGAGCAGATGCATGACGTGCCGTGCCTTTCGGAGATGTGGCGGATCGGGTCAGCAGTTGCCGCAGCCGGGCCCGCACCCTTCACTCGCGGCAGTGTCCTTCGAGACGATGTCCAGCGAGATGGAGGCAGTGGGTGGGAGTCCGGCCATGGAGGCCAGTTCCTGCCGGCTCGGGTAGCGCCCGGCCATCGCCGGCTCCCCGTCGACGAGCGTGACCGGCAAAGCGGCCGACCCCTGGGCTTGGAGCAGCTCCGCGACCACCGGGCTGCCGGCGAAGTCCTCGGGTTGCTGCGCGAGGTTGTGCCGTTCGATGCTGGCGCCGCGGCCCTCCGCCCATCGCACCAGGCCGGAGAAGTCGACCAGGTCCTGATCCACCTCGGCCCCGCAGACGCCCGTGCTGCAGCACAGGGCCGGGTCGTAGACGTCGATCTTGCTCATATCGTTCCTTCCATTCGGGTGGGGCTCACAGGTCGCCGGCGAGCCCGGCTGCTCTGAATCAGCTTGACCTGCTACAGATCTCGCGGAACCACGGGATGCGGATCTCCCGCTTCGAGGTTGTCCTCAGCTGGTCTGCCTATCCCGCCGGTCGCGCGCCGCAGGGTCGTCGTCACGCGGCCACTGACGAGAACCGGCGCCTATACCAACGGCGGTCAGCACGCCAGCGGCGGCTTCCACGGCCCCCGGGACGAGACTGAAGTGGGCCCACTTCCCGCGCTGCTCACGATCGAGAATCCCGGCGTCGACGAGGACCTTCAGGTGGTGAGAGACGGTGGGCTGGGTGAGGCCGACAGGGTCGGTGAGGTCGCACACGCAGGCTTGGCCCCCCGGAGCCGCGGCGACCAGGGACACCAGACGCAGCCTGGTCGGTTCGGCCAACGCCCTGAGTACACCGGCCAGACGCTCCGCCGATTCGACGTCCATGCCGACCCCGCCCGCCGGCGCGCAGCACGCTGCGGTACCCGCGATCGGCGTCCCTGCGCGTTCCTCGGTGGTGATGCTCACGCTTCCCACAATGCCACACGTATAGATGACTGTCGATCTATGGGAGCTTTGTCACAAGCGGCGCCCAAACGAACTCGAAGCCTCGTCGGCTGCTGCAGCGGCCAGCCGATTGGCAGCCGATCGCTGCGGGAACGACGCTGTCGACAACCGCGAACCCGCTCCAGGTGCACACCGCCATGTCAACGGAAGCGGGCTGTTTTCAGCGCACGGCCGGCATTGCCACGGTCCCAGGAACCCATGCAACTGGCACGGTTGGACACGCTCGGTATGTCGCCATGGGCGGATCTGGCCGAACGGACCCATTGGGTGCGGATCAGGCCCAACTCGGTGACCGGCCGGCAGATTGTCCACCCACCCGCTGATCACTGCACGCCGTGACAACCGTTTCGGCAACCCCTATCGCGCCACCGTGCCTTTCCACCAGGTAACACGCCGTCGGCCCTCGGGGCCTCCACCGGTCAGGCGTCGGCCGAGATCATTCGCCCGTGCTGTTGATATTCGTGATCAACAGCACCGCCTAGCATGATCCATCAGGGCCCTCGATTCCGACTCTGGCGGACTGCGTCTGGCCGCGAAGCCGGACGGCACGCGCGGGCCGACAGTAAGGGCTCCGCACCCAGCGACCGTCGTACCTGCACGGACGACACCAACGGCCAAGTCCGCGACCGGCGCCGGTTGCACCCGACCCCGCGTCAGCGGTGGCCCCCGGGAATGCGAAGCTGGCAGCGGTCAGAGGCATCTCACGTTGGCAGCGTGGTCGCACCACCACCGGACGATCACGCCCCGGAGCAGAAGGCGGCTCGAATGCCCGGTCCCGCCGGGGTACCCACCGGCCGGGTTCCAGGAACGAGCCCTCGGTCCGCCGCCGTCCCCGTCCGGCGGACCCTGGCGCGGCAGCACGCCACCTGCAACCCGGCGTGCGGCGTCCCGTCCCCACGGACCATCGGGGCCGCTACGGGTCATCTTGGGGTCGGTGGCGTTGACGATTGCCCCCATGAGGCGCCGCCATCGGGATTCTCCGTTAAGGTCAAGGGGTTACGCGGGTCGCCGAGTTCAGACCACGTCGACGTCCCGCCTGGACCTGTACGGCTCGCACCAGGAGAGATCGGCTAGCCGGCCACGGTGACCAGGTCGCGATATTCGCGTCGTTGCTTGCCGTGTCAGGCGCCCGGACCGATCTCACAACCCCCTTTGCAGCCCGGAAGATGCGTGAGACAGTGTCCTCGCCCACGGTGCCGGAATTCGGGCCCAACGATTGGTTCCTCCAGGAGAGGTATCAGGCATTCCTGGCCGACCCGGCCAGCGTGGACTCGATCTGGCGGGATTTCTTCGCTCACACCGAATCCAGCAGTGCTCACTCGAACCCGGCCGCGGGCCACGGCATCCACGCCACGACATCGACGATCAGCGCATCGGCCTTGCCGCCACACCCGGGATCGTCGTCGGCCACCATCTCGGCGGCTTCCGCTGCCGCTGCCGTCTCCTCCGATTCACCGGCCCGCCCGGGACGGCCCGTCCGCCCGCCTCCACCACCTCCACCGATCCGCGCTACGTCGAACGCGCAGCTGCCCACCACCGGCGCCGGCGGCGGGAAGGATCGGGATGCGCCGCGGGCGACGACACTTCCGACTCGCCCGACGATCACCGCAACCCCCGACGACCTGATCGCGGTCAAGGCGGCGAAGGCGGCCAGGGCCGCCCAGGACGCGGAGGGTTCCGGCGAGACCAGCGCACCGTTGAAGGGTGCTGCGGCGACCGTGGTGAGGAACATGACGTCCTCGCTGGAGGTGCCGACGGCCACCTCGGTGCGGGCGGTGCCGGCGAAGCTGATGGCCGACAACCGGATTGTGATCAACAACTTCCTGAAGCGGAACCGCGGCGGGAAGATCTCCTTCACGCACCTGATCGGCTACGCCATCGTCCGGGCGATCGCCGATCACCCGAGCATGAACCGGCACTTCGCGGTGGTGGACGGCAAGCCGACGATCGTGACCCCGGCGCATGTCAACCTCGGCCTGGCGATCGACCTGCCGGGCAAGGGCGGCAGCCGCAATCTTGTCGTGGTGCCGATCAAGGGCGCCGAGACGATGAGCTTCACCCAGTTCTGGAGCGGCTACGAGCAGATCGTGCGCAAGGCCAGGGCCGGGTCGCTGACCGCGCAGGACTATGCGGGGACGACGATCTCGCTGACCAACCCGGGCGGCATCGGCACCAATCACTCGGTGCCGCGGTTGATGTCCGGGCAGAGCGCGATCATCGGCGTCGGCGCGTTGGAGTATCCCGCGGCCTTCCAGGGCGCCAGTACCCAGACGCTGTCCGACCTTGGCATTTCCAAGATCATCACGCTGACCTCCACCTACGACCACCGGGTGATCCAGGGCGCCGAATCGGGCGAGTTCCTGCGGCGCATCCACCAGCTGCTGATCGGCGAGGACGGCTTCTACGACGAGGTGTTCACCTCGCTGCGGCTGCCCTACGAGCCGGTGCGCTGGGTGCAGGACCTTGATCAGGGCCGGGTCGGGTCACACATCGACAAGACCGCCCGGGTGCTGGAGATCATCGACGCCTACCGCACCCGCGGTCACCTGATGGCCGACACCGACCCGTTGAACTACCGGCAGCGCCGGCACCCCGACCTTGACGTGCTCTCCCATGGATTGACCCTGTGGGACCTGGACCGGGAGTTCCCGGTCGGCGGGTTCAACGACCAGCAGTTCATGAAGCTGCGTGACGTGCTGGGCGTGCTGCGCGATTCCTACTGCCGCACCGTCGGGGTGGAGTACATGCACATCATGGATCCGGCGCAGCGGCGCTGGATCCAGCAGCGCGTCGAGGTCAAGCACGAGAAGCCTCCGGTGGAGGAGCAGAAGTACATCCTGGGCCGGCTGAACAGCGCCGAGGCGTTCGAGACGTTCCTGCAGACCAAGTACATCGGGCAGAAGCGGTTCTCGCTGGAGGGCGGCGAGACCGTCATCGCGCTGCTGGACGCGGCGCTGAACAAGGCGACCGAGTACGGCATGGACGAGGTCGTCCTCGGCATGGCGCACCGCGGCCGGCTGAACGTGCTGGCCAACATCATCGGCAAGCCCTACTCGCAGATCTTCCGCGAGTTCGAGGGCAACATGGACCCGGGCCAGGCGCACGGCTCCGGTGACGTGAAGTACCACCTGGGCGCCGAGGGCAAGTACATCCGCCCGTTCGGCGAGGGCCAGGTCGACGTCACGCTGGTGGCCAACCCGTCGCACCTCGAGGTGGTCGACCCGGTACTGGAGGGCGTGGCCCGCGCCAAGCAGGACATGCTGAACCTGGGCGAGCAGGGCTACACGGTGATGCCGCTGGCGCTGCACGGCGACGCCGCGTTCGCCGGTCAGGGCGTGGTCGCCGAGACACTCAACCTGTCGCTGCTGCGCGGCTACCGCACCGGCGGCACCATGCACGTGATCATCAACAACCAGGTCGGTTTCACCACCGCCCCGGAGGCCTCCCGGTCCAGCGAGTACTGCACCGACGTCGCCAAGATGATCCAGGCGCCGATCTTCCACGTGAACGGCGACGACCCCGAGGCCGCCGTGTGGGTGGCCCGGCTGGCCGTGGAATACCGGCAGACCTTCGGCCGCGACGTCGTCATCGACATGGTGTGCTACCGGCGCCGTGGGCACAACGAGGGTGACGACCCGTCGATGACCAACCCGCTGATGTACCAGATCATCGACGGCAAGCGGTCCGTGCGCAGGATCTACACCGAGGCGTTGATCGGCCGCGGCGACCTGTCCGGCGCGGACGCCGAAGAGGCGTTGCGGGACTACCACACCCAACTGGAACGGGTCTTCAACGAGGTCCGGGACCTGGAGAAGTCTCCCCCCGCGCCGTCCCCGTCGGTGGAGGCCGAGCAGCCGATCCCGCCGAAGGTGGAAACCAAGATCAGTGAGGCGGTGCTGCAGCGGATCGCCGACTCGGCCGTGCAATTCCCGCCCGGATTCACCCCACACCCGAGGGTCAAGACCGTGCTGGACCGGCGCGTGGAGATGTCCAGAAACGGCGGGATCGACTGGTCGTTCGGCGAGCTGATCGCGCTCGGCTCGATCGCGATGGAGGGCCGGCTCGTCCGGCTGTCCGGTCAGGACACCCGGCGCGGCACCTTCGTACAGCGCCACTCGGTGCTGATCGACCACAAGACTGGAGCGGAATTCCTTCCGCTGCAACACCTTTCCGACGATCAGGCGCGGGTGCTGATCTACGACTCCGCGCTCTCGGAGTACGCCGCGCTCGGCTTCGAGTACGGCTACTCGGTGTCCAACCGCGAGGCGCTGGTGCTGTGGGAGGCGCAGTTCGGCGACTTCGTCAACGGCGCGCAGTCGGTGATCGACGAGTACCTGTCCTCCGGTGAGGCCAAGTGGGGCCAGCAGTCCGGCGTCGTGCTGTTGCTCCCGCACGCCCATGAGGGGCAGGGCCCGGACCACACGTCCGGCCGGATCGAGCGCTTCCTGCAACTGTGCGCGGAGGGCTCGATGACGGTGGCGGTGCCGTCCACTCCGGCGAACTACTTCCACCTGCTGCGCCGGCACGTGCTGGACGGGGTGCACCGCCCGATGGTGGTGTTCACCCCGAAGTCGATGCTGCGGAACAAGGCAGCCGTGTCGTCGGTGGCCGACTTCACCGACGGCAAGTTCGAGTCCGTGATCGCCGACCACACCGTCGAGGCCTCCGGGGTGCGGACCGTGCTGCTCACCAGCGGCAAGCTCTACTACGAGCTGGACAACTACCGCAGGGCACACAACATCACCGACGTCGCGGTCGTCCGGCTCGAGCAGATCTACCCGGTCCCCAGGCGGAAGCTCTCGCACGTGCTGGAGGCCTATCCGGAGGTCACCGACATCCGCTGGGTGCAGGAGGAGCCGGCCAACCAGGGCTCCTGGACATTCCTGGCGCTGGCGTTGCCGGAGATGATCCCCAGGCTGCACGGGATCAAGCGGGTGTCCCGGCGCGCGATGGCGGCGCCGTCGGCGGGGTCGGCACGGGTGCACGAGGTGGAGCAGGCAGCGGTCATCACCGCCGCGTTCGCGCACTGAGCCGGGGGCCGTCGCTCGCCGATCCCGGGACCGATGTTGACCGGCGTCACCGACGGTTTTTCCCCGCCGTTGGCGTCACCGGAGGTCGGCCGCCGGTTCGGCGTCCGGATCGCGGTCGGCCCGCTGGCCCCATGCGGTGATCAGTGGCGCCGTGGCCAGTACCATGCGCCCGGTCGCGATGTTCGCCAAGTGCTCGGCGATCTCCGCGTCGGTGGCCAGGCCGGCGGCCACCAGCAGGTGCTGGACCTGCAGCACGGTGGCGCGTTCCAGCATGGCGCATGCCGGCCCGGTCATCGGGAAGTAAGCGTCCGCCGAGACAGCACGCAGCTCAACCTCCCGGAGCCGGCGAGGCAACGTTCGGCCGAACCGGAGGTCCGCGCCACGCTCGGCCAGTAGCGAGCGGAACCCGCGCCGGAGGCGATTGCCGAGCACCTCGGCGGGTCCCGATTCCTCCGGACACAACAAGGGCTGCAAGCCCGGGTCGGCATCCTCCAGGACCAGCCATCCGCCGGGCCGCAGCGCCCGGGCCATCGCCGCCAGGGCTTCGGCGCGGCGCGGCACGTGGGTGAGCACCAGCCGCGCATGGATCAAGTCGAAGCTTCCGGGCGGCTCGTCCGCGGCAACGTCGTGTTGGAGCACCTCGAAGCCGCCATGTCCGGTCAGCCAACTGGTGTCGATGTCGGTGGCGAGAACGCGGCCTGCGGGGCCGACCCGGTCGGCCAGCCACGCCGGTAGATCCGGCCCGCCCGCGCCGACCTCCCAGCAGTGCCAGCCCGCACCCAGCCCGGTCGCCGAGAGGTGGCAACGCGTCCACGGGTCGAACAGCTCGGCCAGCGCCCGGAACCGAATGCCGGCATCGGTCTGCGCGTTGTCCAGCAGGTACTCCTCGTCGGCCACGGATTCATCGTCCCCGGTCGGGTGCAGGACCGGCGGCGCGCACCCGAACATCGGGATGGGACATCGGCATCGAGGGCATCGCGGCCGATGACACCCGCCGTTCGACGATCCGGGCCGAAGCATGGTCGGCGAAGAAGATCAGCGGCCGGCCGCGGAGACAGCCGGCAGTGGGACGAAGTCCGGCACCACCGAGCAGGGCCGGGCCGCCAGCCGACCGGTGCGATACTGGCTGCGCCGACCAACGGGGTCGGCGCGACCGGCGGCAGAGGGACGGACACGATGACGGGTTCCTGGAGCAAGTGGCTCAGGATCCCCAGCTTGGCCGACCGGTTGCGCGCCCAGGGCGTGCGGGAGGACGTCATCGCGGCCGCCACGCGGACGGCGTTCGGCCGGCAGACCGATCGGGCACTGCCCGCGCTCAACGAGGTCCTGACCAAGTCCGAAGGCGTCATCCAGCTGGTCGAGGGCCGCCACCACGGCACCTACGGCTTGCTGGTTCTCACCTCCCGCCGGTTGGTGTTCCTGCCCGCCGAATCGGCGCGCGACGGCCAGGCGGTCGCGGTCGACCTTTCCGACGTGCTGACCGTCGACTGGCAGATTCATCGCGGCCTCGGGGTCGTCGAGGTGACAACCGGATCCGGTCCGTTCATGGTGGACAAGATCCTGGGCAACCAGGCGGAGTCGATCACCACCGGAACCCGGCAGGCGATGTCACCGCCGCCGGACGGGCCGGCGGCCCACCGCGACCCGCTGGAGCAACTGGCGGAGTTGCGGGCCATGCACGACGCCGGGCTGATCGGAGATGCCGAGTTCCAGGCGCGCAAGCATGACCTGTTCGGGCAGATCTGAGGGAGTCATCGGGGTTCCGATAGAGTGAACGGTTGACGGGTCAACCGTCTACGTTTCGCACCGGAAGGAACAACCGTGCAGATCGAGGTCTTCTCCGATGTGGTGTGCCCGTGGTGCTACATCGGCAAACGCCGCCTCGAGGAAGCACTCGCCGGGTTCGACCACACCGACCAGGTGACGGTCACCTACCGCTCGTTCCAGCTAGACCCGTCCAGCCCGGACACCTCCGAACTCGGACTCGACGACATGCTGGCGCACAAGTACGGCCGCAGCATCGAACAGGGCAGGGCCATGAACGACCACGTCAGCACCATCGCGGCGAGCGTGGGGCTCGATTTCCGGCTGGACATCGCGCGGCCGGCGAACACCTTTCGTGCCCACCGGCTGATCCATCACGCCGCGGATCACGGCCTGGCCAACGGACTGACCGAAAGGTTGATGCGCGGCTACTTCTGCGAAGGTGTGCGGGTCGGCGAACGCGAGGACCTGCTGCGACTGGCCGTCGCAGTCGGCCTGGACGAAGCCGAGGCGGCGGCCGTGCTGGGCTCCGAGGCCTATGCCGTCAACGTTCGCGCGGACATCGACCTGGCCCGGCGGTTCGGTGCGACCGGCGTTCCGTTCTTCGCATTCGACCGCAAGTACGGCATCTCCGGCGCGCAGGACGCGGCGGTGTTCACCGAGGTGCTGGCGACCGCGTGGGCCGACGCGCATCCGCTGATCACGGTCGGAGCCAGTGCGGAATCCTGCGACGACGACGCGCGCGCGCTGCCCGAGCGGGGCCGACACCGTCCCGGTAGGGACGTTCGGCACTGACGTCGATAGGTGCGCGGCCGCACGATCGAAGGACGGGCCAGCCCATGCCGGTCGGATTCGCCGGCCGCGTGCGCCGCCTGCCCGTCACGCGGGAATCGAGGTAGCAGCAATGATGCGATACGGCAACGCGGGTGGCTGGATGTGGGCATTCGGTGGGGCGATCATGCTCGGCGTGCTGGTGCTGATCGTGGTCGCGGTGTGGGCGATGATCACCGTCACCAAACATCGCGCTCAAGTCGGCGGTGAGCCGATCACGGGGCTGGATTCCGCCGGCGGCGCCCGGACCCGGCAGATCTTGGATGAACGGTATGCCCGTGGCGAGCTGACCACCGAGGACTACACCGAGCGCGTGCACACACTCGGACTTTGACGATCTCGGCCCGAGAGCGTCAGTCCTGCCGACCCGGATCACGTCACCGAAACGCGGATGTCGGAGCCCCGCCGGCGATCGCGAATCGACGTCCGTGCCCGGAACTCCCGACCCGGTGTGACGGCCGGGCCAGCAATGTCACAAGACGGCCCGGGTGCCGGCCGACGGTTCCCGAGGGCCCGCGACCGGGGTCGGGACGCTCACGCAAAATCGAGCACATTAGGCCGAATGAAGCCGCCCCCGGCACCACGAACACCCGTACGGGTGCTAACTGTTTAGCTCGGCTATCTGCTAATCTGCTAACAAGCGCAACGCCACGCCCGTGGCCGTTGGAAGCGCGTCGCACACGAGGCGAGGGGACCTATGAGCGCCGCAGAGAGATTGCGATCCGAACCGTCACGGCGCCGGGTGCTGATCGCCGATGACGATGCACTGATCCGGATGGACCTCGCCGAGATGCTCGTCGAAGAGGGCTTCGACGTGGTCGGTCAGGCCGGCGACGGCGAGTTGGCCGCAGCGCTGGCCGTGGAACTCCGACCCGACCTGGTGATCCTGGACGTGAAGATGCCCGTCAAGGACGGCATCGAGGTGGCCGCGGAGATTGCCGGGCAGCAGATCGCACCGGTCATCATCCTGACCGCCTACTCCGACCGTGAGCTGATCCAGCGGGCACTTGACGCCGGCGCGATGACCTATCTCGGCAAGCCTTTCTCCTCCGCGACCCTGCTGCCTGCTATCGAATTGGCGGCCGCCCGCTACGCCGAGGCCGTCGCGCTGCGCGCGGAGATCGCCGATGCGAACGAGCGCCTGCTGGCCCGCAAGGTCATCGACCGGGCGAAGGGCGTGCTGATGACCCAGGCCAAGATGACCGAGCCTCAGGCGTTCCGATGGTTGCAGCGAACCGCGATGGACCGCAGGACATCGATGGACTCGGTCGCCAGAGACGTGATCGAGCGACCGCTGGCCAGCGCCAGTTGATCACCCGACAGCTGATCACCCGCCAGTTGATCACTCGCCAGTTGATCACTTCAGGGCATCCAGGTATGTGCGAGGGAAAGGACACCGTCCGATGACGCTTCAGGAGACCCGAATCCAACAGGCCCTGCGGGAAGTGCCATCGGCAGGCTGGCTGGGCCGACGCGATCGCGCACTGCTGGTGCTCTCCCAGATGGCGGGCCTGTCGCAGGAGGACATCGCCCGATTGACCGCGGGCGACGTGGTGATCGCGGACGGGGTGGCCACCATCACGACTCCGACAGGTGTGATCCGTCTCGCGGCGGACGGCGACGGGCTGATCTGCGGCCCGTGCGCGCTGGCCCGCTGGTTGCACGTGCTGAACCTGACGGCGGTCTACTCCGACCGCTGCGTCATCGACTCGGTGATCGCCCGGGGCGCGCCGTTGTCCGCCAATTCCCCGCATCTGTGCGACGGCACGGCCGTGGCGTCCGACAGCACCGCGCAACTCCAGCTGCTGCCACCGATCGACCGCTGGGGACTGATCTCCGCGATCAGCGCGCCGCGTCCAGCGCGGGACAGCCGTCCATCCGGCGCTACCGGCCACGCCAAGCCCAGGCCGCACCGGAGCTCCGGCACCCGAAACGTGCTCGGCCGCTGAATCTCCAGCGCTGCCCGCCGTGTGCTGACCCACAGGTCCTCGCCGCCCGCCTGACGGCGCGGATCATCTTCACCAGCGCGCATCAACGTTGCGGTTGTGGGACTCGTGTGACGTGAGTCGCCAACTTCATCCGCGCGACGACGCGAATGCGCCAGCCAGGCGAATGAGCTACTCACGGGCGTGATCGCCGAATTTGGCGCGGCCAAGATCACTTTTCCTGTGACGATTGATTACCGCGCACAGAGTTTATCGCGTTCGATTGTCGTCTATACTCAAATCAATGAGTTCTGCAATGTGCTCCAGGTCACTGTATCGCATATGAAGGGTAGGCTAATGCACCCCCGGATAGTGCAGGGCGGCATGGGCATCGGTGTGTCCGGCTGGCACCTGGCCCGGAAGGTGAGTCTCGCCGGCGAACTCGGGACGGTGTCCGGCGCGGGGATCTGGCTGGTGATGGCGCGCCGACTGCAGGACGGCGATCAGGGCGGACACTACCGCCGGGCGCTGGCGGAGTTTCCCGACCAGGCAATGGCCCAGTCAATACTCAAGCGCTATTTCCTGCCGGACGGCAGGCAGGGCAAGAAGTATCGCGAAGTGCCGATCATGCGTTTGCGTCTGAAAAACGGCTCACAGCAGGGTCCGCTATCCGAGCATCTCGAGAATCTCATGGTGACGGCGGGATTCGCCGAAGTGTGGCTGGCCAAGGAAGGGCAACCCGGAGTTGTTGCCATCAATCTCCTGGAAAAGATCCAGCTCAGCCTGCTGCCGATCCTGTACGGAGCCATGATTGCGAGCGTCGACTACGTACTGATCGGCGCCGGTTTACCAGCGCAAATTCCCGAGGCCCTCGACCTTCTCGCACAGCATCGGCCGGCCCGGTATCTGATCACTGTGGAAGGCTCACAAAGCCACGACCAATTCGCCGCCACCTTCGACCCGAAGCGATTTTTGGTCGCCGCACCGTTGCACCGACCGTTCTTCTTCCCGATCATCAGCATTTCCCTGGTGGCAACGATTCTCGACCGGCGCAAGGGTGGTCGGATCGACGGTTGGATCATCGAGGGCCCGACGGCCGGCGGGCACAATGCACCGCCGCGGTCGAAGAAGCTCGGTCCCGACGGCGAGCCGGAATACGGGCCGAAAGACGAGGCCGATCTCGCCCAGATCAGCGCGCTGGGCCTGCCCTTCTACCTGGCCGGCTCGTACGGCGGCCCGGAGCAGCTGGCGAAGGCTCTCGAGCTGGGTGCCGTCGGCATTCAGGTGGGCAGTATTTTCGCGTTGAGTCGTGATGCCGGAATCCTTCCGGAAATCCGGAACGCAGTGCTTGATCAGTGGCGCGGCGGTGGTGTGACGGTGCGGACGAATCCCCGCAGCTCCCCCAGCGGTTACCCCTTCAAGGAAGTGGACCTGGCGGGCACGGTGACGGACGACAATGTAGTTCGCCAGCTCATCTGCGATATCGGGGCGCTGCGGACCCCGTATCGGCAGGACAACGGATTGCTGGGCTACCGGTGCCCGGCCGAACCGCTGGATGACTTCCTGACCAAGGGCGGCAAGATCGAGAAGACCGGGGGCGCCAGGTGCGTGTGCAACGGCCTGTTCGCCACCACCGGCTGCGGCCAGGTCCGCCCCGACGGGTCCTGCGAACCGGCGCTGGTTACGTTGGGCACCGACGTCCGTTTCCTGCACGACCTCGACCGCGACTACGGCGCGGAAGACGCGCTGGACTACCTGCGAACCCCGGTGTCCCACCCCTCCTGACCCGGTCACCCGGGCTTGGTTGGCCGTGCTCGCACCACGTTGACGTTCGGACCCGCACTACAGCCGGAAAAGTCGGCACAAACTGCCCGGGGTGCCTTCCGTTGGGCCGGGATTTCGCGGATCGCTGCTGTCCGAAAGGAACGCCCGCAACAGTGCTCAGCTGACGTTCGCGCGGAGCGCGGTCGCGTAAGTGCGGTGCGCCGGCACACATTGGAGAACGACATGTCGCACATGCTGCCAAATTAGGGATCACCAGTCGGACCCAGACCGCGGCGCTCGGCTCCCACGCCCGCGACCAGCGGCACGCAGCCCGGAATCGATGATCCCCGGCCGGCCTTCGAACACCAGAAACAACCGGCACCAGTCGTCTGCGGGTCGGGGCCCGCTGACGCCGTGCATTGTTCGGGGAATGGCGGCCCATTCACAGTGTCGTTCAGCACCGGACTCCGGGCCATGGGCGTGTCCCGGGTCCCACTTTTCCACTGCCAGGAAGGAGCAACATATTCCCCTTCACCCAAAGGCCGCTCACAGGAATCATGGCGACAGCGGCCTGGGACCCTCCTGCGATAACGCGTCCGGAGGCCGCACCAACCCAAAGCCCGTGCGCCATCGCATGGGCCCGGCGACCCGATGGCTGAATGGGTGACGCGGACAGTACCGGAGAACCAACACTAATGAGTGATCACCCCCGTGAATTAGGTGAACACCGCCACCGCATGTTGACAACCCCGAATGCCTCGGGTCAACTCATCAATGCTGAGAACACAGCCGCCTGGAAACGGTGCCGCCGCCAGCGCAAGTCGCGACACCGTGAGATCCCTCTCGACGTCCAGGGCAGTCGGTAACGAGGACAGTTGGCGAGCCCACAACCTATTGGCCCGCATTTGTGTCACCTTGCGTTTCCCGGATCGTCGGTAGGTTCGGTGTTGTCCCACGGGGGCGATCAGCGCCGAGCAGTCACCGGCACATGATCACAACGGGATCCACCGCACTCCACGCACGGCCCGTGTGTCGGGTCCATATCGCGCGCGGGACAGCTCACAGAGGGGGAGCCCTGCCATGGGAACAACCAGACCGGCCGGACCATGACTCTCACGGCCACCGAGGCCGCCATAGGCTTGCCGAACGGTGCCACCCACGGCGGTCTGACCGTGCGGTGGAGTGCCGACGACCGCCGGCAGATGTCGCCGACAATCTCGGCACAACGAGCCCGGCCACGGGCCACGGTGCGCCGGGCGCTGATCTACGACTCCCGGCCCGAAGCGCGCGCCGAGTTGACTCTCAGGATCACTGCCGCGGTTCCGGAGGTCAACGACATCACCTGCCCCGCCACGTCTGCGGACCTGATCGCGGCATTCGGTGGTCACCCGGCCGACCTGGTGTTCATCGGCGTGGAACACCAGGCATGCAGTGCCGTCGACACGACCGCCCTGTTCCTGCGCCAGTGCCCGACCGCGACGGTGATCGTCTTCGGCGCGATCCTCGACATCCCCGCGCTGACCGCGGCCGTGGCCCGTGGAGCCGTCGGCCTGATGCTCTGGCACCCGTGGCACGACCACCCCCTGCAGCCACCGGCGCGCCCTCTCGTTCAACGCGGAACCCAGGATCACACAATGACCCGCGGCGAACGCGGAATCCTGCAGGGCATGAGCCGGGGGCTGTCCAACCGGGAGATCGGTGTGCAGCTGAACCTCTCCGAAGAGACCGTGAAGGCCAAAGCCCGTGTGCTGTACCGCAAACTCGGTGCCCGTGACCGCGCACATGCCGTCGCGCTCGCGCTTCGGCAACAACTCCTGTCCTGACCGGCCGCAGCCGCGGCGGTCCCACGGTCACCCACCTCGGCCGCCGATTCGACCCAGCACGAACCCGAGAGAACGCGCTGGGAGCGGATCCGGACGGCCGCATCTCCGGCGTCACCGACAGCGGTCGAGCACCAGACTGCGAACGAATTGACGATCAGCCACCCCGTACCGCCCCGAACCGGCGTATCGGCAACCCGGCAATCCCGTGAAACCGTGATTGCTGTGATCTTGTGAGTTCGCCGATCGCTCAGGCGCCCGATCGAGGGGTACCGGAAAAGAGCGGCACGCCCATCGCCTTTATCGAACGTGTGTGCGACACTCTGATCATGGCAATGAAGACGGTGGCATGTCGTGGGTGCGGAGCTCCGGCCACGGTGAACGTTCGCTCCCGGCCACGCGAGCACTACTGCTCGGAGGCCTGCAGGCCCACCTGCGACTATCCGGGCTGTAGTACGCCGGTGCCCGGCCTGGGTGGGCGGTGCTCGACGCACCGCAGCTACGACGTACCAGGCTGATCGCCGCCGAACCAATGCTGATCGGCGCTGATCAGCCAGCAGCCACCCGATCGGCGAATAACTCGAACGCCACCGCGTCGATGGCGAACCGGTAGCCCACCTCGCCGGCCAACGGCGCGGTTCCACCGCCTCAGCTTGCGATTAGACCTTGACCTTCCTGTTCTTGGCTTCGTCCATGATCAGCTGTGTGGCCTGTGCGGCGATCTTGCGCATCTGGGTGAGCAGGGCGCGTAGTCGTCGGTCGTTGGCGATCCATTCCTGGTAGAGGGCGGCCTCGGTGTCGCTGAGCCGGCGTGTGACGGTCTTCCCGTCGACCTTGGCGGTCCATTGCCAGTAGGGGCCGTGCGGCTGTGGTGGGTCGGCGCGGCAGCGGCAATTGGGGTTGGCGCAGCGGGTATGGCGGCGGGTGATGCTGCCGGCGCTGATGTAGCCGAGGTCGGCCAGCTGCGCGGCCAGTTCGCGGTAACGGCGTTCGTAGCCGGCCAGGCGTTGTGCTGTTGCTCGCGCCATGTGGGTCCCTTCCGGCGTGTCGTGGCGATTCTGTCAGTCCGTCTGTCAGACAGTATATCTACTGTCTGCCAGTGAGTGACGCAGCTGGACTGGGCCAACGACTCCTGGACCGCGCCGATGGACGCCCGCCGGATCCCACCCACCGCGGACACCGTGAAGGTCACCGCCGACCAGGTCCGGGAGCTGGTCGGCCGGCTCGGCAACACCCCGGTCACCCCGGTGTTCGCCTTCGACGCCGGCTACGACCCGATCGCGCTGACCCACGAACTGGCCGACCTGGCCGCGGTGCTCGTGGTCCGCATCCGCGACGACCGGGTCTTCTACACCGACCCCGACCCCGCGCCGGCCGGCGCCCGCGGTCGACCCCGCAGGCACGGCCACCGGATCAAGCTGACCGATCCCGGCAGCTGGCCGACCCCCGACGTGCACACCATCAGCACCGACGACCGCTACGGCACCGTGCAGGTCACCGCCTGGCACGGCCTGCACCCCAAGCTCGGTCGCCGCGGCCACTGGATCGACCACGACCAACCGCCGATCGTGCCCGGCACCGTGATCCGCGTCGACGTCGAGCACCTGCCAAAACCCACCAGCCGCGCCAAGAAGACCCTCTGGCTGTGGGTGGCCGGCCCCGACCCCGATATCGAGACCTGTTAGCGCGCCTACCTACGCCGCTTCGACATCGAGCACACCTTCCGGTTCGTCAAGAACACCCTGGGCTGGACCAGCCCATCCGTGCGCACCCCCGAACAGGCCGACCGGTGGACCTGGCTGGTCGTCGCCGGCTACACCCAGCTCCGCCTCGCCCGCAGCCTCGTGGACGACAATCGACTGCCCTGGGAACGACCCGCGAAACCCGGCCGCCTGACGCCCGCCCGGGTCCGACGCGAATTTCGCCGACGTGCCCCCACCCTGGGCACCCCCGCCAGACCACCAAATCCCGAACCCCTGGCCCAGGCCGGCCAACCGGCACCCGCCGGCCGCCCCGAACCCGATACCCAGCGATCAAGAAGAGCGGGATCGAGGTCTAAACGCAAGC
>Ga0208716_1000225_pt1 | contig 23648 bp, 18 predicted proteins | sample NGESurdeep092012_8_FD_184482 | JGI IMG/M metagenome (GOLD analysis project Ga0208716, IMG submission 184482) | Arctic peat soil microbial communities from Barrow, Alaska - NGEE Surface sample 415-3 deep-092012 (SPAdes) | ecosystem: Environmental > Terrestrial > Soil > Wetlands > Peat ...
ATGGTCCGCCTGGTGCGCGATCTGGTACCCATGATTGAAAACATGTAATTGGCCGATAAGGAAGGGGAAGGAGATTTTAGGTATGGATACAACCACTCTGCGCCTCATTTGCGGGGCACTGGCCGTCTTGTTCGGCGTCGTGATGTTCATGCGCCGCCGCGGCAGGAAAGCCGACTGACGCCGAACCCCCGGCGGCGGCCGGGCCAAGCGTCCATTAACCGGGAATCTCGTGGCGGTCTTCGTCGTGGGATTCCACCACTCGCGGGATAAACATGCGCGTGGGATCGCGGCGCCCAGCATCGGAGTAGAATGATGTAGAGCGGCTGTCATGATGCCCACCAACGAATACGTCGAACTCCATAACGGCGGCTACTACGTGGCTGGGACGCGTATCGCTCTTGACGTCGTGACCTACGACTTTCGGCGCGGGCGGTCGGCGGAAGCCATTTTCGAAGCGTATCCATCCATCGGTTCGTTGGCCAAAGTCTCCGCGGCGATCACCTTCATTTTGGAACACCAGGCTGAAGTGGATGCTTACCTGACGGATCAGGAGCGTATTTTCGCGGAAATCAAGACTCGGCATCCGATGCCCGCGGAACTGGTAGAGCGTTTCGAGCGGGCTCAGGAACGAAAGCCTGGCTAGCCCGCCTTGAGGATCTCCTTTCAGGCTGATGCCGATCTCGGTCCCGACATCGGCAGAGGCTTGCGACGTACAGAGCCCTCCCTCGATTTCCGGCACTCTGCCGACATAATTCCGGATGGCACTCCCGCTGCGGAAGTTCTGCGTGTCGCCGCCGAGGCTGGTCGGGTTCTGGTTGCGCGTGATGTCCGAACGATGCGGGTCCACTTCCAAGAGTTCATCGCGGAACGCGAGTCCCCCGGCGTGCTTCTCATTCCGTCATCGCGCTCTACTGGTGCGGCCATCGAAGGACTCTGGATGGTATGGCTGACTTGGGCGCCTGAAGATTTCCGCAACCAGGTTCGCTGGTTACCGTAATTGCCCGTCAAGCCCCATTCTCCGCCCCTCATTCTCCATTGACAACCCCCCAGCGCTGATATACGCTAACAGAGCTTGAGACGTTTCAAACCGCTGTCAATCTGCGGCTCACGCTGCGGGGGATACCTATGAACGCTACCACTCCTCACGCCTTCCCTGCCCTGCACAACGCCATGTGGCCGGGGCTCGTCGGAAAAGGTCCCGATTCGGAACCGCCCATCGATCTCGATACCATGCTCGATCTCACCGCCGCCGCCCGAGTCGATGGCGTGCGCTTCGAGGGCGTCGATCTCTTCCTGTCCCTGCCGCACACAGACATCGATTCCTCCGACGACGACCTCGCCCGCCTGGCCGGGAAGCTCGCCTCCAAAGGACTGCGCGCCGGCTCCCTGGTCGCGCCCGTCTGGCCGCCCACCGGTGGCGGCTCCGCCATGGGCGACGCTGCCGAGCGCGCGCGCTTCCTCACCCAGGTGGAGAAAGCCTGCCGCATCGGCCGCAAGCTGCGCGATCTCAAAATCCGCGAATACGGCATCGTGCGCATCGATTCCGCCGCCAGCCCGGCCGTTTGGGCGAAAGATCCCGAGCCCAACACCAAACGCATCGCCCAGACCTTCCGCGAAGCCGCCACCATCGCCGAGAGCTTCGGCGAGCGGCTCGCCGCCGAAGGCGAAATCTGCTGGGCCGGCATGCATAGCTGGCGCCATAACGTGCAACTGCTCGAAATGGTGGACCGCCCCCAAACCGTCGGATTCCAGGCCGACATGGCGCACACCATGCTCTTCACCATGGGCTATAACGCTCCCGAAGATCGCCTCCTGCCCGACGATTTCGAGTGGAGCCAGACCGGCCGCTTGGCCGAAGCCTACGCCAAAATGGCCGCCGCCCTGCGCCCCTGGACGATCGATTTCCACGTCGCGCAGAACGATGGCACCGTCAAGGGCTCAGGCTCGCACGACAAGACCGGCCGCCACTGTCTGCCCAACGACCCCAACGGCAAACTCGATATTGTCCGCGACTCCGGCGCCTGGCTGCGCGGCGCCACGGGCGAACCCACGCGCGCCGTCCGGCACATCTGCTGGGATGGCTGCATGTTCCCCAACTCCGTCATGCTCGACCCCAAAACCTGGGAAGACGTGCTCCGCGTCATGATTGCGGTGCGCAACGCGCACGGGTGGAACTGACATGAAGAAGCTCAACATCGGCATGATCGGTTACGGGTTCATGGGACGGACCCACTCCAACGCCTTCTCCCAGGTCAACCACTTTTTCGACGTGCCCTACCAGCCCGTCCTCAGGACCGTCTGCGCCCGCAACGCGGAACGCGCCCAGGCCTTCGCCGCCAAATGGGGATATGAGTCGGTGGAAACCGATTGGCGCAGCGTCGTCGAATCTCCCGATATCGATCTGGTCGATATCGCCAGCCCCAACGACACCCACGCCGCAATCGCCATCGCGGCCGCCCGGGCCGGCAAGATGGTGATGTGCGAAAAACCGCTCGGCCGCAACGCCGCCGAAGGGGAAGCCATGGTTAAGGCCGTGGAAGCCGCGGGCGTGCGCAACATGGTCTGGTACAACTACCGCCGCGTCCCCGCCGTCATGCTCGCCAAGCAACTCATCGACGAAGGACGCCTCGGCCGCATCTTCCACTACCGCGCCAAATTCCTCCAGGACTGGACCATCTCGACCGACCTTCCGCAGGGCGGCGAAGGTCTCTGGCGTCTCGATGCCGCCGTGGCCGGCAGCGGCGTGACCGGCGATCTGCTGGCCCACTGCATCGATACCGCCATGTGGCTGAACGGCGGCATCACGGAAGTGACCGCCACTACCGAGACCTTTATCAAGAGCCGCAAGCACAACCTCACCGGAAAGGTGGAGCCGGTGGGCATCGACGATGCCAGCCTCTTTCTGGCGCGCTTCGCCAACGGCTCGCTGGCCACCTTCGAGGCCACGCGCTACGCTCGCGGCCACAAGGCGCTCTACACGCTGGAAATCAACGGCGAGAATGCGTCCATCGTCTGGGACCTGCACGATCTGCACCGCCTGCAGTTCTTCGATCACCGCGATGAAGGCCGCCTGCGCGGCTGGAGAAGCATCCACATCACCGATAGCGACCACCCATATATGAAGCACTGGTGGGTCCCCGGCCTGCAAATCGGCTACGAGCACACCTTCATCCACCAGGCCGCCGATTTCCTCACGGCCGCTGGCGTTGACAAGAATGCGGCCCCCACCTTCCGCGATGCCCTGCGCACGGACTATGTCACGGATGCCGTGCTGGAATCCGCGGGCAGCCGCAGTTGGGTCAAGGTCGGCGAACCGCTGGAAGCAAAATGATCTTACGCACGCACCTCACCGGGCGCTTCCGCGCCGCCGCCGCCGTCAGCGCCGCCGCCACAATCCGAGCCATCCGAGGCGCGACCGTAAGTACCTGCCGAGTCGAATTCTTGCCGGAATTGGCAGGAGTTTTTCTCCGCGATCTCGGCTCCCTCCGCGCGCGACACCAGGGAAGAGGCGAATCCCGCTCCTTCCGTCAAGTTCGTTTTCGCATTGGCTTTTCTGCGCGTTTTCCTCCGCGTCTTCGCGCCTCCGCGTCAAGTACGCGGCCTCCTGTTTGGTTCCGGCTTCGCCGGGTTGGGGAGCGGTGGCTCGAAGTACGATTCCGTGGTTGTGAAACGGTGTACTAACCATGCCGAGCATCAAGAAGGTGGCTGAAATCGCCGGCGTCTCCGTGGGCACGGTTTCCCACGTGATCACCGGATCGGTCCCGGTCAGCGAGCCGCTTCGCCTCAAGGTGCAGGCTGCCATTCGCGATCTCAACTATCATCCCAACCATGTCGCGCGCAGTCTGAAAACCAGCAAGACTCAGACGCTCGGGATCATCGTCCCCGACATGACCATCTCGTTCTTTCCGCAACTGATTCGGGGCGCCGAAACCGCCGCCCGCCAGCGGGGCTACTCCCTCATCGCCGTCAACTCGGATGACGATGGCGAGCGCCAGAAAGAACTCCTCTCGCTGTTGCGGTCGCAGCGCGTGGAGGGAATTCTGCTGGTCATCGCCGCCGCCCCCACACCGCTCAACCAACTCACCCGCATCCTCGACGCCTCCATCCCCATGGTGTGCCTGGACCGCATTCCCGACCGCGTCCCGGTGGATTCCGTCTCCGTGGAGGACGTTTCCGCCGCCGAGATGGGCGTCGAACACCTGATCGCCATGGGCGCGCGGCGCATCGCCATCGCCACCGGCGCCATCGCGCTCAAGAACGAACGCCGCCGCCTTCAGGGGTACAAGCAGGCGCTCTTCGGCGCCGGCATCGCGGTGGAGGAAGAGTTGATCTGGCACGGCAATTTCCGTCCCGAGGACGTAAGCGTCATCTGCCGCGCGCAACTCTCGAATCCCGCCACCCGCCCGGATGCCGTCTTCTGCACCAACGGCCCCACCGCCCTCGGCGTCCTGCGCGCCTTTCGCGATTGCGGCCTGCAAACGCCGCGCGATATCGCCTTCGCCACCTTCGACGAGCTCACCGTGGACGATCTGTTCTCGCCTTCGATCACCACCGTGGTTCAGCCCGCCTACGATATCGGCTCCCGTGCCGCGCAGATTCTGCTGGACCGCATCGAAGGCGTGGTCACGCAGACGGAATCCATCACCGTCCGCCTCCCCGCCATCCTGAAAATCCGCGACTCCTCCCGCCGGCCAGGGTAGATGTCGTGGCGCACGCACTCCTGCGTGCCGCGTCGAGTCTCCACTCGACGCCTCTGCGGAGGGCCATGAGCGTCGGCAAGAGTGCCGACGCTGCACGCAGGAGTGCGTGCGCCACATCGGCCATTCAGCCAATGTGAGACCATTCTTGCGGTGGCCTCGTCCCCCGCTGGCCGCGCACCCCATCGGTACAATGGAGAAGGACCGGCACATGCCACGCACCCACATCGCCATCATCGGCGCGCCGCTCGATTTCGGGCAGGACCGCCGCGGTGTCGATATGGGCCCTTCCGCCGTACGCGTCGCCAACCTGCATGCGCGCGTGGCCTCGCTCGGCTACCAGGTCGAGGACCGGGGCAACATTCACGTCGAACAGAAGGAAGCATGGCCCGAGGGCGATCCGCACGCCAAGTACCTGGCGCTGATCGCCTCCGCCTGCGGGGCGCTGGCTAACCGCGTGGACGAAGCCCTCTCCGGCGGACTCCTGCCGCTCGTGCTGGGCGGCGATCATTCCGTGGCGGTGGGCACGGTAAGCGGCGTTTCCAGCCACTTCCGCGCACGCCACGAAAAGATCGGCATGATCTGGTTGGACGCGCACGCCGACATGAATACGCCCGAGAGCAGTCCCAGCGGCAACATCCACGGCATGCCGCTGGCCTGCATTCTGGGCGCCGGCCCCGCCGAACTCGTCGACCTGTTGGGCTATCGTCCCAAGATCGATCCGCGCCATGCCGTCATCGTCGGACTGCGCGAAGTGGACGCTACGGAGAAACCGCAGGTCCGCGACTCCGGCATCCGCGCCTTCACCATGCGCGACATTGACGAACGCGGCCTGCGCACCATCATGGAGGAGGCCATTCGCATTGCGACCGACGGCACCGCGGGACTCCACGTCTCGCTCGACATGGATTTCTGCGACCCGGTGGACGCCCCCGGGGTCGGCACCCCGGTGCGCGGCGGCGCGACCTACCGCGAAGCCCATTTGGCCCTCGAAATGATCTGTGACTCGCGGCACATGGTCTCGATGGAGGTGGTGGAGGTAAACCCGGTCATCGACGAGCGGAACCGCACCGCCGATCTGGCTGTCGAATTGATCATGTCCGGATTGGGAAAACGCATCTTATGAAAATACGAGTAGCCGTGATTTACGGCGGCCGCACCGGCGAGCACGAAGTCTCGGTCCGTTCAGCCAAAGCCATCCTGGCCGGGTTGGACCCGGCCAGGTACGAGAAAATCGAGTACTTTATCGACAAAGAGGGCAAGTGGAGCCCGGGTCCGATTCTCCCCGAGCCAGGCGCCCATCCCGGCATCGACGTGGTCTTCCCCGTGCTGCACGGCACCTTCGGCGAGGACGGTACCATGCAGGGATTGCTGGAATTGGCCGGCCTGCCCTACGTCGGCGCGGGCGTCATGGCGTCCGCCGTCTCCATGGATAAGGAGATGATGAAACGTGTCTGTAAGGAACGGATGTTGCCAATTGTCGAATATGTGACCGTCACGCGCGATTGCCCCAACGTTCTGGACGCATGCGGCAGCCTGCCTTTCCCCGTGTTCGTCAAGCCCGCCAATCTCGGGTCTTCCGTGGGCATTTCGAAGGCGCACGACGCCCGGGAACTGGAGACCGCGTTCACTCTGGCTGCGCAGTACGATCGCAAGGTGATTGTGGAGCGGGCCATCGTTGGCCGCGAACTGGAGTGCGCCGTGTTGGGCAACCAGGCGCCCATGGCTTCCCTGCCCTGCGAGATTCTCCCCTCGCGCGAGTTCTACGATTACGAAGACAAATATCTGCTCGATCTGGCGCGGACCCAGGTGCCCGCCCTCCTGCCCGCCGAGCGCATCGCGGAGTTGCAGAATCTGGCCGTGCAATGCTATCGCGCGGTGGAGTGCGAGGGCATGGCGCGCGTGGATTTCTTCCTGGAGAAGCAGACCGATCGCCTGTACATTAACGAGATCAATACCATCCCGGGCTTCACCTCGATCAGCATGTACCCCAAGATGTGGGAGCACAGCGGGATTGGCTTCGGCGAACTGCTGGATCGGTTGATCGCGCTGGCCCTGGACCGCGACAAGCTGAAGAAGGCGACCCGCTTCACGCGATAAAATTCGGCCCGTCGATGGCGGCAGTTGCGCCGGTAGACGCGCGTACCCTCTGGGGCAAGCCGCCAACGGGACAGCGCGCAGAGCCCGAAGGGCGAAAGATAGTAGGCCACGGCGCACAGCCGTGGGTAGCGGGCGGGCGGCGTTTGCCAGCCCCGGAACGGGGCGTAATAAGGGACCGCCGCGCTGGTTCTTGCGCCCCGTCCCGGGGCTAAGGCGGGACCGTCTTTCTCCCAGTGCTGGCGCACTGGGCTATTATCTTTCGCCCTACGGGCTGGGCCGCATGAAAATCGTCGCGGCGCGCGAAGGGCGAAAGGTAAGGGAGCACGACACGTGGCAGCGTCGACAGGGTACTCCGTTTCAGTGCTGGCGGAGACAGGCGGGTTACACTGAAAGCATCGGACCCCGCTTGATGCTTCGCCTCACCACAGCTTTGCTCTGTTCCGCCACCCTTCTCGGGGCGCAGGACGATCTCGACCGGCAACTGCGCAGCATCATCGGCGCCTACGCCATCGCCGCGGAGAATGCCGCCGACCCCGTCAACTCCGAACAGGCCTTGTACGCCGGCGCCATCCCCGCCATGTTGCGTAAGCTCGATCCGCATTCGGTGTTCTTCGACCCCGGCCAGTTCGAGCAGCTCAAGCGCATGGAAACCTCCACCTCCAAGGGATTCGGCAGCGTGGTGTCGATTCTGCCCGGGCGCGTCATCGTGCTGCAAACCCTTCCCGGCACACCCTCGCAGAAAGCGGGGCTCTCGCCGGGCGATGAGATTTTGGCGATCAACGGCTACATCGTCGGGCAACTCGATATCGACCAGCTTCCGCAACTTCTGGAACAATCGCGCCAGCGGCAGGCGCGCCTGGATGTGCGGCGTCCCGGCATTCCGAGCCTAATGCGATTCACCCTGACGCCGGAGGAAATGCAATCGCCCGGCGTGGACCGCGCCTTCTTCATCGGCGCCGGCATCGGCTACATCCGCATCACCAGCTTCGATGAGAAGACCGCGCAGCAGGTGAAAGAGGCTATCGAGAAACTGGGCGGCGACCGTCTCGCCGGACTGGTGATCGATCTGCGCAACAACCCCGGCGGCGTCCTGACGGCGGCAGTACAGATGTCCTCGCTGTTCCTGCAGCCCGGCATGAAAATCGTCACCGTGCGCGGCCGTCATGTGCCGGAAACCACCGAAACCGTGCCCACCATCGCCACGCCGTACGGCTTCAAGCTGGCCATCCTGGTGAATGAAAAATCGGCCAGCGCCGCGGAGATCGTTTCCGGCGCCATGCAGGATCACGACCGCGCCACCATCCTCGGCGTCCCCAGTTTCGGGAAAGGCCTGGTGCAGAGCGTCTACCCGCTGACCCAGGGCACCGGCCTGGCGCTCACCACGGCGCTTTACTATACGCCCAGCGGGCGCTCCATTCAGAAACCGCTGGACGCCACGCGCTTCGGGCTCGCCGCCACCACCGCCCACCCCAATAAGGAAAGCGAATTCCGCACCGACAAAGGGCGGCGTGTCACCGGCGGCGGCGGCATCCAACCGGATTTCGTCGTGTATCCGCCAGCCACCAACCGTCTTCGCAACGTGCTCGATGCCAGCGCCTCCTTCACCAACTTCGCCACCGAATTCCTGCGCAGCCACAAGATCGACGCGCAGTTCGAGGTCACCGGGGAAATGCTCGATCAGTTCCGCGTCTTCCTCTCCGACCGCCAGATCCGGCCCGGCCTCGCCGAGTGGTTGGCGGAGCGCGAGTTCGTCTCCAACCGCTTGAAGACGGAAGTCTTCAATCAGGCCTTCGGCGTGGAGAAGGGCGATGAAGTGGAAGCGCAGCGCGACCCTGTGATCCTGCGGGCGCTGGAAGTCATCGCTTCCTAGAATGGTGGGGCCTGTGCAGACGCTGCCCATCGGGCCGGATGGAGTGTCGCTCATGCCGGCACTTCACGCTCGGCGCCGGACCTTCTCCTCCCGGTCCAGTCCGGAGCATCGGCGCCCCGAATTGTTTTTCGGACTCTTCGAGCAACCTCTCGCCCTCGGCCAGTCTTATTTTTGCAGCGAAGCAACTACTGACGCTCGCCAAGGCGCAAGGCACGCCAAGAAAACCAACAAATTTTTCTTTGCGAGCTTCGCGCCTTTGCGAGAAAATTGTTTTCTTTTACGGCTTCTGAACGTTGGCCGACTAAGAGCAAGCGCAACACCAAGGAGGTTGTTTCTCGATCGAGCCGCAACCACTCTAAGCCCCAAAAGCCGCGCGCGGGTTCTCCCACATCAGCACGGGAACCTGCGCCGGCTCGATCCGCGGCAGGAAATCGCTGTACAGGTACGTGTACCCGCGGAACTCACCCCCACCCGCCTCACCCACGTGATACCAACCGGCGTCCTGTGATAATAGCGTTCGCCGCAGCAGCCCTTTCGCCGCCAGGAAACGAACGCACTGGAGATGGAACTCGGCCGTCTTCGGCCCGATCCCATCGAACTCCACCCACGCCCCCGCCCGCGCGACCTTCTCGTGCAGTCCGTGATCCCGTTCATTCTGGGCATGAACCCAGACGAACTTCGCGGGACTGACCCTCTCGGCAGTGACGATTTCCAATTGCTCCACGGCAGCAGCCCCGTCACCGGTATGCGAAGCAATCGTCAATCCGGTCTCGCGCGAAGCGATCGCCGCGGCTCGTACCAGCTTACGGTCTAGCTCATCGAGCGGCCCCCGATTGACGCCGATCTTAATGAACCGCGGCCGCCAAGCCTCGCGCGTCTCTGCCACCCACCGTTTTGCGAGTTGCGCAGCCGTTTCACTCCGCGCAAACGCCGGCACAAACTTATGGTTCGCTGCGCCGTACAAACCGGTGTTGGACCAGATCTGGAGGCTCGCGGCATCGGAAAGCCGCGCCAGTAGCTCCGGGTCCCTCCCCAGAAAATTAGGCGTACACTCGAGCAGCCGCCGGCAGCCCAACCGTCTCAACTCTTCGAGCTTGGGCCGCGCGATGCGAAACACCTCGTCGCGGTCGTACCGCCCCGGCCGTATCTGATCGGCGCCCACGAAATCGACCAGGACGTGCTCATGCACCAGCACCGATGCCATCTGGCTCGCCAACGCGGCCCCGCCCGCCAGCGACAAAAACTCGCGACGTTTCATACCTGGTATTCTCCGCCGGAATGCCAGTCCGCGGCAATGGTCGCGTACCACGTTTCCGCGTACTACAATGGGTTAAGGAGGACCGGCTTATGGATCGTCGCGATTTTCTTGGCACTGCAGCGGCTGTGACAGCCACGGCGGCATACGGTTCGGTGGCGCCTCTGCCACGCCGCCTTTACAGGAACGGCATTGACCTCTCCATCATCGCCTTCGGCGGCATCGTGGTTTGTGGTCTTTCGCAGCAGGAGGCCTCGCGCCGCGTCGCAGAAGCGTACGACCGGGGCGTGAACTACTTCGACTGCGCCCCGTCGTACTTCGATGGTGAAGCGGAAATCAAACTCGGTGAAGCATTGAGGCCATATCGCAGCAAGGTCTTCCTTGCGGAAAAGACTACGCGTCGCGACGCGAAGGGTGCACGCGAGGAGTTGGAGCGCACCCTGCAGCGTTTCCACACCGATCATGTGGATCTCTACCAGTTTCACGCCGTAAGTTCCATGGAAGATGTCGATAAGATCCTCGCGCCGGCCGGAGCCGCGGAGACGTTTCTTGCGGCCAGGAAGGAGGGCAAAGCCCGGCATCTTGGTTTCTCCGCCCATAATGCGCCGGCCGCTCTCCGTCTCATGGACGCGCTCGAACTGGACAGCGTTCTGTTCCCGGTCAATGTCAACGCTTGGGAGAACGGCGGCTTCGGCCCGCAGATTCTAGCCAAAGCGAAATCGAAGGGCATGGCCCGCATGGCATTGAAGGCCCTTGCGTTTGGCCAGTGGCCCGCGAGCATGAAACAGAGCGATCGCAAGTATCCGAAGTGTTGGTATCAACCGATCGACGATCGCGAGATGGCTCGCTTGGCGCTGCGATTCACCTTGAACCAGGAGATCACTGCTGCCGTGCCACCTGGTGACGAGCGTATCTTTGACCTGGCGCTGGAACTTGCATCAGCGCCGCTGCCCAAGTTGAGCGCGGCCGAACTGACGGGGCTGAAGACCAGGATTTCTTCCCTTGAGCCGGTCTTCCGGGTGTGAGGCGCGTCGGACCAGAATAACGCCGCTTGTGTCGTCGTGCTAACAACCTCTGTTGTCGTGTCCGGCGAGGATGAAATGCCCGGCTACCGACGTGTGGTCGGCAGCAGTCTACCGATATCTGGCGACAAATAGCCCTTACCACCACTGATCGCTGCCTGCCCTCCCGGGCGGGAACTGAAAATGGAACGATATGCGGCAATATCGGAAGCCACGGCCCCGGAGCCGGCACGTAACACCTTAGGGCGGAGTGATCTTTCAGAACGGGTCCGCCCGTGAAGGGATTATGCTGATATGAGACGGCCTGACATGAAAACCGCTGAACAAAATGAGCCGCCGGCCACCCCTGCCGAGGAGTTGCCTGGCCCGATGCGGCCGAGGCGGCCAGAGGATTTTGACGGCTTCTATGCCGGCACGCCCCCTTGGGATATCGGACGGCCGCAGCCGGCCTTTCTGTCGCTGGCGGAAGCGGGCGTTATTCGAGGCCGTGTCCTGGATGTGGGTTGCGGGACCGGCGAGCACGCTCTCATGGCCGCCGGCATGGGACTGGAGGCGACTGGCATCGATTCGGCTCCGGCCGCGATCGCTCTTGCCGAAGCCAAAGCCCGTGACCGCGGCTTGACCGCGCACTTCCTGGTCCATGACGCCCTTCAGTTGGTTTCTCTCGACAAGCAATTCGACAGTGTGCTCGATTGCGGCCTGTTCCACGTCCTCGAAGACGACGACCGCCGTTCGTTCGTCGAGAACCTCCGCGCGGTGATCCGGCCAGGCGGCCGCTACTTCATGCTGTGCTTCAGCGACCGTCAACCGGGGTCTTTCGGCCCCCGCCGGATAACCCGGGACGAAATCAGGGCCAGCTTCGACAAGGGATGGCAGGTAGACTCGATCGAGCCCGCCAAACTCGATATCAGGATGGGCCCCGACGGAATTCTGGCATGGCTGGCGCGCATCACGAGGACATGAGCGTATCGCGTCACCCATGCCGTCCTTCAGCGGATCGACGCCACGCCGACTTGCTGCAGATTTTGCGCGCGAGACGGTTTGTCAATCTCGGCGTGGCGCCCAGGCGCTCAGAGAGTTAACTGGTGTTATCGGAAGTCACCCGAACTTCAGAACTCAGCATTAAGTCTTTCACCGCGTACCCGGTCTCGAAGCACGGCAAGGTCGCCTCCGCCCGGATCTACTCCGCGGGTCTGGCGTACAACAACCTGTCGCTGAACGGCACGCGCACTTCGGACCGGTACCTCGCCCACCATCATCGCTCCCTCCGTTACCGCCTACTACGCTTACCTGGCGAAGATCGCGGCGGATACCGCCCGCGCCCTCGGCAAGACCGATGACGCCAGGCGCTACGACCTGCTCTTCGAGAACATCAAGAAGGACTTCAACGCCAAATGGTGGGATGACAAAGCGGGATTCTACCGTGAGGACCCAACCCAGGTGTTCGTCCAAGGCATGGCGGTGCTGCCGTTGGCGTTCGGGCTGGTCCCCGACGAAAAGCGCGCGGACCTCGCAGCGAAGTTGGTGGAGGACGTGGTGAACACCCGTGCGGGGCACGCCATGGTTGGCATGGCCAGCATGCGCTGGATTCTGCCGGTGCTCAGCCAGGCCGCGGACGAAGGCGTGGCCGGAGCGGCCGACGCCGCCTACGCCATCATGGCGCAAACCACGTATCCGAGCTACGGCTACTGGATTGGGATGGGTTGGACGGCGCTCGGGGAGTACTGGGAGAAGTCCAGCCGGACGCGCAGCCACCATATGTACGGCACCGGCACGCAGTGGCTTTACGAGAACCTGGCGGGGATCCAGACAATGGAACCGGGATACAAGCGGATTGCGTTCCGACCCACGGTTCCAACCGGGCTCGATCATGCGGAAGCGTCGTATGACAGCGTGCGCGGCAAGATCGCATCCTCGTGGACCAGGAGCGGATCGGCGCTGACTTTGGAGGTGACCGTGCCGCCGAACGCGACCGGCATGGTGTACGTTCCCGGGTCAGACCCCAGTTCCGTCACGGTCGGCGACGCCGCAAACGCAAAGTTCGCCGGCAAGCAGGGTAACCGGCTCGTCTACAACGTCGATTCGGGCCGCTACCACTTCACGGTGGCACGCCGCTGAAATCGAGCAGCCTATGCCAGATCTCACTTATCGAGGCGTCGGGAGCTTTGCAGAGGGGAAGTGTTGTGAGTCCATGCTTTCTTATAAACCAAGTCCTGTCTGTAGCCAAATGTCTTGCGGAACCGTAGCGGGAGCGCTTATCGCAGCCATATCGCGGCCCGAGGTTTTCCCGGCGATTCGCTGTAAGTTATTGATTTCATGGTGGGCCTGTGCAGACTCGAACTGCAGACCTCTACCGTGTCAAGGTAGCGCTCTAACCAACTGAGCTACAGGCCCGTAAGGGTGGCGTGAAACTTCGAGTATATCACGCTCCAGGCGCCGTTTCGCTCCGCCGTTTACAGCGCGCGCGCCCTACTCCACCAGCGAAAGGATGGTCGACGGCGCGTTGCCTTCCAGACGATTGTTGACGAACAGAAACAGGAACTGCCGGTTCTCCCGCGCGCGCCCGATCAGCACGCGCATCGACTCGCGCGCCTCGGGATTGGGATCCCGCACCTCGCGATAGGGCGCGAAGGTATCCACGGCTTCCTGGTACGCGCGGCCGTGCCGCAAGAGCGCGCGGCAGACCTGGAAATCCGCCGTCGCCGAATCGGCAATCGCCATCTGCTGGCGCAACTCCGGCATCTTCGACCACGCATTGTAAACGTGCGCCACATTGTGAGCGCGCAGGCACGAGAAGTAGTCCTTCTCCAGAAAGCCGGGATTGCGGATCTCCACCGCGTAGCGGAATTCGGGCGGCAGTTGCGCCAGGAACGGCTCCAGGCGATCCACAAACTCGCTCACATCGTTAAAGCTGCGCCGTCCGAAGGCGCCGAACTCGAAGATCAAGAGCGCCGTCTTCCGCCGGTGCGGCAAGAGCGGGCGCACGAACATCTCCTCAAAAACGTGCGCGTCCAGGAAAGCCTCATTCTCGCGGCCCGCCTGCGCGCCGTACCGCGCGTGCGCGGGGAACACCTTGCAGGTAATCTGTTCCGGCACTTTGAAGGCGAAGCGGAAGTGGTCCGGAGCCTGGCCGAATAGCTTGCTCCAGAATTCCGGGGTGGGGAACTGGTAGAAGGCGAAATCGCCGCAGACCGTGGGGAAGACCTCGCTGTATTCGCGCAGGCACTCGGCCTCGAAGAGCTTCTTGGAGAAGCGCCCGCGCGTCAGGTAGCGTTCGCGGCGGTAGACCTGCCCCAGCCAGCCCTCGTACTTCCAGGAACTGCCGCCGATCCAGATGTTCCGCGCCGCCAACTGGCGCAGCCGGTCCGCCAGGTGGTCGCGCGGGAACGCGTCCGGTTCTTCGAAGAGCGGACCTACCACGATTGCGCAGCCCGGAAGTAGTATGGGTCGGCGCCCGCCTCGATCAATCCCGAGGGCCAGAAGCGGATCATCACCGGCGCCGCCCCGCTGGCGTAACGCGTGCGTATGTCCACAATGTGTTTGCGGCGCTGCAGTTCGGCCACTACCGCCGGAGCCGTGCGCTCGTCCAGCAGCAGGGTGCCGGGGCTCATGGCGTGATTGTCGAAGCTCGATACCAGGTGCTCCGTCTGGAAGCGCCCCGATTCCACCGCGAATTGGGCGTTCATGCCGAAGAAGATCGAGTGGAACAGCACTTGCATCAACGATTGATCCTGGTTGTCGCCGCCGGGCGTGGAGAGGGCGATCACGGTATGGTCCGGAGCCGTGACTATGGTCGGGCTGAGCGTCACCCGCGGGCGTTTGCCGGGGCCCAACTCGTTGGGGTGGCCGGGCACCAGCAGGAAGCTCTGCGCGCGTTGCGTTAAGGGAACGCCGGTGTCGCCGGCCAGGTAGGTGGGCATCCACGCCCCCGAAGGCGTCGCCGAAAACGCCACGCCGTCTTTGTCGATGGCGTCCACGCAGGTCGTGTCCTTGGCCATCAGGGCGTCGGGGATCTTGTAGCGCTGGATGTCGGCGTAAAACGGATGCTGCATCGGCTTGTCGCCGATCTTCCCCGGGCGGAACTCCAGCGACGCCTGCTCGGTGATCAGCTTGCGCCGCTCGGCCGCATACTCCTTGCTGAGCAGCGTCTCGGTGGGAATCTGGTTGAACTTGGGGTCGCCGTAATACGTGTCGCGGTCGGCGTAGGCCAGTTTGAGCGCCTCCACCAGGGTGTGAATATACTCCGCCGAGTTGAGCTTCAACCCCTGCACGTCGTAGCCTTCCAGAATGTTCAGGGCTTCGATCATGCTCGGCCCCTGGCTCCAGAAGCCCGGCTTGTAAACCGTGTATCCCTTGAACGTGCCCGAGACCGCGTCCTCGGGTTCCACGCGGAAGGCGGCCATGTCTTCGTAGCGGATCAGGCCGTTGTGGGCCTTGGAGAACGCGTCGATGCGGTGCGCGATCTCGCCGCGATAAAAGAAATCGCGCACCGCGTCGATGGCCTTATTGCGATTGGCGCCGCTCGCTCCCGCGCGCTTCTCGGCGTCCGCCATGGCGCGCAGGGTGCGCGCCAGATCCACCTGGCGGAAGATGTCGCCAGGCTGCGGGGGGCGGCCGTTGGGCAGGAAGGTGCGCTTGCTATCCGGCCACGCCGCCAGATACTTCACGCTGTTTGTGATCGAGGTGACGCGCAATTCGTCGACCGGAAAGCCGTCGGCCAGCTCGATGGCCGGCTGTACCGTCTCGGCGAACGATTTCGTGCCGTACTCGCGCAGCGTCACCAGCGCCGCCTCCACCATGCCCGGCACCAGCGCGGGCAGAATTCCCGCCACCGGCACCCAGTTCTTCGTACCGCCGGCTTCGGGGGGCGAGACCATCTCGTCGTCGGTGATTTTATGGTCGCGAAAGAACTGCGCCGTGGCCAGTTTGGGCATCGTGCCCACGCCCGCGATGGCGTGCACCTTGCCGTCTTTGGTGCGCACCAGGATGGGCGCTTCGCCGCCCAGTCCGAAATGCGAAAACTCCACCACGGCTGCCGCCAGCATGGTGGCCACCCCGGCATCCACCGCATTGCCGCCGCTGAAATACATGCGCATGCCGGCTTCCGTGGCGTACTCCGTGCCCCCCGCTACCGCGCCGCGTGTGCCGCGCGATGCCAGGCGCACCGGCCGCTCCCGCCGTGGCGGCTGCTGTCCGAGAACCACCGCCGCCAGCACTGCCACCGAAACCGCCAGTCTGAGTTTCATATGGAAACCATTGTATGGGATTGCAGCGCGGCCGGGCGCGGGCCGCGGCGGCGGTATAATCCTCTCATCCGTGAGGTCACCAAATCATGTCTGACATGCCAGCCTTATTGGAACGATTCCGCCACGGCCCGGAAGTGCTCGCCACCGTCCTCGCCGGCGTCTCTGGCGTTGAGGAAGACTTCGTCACCGCTCCCGGAAAGTGGAGCATCCGGCAGATCGCCGCGCATCTGGCCGATGCCGAACTGGTGGGCGCGCACCGCTTGCGGCAGGTGATTGCCGAGGACAACCCCACCCTGATCGCCTACGACCAGGATGCCTGGACGAAGAACCTGGACTACGCGCGCCGCCGGACCGAGCAATCGCTTGAGACCTTCCGGCGCATTCGGACCGAAAACTACGAACTGCTGAAGGAACTCCCGCCCGCCGCCTGGGAGCGCAGCGGCAACCACTCCGAGAATGGCCCCATGACTCTGCGCACCCTGCTCGAAGGCTACACAGGCCACGCCGAATCCCACGCCCGCCAGCTCCAGCAGATCCGCCAAGCCTACAAGCTGGCTGAAGACAAAGTGTAAGCGCCCCGGAGCTTCCGTGTAGCGTAGCCTTTCAGGCTGCCATGCCCCCATTCCTGGGGGCATTCTTCTTCCGCGCCTTCGCGTCAAAATGCTTCCCAGGTTTCCCAGCCACTCCACCACGGGCACCGTCCGTGGCGGAGGATTCTCCGTTGAATGCCCCCCACCTTACCCCGCAAGCTCCATCAGAATGCGGTCTACTTCCGCGGCGGGGTCGGCGGCGCGCGTGATCTGGCGGCCGATCACCAGATAGTCGGCGCCGTCGCGAATCGCCTGGAGGGGCGTAGCCACGCGCTTTTGGTCGCCCGCGTCCACGCCGGCCGAACGCACTCCTGGCGTCACGATGACCGTATTCGGACCTACGATGCGCCGCACCGCCGCAGCCTCCAGGGGCGACGCGACGATTCCATCGACGCCCATCTCCACCGCCTTGCGCGCACGGCGTTCCACCAGGCTCGCCACCGTGCCGTCGTAGCCCAGATCGTCCATGTCCTCGGGTCCGAAACTGGTCAGTACGGTGACGCCCAAAATCTGCAACCGGCTGCCCGCGCGAGCGGCCACGGCGGCGCGCATCACCGAAGTCACCGCGTGCACCGTCAGGAAACGCACGCCGGTCGGCGCCACCAGGGCCACGGCGCGCGCCACGGTTTCCGGAATGTCGTACAGCTTCAAATCGAGAAAGACCTGCTTCCCTTCCCCGAGCAATTGCTCGACAATCTCCATACCGGCGGCGGTATACAGTTCCAGGCCGACCTTGTAGAAGTTGACGCGCGGGCCGATTCTGGCGACCAGGGCGCGGGCGCGGGTGGCGCTCTCCACGTCGAGCGCGACGATGATGGGGTTGTGACAGTCTCGCGGCATTATACGATCCGGATGGCTTTCTCCGCGCGCGGCAGCACGCGGCCGATGCGGTAGCCGCCGGTGATTTTCGCGGCGTCGCTCTCGGCGAGCGAGATCAGCAAGCCGCCGGAGGTTTGCGGATCGTAGAGCAGGGCTTCGATTTCAGGTGGCAACTCGCGCTGCACCTCCACCGCGCAGGAGGCGAATTCGCGATTGTTGTGGAGGCCGCCGGGCACGGCGCCGGCGCGCGCGTACTCCACCGCGCCGGGCAGAAACTGCAACCGATCGACCGCGATCTCCAAGGTCACCTGGCTGGCCAGCGCCATTTCACGCGCGTGGCCGATCAGGCCGAAGCCGGTGACATCGGTGCAGCCGTGGACCTCGTAGCGCAGCATTTCCTCGCAGGCCGCGCGATTCAGCGTCAGCATGGAAGCAATCGACGCGGCCACGTCCGCCTCCCGGGCGATGCCGCGCTTCAGTGCGGTAGAGACGACGCCGGTGCCGATGCGCTTGGTGAAGACCAGCGCGTCGCCCGGACGCGCACCGGAGTTGGCCAGGATGCGCGCGGGGTGAACGGTGCCGGTCACGGCGTAGCCGAACTTGATCTCGTCATCCGCCACAGAGTGCCCACCGAGAATGGTGCAGCCGGCCTCGTGCATCTTCTCCGCTCCGCCCTTCAGGATTTCTTCCAGATCCCGCGGATCTTGCTTGGGCGGCCAGGCCAGAATGGTGAGCGCGGAGATGGGGCGCCCGCCCATCGCATAGACGTCGCTCAGCGCGTTGGCCGCGGCAATGGCCCCGTAGGTGTAAGGGTCATCCACAATCGGCGTGAAGAAATCCACGGTCTGCACCAGGGCAAGCTCCGCCGTCAGCTTGTACACGCCGCCATCGTCGGCAGTGTCAAACCCTACCAGCACATTCTCATCGGCCCAACGGGGCACGGAACCGAGAACCCTGTCCAACAACTTTGGACTCAGCTTGCTGGCTCAACCGGCGGCCTTCACGTGGGCGGTTAACTTTCTGAGTTGGGTGGTATCGTCCATGCTTCCTCACTATAATAGCGGGATGCGACGTACGGCCGTTTTTTCCGTTGTTCTTCTATTCGCCCTGGGGTTCACGCTGGTTTCGCGCGAACCGCGGACCGACCCGCGCCTCCGGAAAGCTGGGCGCTCCGGCGAGCGCAATGGATGGATCCAGGTGCACCTGGAGGGCAAGCCCGCCGAGATCGGATTCCAGCACGGCGCACTGCTCGCCGCCGAAATCAAGGACACCTTCAAGGCCGTCTCCACGGAGATGGTCCACGAAGAGAAGAAAGATTGGGCGTTCTTCCGCAAGGCCGCGGAGCAAGTCTTCTGGCCGCGCGTCGAGCCCGAGTACCGCGAGGAATTGAACGGCATCGTCGAAGGCCTCAAGTCCAAGGGCGTGAAGCTCGACATCTGGGATGTGGTGGCGCTCAACGCCTGGCTCGAACTGCCCTACTACGACAAGTGGTACGACAAGCGCTCTGGCGCGCCCTCTAACGGCGCGGGGCCAGGCGACCATTGCAGCGCGTTCGTGGCCACGGGCAGCTACACCAGGGATCGTCGCGTGGTGATGGCGCACAATAACTGGACCAGCTACGCTTCCGGCGAACGCTGGAACATCGTCTTCGATATCGCGCCGGCGGAGGGCAGCCGGATCATCATGGACGGCATGCCCGGGCTGATCCACTCGGGAGACGATTTCGGCATCAATGCGGCGGGCATGATGATTACCGAAACCACCATCGGCAGTTTCAGCGGCTTCGACCCCAACGGCATCCCGGAGTTCGTGCGCGCGCGCAAAGCCATGCAATACGCGGCATCCATCGACGACTTCGCGCGCATCATGAAGGACGGCAACAACGGCGGGTATGCCAATAACTGGCTGATTGCCGACCGCAAGACCAACGAGGTGGCGAGCCTGGAACTCGGCCTCAAGAACGTCGCGCTGCAACGCACGAAAGACGGATTCTTCGTGGGTTCCAACTTCCCCAACGATCCGAAACTGATCAAGGAGGAGACCGATTTCGACCCCAAGGATCGCGGCCGGAGCGAGAACGCGCGCCATGAACGTTGGCTGGCGCTGATGGAGCAGCACAAAGGCAAGATCGATGCCGGCGCCGCGGAGAACTTCCTGGGCGATCACTTCGACAGCTTCGCCGGCAAGGTGGATTCCAGCGAGCGCACACTCTGCGGGCACATCGAGACCTCGCCGCGCGGCATGGGGACGTGGCAAGCGCCCTACGCGCCGGCCGGCGCCGTGCAGAACAAAGTGGCGGACTCGGCCGGCGCGGAGAAGATGTCGCTAACCGCGCTGCTGGGCCACGCCTGCGGGCGCAACTTCAAGGCGGCCGAACATCTGGCCAGGCATCCCGAATTCGCCTGGCAGAAGGACACGCTGCGCGACATGAACTCGCGAGGCTGGACGAAGTTCACCGCGAAGTAGCGGCCGGGCACTTCGTCGCAGCACCGTAGCGTAGCCTTTCAGGCGGGGAGCCCTCTGGGCCGCCCCCATTCGTGGGGGCATTCTTCCACCGCGCCGCCGTGTTATTCCGTCCCGCGGATCGTCCACGCCATAGGTTCCCGGCGATTCCGCGCGGTTGGTCCCGATCGCCGTGCGGGTGAGGTTCTTGCCGGCTCGAAGTTCGGCGCGCAGGGTTTCAGGCGCCTGAGGCCGGTCTACGCGACCCGCTCCATCTGAACTGGCGTGGCGCCTTCGGCCTGTTGGCGCTGCGAGAGGGAAAGCAGCACGGTGGTCAGATCGTTGTTGAATAGCTGGCTCTCTTCCGGCCTGCCCTCGGCCGGCGTCAGAATGCCGCCCAACTCGCGGCGATCGAAGCTGAGAAACATCGCGCGGCCTTCCGGAGTCGATAAGTACGCCGCCATGTCGCGGCTCTGCTGCTCCAGTAGCATCGACAGCCAGTGGCGGAATACGTCGGAGTGCATCCCGGCCAGGGTCTGCGAAAGCTCGACGGCGCCATAATCCTTCGACGCCGCGGCATCGTGATACACGCCGCTCGCGGGATCGCGGAACGAAGCCAGAAACGCCAGCTTTCCGAACACGGTGTCCATCTTTTCGGCGCGCTCCGCCCAGTACTCCGCGCACGGTTTGGCGGCCACTTGCACGATCACGGCATCCTGCGGTTCGCCCTCGGCCTCCTCCTGCACGAAGCAGCTTTCGAACGCCCGGTCCAAAACCTGCGCCGTCAACTGATACGGCAGCTTCTCGAAATGCATCAGGTTGATGGCATGGGTCAGCAGATCGCGCGCATGGCAGCGGCGGAACACCTTCCCGTCCTGGCGGTAACGCTTCTCAATAAACGCGTCGAGCAGATGGCGTTCGAACGGAAGGCTCTTGGCGGCGCAGATGTTCTCGAAAATGTGCACGAACTCGTTCAGCGTCGGACCGCGCAGCAGCATCTTGTACTGCATGCGCCGCAGGAATGCCTCGTCGCCCAGATCCTCCGGCCTCAGGTTCGTCGAAAACACCAGGAACGCTTCAAACGGCGCCGTCATCTTGCCGCCGGTCATGAAGCTCAGGTAGTCCACGCGCCGTTCCATCGGCACAATCCAGCGGTTCAGGACTTCGGCCGGAGCCGCCCGCTGCCGGCCGAAATCGTCGATCAGGTAGATTCCGTTGTTGGCCTTCAACTGGAAGGGGGCTTCGTAGACCTTCGACGTTGCGTTATAGCGCAGGTCGAGCATGTCCAGCGTCAGTTCGCCGCCGCTGACGATGAAGGGGCGCCGGCACCTGACCCAGCGACGGTCATAGGGGGCTTCATGCACAACGGCCGTCACCGCGGACTCCTCGTCCTCCGCCATGGCCTGGTGATAGACCGGATCGAAAACGCGTACGATGTTGCCCTGGCAATCGATGGCATGCGGCACGAACACGGGCGCGGCATCCAGGTTGTTGAGCGATTCGATGAGGTAGGTCTTGCCGTCGCCGGGTTTTCCGTAGACGAGCATCGAATTTCCGCAACTGATAGCGGGCCCCACCTGCGAAAGCACCTGCTCGGTGATGACCATTCCGCTGAGCGCCTTCATCAATGCGTTCTTGGTCAACCATCCCTCTTGAGGACGCTGCCGGCGCACCTGCTCGATGTACTGGGAGAGCGGCACCGGTGCGGCGCCCGCATACTGGGTGTTTTCGAGCATGTCCCGCGTCAGTGCCCGGCCGGCATCCGTCAGCGCAAACACCGCGCCGACGCTTCCCATGCCGAGCGACCGTTTGACCTGGAGGTGGTGCTTCAGCTTCAGAGTCTCGACCAGCTCCTCAATCACGCTGAATTTGAGACCGATGGCGGCCGAAAGATCCTGGCCATAAAGGTCCCCTCGATAGTAGAGGATCTTCAGGATCAGGCTCTCCACGGCGGAAGCCGGCAACCCGGTTTCCGCCAGAGTCTCCGGTTCTTTAGGCGCGAATGGGAGTGTGGTCATGGGGGCAAAGCCAATTAGAGTTCCAATTTGAATTCGAACAGATCGGGCGTTTCTGTGATATGTCCTCTTCTGTTAAGGGAGTACTGGTTAACAGCCACTCCGGTATAGCCCCTACACAGGCAGCCGCGGGCGGGCGACGCAGCCCGGACCATCGATGCGATTCTCCAGCGACAACGCACCTTCGTGGCCTTCGGCGAGCTGGCGGCTTAAGCCGCGGCGCATCCGAGTGGGCGGCCCCACGAGCAACGCGAGACCCCGACGCTTCGCGTGGGAACCAAGCCGTGCGATCGGCATGCTCAGCCTGGTGTTCACTGGCGGTGTCGCTTGCCTCCCGCCGGCCCCGCTTGCGCACGCCGTACGCCTTTCAGTAGAATTGACGTGTTTTCACGGAGGATGCAGATGATCAAATCCCTCACGCTTATGTGTCTGAGCGCGACCTTTCTCTTCGCGCAGACGAACACCTCGGACAAACCCACCTGGTGGACCAAGTACCAGGCGCTCCTGCACGGCGGTGTCGACAAGAAAGCCTCTGCCGGAACATCGCCTACCGCCGCTAACATCGACGTCTCAAACGAATGCGGCCCCCAAAGCGAGACCTACATCACGGTCAATCCCTCCGATCCTGCGAGCCTCGCCGCCGGTTCCAACGAGATTTTCCGCCTCCCCATGCGCGGCTACTTCTCCTCGGATGGCGGCGGCACTTGGGGCGGAGTCGATCTCCCCCTGCCTCCCGCCATCGGGGCCAACGGGACCCGCTTCGGCTCAGACCCCAGCCTCGCTTTCGATAGCAGCGGCAATCTCTACTACTCCTACATCGTCGTTTTCTTCGGCAACGGGAATGGCGTCAACGGAACCGAAATGGCAGTGGCGAAATCCGTCGACGGGGGCAGGACCTACCCCTCGGCAGCCTTCTTCTCTTTCGAAGGCGGCGGAAACCACTTTAACGACAAGCCCATGATTACCACCGACACCAACCCCGCCAGCCCCTTCCGCGACCGCGTCTATGTCGCCTGGGATGCCGCCAGCGGCGGTTCCACGGGCGGTGGCGTCCGTGTGGCTTCATCCGCCGACGGCGTTAACTTTGCCGTAACCCGCGCCGACGATCCCAGCGGTCCCGGACGCGCCATCGGCGCCGTCCCCTTCGTCGGACCTGGCGGCGAGCTATACGTTGCCTGGAACGACTACCACGCCAATACGATCGCTTTCAACCGCTCCTTCGATGGCGGAGTCACCTGGGACCGCCAGCGGGTCGTTGCCGCCAAACGAATCCCTTTCGACATCGCCCTACCCGCCGAGAGCTTCCGCGGTGCTCTCGTCTATCCGAGTTGCGCGGCCGACACCTCCAGTGCTCCCCAACGCGGTCGCCTGTACTGCTCCTGGATGGATTTGACCGCCGGCGGAACCACCGACATTCTGGTTTCGTATTCCGGCGACCAGGGGCTCTCCTGGTCCGCGCCGTTACCCGCTACAGACCATATCTTCTCGCCCGTGGACCGCTTTAATCACTGGCTCTCCGCCGATCCCGTCACCGGAGACGTGAACGTATCCTTCTACGACACGCGCAACGACAACACCGGCTCGCGCTACAT
>Ga0208716_1000226_pt1 | contig 23643 bp, 21 predicted proteins | sample NGESurdeep092012_8_FD_184482 | JGI IMG/M metagenome (GOLD analysis project Ga0208716, IMG submission 184482) | Arctic peat soil microbial communities from Barrow, Alaska - NGEE Surface sample 415-3 deep-092012 (SPAdes) | ecosystem: Environmental > Terrestrial > Soil > Wetlands > Peat ...
ATCTGGACGAGGTCGACGGCACGGGCCAGGTGGTTATTGAGGTGGCGTTGCGGGCCCGGTTGTTGGCCTGCCCGGCATGTTCGTTCACCACGTCGCTGCACCGTGGAGGGAGAGGCGAAACTGCCAAGTGGGAGCGACCGTCTTGCGATCCACGCCACCTCTCGGGCGATTTCGCTGGGGACGTCAGCCTCGTCGATGGGAAGATGACCCGGCGGCCTTCGGATCCGGCGATCCGAGTTTGACCGATGGCTGGAGTCCCTGCAGGAATCTGCGCTGAACGCCTTCGGCGCCACCATCCTGGTGGACGAGCGGCGCCGATAGCCGATCGGCTATCGGCGCGTCACGGGCGTTCAGGCGGTGCATCTATCGCAACTCCGATCACGTCAGCAACACGGTGGAGGTCGACGTCCTGAGCCAACAGGGTGGCACCGCGCCGCCATGCCACGGCCGCGATGAGGCAGTCAATGAGGCCTCGGGGTGTGACGCCTGTGCGCCGGCACCGTCTGTATATGCGCGCGGCCGCCTCAAAGTCCGCAGTCGGGTCGACCGCCACTAGCTCGAACCGCAGCAGCAAGCGGCGTAGGTCGTTCTCACGCGCGTCGGAGCGCGCCCCGGCAAGGACCTCCATGACCACCGGTTCGGTCACCGCCAGCGGGCCGCCCTCGGCGATCAAATCGGTCAGACGCCGATCTACAGCGCTACCGGTGGCTCGGTCGTACTCGACCCACGCGGAGGTGTCGGCGAGGATCATGTTGCCGGGGTAAGTGCCACCTCGGACGGCGTCTCACCGATGGCGTTCGCACCCCGCATGGCCAAGGCCTCCTCGCGGGTCATCGGCTGTCCGGCTAGATGGCGTAAGGCCAAGTCGACCGCTTCGGTCTTCGTCCGCACGCCGTAGCGGTCCATGACTGCCTCGACGTAACTGTCCTCGATCTCGATGTTTGTCCTCACTCTGGTCATACACTAAGAGTACACCTTAGGTGTAACATGCGTGTACTCACCCTGAGTAGGGCTCCGCAATCTGGGGACCGATGAAGGATCGTCTACCGGTCGGCCCGGCCGGCTCCTGGCTCAGCGGACGAGACCCTCAGGTGTCAGCGGTAGCGAGCGGATACGTCGCCCGCCCGCGGCGTGGATGGCGTTGGCGATCGCGGGAGCGATGGCGATGATCGGGGTCTCTCCCGCTCCCGCGGAGGGCAGGTCGGGGCGGTCGAGCACGGTGATGTCGATCGGGGGTACGTCAGCGAACCGTGGGACCCGGTAGGTGGCCAGGGATGCGTTCCGGATTCGGCCGGCGTCGAAGTGGATCGCCTCGAACAGGGCGCCACCGAGCCCCATGACGGTTGCGCCGAGGATCTGGTTGCGCAGTCCGTCTGGGTCGACGACGGCACCGCACTCAAAGACGGTGGCGATGCTGAGCACGTGCAGTGCACCGTCGGGGTCGACAGCGACGTCGGCGGCAGTGGCGACCCGGGCGTCTTTCTCGATGCCGCAGGCGATGCCGATTCCTCGCCCGGTCCCATTCGGGCGGTGCCGCCAGTCGATGCGCTCGGCGAGTTCCTTCAGCGCCTCGGTGAGTCGGGTGTCGCGCAGGTGGCGCAGTCGTAGTTCGAGCGGGTCGATCTGCAGCGCAGCGGCGATCTCGTCGATGTGCGACTCGCGGGCGAAGTGGTTCGCGGTGGCTGCCAGAGCCCGGTAGGAGCCCTGGGCCATTGGTGAGTCCGCGGGCTGGAACCGCTCTCGCTGGTTGGGGACGTCGTATGGGGAGAACAATCCGGCCGTCCCGGAGTTGATGTTGGTGAACTCCCAACTGATCAGGTTCCCGTCGCGGGTGGCTCTGCTACGCACGTCGATGACAGCCGCGGGACGGAAGTAGGCCCACCGGAACTCTTCCTCGCGTGTCCATGACACCTTGACCGGTTGGCCGGTGGCCTGCGCCAGCCGGGCCGCTTCGACCGCAACATCACCTGAGTGTTTGCCGCCGAAGCCGCCGCCAAAGTCCGGGACGACGATCCGGACCTGTTCTTGGGCAAGACCGAGCGCGGCGGCTACCTCCGAGCGGACAGCGAACGGCCGCTGGGTACCGACCCACACCGTTGCGCTGTCCCCATGGAGCTGTGCCAGAGCGACGCGGGGCTCTAGCGGGACGTGGGCGATGTAGGCGCTGGTGTAGGTCGCGTCGAGGGCGACGTCTTCCTCGCTACGCGCCGTGTCGACGTCACCGATGTCGCGGTCTACGGCGCCGTCCCACCCCAAGTTGTCGGCCGGGTGGCAACGCAGGTAGTTCTCCAGCTCGGCTTCGGCCGGCTGCGCGGCGCACTCCCATTCCGCCTGCACCGCGTGAAGGGCTGCGGACGCTGCCTTGCGGGTCGGAGCACAAACCCCCACGAAGTCGATGTCTTCAACGACGATCACCCCCGGCATCTGCCGCGCCGTACTGGTGTCAACCGTGCTCAGCGCCGCCCCGTAGCCAGGTGGTCGTAGCACCCGACCGTGCAGCATGTCGGGGAGCAGCACGTCGGACGGAAACAGTTTCGCCCCCGTCGTCGCGGCGATCAGGGCATCTCGCAGACTCGAGCTGTCGACGTCGTCGAGTCCGGGCGGCGCGGGGGAAAGCGGGTCGTCCGGGTCGACTCGGATGGTTCGCGAACCGCCGCCAACCAGGGCACCGTAGGCGATCTCACGGCCACCGCTGCGGTCGCAGACAGCTCCCCTGGCTAGGAGAAGCTCGTCGGGGTCGCACTGCCATTGCTGCGCTGCCTCCCGCAGCAGTTCACGTCGCGCGGCGACGGCGATCCGCCGCAGCGCATGGCCCGCATCGGGCATGGACCGGCTGCCGAACGTTCCCAGGTCGAATGGCGCGCAAGCGGTGTCGCCCATCTCGAGTCGGATCATCGACGTCGATGTGGCCAGCTCGGCAGCGATTATTCGGGTCAACGCCACGCGGTTGCCCTGCCCGCCGTCGACCTTTCCCGTGAATGCAGTGATCCGCCCGTCCTTGTCGATGACCAGACGCGCACCGCCTGGGGTCGACCAACCCCACTCGCGCTCACCAGGTAGATCACCTTCCGCGGGCGGCAGCACCATCGTCCAGACGCCGGCGTCGGACTCGGAGCCGCGCACCGCCTTGTCCAGTGGGATCTCACCGGTAGCGGCGCGAGAGCCGTCGTCCATCTGCATGGCAGCGGCAGCTGTATGAACCGCTTGCAGAATCCGCGGGTATCCGCCGCACCGGCAGATGTTGCCAGCAAGCCCCTGGCGGATCGCCGCGTCGTCCGGTGTCGCGTCTCGCGCGAGTAACGCCACGACTGACATCACCATGCCGGGCGTGCAGTACCCGCATTGCAGCGATCGTGCCTCGACAAACGCGGCCTGCACCGCGTGCAGACGTCCCTGGGAAGCCAACCCCTCCACCGTGGTTACAGCAGCGCCGTCCAGCGTCTCGACGTCCAGCGTGCAGGCCCGGGCCGCGACCTGATCGACGAGTACTGTGCACGCGCCGCACTGCCCCTCACCGCAGCCGTACTTCGTCCCGGTCAGACGCAGATCGTCACGCAGCACGTCGAGCAGTGTTCGGCCTGACGGCACATCGACTGCGAACTCGCTGCCGTTGACGATGAACTGCACCACATCCCAACGCTAACCCCTGCCGTTCCGGCACGCTCGCCAGGTGCGACAAGAAGCGCGACCGGGTCGACCACTACATCGACAACACGCTCTCAGCGAACCCAGGGCCACCCTGTCCGGTGATCGATCGTCCTGTGGTGATCGTCACAACCCACGGGCTCACCTGATTTTCAGACGTCACCGGAAACCAGACAGAGATGGCATGGGCCGGCGTGCGTGCCCCCGGAAGAGACTGGTCAGTGACGTTGTTGGTTCCGTCGTGAGCTTGAAAGTTGAAGTCTGGTCCGACGTTGTCTGCCCGTGGTGCTACATCGGTAAGCGCCGCTTCGAAGCGGCCTTGGCGCGCTTCGACCACCGCGACGAGGTAGAGCTGGTCTGGCGCAGTTTTGAGCTCGACGTGTCCGCACCCCCGAGCAGCGCTGAACAGGGAACGTACGCCGAGCGACTCGCGACCAAGTACGGATGCTCGGTCACCGAGGCGCAGGTCATGATTGACAACATGACGGTCACGGCGGCCCAAGAAGGACTCGACTTCCGCTTCGACCTTGCCCAGCCCGGCAACACCTTCGACGCGCACCGGTTGCTGCACCTCGCCTTGGAGCACGGCCAGCAGGACGAGCTCAAGGAGCGCCTCGACGCCGCGACGTTCACCGAGGGCTCCCCGGCCTCAGACCATTCCGCGCTGCGCGCCCTTGCCACACAGGTCGGGCTGCCCGAGGTCGAAGTGGACGCCGTGCTGACCTCAGATCGCTACTCCGACGCGGTGCGCGCCGACGAGGCGCAGGCCCGGGCGTACGGCATCAGCGGCGTCCCCTTCTTCGTCATCGATGGCCGGTACGGCATCTCGGGAGCCCAACCCGCCGACGCCATCCTGCAGACACTGGACAAAGCCTGGTCCCAGCGCCCGCCACTCACCCTCGTGACTCCGGAGGGCTCTGCGCCCTCCTGTGAGGGTGACTCCTGCGCCGTCTGACCCTTAAGATGCCGGCTGCCGGAACTCACGGGATAGCTCGGACACCAATGACCAGCCGATCCTGTGACGAGACTAATATCAGCCAGGGGCTGTCGGCTGGAACGTCACTGAAAGCGTCCGTAGCCGGTTTCGCTATCGGGACGGTGGACGGTCGACAAATTACGAAGTAGCCGAATTGAGGACGTCTTCGGAGGGCTGAATTGATTCACTTCTGAGTCACTGAGCCATCCACTCCGACGCATTGTCCGAAGCCGTGCGGTTGGCCTTGTTGGCACGCTCGACGCTTCTCCGCTTCTCTTCGCTGGCCCGGGTGCGCCGGTGCGGCTTCTGCGGTGCCGACGCAAGCGCCTCGAGACAGTCGGCTGCCCACTGCTGCACGTCGTGGTCGGCGACGCTCTTGCGCATTGCCTTCATCTGGCGCCGTCGTTCGTCCTCGGGGGTGGTGATCGCGCGCATGATCGTCTGCTTGACGCCCTCGATGTCGTGCGGGTTGCAGATGAAGGCCTGGTGCAGCTCGTGCCAGGCGCCGGTGAACTCGGACAGCACGAGGGCTCCGCCGAGGTCGTTGCGGCAGGTGACGTACTCCTTGGCGATGAGGTTCATGCCGTCCCGTAGCGGCGTCACCAGCAGGATGTCGGCGGCCACGAACATCGCCACCATCTCGGCACGCTGGTAGAAGTGGTGCAGGTAGTGGATGGCGGCTGAGCCCAGGACGGAGTACTCGCCGTTGATCCGTCCGACCGTGCGCTCGACCTCCTCGCGCAGAAGGCGGTAGGCCTCCACCCGCTCGCGGCTCGGCAAGGCGACTTGCATGAGCGTCACCTGGGGTGGGGCGACGGCCTTGTCGCGCAGCAGCTCCTCATAGGCCTTGAGCCGGTGCCGGATCCCCTTGGTGTAGTCGAGCCGGTCGACGCCCAGCAGGAGGATCTCCGGGTCGCCCAGCGAGGCACGGATCTCGGCCGCGCGGGCCAGGACCGCCGGGGTGCGCGCCAGAGCGGTGAGCTCCTTGTAGTCCACTGAGATCGGTATCGCGCTGGCCCGCACCGTCCGCCGCGCCGGGTCGTCCCCAGGTGGCGTGAAGGTCACCGTGTCGCCCTTGGTCGACATACCCAGCAGCTGGCGACAAACACGCAGGAAGTTCTCGGCATCGGCGGTGCGCTGGAAACCCAGGAAGTCCGCACCCAGCAAGCCCTCGGCCAGCGCCCGGCGCCACGGCAGCTGGGCGAACAGCTCGACCGGCGGGAACGGGATGTGGTCGAACCAGCCGATCCGTACATCGGGGCGGATCGCCCGCAGCATCGCGGGAACCAGCTGGAGCTGGTAGTCGTGCACCCAGACGGTGCCGCCCGGGGCGGCCACCTGGGCGATGGCCTGGGCGAACCGGTGGTTGACCGTCCGGTAGGTGTTCCACCAGTTGCGGTGGAAGGACGCCGGGACGATCACGTCGTGGTAGATCGGCCAGAGGGTCTCGTTGCTGAACCCCTCGTAGTACTCCGCGATCTCAGCGGACGACAGACTCACCGGGCGCAGGAACAGCCCATCCTGGTGGAACGGCTCGGAGGCCGGGCCGGGCACGCCGGCCCACCCCACCCACGCCGCGTTGCGGCCGGTCATGACCGACTCAAGGGCTGTCACCAGACCGCCCGGACTGCGCTGCCAGGTGCCCCTGCCACCGGCATCGAGGACGCGTTCGACAGGGAGGCGGTTTGCGGCAACCACCAGATCGAACGTCGGTTCAGCAACGGTCACCCGCCATCACCTCCTGCCTGGGGGGCTGGCCCGCACGGCGGTGCCGGCACAGGTGTCCATCACCGGGTTGGTATCTTCCCCGGCACTGTGGGAAGTCGGCCTCGTCTCTTTCAGCACAGCACCACCGTGGGTCAGCGGGTCAGGGCCTAACGTCCCGTCTTCGCAGCGGCAGGTTGTGCCTGGTGCTTCAGTTACTGAACAGTCCAGGTTCGATGGGGTCCACGACAACGTGGCCAAGGCCGGAATCCAGAACGGTTGCCGTGCCGAACGAATGAGGTCTTCTTGACTGAATTGCTGGGGGCTCCGTGCTGGGCCAACGCGTGGTGGCCTTCGAGCGGTTCTGGGGGAGCGGGCGTGGGGCCGGGATGCTGGGCTTGGTTGACTCTTTGATGGCAGGGTCAGAACGGCTTGGGCTGGTTGATGGCTGTGCCCCGGGGGCATTGAGCACCGCCCAGACAGACCTTGCCGTCGTCGGTGGTGGTGGGCAGAACACCGAAGGCACGGTATGTGTCAAAGGTAGTGACCTGGCATCCCAGAGACTCAAGGATCGCCCCACGGGAGCAAGACACAGAAAGCGCTAGTCGGCGGGTTCTCGGCGCACGCCCTTCGCGCGTGTGGGTCATGACCCGATCCGGCGCTGCATGCAGCCGGACCCTGGCCAATCACCGTGGTGATCAGTCGGGGTCCGGACCCTGAAAGTGCGTGCTAACAATTGCCGTTCGCGGGCATCGGCCTCACGGCTGTAACCCACGAGAGCGTGTGAGTGAGGCCCCGGCTGGCAACCGCCCGCTCCAGGCAGTCACTCCATACCGTCTAGCCCTCGATGGGCCGTCCAACCCATCATGCGGCCAACAGATCAGGTAACGCCTGAGGACGAGCGCCGCATACCGATTGGGCGGGCGCTGACCTTCGCACAGGAATCCCTATCCTGGGAGACTTCGACGTCCGGAAGCCACAGTGCGGATGCGAACTCCGGTTTGTCCGTGCCCGGTCGTCGTGCTTCCGACGCGGGCGCCGTCTTTCAGTAGTTGGCCGCGAGCCCCGGCTCGGAGGGCACCACTGCCGAGAGCAGGTTTTGCTCGTCCACGACCTGTTGCCTCCGCCCATTCTTGGCGGCTACGTCCCGGCGGACGCGGGGACAAGGATGCCGCGGCCGCGCAGCCGACCGGCGTCGAGATCGTCCATCGCTTCGTTCACCGCGTCCAGCGGGTAGGTATGGGTGAGCATCGTGACGTGTCCGGCGGCGTTGAGCGCCATGAGCTCGACGAGGTCGTTGTAGCTGCCCACGAGGTTCCCGACGACGTTGCGCTCGGTCGAGATCACGTCGATGGTCGGGATGTCGACGGTCCCGCCGTACCCGATCACGAAGTCGCTCCCGGCCCGCCTCGTCATCGCCCAGCTGTCTCGCTCGGCGCCCTTTTCCCCGACGAAGTCCAGCACCACCTCGGCGCCCATACCGTCGGTCATCTCGAGGACCCGGGTGACGTGCTTGCCGTCCACGATGACGGTCTCGTCCGCTCCCCAGCCGCGGGTGAGGGCAAGGGCCTCCTCGTTGGGATCGAGCACGATGATGCGGGTGGCGCTGATCGCCCGCAGGCACTGGATGCCGAGGTGTCCCAGGCCACCAGCCCCCATGACGACGCACGTGCTGCCCGGGTACAGCAGCGGGACCGCTTTCTTCACCGCGTGGTATGCCGTGAGTCCGGCGTCGGCCAGCGCGGCCACGGCGGCGGGTTCGATGCCGGGGGCCAGCTTGACCACCGAACGCGCGGAAGTCCGGATGAAGTCCGCCATGCCACCGTCAGTGTCGATGCCCGGGAAGACGCTGGCCTCGCAGTGCACGTCGTCGCCGGCGCGACAGGCCCGGCAGAAGCCGCAGGTCACCAGCGGGTGCAGGATCACCGCGTCGCCCGGCTGCACGTGCTCCACCGCTGGGCCGACCGCGTGGATCCAGCCGGCGTTCTCGTGGCCCAGCGTGTACGGCAGCGCAACGTTGCTCTTGTCTGCCCACTGACCCTGCACGATGTGCAGGTCGGTACGGCAGAGACCCGCGCCTCCAACCCTGACGACCACGTCGAGCGGCCCCGTGGCCTTAGGCTCCGGGACATCCTCGACGACCGGGCGCTCCTCATACCGATGCAGCCGAACCGCCTTCATCACGCCTCCCATTTACGAGCACCGGAGGACCCGGGTGGTCCTCCCTGCTCTGCACCGTAGGGCAAGCACGACGGTGCGCGCGGCATAAGACACAAGACCCCCTGCAGCCATTGGGTCGGCGTAGCATCGCGAGGTTGACACCGAGTGAAAGGGACGACTATGACGACACGCACGCCGGAAGAGGTCTTCGCCCACCACGGACGGTCGCTGGGGGCCGAGAACCTCGAGGAGATCGTCGCCGACTACGCCGAGGACGCGATCCGCGTGCAGACCGTCGTCTATACCGTCCAGCCGGCCTGAGCTGTCTCTCGGCATCCAAGGGTGGGTGGCGCCCGTCCTACTCGGCGCCTTCACCTCGCCCACCGGGGCCTGACCTGCGCTGACGTGCGAAGGTAGGCACGCCGTTGGTCGGACGCGGCCGATCCATGCTTGGGCGTGCCGTATGACGAACGGCAACTGGTGATCAGCGGCTGCCCGCGGCCGCGGCACTGATGGTCTTCGCAAGCGGATCTCCAACTGCGAGGCAACGCGCGCTATAGATGGCATCCGCGCGTTCATTTGGGTTGAGGTAAGCATGCGAAGATCTCGGTAGGTTAGGGATCAGGTCGAGTTGCTCGCGGCGCCGGGGAGGGAACAGCCTTGTTCAGGGACTACATTCCCGAGGGCGTCGGCGCCTTCCTTGCCCGTGTATGCATTCCACTGGAGAAGCACACCGCGATCACGCAACACGAGTTCGAGCTGCCGAGGACGTGGCGAGTGCGTTCGCGGGAGTTCTTGAACTGGCTCGGCTGTTGACCCGCCACACGATCCTGGACCCCGCGATCGGCGCCCCAAAGGTGGCTGTCGTGCTCCGGGCGAACAGTGTGGTGGACGTCGACCCCTACCGCAAGCTCGGTCGAGGCCAATTGCGAGTGGCGATGTTCCGCGCCGTCGACTCGGGAGACGTTCAGGCACTGGCGGCGTGCGTCGACCACGTCGTTGACCGTTTTGCCTGACACCGGCGCGCCGGCGGCACCGTTGGCCCCAATCCGCTTGCACCGCGACCGGGTCACCGTCGCGCTGTACGCCCACTTCGTCGCGTGGGGCTGGCTGCTGTACAGCTTCTCCCCCAGTGTGCCGTTGCTAGCCCGCGAGATGGGGATCACCAAGGCCCAGGCAGGGCTGCACGGGACGGCGATGGCCGCGGGCGCCGTGGTGACCGCTCTCGTCAGCGCGCGCATGGTGGAGCGGTTCGGCCGGCGCGTCACGCTGCTCATCGCGAGCGGCGTCCTCGCACTCGGCGTCGTGATCCTGGTCTCCGGTCGCACGCTCGGGGTGACCCTGCCCGGTGTGGCCGTCATCGGCATCGGCGGCACCCTGCTGATCTCCGCCGCGCAGCCCGCCCTCTCGCTCCACCACAGCGAGGCGAGCGCGGCGGCGGTGGTCGAGGCCAACGGCGTCGGTTCGCTGTTTGGGCTCCTCGCTCCGCTCGCGGTCGGGGCGAGCGTCGCAGTGGGCTGGGGTTGGCGGCCCGCCGTGGCGGTCACGATCGTGCTCGCCGGCGTGGCCGCAGTTCTCATCGGATCGCTGCCCGGTCGCGGGGCGCTGGGCTCCTCGAGCGTTCCAGCCATGGCGCCGGCCGACGGCGCGCCCTGCGACCCGGAGCCCGCCCCCGCCACCGCGCCTGCCCGTCGCGGCTTCTCCGGCACGTTCTGGTTCTTCTGGGTCGGCAGTCTTGTCGCTGTCGCGATCGAGAACGCCACGACCTTCTGGGCAGCCGACCTGCTGATCGATGGCACCGGCGCCGGCCCCGGCATCGCGACCGGCGCGGTGGCCGGGCTCGTCGCGGGTATGAGCGTCTCGCGCTTCGTCGTGGGCCCGATCTCAATGCGCCGCGCCCCAGAGAAGCTGCTCATCCTTGCGTTCGGTCTCGCCGGCGTCGGCTGGCTGATCCTGTGGTCGGCAACGACGACGCCGCTCGCGCTGGTCGGGCTCGTGATCACCGGGCTGGGTTACGGCGCCCAGTACCCGCTGTCGATCGCGCTCCTACTGCGAGCCTCAGAGGATCGGCCCGACAAAGCCCAAGCCCGCGCGACGCTCGGCGCCGGAGGCGCGATCGCCGTGGCGCCATTCCTGCTAGGGGCGCTAGCCGACCGGGTCGGCCCGCACAGCGCATTCCTGCTGGTGCCGGCACTCATCGCGATCGGAGCAGGGGCGGTCGCACTTGGCCTGCGCAGCGTGCACCGCGCCGCCTGACCCTGGCACTCCGATGTTCGTGAGCTCCCGCAGGACGGGCGACCGCCGACACCAGCGCGCCGCAGCCGTGAACATCGTGGTGTCCGGCTAACTTCGAAGAGCTGGCATGGGTCGAGGTGAGCAGCAGACGACGATGGACATCACACGTGAAGATGCGGCTTGGGACGAGCCGGAGGAGACCAGAGAGATCCCACCGGTGCAGGCTCCGGGGTCGTGGGACTACGAGGCTGACGTGGCCATCGTCGGCGGCGGTGGGGCGGGTTTGTGCGCGGCGGCGGCGCTTCGCAACGGTGCCAGCGTGATCGTCTTGGAGAAACAGGATGAGACCAGAGGCCACAGTCAGCATGCCGGGGCTGCCGCGGTCTTCAACACGCGGGTATCGCGCAAGGCCGGTCTGAAGTTCGATCGTGAGGCGGCTTTCAAGCATGCATACGGGATCGGTAGCAACGCCACGGTGGACCCGCGCCTGCTGAGCACTCTGATCGACCGTTCGCACGAGGTTTATGACTGGTCTGAGACGCAGAGCTGGGGCGAACGCTGGAAGGCGATGAACCTCGGGTTCATCCCTGATCAGGGGGTGGCCCGCATGATTGTCAAGGGCTCGCTGCCACAGGGTCCGTTCACGTCAGGCACGCAGCTGGTGGCGGTGATGTACCCGTGGATGCGCTGGCTCGACGAGCATGTCCGCGAGCAGAAGGGCACCATCCTCGCTGAGACTGCCGCGAAGGCGCTGGTGTGTGATTCCGGACGAATCGTCGGGGTCAAGGCCGAGCAAGGCGGCTCTTCGGACTTAACCGGGCAACTCGGGTCGGGGGCGCTGACGTAGGGCTTGGCGTGTCCCTGACCGTTATCGCCGTCTTCACGCTCGCGATCGCGCTGCTGGCAAGTCGCTTCTTTGTCGAGGCGCGAGAGGTTGAGGTCGGCCTGTCGGGAGAGGACCTGGACGTTCCGTGGCGGCCGATTCTGCTGTTCGGCTTGGTAATCCTGGTGTTTTATGCCGCCGACACGGGCATCCTGACCTGGAGCAGTGTCTATCTCCATGACGCCCTCGACGCGACAAAGTCCGTCGCGCCTCTCGCGTTTGCGGCCTACGAGACAGGGGCAATCGTGTCCCGGTTCGGCGGCGATTTTCTCGTACGTCGCCATGGTGATGTCTTCGTCGTCCGACTTGGTACGGCGATTGGCATTGCCGGACTCGTTGGTGTTGTTGCCGCGCCGGCGCCCCCTCTTGCCATTGCAAGCTTTTTTTCGTGGTCGGCCTCGGCCTGGCCATCCTTGTCCCGCTCTCGTTTGCCGCGATAGCCGGCGCCGTGGGCCCGGCAGCAGTCGACGTGGCGATTGCCCGTCTCAATATTGCCAACTACCTCGGCGCGATTCTTGGCGGTGCACTCATCGGCGCGGCGGCATCCTCGAATCATTTGCGCTGGGCATTCGTCATACCGCTGGTGATTGTTCCCTCGGTGCTGTTCGTCGCAAAGGCATTCAGCGTGGCCGACGTCGCCGAGCCCACCGCGCGATAGCCGGCCCAAATCGATAGGTAATCCATCGCGAAAGCTTCGAAGGTTCGAGTCCTTCACCCAGCACGTGCTAGCTCCGGTACGACACCTGGGCGGGCGGCGCCTGATTTGTCTCGGGGGGTGAGGCGTCCGGGCCGGGCCCCACTCGTTTTGGCAGGGCGAATACGAGGAGGAAGGAGACCACAGCGAACGCCGCACTCACCGCGAGGGCGCAGGTGGCGCTGTGGGTGAATGCAGCGGCAAGGTCCGCCGGGGTCGGGCGTCCCCTCGTCGGGAACGAGAGGGTGCCGAAGAACACGCTGCCGATGATGGCAATACCGATTGCGGCGCCGAGGCGCTGCATGGTGCCGATAACGCCGCTGGCCGCTCCCGCCTCCTGACGATCGACGGTGGCGATGATGAACTGCGCATTCGGGGCGATGAACATCCCGCTGCCGGTACCGGCGACCAGGAGGGGCAAGAGAAGGTCCCAGTTCGTCAGGTCGCCCGGCGATACGAGCATGAGCACGAGCCAGAGTGCGGTCAGGCCGACCGCGACCATCCCGGAGCCGATGACGAGCACCATTCGGCCGATCCTGGCTGCGAGCCTGCCGCTCTGCGACGCGCCCGCGATGCTGCCCAGAGCGAAGGGTATGGAGACGACTCCGGATTCGAGGGCGGTGTGGCCGAGGCCCGCCTGCCACAGGATCGAGATCGTGAAGAAGATGCTCACGAACGCGGCGAAATAGACGAGCGCCAGGACCACGCCGCCGGTGAAGGCCGGGTGCGAGAAGAGGTGGGGCGGGACGAGGGGACTCTTGCCTCGCCTGGCCACGACGACCTCCCACGCGCCGAAGACGGCGATCAGCGCGATGCCGCCGGCCAACGACAGATAGGTCCAGGCGGGCCAGCCCTGGTCCTGTCCCTCGATGAGTGGAACGAGGATCGCGACGAGGCCGCCCGAGAGGAGCAGGAGACCGAGGAAGTCGACTCCGCTTGACGTGCCGCGACTTTCGGACCCCGCCGGGAGCAGGAAGGTGGCTGCGATCAAGGCGGCGATGCCGAAGGGCAGGTTGACCACGAACACGAGGCGCCAGCCGTTGGTGTTGCCGAACGCCTGGATGAGCAGCCCGCCGATGAGGGGGCCCAGGGCTGACGAGACGCCGATGACGGCGCCCATGATGGCGAAGGCTTTTCCGCGGGTACGGCCAGTGAAAAGTAGTTGGATGTAAGCGGTCACTGCGGGGAGGTAGATGCCTGCGGCGAGTCCTTGGACGACTCTCGCGACGATGAGCCGCGTGCCGTCCTGGGCAAGCCCACACGCGAGACTCGCAACAGTGAAGAGAGCGAGGCCGGTAATGAAGACCCACTTGTGTCCGAAGCGGTCACCGAGTCGCCCCGCCGGGATGAGGGCCAGACCGAAGGCGAGGGCGTAACCCGAGATGATCCACGACAGGGTCGCCTCTGACGCGCTGAGGCTGGTGCGGATCGTCGGCAGGGCAACGTTGACGATCGTCGCATCCAGCAGCGACATGAACATGCCGATGAGCAGCACCCCGAGTGCTCGCCAGGCGTGACCTGGGGTGACCCCGACACTGGTCGATGAGCGGGCGGTCTGAGACAAGATCAAGAGTCCCTTCGGGATGGAAGCTCCACTTCGGAAGCGCCGACGTGGGCGTCGAGCCACTGGACCAAGGATATGGAGTCGCGCAGCACCGATACGACCTTTTCCTTTGCCTTGGCTGTTGCCAGCCACGGTTCGACCGGCCACTGCTTCCAGGTGACCAGGCCCTTCATCCGCAACAGCTCGATCCGGGGGTGATCCTTCGGATAACCTCGCGGTGCCGTCTTGAGGGTGCCCGCTGCGGTGATGGTCAGCCCGGCGCCGCGAACGTCGTCGACAACCTTCGCCAGGGCTTCGCCCGGCAGATCCAGGGCCACTGCGCGGCGGTAGCGAGTCAGCTGATCCGACGCGAAGGCATAGATGCCGCTGGCCACCGCGAGCCCCTCCGCGGAGATCTGAACATACCCGTGGCCGGCGAGGCGGGCCCCGGTCTGCGTCTTGTACGGGGTTTTGTCGGCGCTGAACCGGATGTCACGGTTGGGGCGGAAGACCTTCGCCTCACCGAACTCGTCGGTGAGCTCTGCCAGCAGGGCCTGCATCGGCTCGAGCACCTGTTCGTCGTAGACCTTCTTGTGCGCCTGCCAGTAGCTCCTGGAGTTGTCGGCCTCGAGGCCTTCATAGAAATCCAGGATCGCATCGGTCCATCCGTGAAACGCCATGGTGGTCCTTTCAACCTCTCAACAGGGAGCGACCGCAGGAGTCGCAGGTCATATGGCAGCGGTGGGGTCGGGTTGGAGTCCTTGCGCGGGTAGCTCAGGCCGTTCATCGTCGCGCGGCGGGCGGGCCCTGAGCGCTGTCCAGACCGTCCAGGTGACCGCGACCAGTGGGACCGCCACGACGGCACCGATGACGCCATACAGGACGGTTCCGCAGGCGACCGAGAGGGCAACGGCGAGCGGGTGGATGTTGACCGCGCGGCTCATCACCAGTGGTTGGAGCAGGTGACCTTCGATCTGGCCGATGATCACGATAAGGGCGAGCACAAGCAGGGCAACAAGGGGTCCGCGCGCGGCGAGCGCGACCAGCGTGGCCACGAACAGGGCAATGGGAGCGCCTATCAGGGGGATGAAGGTGGCGAAGAAGGTCAGCACCGCGAGGGGGAACGCCAGCGGCACCCGCAGGATCAGCAGTGCCACGCACACGAGTGCGGCGTTGGTGGCGGCAATGACGACGATGCCGCGGGTGTAGCCGGCGAAGGTGGCCCATCCAGCGTGCGCCACGCCGTTCAGGCGGCGGCTGTTACCACCGGCCTGGGTGAGCAGCCAGCTCCAGATCCGGTTCCCGGAGTTGAGGAAGAAGACCGAGCAGAACACGGCCAGCGCCAGCCCGGTGAGGAGCTCGGCCGCGACGCCCGCCCCTCCGAGCGCCCGCCCTGCCAGAGAACCGCCGTTCTGGGTCACCCAGTCACGGACCTGTTGGCCCACCTGGGTCAGGTCGACGGCGCGGATGTGGAACGGCGCCCCGGTCAGCGACCGCTCGATGTCGTTCAGACCGCTGATGAACTGGGCCGACAGCTTCGCGGACTGTCCGGCGACCGAGTCGGCGACGAAGGTGAAGATGCCGCCGATCGCCAGGATGGTCAGCAGCAGCGCCACCGCAACACTCAGACCACGGGGCATCTTGCGTGACAAGAGGTCGACGAGCGGGCGTAACAGGGCGGTGATGACCAGGCCGACGAATACCGCGACTGCCACCAGAGTCAGCTTGGCCAGCACGACGAAGAGCAGGTACACGGCGACAGCGACCACGATCACGCGCCAGGAGTATGCCGCCGTGACCCGGAGGCCGTGATGCACGGTGGCGTCTCGAGGCGCCGCCGCGCCCGGGGCACTGTTGCCGGTGGGCGGCGAGGCTCCCGGCGGCACGGGAGCGCTATCCAACGAAGTCATTCCATTCCTCGCCTCTTGCGTCGGCCACCGGGCGGAGCCAAGCATGATCATCCGATTCAACAGGGAGCCCGGTTTCTGATCCCCCGCTGGTTGCTTGAGTGTGTCAGTCGAAGCCGCAGGGCAGGTAGTGCCACAGCCGAAAGCCGGTATTCCGTGTCCTTACCCGGCGGCGGCGTGGAGGTCGATCTGCACGGCCAGTCCGAGGCCGGGGACGTTGGACAGCTGGATCGTGCCGCCGTCGACGGTGATGAGGCGATGCACGATCGCCAGCCCCAGTCCGCTGCTGGACGTATTGTCGCGCGAGGGGCTGTCGGCCGGCTGGGTCCAGAATCGGCGGAAGGCCTGGTCGCGTTGGGCTGGTGTCATTCCTGGTCCGCTGTCGATCACCTCCAGGCTGACGCGGTCGTGGTGCTGGCGAACTGAGACGGTGATCTGCCCGTCGGCTGGGGTCACATCAAGGGCGTTGGCCAACAGGTTGTCGAGAACCTGCTCCAGGTGCCCCGGAGTGGCCGCCACGCTGGCCTGACCGGAGGACGTGAGGAGCTGGATGTGACGTTCTTGCGCGAGTGGGGCCCAGACAGCCACCCGCTCCCGGACGAGCTCGGTGAGGTCGACAGTGACCGGTGCGGGCTGGGTGTTCTCGGCCCGGGCCACGGCTAACAACCCGTCGACGAGCCGCGAGAGCCGAGCGAGCTCTCCGAGCGCACCGTCCAGCTCGTCCGCGGCTGCGCTGTCCACGTCGTCGTGGAGCAGCTCCAGCCGTAGCCGCAACGCCGCCAGCGGTGTCCGCAGCTGGTGGCTGACGTCGGCCACCAGGGTTCGGTGGCTGCCGATCAGGGCTTCGAGGCGGCCGGCCATGTCGTTGAACGTGACTGCGAGATGCCGCGTCTCAGGCGGTCCCATGAGGGTGGAGGCGCGCACCGTGAGCTCGCCGGTCCCTAGCCGGTCCGCGGTCGCGTCGAGCCGTCGCAGCGGGCGGCCCACCCATCTCGCCAGCGCGATGCTCAGCGTCGTGGCCAGGAGGATCGCGACCAGTCCGGTCAGGCCCAGCCCGAGCCACAGGCTGGCGATCTGTTCGTTGAGGGGATGCGCGGCCCGTTGCACCACCGCTGCTCCGACGATTCGCGAACCGGAGTACGCCGGTCGCAGGACGAGCAGGCCGTCTTGCGGATCTTCCTGCCACTGTTGCACCGTCTGTCCGGACAGAGCAGTAGAAACCTGTGCCGGGGTAACTCGTAGCTGTGCGGGGCCGGGAATGACAGGGTGTCCCGCTTTGTCGTAGACCGCGACCTCGTCATTGCCGATGAGAGCCGGGCGATAGCCGAGTGTGCCGGATATCGGCGCCCCGTGCTCGTGGTCGGCAAGCTGTTCCTCGGCTGCGCTCGCCAGGGCTGTGGCGGCGGAGACCGTCTGGTCCGCGAACGCCTGCCGGTCGTGGTTTGCGGTCATCACGCCAAGTGGGACCACCACGCCGATCAGCAACGCGAGAGTCAGCCCGAGGAACGCGGCGAGGATGCGTCGGGTCACGATGGGCTGCTATTCGATCGAGGCGAGTCGGTAGCCGACGCCGTACACGGTTTCGATCAGGGCAGGATCTCCCAGCTTCCGCCGTAGTGATGCGACGTGAACGTCGAGCACCTTGCTGGGTCCGTACCAATGCCCACCCCAGGCTCGTTCGAGGATCTCCTGACGGGTCAACACCCGTCCCGGGTCCTCGGCCAGGCAGGAGAGCAGATCGAACTCCTTGGGCGTCAACGCTATGTCGCGGTCCGCCATGAACACCCGGCGAGTCCGCGGATCGACGGTGAGCGCGCCGTGGCGGAACTGGCCGGTCTCGGCGGGGTTGATACGGCGCAGTACGGCACGTACGCGGGCGAGCAGCTCGACGAAGCCGAACGGCTTGACGAGGTAGTCATCGGCGCCTGCGTCCAAGGTGGCCACCCGCGTTGCCTCCTCGCTGCGCGCCGTCACCGCGATGATCGCCGCGGATGACCGCGCGCGAAGCCGTTGGCAGAGCTCCAGCCCGTCAATGTCCGGGAGCCCGAGATCGAGCAGGATCACGTCGGCCGGTCCGGCCAGGAGAGCCTGGCTCCCATCAGCGGCCCGGCTCACGCTGTATCCCGCACGGATCAGGCCGCGCTCCAGCTGTCTGGCGATTGCCGGGTCGTCCTCAATGACCAGGACATGTATCCCGGTCGGCGGGTCCTGCGCGCCGGGCGACGATGTTCCTTCATCGGCTCCTATCGCCACGAGGACGCCCTGACCATGACACTTGGGTGACCTACCTGTGGGGCTCCCTCGTGCCGGTCATGCCGGCCGGAGTCGTGGCGGCTGGTCCACGGCGACGCAGCCGGTAGCAGTGCCGCGGCAAGCGCGACTCCGGTGACGAGCGAGATCACGACAAGCCCACGGCGCTGCCCCTTTCCGCGGGGTCCCTTCCCGCGCGACGGTCTGGAGCGATCCGCGCGCGGCCACCAGTCCCGCCAGGACAGCACCACGGCCTCCTTCACGTGGCCCAGAACGTGCAGCGCCATCAGAGCGAACCAGACGACGAAGCTGGCCTTGTGCGCGCTGAGCACCAGCCCCGCCTTTGCAGGCCCCACGACGAGCAGGGCTACACCGGTCACCAGGACCGCGCCGGTGAAGATGATCAGCAGGGGTCCTGACCATCGCAGCAGAGGGGGAGGCGGTCCGTGGCGTACGTAGCCGGGGCTACGACGGTAGTAGCGGGCGAACCGGTAGAAGGTGCTGCCGAACTTGAGCGCGGTCGGCGGGATGAGCAGCAGGCCGACGAAGATGTGGAGCGTGATCAGCTGGCGAACCTGCAGGATGGTGATTCCCTCGACAAACAGCACGACCAGCAGAACCAGCCCCACCGCGCCCGTCAGACGGGCGTTCCCATCGGCCCCATCGGCACCCTGTTCGCGCGTCGAGCCTTTCCCCCATAATCGTGTCTGTGCCATAACCTCAGTCTTCCGTGAGCATCAGCGCAAGGGTCGGGCAGTCGGCCACGGCACGCCGGGCATAGTCCATCAGCTCCGCTGGCACGGGCTCGGGATCCAGCAGGGGATACCCCCACTCATCCAGGCTGATGAGCTCGGGCAGGAGCTCGGCGCACAGCCCGTGGGCCTGGCAGGTGATCGGGTTGACCCTCAGGCGCACGGTCATCGGCGCTCCGGGTCGTCAGGCAACGGCAGCACCGGATGTCGGGCGGGCGGGCAGGGGTTGCCACGCCGGTGGCGGGCGAGGTCGGCTGAGAACGTCCGCAGCGCACTGGCGACGAAGCGTGCGGTGCCGTCCGGATGATGGCAGGCACCGCGTCCCTCGACCAGACGCAGCCGGCGCTCGAGCCGGTTCTTCACGTTGGTGGTGTTGCCGCTTCGGGTCAACACGGCGAGATCTTCGGCGATCGCCGGCAGGCCCCATGCGCAGGGGCCGCACTGTCCCGCGCTCTGGACGGCAAGCCATGTTGCCACCCGCTGGCTCTCGGCCAGGCCGCACGACGACTCGGGCAACGCCAGAAGCACCCCGGCGCCGATCGCGGCTCCGGCGGCGACCAGGTCGGCGGGGGTCAGTCGCACCCGTAGCGCCGTCTCGGCCGGGAGCCAGGCCCCGAAGTATCCGCCGACCAAGACTGCCTGGACCGGTTCGGTCAGCCCGCCGGCCGCCTCGAACGCGGCCTTCAGCGGCATCCCGAATGCCAGCTCGTACACCCCGGGCTGTTGCACGGCACCGGCGACCGTCACGAGCAACGAGCCCGGCGCATCGGGTGTCCCCACCGAGCGGAACCATTCGTCCCCATGGCGTGCGATCAGCGCCAGGTGCGCGAGTGTCTCTGCGTTCTGGACGAGTGTGGACCGGCCGTTGACCCCTCGCTCAAATGGTCGCGGCGGCGTAAACGTGGGTAGCGCGGGGGCGCCGGACAGGAACCGCACCAGCGCGGTCTCCTCGCTGGCGACATACTCCTTTGGCACCTGCACCGCTTTGATGGCGACCGGGTCAAGGCCAGCGGCTTGCCGCTCGGCCACCGCGGCACTGACCGGCGAAGGCCCTGCGTGGAGAGCGACGATGACCTCGTGGGCGCCGACAGCGTCGGCGGCGAGCACCGCGCCGTCCAGCACCAGGTGTGGCCGGGTGTGCATGAGGTAAGCGTCCTTGCGAGAGGCGGGTTCACCTTCGGCGGCGTTGACCACGACCACAGGCCTCCGGCGTCCGGCGACGGCGCGCATCTTGCGAGCGGTGGGGAAGCCGGCTCCACCATGTCCGGTCAGGCCGGCCCGCTCGACCGCGTCGATCAACATCATGGGGCCGCGATCCCCCCCGAAGCCGCGCAGGAGAAACCCCCCGTGGTGGTCCAGGTGCTCGGCCAGGGGCATCGGCCGCACCGGATCGGGACCGCCAAGCAGAAGCCGAGGTAGTCCCACAGGGGCGAGGGCGACCGGTGCTGCCGGGGTCACTGTTCGCTGCCCGAGCTGGCGGACAGCTGGCCGAGTCCCGCCGCGAGCTGCGAGGCACCAGAGGCCGACTGGCTCGCACCGGACGTGTACTGGCTGATGCCGGAGACGAGACTGGACCCGCCCGTACGGATCAGGCCGCCGTTGGAGGTGATCTGGTACAGGCCGTTGGAGAGCTGTGCGCTGCCGTCGGCGAGCTTCTTGGACGCGTCGGCGACCGTCTGGAACTGCTGCCCGGTCGTGTTGAAGCCGAGGTAGACCTGGTCGAGGTAGCCCTCGGTGAGCGTCTGGTTGAGCGCGATCGCGGCGGCCTGCGCCACGGACTGGCCCACGGCCGTGTCGGCGATGCCGGCGACGGGCGAGGTCGAGACGTCGATCGTCGCCTGCTGGGCGGCGCTCGCCGTCCCTGCGTACGACGTGGCGGCGGCGGAGAAGTTCTCGGGGATCGTCACGACGGCGGCGTACCGGCCGGACTTGAGCCCGTCGGACGCGTGGCTCGCGTCAGCGAGGACCCAGGTGAAGTTCTGACCCTGTTCGGCCGAGATGAGCTGAGCGGACAGCTGCCGCCCCATCGGGACGGTCTGGCCGTTGATCGTCACCGCCTTGTCGAGGTTCACGATCGCCGCCTGCACCTTGGACAGACGCGTGTCGGAGTTCCACGTCGCCGCCATCAGCCCGGTGGCGATGAGCACGGGGACCAGGAGCAGTCCCAGTGCTTTCGCCCACCAGCGACCACCCATAGTGGAGCTGAGCCCGCTCATGCGATTCCCCCTCGGTTGCCGACGAGCGCCGGCTCATCGAGATGCAGTGTGTAGTCGCCCGGGCGCACCAGGTCTTGGAGCGTCTCCAGCGAGGCGGCGCCCACGATGAGCGCCCTCGCGCCGAGCTGTGGGATCAGGGCTGTGACGGCGTCAAGGTCAGCCCTGGAGAGCCGGTCGACGTCGTCGATGAGGATGAGGCCCGCCTTCGTACGTGCCAGCTCCCGAGCCAGGTCCGGAGTCATCGCGTCGGCGCACAAGGACTCGCGTCGCGCCTTCGAGGCAGCGTCCGGCAGGACGTACCCGAGCACCTTGACGGTCCCCTGAGCCGGAACCATCCGGCCGCCGAGGGTGAGCAGGAGGGCCGCTCGGGCCGCAGGCGAACCGGTGACAGCGAGCACCTGACCCGGGTCGAGCCGGATCGACAGACCCTCCACGGCAGTGGGCCCGGCGCCGACGGCGAGATCCTCCGCGATGACCACCCCGGTGTCCCCCGGGGCTGGCCAGTCCGCGAGCTTCAGCTGTCGCGCGAGCGACTCGCCCTCGATGTCCAGGCTGGGCAGGATCCGGTCGAGCCACTTCGGGAGCCACCACGCCTTCTCGCCGAGCAGGTGCATCACGGCAGGAACGAGCGTCATCCGTACGAGGAAGGCGTCGATCGCCACGCCGACCGCCAGCCCGAACGCGATCGACTTCAGCGCACCCTCGCCCCTGGGGACGAAGAACGCGAAGACCGCGAACATGATGATCGCGGCGGCGACCACCACCTTCGCCGAGTGGACGAAGCCGTCATGGACGGCGTGGCGTGCATTGTCGCCGTGCACGTGCTCTTCCCGCATCCGGGAGACGAGGAAGACCTCGTAGTCCATCGCCAGGCCGAACAGGATGCCCATGGTGATGATCGGGAAGAACGAGATGATCGAGGTCTTCTCCGACAGGTTCACGAGCCCCGAGAAGTAGCCCTTGTTGAACACGAGGGTCGCGGCGCCGAACGAGGAGCCGACGCTGAGCAGGTAGCCGACGGCTGCCTTGATGGGTACGGCGATCGACCGGAACACCATCATCAGCAGGATCAGCGAGAGGCCGACGACGAAGATGCCGAACGGCAGCAACGCCGCGGCGAGCCGGGAGGTGATGTCGAGGCCGACTGCCGTGATGCCGGTGACCGAGGTGTCCACCCCGAACTTCGCCTTCCAGTCCGGCGCCTTGGCCTGGATCCGCTTGACGACCTCCTCCGTACGGGGGTCGTCCGGAGCTGTGGTCGGAATCACCTGGATCATCGCGGTGTCCGCGTTCTCGTTGGGGACCGCCATGGGCACAGAGGCCACGCCGTCGATCTTCTCGATGTCGGACTTGATGCCCGCGATGACCCCGAGCGGGTCGGTCGACTGGACGACCGACATCGTCACGATCAGCGGGCCATTGGCGCCGGGACCGAAGGCACTGGCCACGGCGTCGTACGTCTGACGCGCCGGGGAGCTCGTCGAGAGCTGGCCGGCGTTGGGCAGCGACAGCCACAGGTCCTTGGCCGGGTAGCTGAGTGCGCCGAGTCCTGCGACGACGACGAGGATGGTGACGACCGGGTACTTGGTGACGACACGTACCCACCAGCCGGACGCGCCTCCGCCGGTGCGCGGAGCGCGTTGATGTGCGGCGCGCTTGGCCTTCTTCGGCCGCGCCCGCTCTCCCAGGAAGCCCAGAACGGCCGGGAGCAGTGTGAGCGCGACCAGCACGCCGATCCCGACGGCGACCGCGCCGAAGGCGCCCATCACCGTGAGGAAGGGGATGTTCGCGACAGCGAGTCCGACCAGAGCGATGATGACGGTGAGGCCGGCGAACACGACCGCGGAGCCCGAGGTGGCGACGGCTCGGGCCACGGACTCCTCGGGCGTGATGTCGCTGGCCGCGAGCTGATCGCGATGCCGGGACATGATGAACAGCGCGTAGTCGATCCCGACCGCAAGGCCGAGCATGAGGCCGAGCATCGGCGTCGTGGAGTTGATGTCCATGAAGCGGGTGGCGCCGAACGTGATCGCCATCGCCAGACCGACGCCGAGCAGCGCGTTGGCCAAAGGCACGATGCCCATCAGCAGCGACCCCAGCACGACGATGAGTACGGCGAGGGCGACGACGACGCCCATGGCCTCGACCACCGTGATCTTCGGGAGCTGGATGGAGAACACGTCACCGCCGACGAGCACCTGGGTACCGGCGGGAAGGGTCTTCTGCAACGCCGCCCCGTCGTCCTGGAGGTGCGCCCGGTCGGCGTCGGTGAAGGTGACGGAGGTCCCCACCACCCGGATGCTGAGCTTCGCGGTACGGCCGTTGGCGGAGATCTGCCCCTGGACGTAGGAGTTGTACGGGCTGACCACGCCCTTCACGTACGGTCGGGTCGCGATGTCGTTGAGGCCCGCCTCGATCGCCTTCTGGATGTCGGCGTCGTGGAACGAGTGCCCCTCGGGGATCGTCACCACCATGGTCGACGTGGAGTCGGCCGCGGACGGGAAGGTCATCCGGAGCTGGTCGTACGCGATCTGGCTGGGCGCCCCGGGAGTCGTGAAACTGTCGTTCGTCGGCTGACGGATGGCCAGGGCCCCGCCACCGACCAGGAGCAGCAGCGCGACCCACGCGATCAGTACGCGGCCGCGGCGCCGAAAGCACCACCGACCGATGTCGTACAG
>Ga0208716_1000230_pt1 | contig 23462 bp, 20 predicted proteins | sample NGESurdeep092012_8_FD_184482 | JGI IMG/M metagenome (GOLD analysis project Ga0208716, IMG submission 184482) | Arctic peat soil microbial communities from Barrow, Alaska - NGEE Surface sample 415-3 deep-092012 (SPAdes) | ecosystem: Environmental > Terrestrial > Soil > Wetlands > Peat ...
TGATCAGAAACTGTCTTTGTCAACAGCCATGATCACGAGGTCACGGGCGTCCTACGTCAGCGCCCCCGACCCGAGTTGCCCGGTTAAGTCCGAAGAGCCGGTTTACGCCGCGTACCTTAGACAAGGTTCCGAGCGGCGCACGTTGCCCAGCGGTTTCGTGAGATTGCTGCGTCGCGCGCCTTTGGCGAAGGAAGACGAGCGCTGCGCAAGGTCCGAAAGGGCGTCGTCATAACCGGGGTATGTCCATGGTCTGCTCATTGAGGGCTGACGCCGATGAGACACCGAGCTCTCGGTTGATCTGGGACACGCTGACGGCGCGCAGTCAGCTGTCCACAACTGTCCAGCCCTTCGTCCCAACGTCCACAGGCGCGCGGCGATCGGTGTCACCAGCCTTGCGGCTTAGCCATCGTGGGGTTCTCGCCGGTTGCGGCGAGTCAACGATGGAAACGATGAGGTGATGACGATGAACGAGACCTACGTGACAGTCAGCGGCAATGTGGTCGGAGATCCGGTGGTGCGTGCGACCAGGGCGAACGTGCCCTTCGTGACGTTCCGGGTGGCATCGAACGTGCGCAGGGTGGACTTCAAGACTGGCGAGTACATCGACGCCGGGACCAACTTCGTGAACGTGACGGCATTTCGCGCCCTCGGGGTCAACCTGTCGAACTCGCTGAAGAAGGGCGAGCCGGTGATCGTCTACGGGCGGATGCGGATCAACCAGTGGGTCAACGGGGAGCGAAGCGGGACCACCGTGGAGATTGACGCCTACAACGTTGGCCACGACCTGACGTGGGGTCAGACGACCTTCCGTAAGGTGTCCAAGCCCCAGCTCAACCAGAACGACCGGATGGCCGATCCCGAGGTTCAGGACGCAGCAGACCAGCTTGATCGCGATGCGGCGATGCTGGATGACGAACTGCTTGGGGCAAGTGACGAGGCACTCACAGGCGGTTTCGCTGAAACGGCAGGCGGGAGCATCGAGCTGGAGTCTGCCGACTCCGACGAGTACGAAACGGTGGGTGCAGGAAGCCGCTAGAAGGCCTCGGCCAGGACGTTGGTGACGCGTCAACGCTGTTGGTGACGCGGTGATGTGGTCGAAGGCCTCCGGTCCTGTGGAGAGTGCCGTCTTCACGAACCGGGGGTCTTCGCGGCCGGCCGTCAGATCGTGAGTTAGGAGGCAACCGCCTGCAGCGGATAACCTGACCCTCATGGCTGAGTTCATTTACACCATGACCAAAGCGCGCAAAGCTCACGGCGACAAGGTCATCCTCGACGACGTGACGATGTCGTTCTACCCCGGCGCCAAGATCGGTGTGGTCGGCCCCAACGGCGCCGGCAAGTCGACGATCCTGAAGATCATGGCCGGTCTGGACCACCCGTCCAATGGCGAGGCGAGGCTTTCGCCCGGCTACTCCGTGGGCATCCTGATGCAGGAACCGACGCTTAACGAGGACAAGACCGTCCTCGGCAACGTCGAGGAGGGCCTGGGTCAGATCAAGGCCGATGTCGACCGGTTCAACGCCATCTCGGCCGAGATGGCTGAGCCAGACGCCGATTTCGACACACTGATGGAAGAGATGGGCCAGCTCCAGGAGAAGATCGACGCGGCCGACGCGTGGGACCTGGACTCTCAGCTCGAACAGGCCATGGACGCCCTTCGCTGCCCCCCACCAGACGCTGACGTCACGGTGCTCTCCGGTGGTGAGCGCCGTCGCGTGGCGCTGTGCAAGTTGCTGCTTCAGAAGCCCGACCTCCTGCTGCTCGACGAGCCCACCAACCACCTCGACGCCGAGAGCGTGCTCTGGCTTGAGCAGCACCTCGCGGCATACCACGGCGCCGTGCTGGCAGTTACCCACGATCGGTACTTCCTCGATCACGTCGCCCAGTGGATCGCAGAGATCGACCGAGGTCGTCTCTACCCGTACGAGGGCAACTACTCGACCTACCTGCAGAAGAAGAGCGAACGTCTCACCATCCAGGGCAAGAAGGACGCCAAGCTGGCCCGGCGCCTGACCGCCGAGCTCGAGTGGGTGCGCTCCAACGCCAAGGCTCGAGCAGTCAAGTCCAAGGCCCGGCTGTCCCGGTACGAGGAGATGGCTGCCGAGGCCGATCGCACCCGCAAGCTCGACTTCGAGGAGATCCAGATCCCGCCGGGTCCGCGCCTGGGCAGCACGGTGATCGAGGTCAACAACCTGACAAAGGGCTACGACGGGCGCGTGCTGATCGACGATCTTTCGTTCACGTTGCCGCGCAACGGCATTGTGGGTGTCATCGGCGCCAACGGTGTCGGCAAGACCACGCTCTTCAAGACCATCGTCGGTCTTGAGACGCCTGACGAGGGCAGCGTCAAGATCGGCGAGACGGTCAAGATCTCCTATGTCGACCAGAGTCGTTCCGGCCTCGACCCGACCAAGAACCTCTGGGAGACGGTGTCGGACGGGCTGGACTACATGCAGGTCGGCCACGTCGAGATTCCGTCGCGCGCCTACGTGTCGCAGTTCGGCTTCAAGGGCCCGGACCAGCAGAAGATGACGGGCGTGCTCTCCGGTGGTGAGCGCAACCGTCTCAACCTGGCGCTGACCCTCAAGGTGGGTGGCAACCTGCTGCTGCTCGACGAGCCCACCAACGACCTCGACGTCGAGACCCTGGGTTCCCTCGAGAACGCGCTCCTGGAGTTCTCCGGCTGTGCCGTCGTGATCAGTCACGACCGGTGGTTCCTGGACCGGGTCGTGACGCATATCCTCGCGTACGAGGGCGACGACGAGAACCCGGGCAAGTGGTACTGGTTCGAGGGCAACTTCGAGGCCTATGAGGCGAACAAGGTCGAGCGTCTCGGCCCCGAAGCGTCACGTCCGCACCGGGTGACATACCGCAAGCTGACCCGCAGCTGAGCACGGGCACGTATCACTTCAGGCCCTGACCAACTTCAGGCACGCACCAACCGCAGAGCCAGATCGCCGTATGCCGCGCCGATGGCTTCCGGGGTGCGTCGGATACCCGGCTTGTACCATCGCGCGACGTCGATAGTCAGCGACTGAAGGGCGAGAGTTGTCATCGTCAGGTCCGGTACGTCGAAGTCGCCACTGGCAACACCCGCGCGAAGGACGTCCCTGACCACGGCGTCGATCTGCTTACGCAATGTCATGACCTCTTCGCGGTGCTCGGGGGTCAGCTGGGGGAACTCGTACTGCACGATCCGGGCCGTGCGGAACTGCTCGGCGTGCCAGCGCGCGAAGGCCGAGACAATTGCCACGAGCTGGGCCGGGGGAGTGTCCGCACTCCTACGCGCAGAGGCTACGACCTCCAGGGCCAGCACGTGGCCCCGCAGACAGAGCTGTAGGAGCAGGTCCTGCTTGCTGGCGAAATGGACGTAGACGCCGGCCGGGCTCATCTGCGCCCGGGCAGCGATGTCCCGCGTGCTTGTGGCGTGAAAACCCTTGTCCGCAAAGGCGTCCACGGCGGCGTCCATCAGACGCTGGGCTGAGTCCCCGGCGGCTCGACGGCTGGTGGCCTGGGTCGAGGCGGTCATGTTGACAGCATGCCTCACCTGATCGAGACTAAGCAAGCGCTTAGTAGCGGCGAAGAGCGACCCGGAGGATGACATGCCACGCAACCTGTACGGCGCTGACCATGAAGCGTTCCGGGAGACGGCTCGCGAGTTCGTCGAACGCAGCCTGAAGCCTCGCGCCCAGCAGTTCATCGATGCCCGGGTCATCGATCGCGAGGCCTGGATCGAGGCCGGCAAGCAGGGGCTGCTCGGTTTGGAGATTCCCGAGATCTATGGCGGTTCGGCGGCGGGTGACTTCAGGTTCAACGCGGTACTGGGCGAGGAGCTGTCCAAGTTCACCGCCGCGGCGTCCTCCTGCTTCGGGATCCACGCCGACTGCGTGGCCCCGTATCTGGTGGACCTGGGCACGCAGGAGCAGAAGGAACGCTGGCTCCCCGGCTTCTGCTCAGGCGAGATCATCACCGCCATCGCGATGACGGAGCCCAGTGGTGGCTCCGACCTCGCGGCCCTCAAGAGCACGGCCGTCCGCGACGGCGACGACTGGATCCTCAACGGTTCCAAGACCTTCATCACCAACGGCTACCAGGCGGACCTCGTGATCGTCGCCGCCAGGACCTCGCCCGAGAAGCGCTCCAGGGGCATCACGCTGTTCGGTGTCGAAACCGGCATGGCCGGTTTCGAGCGAGGCCGCAAGCTCGACAAGGTGGGCCAGACGGAGTCCGACACCGCCGAGCTGTTCTTCACCGACGTGCGGGTGCCCGGCGCCAACGTCATCGGTGAGGTCGACCGAGGCTTCATCGCGATGATGGAGCGGCTTCCCCAGGAACGGGTCGGCGCGGCCGTGTCCAACACTGCTCATGCGCAGCAGATCCTGCTCGAGACGATCGCCTATGCCAAGGAGCGTAAGGCTTTCGGCCAGCCGATCGGCTCCTTCCAACACAACAAGTTCCTGATGGCCGAGCTGATGACCAAGCTGGAGGTCACCCAGGCCTACGTCGACGACTGTGTCGAGGCCCATGCCGAGCGCAAGCTCAGCGCGGTGGACGCCGCCAAGGCCAAATGGTGGTCGGCCGAGGTCCAGAACGAGGTGCTCGATGGCTGCGTGCAGCTGTACGGCGGCTACGGATTCATGAACGAGTACCGCGTCGCCAGGGCGTGGCGAGACGCGCGGGTAACCAAGATCTGGGCCGGTTCGAACGAGATCATGAAGGAGCTCATCGGTCGCGACCTCGGCCTGTGAACTGCATCTGAGCAACCACAGTCAGGTGGCAGGATCTGAACAGCAGATCTGAACAACCAGGACCTGAACCGCAAAGGAGCATCAGCCACGTGAGTATCACCCACGAGAACAAGGTCGCAATCGTCACCGGCGCGAGCCGGGGGATCGGCCTGGGCATCGCCAGGCGTCTGGTCGCCGACGGCGCGCGCGTCGTTATCACGGCCCGCAAGACCGAGGCGCTTGATGAGGCCGTCGAGGCCCTCGGCGGCCCGGCGCATGCACTCGCTTTCGCCGGTCACGCCGATGATCCGGCACACCAGGACGAGGTGGTATTCGCAGCGCGGGAGACCTTCGGGCGCCTCGATTATCTGGTCAACAACGCCGGCATCAACCCCTCCTACGGACCCATGCTGGAGATGGACGTCGAGGTCGCCCGCAAGATCCTTGAGGTCAATGTTCTCAGCGCTTTCAGCTGGACCCAGAAGGTCGTCGGGGCAGGACTGGGCACGCCCGAGGCACCGGGCGGGGCGATCGTCAACCTCGCCTCGATCGCCGGCCTTGGGGCCACCGGTCTGCTGGGCTGGTATGCCGTGAGCAAGGCAGCGTTGATCCACCTCACCACGGAGCTCGGTTATCAGCTGGGCCCGGACGTGCGCGTCAACGCGGTGGCTCCGGGCATCGTCAAGACCGAGTTTGCGCAGGCCCTGTATGAAGGCCGTGAGGAGAAGGTGGCCAAGCGCTATCCGCTCAAGAGGCTTGGCGTCCCCGAGGACATCTCCGGGGCCGTCTCGTTCCTGCTCTCCGCCGACTCATCCTGGATGACCGGCCAAACTGTCGTCCTGGACGGCGGCTCCACGCTGGCCGGTCCTATGTGAGCTGTTTTCGACAGCCAGGTTGTGGTCGTCACCGGCGGCGGCCCGGGGATTGGTGCGGCATACGCCCGGAGTGTTCGAGGGGTTTAGTGATAGCGGGTTCAGAAACGTCCGCGGCCGAGTCGCGAACCGGTGCGGGCTCGGTCAGTTACTGTCCGCGAGCGGGTCGAGAGGAGGTTCAAGGCGCCCGCGCGGAGCCTTACTGCTTCGTCCACCCCCCACAGTCGTTAGAGGTGAACCCAATATCGGAAGCAGAGATCGTCACCATTGGGGTGGTCGCGCCGAAATCGTTCGCGATGATGTCGCTGGACTGCCCCGAGAAACCGGACAGTCTTTCCCAGTAGCAGCCGGAGACGTTCGCACGGGTTCGGTAGGTGCCTGCGGGCAGCGAGGATCCGATCACGTGGGTGCCGTCGCCGAACGTCACCGGTGCAGGGGGAGGAACTGGGCACTCGTCAACGACTCAACGCCCGCCCCCAAGACGCCAGAACCGCCCAGCAGAGTGACCGTGGCAGGCGTGTCCACGGCCACAACAGCGGCCGTGGCCGCGGGCAAACAGGTGGAGGTGGCCAACAGCAGTGGCTGTCCGGCGGTGCCGGCGACAGGCCCACCGGTGAGCCCATCAGCGAATCCGGCTCCTGACGTGATGAAGACACTGGTTGCACCCGGAAACACCGAGGCGGCGATCGCAGCCTCCGTCGCGTATCGGTCTGGACCTGAGATCCTGGCAACGGTGGAGCTATACGTGTTGAGTTGGTTGGCGATAGCGGCTGACACGGCACTCGTGCCCCCGAGGATCGTGATCGAAGATGGGGCAAGCGCGGACAGCGGGTCGCTGTTACTGAGGGGAGCGTCGTTGGGCTGGTCAACAGGATCGCGGCATGCTGGACGGCTGCAGCTGCTGTTCCAGCAAGCGCGTCGGGGAAGGCGGTCCCGGCCGCGACGAACACCGGACTGCCGGTCGGGAACGAGGCAGCCACATTGGCTGCCGTCGCATACCGGTCCGCTCCGAAACCCGCGTTACGGGCCCGGACGTGTACGTCTACAAGCTCGTCTTTACGGCATCGCTGACAGCGGCCGTGCCACCGAGCACGATGATTGATGCGGGCGTCAGTCTCGTGAGTTCCGCTGCGATTTGAGCCGGGATGGAGTCTGGCTGGATCAATAACAGCGGGCCACCGCCGTGGGCCGCTGCCGCTCCACCGGCGAGAGCGTCCGGGAAGTTCAGTCCGTTCGCGATGTAGACCACAGGGACCCCAGGTTGGTAACTGGCGTCCACAATCGCTGCAGAGGTCCCGAACCTGTCGGCGCCCGCAAAGCGCACAATCGATGCATCGGCCGCGGCGCTCGTGGCCATCGCAGTCATCGCCGCGAGCGACAAAGCAACCAATCCGGCCACCATTGAACCGGCGATCTTCAGCCTGGGCACGCTCACGAATGTCTCCTTCATCATTCACAGGTGGCAAGACCGCACCACACACAGATGACGTTCCCCCGTGCGTGGCGCAACCCCTTCCGCGTGGCGCTCTGTGATGTGCACTATGCGGCACGAAGGTGGCGATGGTTCTTAGGTCAAGGCCCCATCGCCTGGCCGCAACCGACGTCCCACTCAGCGTCAGCAGTGCTCAAGTCCACGGCTGCCCCTCTTCCGCACGCAACATAGTGCGGCCAGAGCCCGCGCGGCCTCTACCGGATCTGTTCGTTTGGTCACAGTCCCGCGCCTGCACCCGGGGAGTGTCCGATTAACGGTGTAAATCGCGTGTTCATTGTTATCGGTCCTCGGCCGCTGGCATGCGGTCGGCGGAGGTGATGGCGGACGCGTTCAGGGCTGGTTTCCACCGTACGGCCCACCGTGTCTGACCGGTACCTTTCGGGTCGAGGGACCTGGTGACCAGGTACAGGCACTTCATCGCGGCCTGCTCGGTCGGGAAGTGTCCGCGGGCCTTGACCGCCCTGCGGTATCGGGCGTTCAAGCTCTCGATGGCGTTCGTCGAGCAAATGACCTTGCGGATCTCGACGTCGTAGTCCAGGAACGGGATGAACTCGCTCCAGGCGTTGCGCCAGAGCCTGATGATCGCGGGGTACCGCTTGCCCCACTTGTCATCCAAGGCGTCCAGGGCCGCCGCGGCGGCGTCGGGGCCGGTCGCGGTGTAGATCGGGCGCAGGTCCTTGGACAGTTCGTCCCAGTACTTGCGTGAGGCGTAACGGAACGAGCCACGGACCAGGTGAATGATGCATGTTTGGACCGTGGCCATGGGCCAGACCGTTTTCACCGAGTTCGGCAGCCCCTTGAGGCCGTCGCAGACAACGACCGCGCTGAACGTACGCCCAGAGGATCGCGGACAACAATTTCGGACCGAGCCTGGACCGGATCCTGGCTGGTCCGCGGACGTTTCCATCCCCGCTATCACTAAACCCCCGGAGTGTTCGAGGGCCAGGGCGTGAGGGCCACCGTCAACGATGTGGACGGCGCCGCTCAGTCCCTCGGACCACCCGCCACGTAGATGATCTGACCCGAGACGTATCCGGCCTCTTCGCTGGCCAGGAACGAGATTGTCGCCGCGACGTCCTCGGGCCGGCCGACGCGGCCGACCGGGATCTGTGCCGCCGCGCCGATCAGGAAGTCCTCGAAGGAGATGTTCATCCGCGCGGCTGTCGCTCTGGTCATGTCTGTGGCGATGAAGCCGGGAGCCACCGCGTTGGCCGTCACACCGAAGGGTCCGAGCTCGATCGCAAGGGTCTTGGTGAAGCCCTGCACACCTGCCTTGGCCGCGGAGTAGTTGACCTGACCGCGGTTACCTTGCGCGGACGTCGAAGACAGGTTGACGATCCGGCCGTAGTTCGCTGCGGTCATGTGCACCTGGACGGCCTTGGTCATCAGGAAGGCGCCGCGCAGGTGGACGTTCATGACGGCATCCCAGTCCTCCAGCGGCATCTTGAAGAGCAGGTTGTCGCGGATGATGCCTGCGTTGTTGACCAGGATGGTCGGGGCGCCGAGCTCGGCGGTGACCTGTGCCACTGCAGCGTCGACACCTTCGGGTGAGTTGACGTCGACCGCCACTGCGATGGCACGGCCGCCGGCAGACGTGATGGCCGATACCGTCTGTCCGCAGGCCGCTGCGTCCAGGTCCAGGACGGCCACGGCGTTCCCGTCCTTTGCCAGCCGGATGGCGGTTGCGGCTCCGATGCCACGCGCCGAGCCCGTGACGATCGCGGTCCGTTGGCCGTTGGGGTTCACAGGTGCCTCCAAGGAGTGTTGAGCTGGGCTGAAATCGATGGACTGTGCTGAAAGCGGACTGGGTCTGTCAAAGGACTGGGTCTGTCAAAGAGCCGGGGTGTCAAAGAACTGGTGCTGTCAATGGGATGAGGTCAGGACGTCGCGGCCGGCGGTGACGAGCGGCTCGACGATGCTTCCGATCTGGTCGAAGCCGGAACCCACGGTCTGCCCGGTGGCGTAGCGGTAGTAGATGCCCTCGCAGATGACGGCCAGCTTGTAGTAGCCCAGAGCCGTGTACCAGGACAGGTGACTGACATCCAGACCTGAGCGGTCGGCATACCTCTGGATGAGCGACTCGATCGACGGGAAGCCATTATGCGGGCCCATCCCGTCCGAGACGATGCCGGCGACTCCGGGCACAGGGGTCGCATAGACGGGCAGCAGACCCAGGTCGCACAGAGGGTCGCCGAGAGTCGCCATCTCCCAGTCGAGCACGGCCATGATCTGCTGGTCGGGCCCCACCAGGACGTTGTCGAGACGGTAGTCGCCGTGCACCACGCTTGCCCGCTGGCTGGCCGGAACGCCCGTTGCCAGCTTCTCTGCCAGGTCGTCGAATCCTGGCATGTCGCGGGACCGGGAACGCTCCAGCTGCTGGGTCCAGCGACGCACCTGCCGCTCGAGGAAGCCGTCGGGGTGGCCGAAGTCGCCCAGTCCCACGTCAGCCGGGTCAACCTCGTGCAGGTCGGCCAACGTGTCAATGAGACGATGTGCCAATGTTGTTCGCTGGCGGTCGTCCAGCTTGTCGGTCTCGCTGGTCCGTCGCAGGATCGAGCCCTCGACATACTCCATGACGTAGAACGGTGCCCCGATCACGCTCGCGTCCTCGCACAGGGTCACCATCGCCGGAACAGGCACGGGGGTGGGCGCGAGGGCCGACATCACGCGATACTCGCGGGTCATGTCGTGAGCGGTTGCCAGGACGTGCCCCAGCGGCGGCCGGCGTAGCACCCGGTTGTGGGTGCCGTCAGTGAGCCGATAGGTCAGGTTGGACTTGCCACCCTGGATGAGCTCTGCGCGCAGCGTTCGCCCCCGGACCGATCTCGGGCTAGAGCCGGATCCTGGCGCGGTGCCGTCCGCAGAGCCGCTGAAGGGCGCGAGATAGCCCGTCAGCGCGTCGAGGTCGAGTCCGTCAACCATGTCGCGATCGTACTAAGCGATCGCTTAGTACGAAAGCCCGACCGGCTGTGGCGCCCGTCACGACCCCTTCAGGCGCATCATGCCTTCTTGTGCGACAGTCGCCAGCAAGACGCCGTCCGTGTTGAACATTCGTCCTGAGGCCAACCCGCGTCCGCCCGAAGCCGACGGAGAGGACTGGGTGTAGAGGATCCAGTCGTCCGCCCTCCCGGGTCGGTGGAACCACATTGCGTGGTCGAGACTGGCGACGCGCAGCCGGCGGTCGGACCAGGCGAGGCCGTGCTTGCGAAGCACCGGCTCGAGCAGCGAGTAGTCCGAGCAGTACGCCAGCACCGCGGCGTTGACCAGCGGATCTTCGGGCATCTGGCCGACGGCCTTGAGCCAGACGCTCTGCCGTGAGGCGAGCTGTCGCCCGGGGCGGATGTAGATGGCTCCCTCGACATGGCGAAGGTCGATGGCCTTGTCCTTCGACCAGAAGTTGGCTTGCGGGTCATCCACCCCGGCAAACACCTCGGCCAGGGTCTCCATGCGCTCGGGGTCGGGTGCGGCGGGTATGTGGTCCTGGTGGTCCAGACCGACGGCCTCGGTCTGGAAAGAGGTGATCATCGACAGGATCGGCTTGCCGTACTGGATCGCGTGGACCCGCCGGGCCGAGAACGAGCGCCCGTCCCGCAGCCGCTCCACAGTGAAACGAATCGGGTGGTCGGAGTCACCAGGACGCAGGAAGTAGCCGTGCAACGAATGGATTCGGCGTGGATGATCGGCTGCATCGTCGAGGTCGTTGACGGTCCGGCCGGCGGCGATGATCGACTGCGCAAGGACCTGCCCCCCGAACACCCGGCCGTGTGGCATCGGCTGGCTGCGCCCGATGAACACATCGGCATCGGCCACACCGAAGTCGGACTGGTTGTCGTCCGCTGCGCCGCCCGCCGCCCGGTGGGCTGAATCGGCTGGCTCGAGGTTCAGGACGTCGAGCAGGTCCTCAAGGGGGCCGAGGGTGGCGTCGTTCTCAGGAGTGGTCACCCAAGCGACCATATCCGCCCCGCTGCGATGATGGCGCCATGAGTCTGCGCCCCTACCGTGTCGATGTCCCGCTCCGATGGTCCGACATGGACGCCTACGGGCACATCAACAACGTCCAGTTCCTGCGCCTTCTGGAGGACGCCCGGGTGATCGGCTTCCAGGAGTGGTTCGGTCAGGATCGCACCCTGCTCGATGAAGGCGTGATCGTCGCGCGTCACGAGATCGAGTACCTGGCGCCGCTGGACTTCCGGCACGCGCCGATCAGCGTGGACATGTGGGCCACCAAGATCTCTGGTTCCAGCTTCAACCTCGCCTACGAGGTGTGCGATCCGGCTGAGGTGGGCTCGACGCTGTATGCCCGGGCCGAGACCACCGTGGTCGCCTACGACTTCGCAACGGCGAGCCCTCGCCGGCTGCGTCCCGATGAGCGGGCGGTGCTCAAGGGCATGTCCGGCGATCCGGTGCCCTTCCGCTGGCGCGAACGGCCCAGCTGATGGTCGAGCTGCAGTTCGGCGACTCCGAGACGCTCGAGGACCTGGGGACGTATGTCGCGCGTGCCCGGACTCTGGACTCCGACGGCGCCATCGGGAGCTGCCTTCGCGGTATACGCCCTGGGCTTCCTGACACAGGAGCGCGTGCGGGTCTCAGCCCATGGTCGCTGGACGCGGCTGTCTACCGCGACGGGTCACGTCCTGGTGCGTTGACCGCTGACCATCACGAGGGCGGAGACAGCTGCCAGGGACAGCCAGATGAGCTCGTAGACGCGGATGTCCGAGCCGAGCGGGTTGTGCATCGCCGCGAACACAGCGCCGGCCACCGAGATACCCATGACGGCGCCGAGCACGTCGGACACCTGAAGGGACGACGATGTGCGGCCGTGGTCGCGCACCGGTGAGAGAGCCAGTGAGAGCACGGAGATCGATGACATGGCCAGCCCCATGCCGAGGCCGGACAGGGCAGTGGCCAGTCCCACCAGGTAGTAGGGCCAACCGAGTGCGGCGATCGCGGCAAGCAGGAGGATGCCGGCGGTGAGCGACGCGCCCCCTGCGACGACGAGCTCGGACCGCCGGTTGTTCAGTGCATGGTGGCCCTGGACGAAGGAGCCGAACGACCAGCCGAGTGCGCCCACGGTGAGCATGATGCCGGCGGTCGTGAGGCGCACGTGCCGCTCGTTGACGAGCATGAGCGGGATGAACGTCAGGGCGCCGTTGAAGGAGGCGGTCAGCAGGAACCGGCTCATCATGACCGATGGCAGCCCACGGGACATGAGCAACGTGCCGGGTGGGACGAGCCGTGGAGCGGTTGCCGCGATACCCGCGAGTCCCAGCACTGTGAGCATGACGGGAAGCGCCTGGGTGGCCGAGAGCTGGGTGGAGCCCCACTGCATGGCGCCGGCCGAGACGGCGACGCCGAGACCGAGCAGCGCGAGCCGGCGATGCCCGGATTTGTCAGCCGGCCGATCGGTCGTTGAGTGGTCGGGCCGTGCGCCCTCGGCTGTGGATCCTCCTGTGATCCGGTCGCGTTGAGTGCTCACCACGGCAAACGTCACTGCGATGGGCGCAATCACGAGCAGGAAGACCCAGCGCCAGGACCACGTTGAGGTCACCCATCCGGCCACCGGCGGGCCGACCAGTGACGGGAGAACCCACGCGGCCGAGACCCAGCTGAAGACCTTGGGACGTAACGCATCCGGGTAGGCACGGCCGATCACGACGTAGAGCGCGACCACGATGAGCCCGCCGCCCAGACCGGCGAGCAGCCGACCAGCCAGGAGCACGGCGAAGGTCGGGGCCAGCCCCGCCATCCCCGAGCCGGCTGCCATCAGCAGCTGGCCGGCGTAGAGCGACGGGAGTGGGCCCCGGCGGTCCGCCCACACGCCGGCCAGGACGATGCCGAGCAGCTCGGCGGTGAGCATGAACGAGAACGCGAGCCCGTACGACCGGACCGCGTCCAGGTCCTTGGCCACCGCTGGCATCGCGGTCGAGATGGCCATGTTCTCGAACGCGATGATGGTGACCAGCGCCAGCAGTGCGACGGTCAGCAGCCGGTAGGCCGACCCCATGGGTCCACTGGATCGCTTCTGTTGCTGGTCCGGGCGGATGGCGGACGTCACGGTGTCACGTCTCGATTGGGCGCTACGCGCTCAGCCAGACGGTGGTGTCGGTGGGCACCAGTCCCTGTGAGGTCATTGGGCCACTGGAAAGCAGAAGCTGGGCGCCTTCGGGAACTTCCACCGGCTCGGCGCCGAGGTTCGTGATGACCAGGACGCGCTCGCCGGTGGCCGGCTCGTTGACGAAAGCCACCACCTCTTCGGGGTAGCCCTCCAACCAGCTCAGCGAACCCGCGCCGAGCCCATGCTCGCGACGGGAGGCCAGCAGCGCGCGATACAGCTCGAGGGTTGAGCCCGGGTCGCCCACCTGACGGTCGACGGCCAGTTCCGAGTAGGACGCCGGCTGAGGAAGCCAGGTCCGGTCAGAGGGGCCGAAGCCGTATGACGGCTTGTCGCCTTCCCACGGCATCGGCACCCGGCAGCCGTCCCTGCCCCGCTCGGTGTGACCGCTCCGTGGCCACGCCGGGTCCTGCCGGACGTCGTCGGGCATGTCAGTGGAGTCGGGCAGTCCCAGCTCCTCGCCCTGGTAGATGTAGGACGAGCCGGGCAGGGCAAGCATCATGGCGGTTGCCGCCCGTGCTCGGCGCAGGCCAAGGGCCGTGTTCGGCTGCGGATCGCCGATTCCAATTCCGTTGGGGCGCTTGGGCCCCACGGGGAGTCCGAGCCGGGAGGCGTGACGCACCACATCGTGGTTGGAAAGCACCCAGGTGGTGGGGGCACCGACCGAGTCCGCGGCAGTGAGCGACTTGGTGACGGCGTCGCGCAGGTCACCGGCTCGCCACTGCGCCTGCAGGAACTCGAAGTTGAACGCCTGATGCATCTCGTCATCGCGCACATATCGAGCGAGGTTCTCCGGCGAGTCGACCCAAGCCTCGGCGCAGAGGATGCGGTCGTTGTCGTCGGAGTAGCCGGCTGCGTCGATCGGGTTGTAGGAGTTGAGGATCTGGCGCCACTCCCGGTAGATCTCGTGCACGCCCTCCTGGTCCCACATCGGGGGTCGCTTGCCATGGTGGTCGTGCGGGACGCCGTCGGCGTCACCGAGCAGGTGCAGCGGCTCGTCCCAGTCGGGCAGGCCCGCTTGCTTGATCAGGGCGTTGGCGACGTCGACCCGGAAGCCGTCGACTCCGCGGTCCAGCCAGAACTTCAGCACGTCCTCGAACTCGGCGCGGACCTGCGGGTTGTCCCAGTTGAAGTCAGGCTGCTTGTCGGCGAACAGGTGCAGGTACCACTGGCCATTCGTGCCGTCGGCGGCTTTCACCCTGGTCCAGGCCGCGCCCCCGAAGACGCACAGCCAGTTGTTCGGCGGCAGGTCCCCATCCGGGCCACGGCCGTCCCGGAAGATGTAGCGCTCCCGCTCGGGGCTGCCCGGGCCGGCGGCCAGGGCGGCCTGGAACCAGGGGTGCTCGTCGGATGAGTGGTTCGGCACGAGGTCGACGATGACCTTGAGACCGAGGTCGTGAGCGCTGGTCAGCAGCGTGTCAGCGTCGTCCAGCGTGCCGAAGAGCGGGTCGATGTCGCGGTAGTCGGCGACGTCATACCCGGCGTCCGCCTGGGGCGAAACATAAAACGGGGAGAGCCAGAGGGCGTCCACGCAGAGGTCACGCAGGTACGGGAGGCGGGCCGTGATCCCCGGCAGGTCTCCGATCCCGTCACCGTTGCCGTCGGCCCACGAGCGTGGGTAGATCTGGTAGATCACGGCATGACGCCACCACGCAGGCTCTGCGGCGGGGCGAGCGTGGACCAGCGTGGATGAGGGACCGGCCAGGGGCAGGTCGGGCAGGTCGGTATCGACGAAGGCGGTAGAGATGTCATTCCTCCAGGGAGTTGACCAGGGACTGTGCCGCCCGGTCGAAATAGTCGCGCAGGATGAGGTCGTTCTCTTGGGCGAGGTCAAGGGACTCGACCGCAGCCATCATGTGTTTGAGCCACCGGTCGCGCTGGGTGATGGTGACCTTGAACGGGGCGTGTCGCATCCGCAACCGCGGGTGTCCCCGGTCCTGCGAGTACGTCGCAGGACCTCCCCAGTATTGCTCCATAAACATCCTGAACCGCATCTCGGCCGGCCCGAGGTCGTCCTCGGGGTAGAGCGCCCGCAGCTCGGGATCGCCGGCCACGCCCGTGTAGAAGTGCTGGGCGAGCCTGCGGAACGTGTCATGTCCCCCCACCTGGTCGTAGAAGGTCTCAGTGGTCATCGCACCAGTCTCTCAGCCTCAGGGGCGAAGGGAGCCACCCTGCCCACCCTGCCCAGCCTGCCCAGCCTGCCCAGCCTGCCCAGCCTGCCCACCGTGATCAGTGCCGGCGGCTGGCCCGGCCTGTGGAGCACGGATCCCGGCTGCGTCGAAAGCAGCCTTGACCCGCTCGCGGATCTCCCGGGAGACCGGGAAGTTCTCGTTCGGCGCGCACTTGGCGATGATCCGGATGGTGACCACGCCGCCCGCCATCGACTCGACTCCGGCGACCACAGGTTCCTCGAGCAGCCGCGTTGTCCACTCCGGCGCGTCGTTCAGCTGGCGGGCGACCTCGCGGATCAGCGGCACGACGATGTCCAGGCTCTCGCTGTATCCGACCTGGATGTCCACCACTGCGGTGGACCACCCCTGGGACCGGTTGCCGATCCTGACGATCTCGCCATTGCGGATGTACCAGACGACTCCGCTGGCGTCCCGCACTTTTGTGACGCGCAGCGTGACGTCCTCAACGGTGCCGATCGCCTCGCCGGTGTCGATGACGTCGCCCACGCCGTACTGGTCCTCGAGGATCATGAAGATGCCGGTCAGGACGTCCTTGACCAGGCTCTGAGCGCCGAAGGCGAGCGCGATCCCGACGACACCCGCCGATGCCAGGATCGGTCCCAGCTGCACCCCGAGGGTCGCCATGACGGTCAGCAGGGCGATCGTGAAGATGACGAAGGTCGACGTGCTCTTGAGGATGGCGCCCATGGTCGCGGCCCGTTGGGTCTTTCGGGTCTCGTCGAGGCCGGTGGCCTGGGAGAGGACGCGGGACGTCCGGCGAGGACTCTGGCTCGCGTGCCCCGCAGCCCGGGTCAACGCTCCGTTGACGACCCGGTCGATGGCGCGATGCAGTACCCAGCGAAGTATCAGCGCCCCCACCACCGTGCCGATGATCGTCAGGCAGGGGCCGATCAGCCACCACCACTGCGTCACCGCCTGGTTGCCCAGTTCTTCCAGGCTGCTGCGCGGGGATATCGGCGGCAGCAAGGACACTGAGAGCACGGGGCGCGGACCTGCGGCGAGGGGAGCGAACGTCATACCGACCATCTTCGCCAATGGTGGGGCGCATGCCGTGCACCGCCACTCGTGAAAGACTCGACATACACACTCACTGCGGCCCGATCGCTGCCTTCCGAAAGAGATGACGTGCCGAGTTCTGAACCTTCGCCTGCACTCACCGAGCTTGCCCGAGCCTCTGGGGTGGCCACCGAGTACTGGGACTGGCAGGGCAACCATGTCATCGTCGGTGCGCAGACGATCTCGGCGGTCCTGCAGGCTCTCGGCGTCGACACGTCCGACGATGCCGCGGTCGACCGGTCTCTTGCCGCCGTCGCAGACCGGGCGTGGCGTCGGACACTGCCCCCGATCGTCGTATGCCGCCAAGGCACGGCCAGGTGGCTGCCCGTGCACCTGCCCGACGGCGAGCAGGTCCAGGTGTGGACGGTTCTCGAGGATGGAACTCGCCGCGAGCTTGGTCAGGTCGACAACTACGTCAATCCCCGGGTCGTCGACGACCAGCCGACCGGGGAGGCGACCTTCGATGTTCCCGGCGACCTGCCGCTGGGCTGGCACACCGTCAATGCGCGGATCGGCAAGGACAGCTTCTCGTCCCCGCTCGTCGTCTCACCCGCCGTCATGGTGCTGCCACCCGCGCTGCAGCAACAGCGGGCCTGGGGGTTGCTGAGCCAGCTGTACTCCGTTCGGTCCCGTCAGTCCTGGGGTCTCGGGGACCTCGCTGATCTTGCCGACATGATGTCTTGGGCTGCGGCGGACCTGAGCGCGGACTTCGTCTTGGTGAACCCTCTGCATGCCGGCGAGCCGGTGGCCCCGATGGAGCCCTCGCCCTATCTGCCCACGTCGCGACGATTCGTCAACCCGATCTACATCAGGGTCGAGGACATCCCGGAGATGGGCTACATGTCCTCGGCAGAGCGGCAGCTGCTGGAGTGGCACGCGGACGATGCCCGGACGCTGAACGAGGCGGATACGATCGACCGTGACGCGGTCTGGGCGGCCAAGGCCGCAGCGTTGCGCACCGTCTTCAACCAGCCGCGGTCATCGCGACGCGAGCGGGCCTTCACTGCGTTCTGCGATCGCGAAGGCCAGGGTCTGCTCGACTTCGCCACGTGGTGTGCGCTCGCCGAGAAGCACGGACTGCCCTGGGGTGACTGGCCCGCCGACCTGCAGGATCCACGCAGCGCTGCCGTCGAGGCGTTGCGCGACCAGATCGCCGACGATGTGGAGTTCTATCGCTGGCTGCAGTGGATCGTCGACGAGCAGCTCGCCACCGTTCAGCGACAGGCCACCGAAGCCGGGATGTCGATAGGGGTCATTCATGACCTCGCGGTGGGCGTCCATCCCGAAGGCGCCGATGCCTGGGGTCTTGCCGATGCCCTCGCACGCAAGGTCACGGTTGGTGCCCCCCCGGACCAGTACAACCAGCTCGGCCAGGACTGGAGCCAGCCACCGTGGCGGCCGGACCGGCTCGAGGAGCTCGGCTATGCGCCATATCGGGACATGCTGCGCGCCGTGCTGCGCCATGCCGGCGGTATCAGGATCGACCATGTCATCGGGCTCTTCCGGCTGTGGTGGGTCCCGGAGGGTCTGCCCGCCAGTGAGGGCACGTATGTCCGCTACGACCACGAGGCGCTGATCGGAATCCTCGCGCTCGAGGCCCATCGGGCGGGCGCGCTGGTGGTGGGCGAGGACCTCGGTGTGGTCGAGCCGTGGGTCCGGGACTATCTGCGCGAGCGCGGCATCTTCGGCACGTCGATCCTGTGGTTCGAGAAGGACGATGAGGGCAGACCTCTGCCTGCTGAGGCTTATCGCGAGCTGTGCCTGGCCACCGTGACCACCCACGACCTGCCGCCGACCGCCGGCTATCTGGCAGGTGAGCACATCGACCTGCGAAATGACCTCGGCCTGCTCACCCGCGACGTCGACGAGGAGCGCACGATCGACAAGGCGGCTCAGGGCGAGGTTCTGGACATGCTCATCGAGCGAGGCCTGTTGCGGCATGGCGCCTCCAGGACCGACGTCGTCGAGGCTCTGCACCGGTTCCTGTCGTGGACCCCGGCGAAGCTGCTCGGTGTTGCCGTTCCGGACCTGACCGGTGATCACCGGGCGATGAACCAGCCGGGTACCGATGAGGAGTACCCCAACTGGCGCCTGCCCCTGGCTGGAGCCGACGGCAAGCCGGTCCTGCTGGAGGATCTGATGAGCTCACGCTGGGCCCGCCGCCTGGCCCGCTGCGTCGCCCAGCGCTGAGCTGGCTGCGACGGATCGCGGGGCTCACCCCAGCCCTGACGACCCGTCGCTGCGAAGCTGTAAGGCGTCAGGCTTCGTTGCGCTGCTGGGCCGCCAGAGCGCGCGCCACCCCATCACGGTTCTCCGACACGACGCGCCGCAGTGCCGCGGTCGCGTCAGGATTCGCGTCGAGCCAGGACTGGGATGCGTCAACCAGCTCACGGTTGGCCAAGGTGACCGGATAGAAGCCCTGGACGACAGACTCGGCTATCGCGTGGGTTCGTGACGCCCACAGCGTCGTCAGCATGGCGTGGTACTTCTCGACGTACGGCGTGAGCAGTGCCGTCTCATGCACGGTGACGAATCCCTGGGCGACGGCGTCGACGGTCTGGTTGGGCAGGCCGTCCTCCTCGATGACCTTGTGCCAGGCCTTGGCCTTGGCCTCGGGCGTCGGAATGCTCGCAAGTGCGCGGGCCGCGCGCTCGCGACCTGTCGCGGTGTTGTCCTGCTGAAGCTCGTGCTCGATCTCGGTCTCTGCTGCGTGGCCGGCCGTGGCCAGGCTGGTGAGCAGGGTCCAGCGCATCTCGGTGTCGATCGCCAGACCGTCAAGCACGGCGGTGCCCTCCAGCAGCCCGCGAACCCAGACGACATCCTCATTGCGGTGGGCATAGCCGGCGAATGCGCTGACCAGCTGCAGCTGCGCGTCGCTGCCTGGCAGGGCCGAGCCGGCCAGCTCACGCAGGCGTGCTGTCACAGACGCCAGATTCGCGTGACGGTGCCCCTGGGCGACATACAGCCTGGCAGCGGTCTGAAGCTGGCTCAACAGCACTCGCAGCAGCGTCGAGTCCGTTTCGCCCGGCAGCGTGTTCAGCACCAGGTCGCAGAAGTCGCGCGCCGACATCTCTGCGTCGCGGGTCATGTCCCATGCCGCGCCCAGCACCAGAGCGCGGGGCAGGCTGTCGGTGAACCCGCGCGGGTGGGCGAGAACCGTTGCCGTCGATCGCTCGTCGAGGCGGATCTTGGCGTAGGCCAGGTCGTCGTCGTTGACCAGCAGGAGGTCTGGCCGGTGGTGATACACCAGTGCCGGCACCTCGGTGCGCTCACCGGCCACGTCGAGCTCAATCCGGTTGACCCGCTCGATGTGGTCACCCACCACGTTGTAGCAGCCGATCGCCAGGGTGTGCGGACGCAGTGTCTGGAACGCCTCCGCAGCGGTCTGGGTGATGACCGCCGCCGTGATGATGTCCCGGTCGTCGGTGGTGACCTCCAGGCGCAGGGTGTTCACGCCAGCGGTCTCCAGCCACAGCTTTGACCAGGTGTGCAGGTCGCGACCCGAGGCCTGCACGAGATGGTCGAGCAGATCGGAGAGCGTCGTGTTCTTCCACGCGTGGGTGGAGAAGTACTCGCGAATTCCGGCCGTGAACGGCTCACGGCCGACGTAGGCCACGAGCTGCTTGAGCACCGAGGCGCCCTTGGCGTAGGTGATGCCGTCGAAGTTGACCTCGACGTCCTCGAGGTCGCGGATGTCAGCGACGATCGGGTGGGTTGAGGACAGCTGGTCCTGTCGGTAGGCCCAGGACTTCTCGGCTGTGCCGAAGGTTGTCCAGGCGGTGTCCCACTGGGTGGCCTCGGCCTGGCACGTCGTCGAGGCCCATTCCGCGAACGACTCGTTGAGCCACAGGTCGTTCCACCACTGCATCGTGACGAGGTTGCCGAACCACATGTGCGCCAGCTCGTGCAGGATCGTCAGCGCCCGGCGCTCGATGATCGCCTCGGTGACCTTGGCCCGGAAGACATACATCTCGTTGTATGTCACCGCGCCGGCGTTCTCCATCGCGCCCATGTTGTATTCGGGGGTGAAGATCTGGTCGTACTTGGTGAACGGGTAAGCGCAGTCGAACTCTTTCTCGTAGAACGTGAATCCGCGTTTGGTGACGTCGAAGATGTTGTCGGCATCCAGGTGTGGTGTCAGCGACTTGCGGCACAGGATGCCCAGGGGCACGGCGCCGTTGCGTGTCTTGACCTCGTCGCGGACCACGTCGTACGGTCCGGCGATCAGCGCGGTGATGTAGCAGGACATGCTGGGCGTCGGCGCAAAGGTCCACGTCGCGCTGGGCACCTCTCCGGTCACGCCGGCTGTCCGTGCTGCCACAGGTCGGGGCGTCGGTTCGTTGGAGACGACCTGCCAGTGTGCGGGGGCGGTGACCGTGAAGGCGAAGGTTGCCTTGAGGTCCGGCTGCTCGAAGACGGCGAACATCCGGCGGCAGTCGGCGACCTCGAACTGGGTGTACAGGTAGACCTCTTCGTCCACCGGGTCGACAAAGCGGTGCAGGCCTTCGCCGGTGTTCATGTATTCGCCGGTCGCGTCGATTGTCAGCTTGTTGGCGCCAGACCTCAGCGCCGGGAGCTGGACCCGGACGCCGTCGAAATGCGTTGCCGGGTCAAGTGACTCGTCATTGAGGGTGATCTGCTCGACGGACGCCGCGATCAGGTCGATGAAGGTGCGGGCACTCTCCTGGGCGGCGGAGAAGTACACGGTTGACCGGGTCCGGAAGGTGTTCGGTCCGGTCGTGAGGTCGAGGGCGACGTCGTAGGCAGCCACTGACAACAGGTCAGCGCGGTCGCGGGCTTCGTCGCGGGTCAGGTTCTTGCCAGGCACGGGGTCATCTCCTGTGGGGACACGTCATGGGGTCACAACATCTTCACATGATCGGCCGGGACTCTCACCGGCTCGTCGGCGGGGGACCGGTCACCGGCTCATCGTCGCTGCCCATGGGCTGGCAGGATGGCATCCGTGACCGCCAAGACTTCCGTGGAGATGTGGTTCGACCCGATCTGCCCGTGGGCGTGGCTGACCTCGCGTTGGCTGATGGAGGTCGAACAGGTGCGCGACGTCGAGGTCACCTGGTCGGTGATGAGCCTGGCGGTCCTGAACGGCGGCCGCGAGCTGCCGCCGGAGTACCACGACCTGATGGAGCGCTCCTGGGGTCCGGTTCGGGTCATCGTCGCGGCCGCCCGCGAGCACGGTCCCACCGTGATCAAGCCCCTGTTCGACGCGATGGGCACCCGCATCCACCTCGGCGGCGAGGGTGACTACCTGGTGGTCATCGCCGCGGCGTTGAATGAAGTCGGCCTGCCCGCGGACCTGCTCAGGTTCGCCACCTCGAGCGACGTCGACGATGAGGTGCGTGCCAGCCACGATCGGGCCATCGCACTGGTCGGTGAGGAGGTGGGCACGCCGGTGATCGCCATGGGCGCGTCCGCTTTCTTCGGCCCGGTGGTCACTCCTGCGCCCAAGGGTGAGGCGGCCGGAAGGCTTTGGGACGGTTGGGTTCTGATGACCGGCACGCCCGGATTCTTCGAGCTCAAGAGGACCCGCGCCCAGAGCCCCGTCTTCGACTGATCCTTCACGCCACTGCCTTCACTCCACTCGCTTACTCGACTCGTTCACTGCAAACCCAAAGGAGCCCGACCAATGCGCGTTCATATCGGCGGCGACCATGCGGCATACGACCTGAAGTGCACCCTGGTGACCTTCCTGCAGGGAAAGGGGTATGACGTGGTCGACCACGGGCCGGAGTACCTCGACCCGGAGGATGACTATCCGGTTGCGGTTCTGCGTGCGGCGGAGGCTGTGTCCGGCGACCTCGGGGCATTCGGCATCGTGCTGGGCGGATCCGGCAATGGTGAGCAGATGGCTGCGAACAAGGTCCGGGGGATCCGGGCGGCGCTGGCATACAACGTCGAGCTTGCCGAGCTGGCGAGGACACACAACAACGCCCAGGTCCTGTCGATCGGTGCACGGATGAACACGCCGCAGGAGGTCAAGGCCATGGTCGAGGCATTCCTGACGACACAGTTCAGCGGTGACGAGCGGCATGTCCGACGCCTGGCGATGGTCGAGCGCTACGAGCAACACGGTGAGCTGCCGCCGATTCCGGCGGTCGAGGGCTGAACCTGGGAGCTATTGCCGAGGTCACAGCCCGGCAAGAAGTACAGTGCGGACGGTGAGCACACGCGCGCAACGGTTCGCTCGTCGGAGCGTGTCGACCGCGCACCTCCTGTCGAGCCGCCTGGCCGTGATGGTTCGTCTTTTCCCGGGCTTCGCGGCGCTGATCCTGATCCTGATGGCCGTTCTGGTCGAAGCTCTGATGCTGGGCGGGCCGGCAGTCACGCCATGGTCCGCCTTTCTTCCCGTGGTCGTCCTGGCCGGGATGTTCCTGCCACCGCGATGGCTCGCGTTGGTCCTGCTGACCATCGCTCTTCTGCTCGCTTATGACGGGTTCTTACTGGGCAGGGATCACGGGGACTATGCCGCGGCGATGGTCGTGATCGCCGTCATGGCGGCCATGATGACCTGGCTGGCAGTATCCCGAGCCCGGCTGGGTGTCCAGGGGACGCTGGCCGAGTCGATGCTGGTTGACCTGCGTGACCGGATCCGCGCACAGCGCGAGCTTCCGGCGCTGCCCGAGCCGTGGCACGCCGAGGTGGAGGTGGAGTCGGCTTACTTCGAGCCCTTCGCCGGTGACTTCGCGGTGGCCAACATCTCGGATGCCGGCGACCGGTTCGAGGTCGCACTCGTGGATGTCTCGGGCAAGGGTCTGGATGCCGGGACGCGGGCGTTGCTCCTGTCAGGGGCCTTCGGCAGCTTGCTGGGTGCGATGGAGCCGGACGACCTGCTGGGTGCCGCCAACTCATATCTGCTTCGCCAGCACTGGAACGACGGCTTCGCCACGGCGATCCACGTGGCGCTCGAGCTCGATACCGGCCGGTTCTCTGTGGGCGGGGCCGGGCACCCGCCGGCGGTGAAGTTCTGGGCCGGGTCAGGTCAGTGGCAGGTCA
>Ga0208716_1000231_pt1 | contig 23455 bp, 20 predicted proteins | sample NGESurdeep092012_8_FD_184482 | JGI IMG/M metagenome (GOLD analysis project Ga0208716, IMG submission 184482) | Arctic peat soil microbial communities from Barrow, Alaska - NGEE Surface sample 415-3 deep-092012 (SPAdes) | ecosystem: Environmental > Terrestrial > Soil > Wetlands > Peat ...
GGCTCATGTTCCCAAGCTTTGATCAAGTAGCTCCACTGTGCAATACGCCAACTGAAACTATTGCCGTCTATATAGGACAGGTTGATAGCTTTAGAAATGCTGAAATCGCCATTCAAGAGAGGAGTTTGCTGCAAAATATCAAGTCGAGTACGGCCTACGTCGGTACTCGCGAATATACCCAAAGCCAATGTGATAGAAATACTCGCTACAGCCAAACTCTTAATACTTAAACGTGGCAAACCAAGTACACCGATCAGTACCAAAATCATGGCAAAGCCTGCCAGGGAATTAGTTTTGAGATACATGAATAACACCACACCGATTAAAGCTAGCCATCGCTTTTGAGCAGTAGCTTGGTACTTCCACCAAGCCAAGCCTCCCATAAGTAATAGATAAGCGGCGAAGGTATTCGGGTGACCCAAGGTACCGTTAATACGGGTGTGACCAAGCTCTTCAAAGACACGTAATTCAGGCCAGATGTTAGTGAGGTAAGTAGGGAAGTATAGTTGCCCAAAAGCTACACTTATAGGCACCACTAAAGACAGCAGTAAGTAGCTCACCAATTTTTGACCAGGAATTCTATCCCGCAATTGCATGACCAAGGTATAGATAGCGCCATAGGAAGCCACACGAACCCATTCACGCATCCCCAAGCTAAGAGCTTCCGATTCTTTGGGCAGCCAGCCCAGAAATGTTGCTAACGGCCAGAGGGCGGTTAGCAAAGTCCAGACCAACAGGAAAATCATCCACCAATCAGTTTTTATTTTCTTATGAAGAAGTAAACAACCCGTGACATAGCAAATTGTGATCGCATCAATGACCAAGGCCAAGAGAGATGCTAGTTGATACTTACTAAAAGGGTCTAGGGAGGAGCGAATAATCAACAGGCTAAGTATGGAAAATTCAAATTTCTTGAAAAGAAGTGCAATCCCGAAAGCGGCTACAATTCCTACGGTAAGAATTTGAGGTTTAGTAGCAGCAGCAATGCCCATAACTATGCTAGCGAGTAAGATAAAGGCAGTCCACCGATATTTACTATGCTGCTGTGAGAAGAATATATCCATAGTTATAAAAAGAAGTAACGGTGAAAGTTAGCGAAAAATCCCTGCGGTGAAAGCCAATCTAGCCATAGCTTCCGGCAAGCTAGCTGCATATCTTGGAATTCTTTAGGGGATAGACAAGCGTGAAATTCACGGATGATATCTCCCAGATGAGGTAGATCTTCTTCCTCAACCCAAACGCAGTACTTTTTCCAATCAATATACTGCTCAAAAGGAAGACTACAATCGGTATTCATGAAAACGGGAATACGACCACAGCTTAACGTTTCATAAAAGCGATAAGAAAAATTTCCTCCACCCCGAGTACAGAGCACGTAGTCACTGTCTACCATATTCTCTACAAATTGTTGTCGTGGAGAAATAGACAAGCTACTGCTGTGATGGAGGGCATCTCGGATGATGAAATTACATTGAATTCCAGGAGTACGGGAGAGAATATACAGCGCTTGTGCCCGGATTCTCGAACCATACAACCAAGGTAAAGGATGTTTAACGAGGTCAATTCCAGCTTTTGACAATACCCGAGACATAGTAGGTGCAGCTCCCAGTATCATCCTTAGGCGGGTCTTAAGCTTGCTCTTTGGCGCACATAAGGCATCATATCCACAGTAAGAAATTACAGGTTCGGAACTTTTGGACCGCAGTTTGACTTCTCCCTGACAATAACGCTCAACAAAGTCTTCACTCCAGGCTGGAATGACAAATTCGTTAGGTTGAGAGGTAGAACGAAGCAGGGATGTGCGAAAAACCAAACTATTTTGAATAGCTATGGGTTCAGTCGAGTCATCTAAACAGAAGATTACTAAAGGCTTCTCTTGAGCCGCTGACGCTTGTGCCATTCGTTCAGCAAGAGAGTGGGCCATTTCAGGCTCTTTAGACACCTCGCCCCAATCGAATGGCAGTACCGTGAGGTGCGCCTCTTCCAGCGAAGTCATCTTGAACCACTGCTTTCCCATGCCAGTGTACTGATCATAACGACCACTGTTGGGATTACTGGAATCTTCCTGGTTCTTCCCCCAAAAGGGATAAAGCATGACGAAGTGTGGCAAGGAGCTAGGCAAATAATCCTGGTCTGTATAAATATTCAAAGACATTTGTTACCTAAGGGTTGATTTATGCCCTCAAGCGGGCTCCATCCGTTCGGTAAATATGTTCATGAAGGCGGGACGAAAGCAGATCCACTTCGACACATTGGTCTGCACCGACAATAGAGCAAACAACAGGTCCAGAGACAGTATAGCGATCTTGTCCCATAGACCAAATAACACTATTGGCAACCCGTGCATCAGCAGTAAGAATAGTGCCGTCGCTAATACAACTTAAACCGGTTACCACAGCTCCAGCCTGAATATGGCAGTTATCACCAATCAGAGACTTATCAGAAACAATGGCGCCAGGCTCAATAATGGTATTTTTGCCAACCCTCTCTTGGAAGAAACTAGGTTGCTCCAGTAAGTCCCAGTGCGTAGCAAGATACTGTGGTAAGGTCCCTACATCAGACCAGTATGCGTCGGTGCGCATAGCATACATAGGAGCCTCTATCGCTAACAACTTAGGGAATAAGTCATGACCAAAGTCAAAAACCTCTCCAGTCGGGATGTAATTAAATACCTCAGGCTCAAGAATATAAATACCTGTATTTGCTAACCTAGATTTTTCTTTTCCTGGAGACGGTTTTTCTTGAAACGAAAGAATACGTCCCGTTTCCTCTGTTACAACAATTCCAAATCGAGAAGGGTCATCGACTTCCTTCACTGCCATGGTAACCAGAGCGCCTCGAGACCGATGGAAAGCTAACATCTGGCTGAGATCTATATCCGTTACCACATCCCCTGAGACAATAAGAAAGGTACTATCCTTCAGGAAATCAGCTTGGCGACGCACGCCCCCAGCAGTACCAAGCAATTGTTCTTCCCAAGAATATTGCAGGCCTACTCCACAGCTACTTCCGTCCCCAAAAGTTTGCTCAATCTGCTCTCCCTTGTAGCAAAGATTGGCCATAAAATCCGTGAAGCCATGATCTTTGCAAAGACTCATGATGTTAGCCATCACAGGACGATTTAGGACAGGAATTAACGGCTTGGGTAAAGCATCAGTAAAGGGGCGCAAACGAGTTCCCTTGCCTGCCGCTAATATAAAAGCTTTCATCAACCACCTCACACAGTAAATAGTTAGTTAAAAATTACCAATCAGAAAGGAAAAAATATACGCGCAAGACCACTCAAGCCAAAAAGCGGCGAGAGGAAGGTGTTTACGTCATCGGCCATCTGCTTAGAAGCTTTACGGCCTACATAGACCACATCCCCATTGCGGACCTGGAAAGTAGTTTTGCCTTCGGCGAGGTCATTGTAGTTAATTTGCCGCTTGTCTAGCTTGCCGCTGGGTGTCAAACGAGCCACACTGATAGTGGAAATATCAGCGTCGTTCGTCGGGCCCCCTGCCGCAGAGATAGCAGTCAAAAGCGTCGAGCGAGGATCCACATTAACGACACCAGCTCCTTTAACCTCACCCACCACTTGAACTTGGACGGTCTTTGGAGCCAAAGTACTTGTAGCAATAGCTTGTGCCATCTGCTCTCCAACCGCGTCACCTTCGGCCAGTCTGGCAATTTTGATAGTATCGCCATCGGTAAGAGGCAAGTCTTTACTGAAGTCTCCAGACTGGAGTGCCTGCCAGAAGTCAACTTTTATTTGCTCTGTAGAACCATCTACTTTTTGGCGAATCAGTGTTACATTTCGCATATCTGCCAAAGGTGTCGCACCCCCTGCCAGACTTAAAGCGCCGGTGATTGTTTCCTGGGCTGAATAACCCCCATTGGTACTCGCGCCAGATCCCCCACCCCCATTGAAAATCTGTGGTCCGGGACGACCCACCTCCCCCACAACATTGACTTTAATCGGCCGCGTCCCTGCCACGGAAACAGAAACTATCGGTTTGCGCACCACACCACTGAGGCGCGAGGCTAATTCCTCAGAGAGCTGGTCAGGAGTTTTCCCCGCAGCTCGTATAGCGCCAACATATTGGACATTGACGGTCCCATCGGGCAAAATTATTTGGTCTTTAGAGAGCTCAGGGAAGTCGAAGACGTCTACATGGATTTGGTCTCCACTGCGTAGCCGATAACTTTGGAGCGTAACTGAAGAATTCAGTGTCAAGGTCGGTTCTGGCCCTCCTCCCGCCCAGACAGGGCTAGAAAGACCCAAAACCAAACCAACAGAAAGATAAACAAAAATCTTTTTCATGGCGATGCTCTGTTACCGTAAATCGTGGAAATGTACTGAATCAGGACTAACTAATCTTTAGACGGGGGCAAGGCGAGGGTTAGGTCTTTCTCTTTTCCTCGGCCGTAATAGTCGTAGCTGTAGGCCAGTTCTTTACGCGCACTGACGCCATTGATAATGACGCCCAAAAGTTGAATATTGTTGCGTTCTAAAGATTGCTTGACTCGAACCAAAGGTTCTTGTTCTGAATAGTCAGGACGAACAACTAAGAGAACGCCTTTTGCCTTCGCCCCAAACAAATAGCCATGAGCATGTCCCGCCAAGGGGGGTGTATCGACAATGATCTGGTCATAGGAACCAGCCAGCTGCTCTAGCAATATGTCGAGGACTTGGCTACTGAGAAAACCAGCGGAATCTTCAAGCAACATTTGACCAGCAGGTAGTACATGAAGATTTGGAGTGGCTGTGGGGCGGATATATCGAGTAATCGGGTGGACCCTATCACTACTCTGAAGACCAGTAGAACACTGATGGAGCCACTCTGAAAATCCGAGGGAGTCTTTTATGGAGAAAATAGTTCCCAGAGATGGACGGATGAGGTCTGCATCAATCAGCAAAGTCCTTTGCTGAGCTTGACTCATTGACAATGCCAGCCGAGTCGCCACCGTTGATTTCCCTTCATTGGGAATAGCACTACTGATGACCGTGAGGGGAATCTTTGACTCATTTCCCTTGGTTAGGAAGAATAAGTTCGTGCACAACATACGATAGGCTTCCTGATTCCAAGTTCCTAGGGCATCGGCTGAGCGGGTTGAGACCCAGGGCAAGGAAGCAAGAACTGGGAGCTCCAGCAACTGTTGAGCTTCCTGCTGAGAAAGAATTTTTCTGCTCAAAGCCTCCTTGAGGGCAACCACACCTATAGCAGCTACTAGGCCCACTGCTGTGCCCGTAGTGCCCAAGATAAAGAAGTTTGGCCACACAGGACTTGTAGGAACACTGGCGGGCTCAATAATACGCACGTTAGCTACCCCTTGAGCCTCAGCAATCTTTGCCTCTTCTAGCTTGTTCGCTAGCATATTGTAAGCAGTGCTGTTGACCTGAACCTTACGAGATAGTTGGGCATAACGCACTTGTCGCTGGGGCAGGTCTCTTACTTTACTGCCGTACTGTAAAAGAGAAGCTTCCACCGTTGCCAGTTCTTGAGCTGTTCCGCTGCGCTTGACTTCCAAATCTGACAGCTGGGTAGTGAGATTCTGGCTGATAGGGTCTACCCTTACATTTTTCTGATTTTTCTTGCCCCCCATAGCCCGAATACGTTTATCAGTCAGGGATTGGAGAGACTCACGTTGACGCATCAGCTGTTGCATTTGGGGGCTCTCTGGCCCCAAACGTCCTGCTTGTTTAGATATATCAGCATCCAAAGCGGCTAATTGTGTCCTCATAGCCTGAATGTCGGGGTCGTCACTAATCGCCACTTCGGTCCTAGCCTGGCTAGAAGTCTTCCCCTTCAGTTGTCTACGCAAGTCAGCAATTTGTGAGCTTTGGGAATTGAGGGTTGCCCTTAAATTATCCTGCTGGACACCTAATGCTGACAAATTATTTACTGCAGACTGAGCCTCCGCCCCAATTTCCACAGAGCCTGAAGACCGCTGAAAATTCTGGAGGTCTCTCTCCGCAGCTTTCAAAGTTCGTTCCACGTCGGGTAGCTTTCCTTCAATAAACTCACGAACCGAAGTGGCCCGGGAACGATTATTGGTGATCTGACTATTGACGAAAGCTTCGGAAACTGCACTGACTACTGTTTTCGAGGTGTTTGGATTTCTACTTTTGTAGGATAAAACCACAATATCGGTCCCAAGAATCTGCTTAGTAACGATTCCTGACCGAATTTGACCTGAGCTGAGAATAGCTCCTGTTTTTGGATCCCGCGGTGCCCTAGCAGCAATAGCCGCTTTTAAAACAGGCTCTGTACGCAGGAGTTCTAGCTTGTTCTCAATAGGGCTGCTGCCCGCACTATATGCATTTCTGTCTTCTACTCCCTCGATGCCAGACACTTGAGGTCCACCATCCTGGAATAGAATTTTTGCTTCAGACTGATACTCAGCAGGGGTTAGAGCTCCCGCGACGAGACAAGAACCCAAGACAACTGAGAAAGCCAGAAGAGCCTGAACCTTGTGCCGTGCAAAAACGTATGGGAGAGAAGAGATATCAGCCATAAGCGTTCCTTAAATAAAGATGAAGACAGAGAAAATAAATTAACTGGGTTTACAAAGGCATCATTTAGACAGAGGCGCAAACACCTCTTCCCAACTCTCAAAGCCAGTAACTACAGGCATTCCTGGTGGGAAGTACTGACTAGAGCAGTAAACATGTTGGGGTGGGAAGGAGTAGGACCGATTAGGAATATTAAGAAAACCTAATCTGCCAATGAGTGAGGATGAGTTCAATTTAGTCTAGATACACTAATCCCGCAATCCACCCCCTTTGATTGTAGTAGAGGGATGGCTTAGCCCGAGCTGAGATCAGGGTGACCGTCGAAGCTTAGACTAGCTGAGTGTCCTTGAGGGAAAGAATCAGGAGGCTTAGCCCTAAAATGACTAGGTGTTGAGAAGTGCCTCCGTACCGTTAGAGGGAAAAGCTTCAAGCACTGCCTCAAAGAAGGTTGGAATAGGTGAGGACTATTTATTCTTCGGCGGATGTGAGCCTTCAGAGCTCACTACATTAACGCGACTGTGTTCCAACCTACATGTTCACCCTCCGGGATAACATCAACCATAACGTGCTACCGATGTCATTCAACTTAGCATTAGGTAAGCAATATAAACAAGCCGTAAGAGTACTGAATTTGTGGGAAGTGGGCTGAATTTCAGGTAAGTGGGTGGGCCGAATTAAATACAACATACGGTTTGCCAGAAATGCTTGTGTGGAGAGGATTCTAGCTTAGGCGATGCTGTCTTTGTTCATAGTGTACCCACTAAGCCTATAAAACAGTTTGACTCCATATGAACTGGAGATAGGCTAATCATGTGAATTTGATGAACTTGAGATAGGCAGTCATGTGAGTTCAACATAAATACATTAGCAAAAATGCTGTTAGATACTTTGTACTCTTCAATACAATCACAGGGGCCCGTAAAGGAGGTTAGAAGATTAAACTAGTTCTCTCCAACGCTGACACATCGCCGCTGAGAGGAAAGCGACTCATTAGTACAATTCGACAGCAGACTAGAGTTATATAATAGTCATCACTTTATATAACCATTTGACGCCAAGCATCTACACAACGTTCACAAAGATCAGGCTGGTCAGGGTGGATAGTTGGTCCAATCTCTAGGGAATAGTTCCAACAACGGGGACATTTGCATCCCTCTGCCTTATCCACTCTGACAGTTGCATCTGTAGCATAGGAAGACTGTTCACTTCCCTGGTGGAGATTAATATATAGTTCACCAGTCCCAGCTTTAGGCTCTGTATCTAATAGCAATACTTTAGAAGTTATGAATAGATAGCGTAATTCTGCTTGCATTCTCTCTAATTCTTTCTTTAATTTCTCATCTGGTGTGAAGATAGACAGCTTGGCTTCTAGCGATGAACCAATAAGCTTTCTTTCTCGAACTATTTCTAAGGTTCCATTCACTAAGGCCCTTAGAGGTAAAAGTTTGCGCCAAGACTCTTCTAGTTTAGGATTATACCATTTAGAATCTGCCTCTACCCAACCTGATTCGAATACGGATTTAACAGGTGTCCCATAAGGAATATTTTGCCAAATGTCTTCAGCCAAATGGCATAAAATGGGGCCAATCATCTTAGCTATATTTTCTACTAGAATCGCCAGAACTGTCTGACAGCTTCTTCTTCTGTCAGAATTCGGTGCACTGATATATAGCCGATCCTTTGCGACATCGAGATAGAAATTAGATAGATCGACTACACAAAAATTCTGGATTGTTTGAAAAAATCTAAAAAACTGATAGCTATCAAATGCCTGTGTAACTTCCTGCTGAATCTGGGCAAGCCTATGCAGTATATAGTGATCAATTTCTGATAGATTTTCATAGGCAACAGCATGATTTTTTGGATCAAAATCATACAAATTGCTCAACAAATAACGAGCGGTGTTACGAATTTTCCGATAGACATCAGCCATCTGACTAAGAATTGTTTTTCCTAGAGGGACATCAGCGCTATAGTCCACAGATGAGACCCATAAACGCAAAATATCAGCTCCATAAGGAGGGTCTTTCTTTAAATCCTTTCCCCCTTCGATAACGACTTTAGGATCGACTACATTTCCTAAAGACTTACTCATCTTATGACCTTGCTCATCTAAAACAAAGCCATGGGTCAGTACAGCTTTGTAAGGAGCTTGACCACGGGTAGCCGCTGAAGTTAATAGGGAAGATTGAAACCATCCCCGGTGCTGATCAGAACCTTCTAGATATAAGTCTGCAGGGTAATGTAGTTCTGGTCGTGTCTCCAAGACAGCAGCCCAACTGCTCCCCGAATCAAACCAAACATCCATGATGTCAGTTTCTTTGTGATAGGTTCGACCATTATTTCTATAGGACTCAGGGAGTAATTCTTCAGTAGATAGCTCCCACCAAGCATCAGAACCATGATGGCGAACAATTTTCTGCACATGGCTAATGGTCTCTGCGGTCAAAAGAGCCTCTCCGGTCTCGCTGTCATAAAAAACAGGAATAGGCACTCCCCAAGCTCTTTGACGAGAAATACACCAGTCTGAACGCTCCGCCACCATCGGCGTGATCCGGTTTTTTCCCACAGCCGGTATCCAAGTCACTGCTTCGATAGACCGCAGGGCGATCTCTCGAAACCCTTCTACCGAGGCAAACCACTGAGTGGTCGCCCGAAAGATCGTTGGCTTTTTAGTCCGCCAATCATAGGGATATTTGTGGTTATAGGCTTCTTCTTTGAGAAGAAATCCCCTCTGCTGAAGAGATTCGATAACCGCTTGATTACCTTCATCCAAAACCTTCAAGCCTACAAAACTTGGAGCTTCCTCCGTAAATTGACCCAGATTATCTACCGGAGCAAGAACACCAAGTCCGTATTTTTTACCAATTTCAAAATCTTCTACCCCGTGACCTGGAGCCGTATGCACGACGCCTGTACCTGACTCTGTCGTGACATGATCGCCGAGAATTACTGGACTGGGGCGGTCATAGATAGGGTGGTGGGCAACTACACCTGCGAGCTCTTCGCCCAATACTTCTTGGACGATGGGGAGTCTTCTTCCCAAAACCTGCTCTAGATGAGCTACCCGGTCTTTTGCGAGAATCAGGAAATCCTCTCCATCAGTGACCACGGCATAGGCTAACTCGGCGTTGAGACACACTGCCAAGTTCCCCGGAATTGTCCAAGGGGTGGTAGTCCAAATGGCGAAATATAAACGACGATCAACCGTGTTTCCGATTGGGAGTAAAGATGAATCGAACGATTCCACAGGAAACTTGACATAGATACTTCGAGAAATGTGTCCTTCTGGATACTCCAGTTCGGCTTCAGCTAAGGCAGTTTGAGAACTAGGACTCCAATGAACAGGTTTGAGTCCCCGGTAGATATAGCCATCCAGCGCCATTTGGCCAAAAACACCTAACTGGGCTGCTTCGTACTCCGGATCCAAGGTTTTGTAGGGATGCTCAAAATCTCCCCATACGGCCCACCGTTTACAATCAGTTAGTTGTTCTGAGACGGCATTCAAGGCAAACTGTTGTGCCTTTTGGCGTAATTGGAGAGGCGTAAGGCTTTGCCGTTCTTCTTTACTCATTTGTTGTAAGACTTTTAGCTCAATGGGTAGACCATGGCAGTCCCAACCAGGGACATAGCGGACCTTACGCCCTCGCAAAACTTGGTAGCGATTGATCGCGTCTTTGAGGATTTTATTGAGTGCATGGCCAATGTGCAGGCTACCATTCGCATAAGGAGGCCCATCGTGGAGGACAAAAACCTCACCAGGATTATGTTCCGCTTGGTGTGTGTAAATCCCTTCTTGCTCCCAGAACGCCTGAATTTCTGGTTCGCGGACCACAGCGTTGGCCCGCATAGAAAAATTGGTTTGTGGAAGATTGACGGTGTCTTTGTAATCTTTGACAGTATTCACAGGAAATCCAAGGTGGCACTCTTTAAACATTATCGCCTTCCTCTCAACCATTTGAAGGGCAGTCAAGGGATTCTCTAGAGATGGTTTAGGATCGAGAAAGTTTACCGATACCTAGGAGAAAGCCTTTGTGATTCGATTCGGCATTCTCAGCGACCCTCATATCACAATCCCGGAGACCCTCCAAGACTACCCAGGCCGCAGTCACTTTTTGGAAGTCAGTATACCAGCCATCAGTAAGGCCTTGGAGGCATTGCAGTCAGAAAACATAGATTTCCTAATGATCCCGGGAGATCTGACCCAAAATGGTGAAAAGACAAACCATGCTTGGTTAGTTGATAAATTAAACAGCTTACCTTACCCGACTTATCTTATCCCTGGCAATCACGATGCTCCCGCTTGGGCCTCAAACCATGAATGTTCAGGACTTAAGCATTTCCCGAATATTTATAAAAACTTTGGCTATGAAGAGAATCAATTTTATTATGCGGTAGAAGTGGCACCCAATATTCATCTTATCGGTCTAAACTCCAATCAATTTACAAATGGCAGAAGATATGTTGTAGGAGCTATTGATGATGACCAATACCGTTGGTTAGAAGCAAAACTCAAGAAACTGGACGGTAGCTTAGTTATGGTGATGGTTCATCACAATATTTTGGAACATGTTCCCCTCCAAGCCCGCCACTCAATAACCAAGACCTATATCATCGAAAAGCCTAAGCGGCTACTTCACCTACTCAGAGCCCATGGTGTTGAACTGGTTTTTACAGGGCATTTTCATATGCAGGATATAGCAGAAAATAGGGGACTCTATGACATTACCACAGGGTCTTTAGTGAGTTATCCGCATCCCTATAGGATCTGTGAAATCGATGAGCAAAAGGTTAGGATTAAATCTTATCAAGTCACTTCCCTAGAGCGGTGGCCTGATTTACATACAGTTTCTTTAGAGCGGATGAAATCTCTCAGTGATGTCTATATGATTAAACTCCTAACATCTCCTCCTCTATCTATTTCCTTAGAGAAAGCAAAGCAATTTGCACCCCAGTTACGTTTTTTTTGGCCTAAGATAGCTGAGGGAAATGCTTATTTTTCTCTACCTGATTTTCCGTTATCTATCCAGATGTTTTTTGCCCAATTCAATGACTGTCCTCCCGATGATAATAATGTAGTCTTATCTCTACACAATCCTATGAAGTCTTACCTGAGCTAACCTATGCATTGGAAAATTCTTGGCTCTCAATATGTCCTTAATCACCCTTGGATGAAAGTTCGGAAGGATATATGTGAACTACCAGATGGAACTATTATTGATGATTATTATTGGATAGAATCTCCCGACAATACCCTAGTTGTTCCAATTACTCCACAAGGAGATTTCGTCGTTGTGAAACAATACAAACATGGGGCTAAAGAAGTTCTGATCGAATTTCCGGGAGGGGTTATGGATTTTGGGGAAGAGGCTTTGGCAGGAGCACAACGAGAACTTTTGGAGGAAACAGGTTACGGAGATGGTATTTGGACATTCTTGGATGCCGTCTATACTGGCCCCACGAAGTCACCAGCCCAGACGCATATTTTTTTGGCAGAGGGAGTCATTTCTAAACAAAGGCAAGCTCTTGACCCAGAAGAACGCATAGAAGTACTGACTATAGACTGGAAAAAATTGAGTGCCATAGGGATAAAGACTTGTAACTCTAGCTTGGCTATGCGTTTAGCCGCAGAGAAAATAGGTTTGTAGCATAGGTGCACTCCCGTTTCGTGCTGCCCAAAGAGGCATGAAAGCGCTACTGTTAGGGTATGGTCCGGTCTACCCACGTGCTGGAACTGCATCGCATTGTCCGTTAGGAGTCGTATGGAAGATACTTTATTACTCTGCCAGGTATGCTTGGGCAGTTTGACTTTGCAGGGTTACCGCATCGGTCGCCAGTACCTCGTCGTTGCCTACGGGGTTGTAGAAGAAGCAAAGCCGACGCGGTATATCTTCGAAGAATTTGAAGATATGAACCGCCTGTGGCTGAATTTGAAAGAAAAGCCTGAACCAGAAGTAAGACAAATCCTGGCGGATAAACAAGAAGGACTTCAACCACGCCGCCGTTCATTCACTTCAGCAGCATCTCGTCAAGAAGGTCAAGGGTCGAGGCCTGAACGCCCTGCTTTGTCGGATAATAGTCCTCGACGCTACGGAACGAGTCCTGATGCCACCAACAAAGACCGACCAACTCGTTCCTTCCGACCACGCAGCTTGTAAGGGGCGATAGGTATATCGACGCACATGGAAATCAATCAAGATTAAAAGGATGGCTGTATAGACTCTGAGCCTCCACAGCCATGCTCAAGAAGCGATGGACTAAATTAGGATGAATAACAAAAAGCATTTTGAATGGTTATTGCCTCTCTTATTGAAATCTATTGAAGCTAAAACAGAAAAATAGATTAGCTTTCCAGTTCAATCATCCGACCATCAGGTAATCCGCTCAGACGATTTTCTAAGCTTCCTTCTTGTCCGATCTTCGCCTGTCTCCAAAACAGTTCTGTCACCACGATCGCTTTACCCTTTGTGGGCGGAGGAATGACTGGCCCCATGCGATATACATCATCCACCGCTATTTGAGCGACTTCTCGTGGCGCAGTGGTATGTTCTTCCAAAATATCTACGGAGACAATAGAACCATCCGTTTCAATGCGATAACGAACCACAGTCCATTGGTCTTGCCCGAGCTGACTGAAATAAAAATCATAGCTAGCGGGATCTATTCTCAGTCGGTAGGACAAATAGTCGCTGTACGAACGAGGAATCCCCTGCTTGTGTCTAGCTTGTTTAGATTTGCGCGGTTTGGTGGATTCCCCTTCTCCCTTGGCAGAGGCAAGAATTTCTCTTTGCTCCTTACTATTCAGGCTCTCTATGCCGTCTTTAGCGCCTTCAGCACTGCTCCCATGACCTTCCAGTGTTTGCGGTGTTTCCACAATATCAAAAACCATGGGCGGTATCTGTCCATCTCCCGGTTGTTTAGGGCTAGGGCGACCGCCACTGGCTCCCCCCAGAATAGGGACCAAAACCAAAAGCAGTATTACCGATAAATGACCGAGGTAAGAACCACCTATGTGTTGGACAATCCGATTGCGTTTGTCTGGAGGCAACAAATAATCGAATTTTTGGCTTTTTGCGGTCGCATAGGCATCCCACATGCCATAGAGCAGAAATAGAGCAGAAATGACGCCTAATAGCGTTAAAAGAGATGAATTTTGTAAGCCCTGGACAAATTTCAGAGAGTCTTTGCCTAAGGACAGACCCCCAAGCTCTAGTAGGGTCAGGGTGGGGAGGGGATAACTCAGAAGGATTCCCAGGGCACCCAACAATAGGCCATTAAAGATCCCAACCTTGAGAAAAGCCTTACCCTTCTCCGGTTCCTGATTATAGAACTGGCCAACCCCAGGAATTAAGGACAACAAAGCAGCCAGCTCAGGGCTTTTTTCCTGTATCGGAGGAGGAGTATAGGGCTGTAAAAGTTCTTCATCACTTCCTCCCCAACTAGGCGAGAATCGACGAGCTTCCCGACTGGCCTTAAAACTCCACCAAGCTAGCCAAAGGATAAAGCTGAACAAACTAAAAGTTGCCAAGGGACTATTCTGAAAAGCCAGAAAATCATAGAATCCATGGGCAACGACGGCCCACCACAGGGCAGTGAATCCCCATCCAGGACTGAGCTTGGTTTTTCCAAGGTAATAGCCTAGGACAATCCCCAAGAGGCCATGCATCGGAACTGCTGTGAACGCACGCACAATGGCCGTGTCAATTCCACCATTGAGCACATAGATAATATTCTCTGTCGCCCCAAAGCCCAGCCCCACCGCTGCGCCATAGAGAATGCCGTCGTAGCGCTCTTTAAAGCTGTCAAGACGCCAGAGCCCCAAACGCATAAGCAAAAACTTGGCACCCTCTTCCGCGAGTCCGACCCCAATCAACGTAAATAGGGCCAGGGTTCCCAAATTGCTGATGGCCCAGGGTTTAACGGTTAGCAGTTGCTCAATAGCCAAGGCCAGGAGTGCGGCACCAACCCCCATCAGCAACGCTAGGGCAATCGTCCACAGGGGCCGAGGAACAAGCAACCGCTTTTTATGCTCAAGACGGACTGAGACCACAGCCAAAAAAATCAGGGCCGGGGCAACAGCAGCAGCTATTAGAATAGGGTCTGGAGTCATGCGTGAGGAGACTTTACTACGCTATCCCTACTCTAATCAATAATGCGAAAATGCCAAAATACCTACATTGAGCAGACTGTAAATATTGGTGCTCATTTTTCAACGTCCCAGAGCTTTGAGAAGACGATTACCTGCTTGCCAGGCTGTTTTTAAAAAACTCTGTCTATTTGCTGCCGTATACAGGTCCCCACTAAGTTCTTCAGCGGTAGGCCGTGTTCCCCTCTCGCGCACTAAATTATAACCTTCCGCCTCATTTGCATTCTCCTTCCAGACCTGCCAGTTCGAAGGATAACTACGGTAGAGTGCTCCCCCCTCCACAGGCTGGAGATAAAACACAGGCTCCAGCGTGCTCAAAAAACGGCTCCTGAGCTGTCTGCCCACTAAACCGATACCGACAGCCCCCGCTTCTCCTAAACGAGAGTTGAGGATGATATAAGGCCGTTTTCCACAGGCGTCCGCAAGCTTCTCTAGGGCCTCAACCTCAACCATGCTGATTTCCACCAAGAGAACCGCCCCATAGGCCTCGAAATCAGCGATGCGTTGGTTAATACCCTGAATAGGATAACTAACTGCTCCCAAGCGTTGACGGGCCAAAGCAGCGGCCCCAGCATCCGGATAGAGCACTAGAGGGGGCCGCTCTGGGTCGTTCGCTAAGCGGTCCGCCACATAGGTGACGACATCCAGAATATCCAGACCCGGAGAGCGCAACACAACCTCTTGACGAAACTTGCCCGCTAGGCTAGCTTGCCGGATACCCCGGACACAGTCTTCCAGGGCTTCGTTGTAGGTATTTGGGAGCTCGCTCATGGGGGAGAGTAGACTCAGAAAGGCTTAAGACAATCCCTTGGCTAGATGGTCAAAGTATTTTCCCATCTCCTGTGCCGCCGCAGGTTCAACCCGATTAGCTACCGCTGCTTTTAAAGCATTGATGGAACCCACGGTCTCAGCCAAAGGAACACCGAGGGACTGGTACATCGGTTTCAAGCCCTTCAAAACCCAGCTATCCAGAAGAGTTGTATCTCCAGCAACCATGGCATAGGTGGCATAACGCAGAAAGTAACTCATATCCCGAATACAGGATGCATAGCGGCGAGTATAGTACATGTTTCCACCAGGCTTGGTGGTAGCCGTATATAAGAGTGCTTTGGCTGTAGCCTCTTTCAGGATGGCACTAGCTTCACTCTCAATAATGCTAGCAGCACGGATTCTGAGCGTTCCCGTACTGAAATATGCTTTCATTTTGTCAATAGCCGCATTATCGAGATACTTCCCCTTGGTATCGTATTCGTTGATGATGGTCGTAATAGTATCCTTCACGAACAGTTTCTCCTTACATCAGGGTTTTGGCACTGGGCAGCATTGTACAGTGGTAGCCACAAGCCTATAAAAATCGTTACCTTTTTTAATTCATCAGTTAATCGCCAAACTGACGAAGGCCTGTCCATCAATGACTATAGGTGCGGCATTCGCAGGAAGTGCTGCCTGAACTGTTTCAGGCAAAGCAGTCATCCGAATTTGAGCAGCCTTCAAAGCTTTAGCCAGATCCGCTTGAAACGCTTGGGGTTCCATGTCTAATTCAGCCCGCAGCACCTTAAGCGAAACGTAGGGGTAGCCAAACTCTTCTTTGTGGGCTTCTACCGCAGCTTGGAGCTTGGTGATGAAATTGGGTTTAGCCATAGTTAGAGTGGGGACAGCGTAAAGACTGCCCCCACTCTAACGCAATGCTCCTTTAACTCATCAATAAACACGCAAGAAACACTATAAGGAGGGTGTCCCTATAGCGACGCGCTTCCCATCCCCCATCACCGAACGAAATACCTCATCCACCACCGTCTGACTGAGCTGCTCTGCCGCCCAAACAATACTGTCAAGCACCTGTGCGCCTCGCCTCACTTCCGTTCCATGGCCAATGCAGCTATAGCCCATCACCACCGCTCCAGCATGGATATGGCAATTCTCGCCAATCAGGGCATTGCGGGAAACAATAGCGCCTGGCTCAATGATCGTATTCTTGCCAATCCGTTCTTTCACATTGGAATGGGTCAACAGGTCCCAATGGGTGTATAGGTATTGCGCTAAGGTTCCGACATCGGACCAATAGGCTTCTGTTTTCATCGCGTAGACTGGAGCACCCTTCTGGACAAGCATCGGGAAGAGTTGATTGCCAAAGTCAAACATTTCCCCTTCGGGAATGTAATCCAACACTTCAGGCTCAAAGATATAAACCCCGGTATTTGCCATCCGGGATTGCTCTGTTCCTGAAGTCGGCTTTTCCTGGAAAGAAAGAATGCGCCCGGAATCATCCGTAACCACAATCCCGAAGCGAGAAGGGTCTCCCACTTCTTTGGTGGCCATCGTTGCCACCGCCCCACTGGCCCGATGGAAGGCTAGAAGACTGCTCAAGTCTAGGTCTGTAACCAAATCACCAGAAATGACCGCAAAAGTACCGCTGCCTAAAAAGTCTGCCTGTTTACGTACTCCTCCAGCGGTTCCCAACAAATTATCTTCCCAAGAGTACTGGAGATTCACATTCCAGGCGCTTCCATCGCCAAAAGCGCGCTCAATCTTCTCCCCCTTGTAGTGGAGGTTCGCGACCAAGTCGGTAAATCCGTGGCGACGGCACAAATTCATCACCCCTCCCATGACCGGCTGATTCAACACTGGGACTAGTGGTTTGGGGATTTCATCGGTAAAAGGACGTAAACGCGTTCCTTTACCTGCGGCCAATAAAAAAGCTTTCATGTATAGCGTTCACTCCTGAATTAAGGGCAGCATCGTAATAAGCCTTCACACTTGGCGTATCTAGGAACTCTAGAGCCTAGAATTTTTGTTGTAGGTATCGTGAGAGACATTTTTGATGAGTAAATATACTGAGCACCGAATCAATCAATAGGTTCAGAGAAGTTCAACCAATACTTCATTGGAAAAAAGAAATCCAGTGGGGACCGTCAGACAAAGCCGCTGCTCCCCTGTTATTTCCATCCAGCCTCGTTGAATGAAGCCTTTACATTGACTGAGAACCCTTACCACAGAATCTTTCCCAAAAGTTTTTTCCAGTTGCTCTAGAGATATCCCCTGCACAAGACGTAATCCAAGCATGAGAGTTTCTGCCAATTGATCTTCTATGGAAGTGGGAGCCTCTTCGGGAAAGGTATCTTGCGCAACAAAGTTGAAATAATCCACTAATTTCCGAGGGCGGGTAACCCGCTGCTGCCTAACATAGCCTGTCGCTCCCAACCCCAGTCCGTAATAGCTTTCATTCCTCCAGTAGACTTGGTTGTGCCGGGAAGCATAGCCGGGTTGAGCAAAGTTAGAAATTTCGTAGAGGGTATAACCTCGACTCGGAAGAAACTGAAGCATCTCACAATACATTGCTACGCTCTGGTCCTCTGAGGGTAGCGGTGTGGTACCCGGTTGGTAGTCTCGTTCAAAAGGCGTGCCTTCTTCCAAGATCAGGTCATAGGCTGAAATATGCTGGGGCTCTAAATCCAAAGCAGCCTGCATGGAAGCATGCCAATGCTCCATGGTCTGGTGCGGCAAGCCAAAAATAAGGTCCACACTGAAATTTTGGAAATCTGTCCGCTTAATAGCCTCTACCGCTTCATAGACTTCCTGAACGCCATGGGAACGACCACACAGGGCCAAGAGTTCTTCTTGAAAAGCTTGAACTCCGAGGCTGATGCGGTTGACGCCAGCTTGACGATAACCGCGCAAGGTTTCCAAGCTAATAGTGCCTGGATTACATTCCATGGTCACTTCAGCCGCCGCCTTGATCCCGAAACGCTTTTCCAAGGCGGTCATGACCCGGTTGACTTGTTCCGCAGTCAAGAGAGAAGGCGTGCCTCCGCCAAAGTAAACAGTTTCAAGCCCCTGATCGTCGGTGGGGGTAAACTTGATTTCTTGGATCAGAGCTTGGACATACTGCTCAATCAAGGCAGAGGTGCCCAGTCCGGTAGCGAAGTCACAGTAGCGGCAACGGGTTTTGCAAAAAGGAATATGAAGATAAAGGCTGGCAGGAAGAGAATCTAGCTGACTTAAATGCAGTATATCCCGCTCGCTGTCTGTATCAAAAGCTATACTTCTAGTAATAGTTTTATCCCCTTTTCACCTATTGTTGCCCCTCAGTACTTCAATTATGCTCAATGCACTGATCATTCTCATATTCGTGGCGGCAGGGGCAGTAACAGGATTTGTTGGTGTGGAACTTATACCCCGGCAATGGCTTGGTGGCGCTGAGCTGACTGGAGCCCGCTGGGTGGCGCTGGGGATTTGCTCTCTCATATCCCTCCCCCTAGGCGTATTGGTCAGTAGTACCTACCGTCGGCTCGAGCAAAACATTCGAGAAATGCCCACTGATTCTCTGATATCGCGCTCTGTAGGCCTAGTAGGAGGCCTGATCATTGCTAACCTACTCCTCGGTCCTGTATTTCTACTACCCTTTCCCACCCAGTTGGACTTCGTAAAATGGTTGGCGTCCCTTTTAGCGAGTTTGCTGATTGGCTATTTAGGGATGACTTTAGCCGATAGCCATGGTCGGGGCTTACTCAAGCGTTTTAATTTCCCGGTCCGTACCCTCAATGCCAATGGCGAAGAAGAAGCGGCCAGCTTTTTCCCCCAAAGTCATGTCCTTGGCAAGATTCTGGATACCAGCGTCATCATCGATGGTCGAATCGAACAACTAATGTCTACAGGCTTCCTCGAAGGTCCAGTCGTCGTTCCTTGTTTTGTCCTAGAGGAATTGCAGCTTATTTCAGACAGTTCAGATGATGAGAAGAGAGCGAAGGGACGTCGAGGCTTGGATATACTCAACCAGCTCCAAACGGCCTACCCTGACCGCCTTGTCCTTCATGATTTGGATTATCCTAAGCTCACCACCGTAGATGCCAAGCTGATTCGCCTTGCCCAGGACGGGGAAGCGGCGCTGGTTACCAATGACTTCAACCTCAATAAAGTGGCCAGTCTCCAAGGAGTGGCCGTATTGAATATCAATGAGCTTTCCAAGTCTTTGTTGGCTAGACACATCCCCGGAGATCTTCTCCAAGTAAGGATCCTCAAGGAAGGCAAGGAAGCCCATCAAGGCATAGCCTATCTGGAAGACGGGACGATGGTAGTCATCGAGGAAGGAAGAGAGCATATTGGTGAACAGGTGGATGTGATCGTCACCAGTGCCCTCCAAACTTCTGCTGGCAAAATGATCTTTGCTCGGACCCACACCCGGCAATTAGCTACGTGACATCCTCCCGGCGACAAGCTCTAGCACAAGAAATCGCAGTGGAAAAACAGCAGAGTCAGAGCAATCGAGTCTCGAAAAAGTTGACCCACTCGCGTCAGATATTTACTGCCATATAGTCTCAGCCTGTACTGTCCTCATAAACCTGAGTGATTACCTGGGCAATCCTACGCACTCCTTCTTCAAGTTCTTTTGGCGTAGCCGTTAAGCTGATACGAACGCACTCATGCTTGTGCTTCCAGTCTTCGCGCAGACCAGGGAAGAAAGAGCTTCCGGGAACGACAATGACGCCCGATTTTTTTAGCAGTTGATAGAGTTCAACATCCTGAATCGGTAGGTTCTCCAACCACAGCCAGGCAAAAATACCTCCTTCGGTTTCGTGCAGATACCAGGGGACAGAATCAGGGCAGTAACGGAAAAAGGCGGAGGTGATTACCTTAAATTTCTCCCCGTAGTGAGGGCTAATCACATCCTGGGCAATCTCTGCTAACGCTCCAGAGCGAATCGTAGGAGCGGCAATCGCTTGTCCAAAACGACTTGAATGGACGCAGGCATTGGTCTGGAAGGATTGCAAAATGTTGATGTATTTGGCATCCCCAATCACGACGCCTAAGCGTTCACCGGGCAAACCAGCTTTGGAAAGGGAAAGGCAATGGAGGACATTGGGGGAGAAGTTTGGCTCCATCGGTACATAGTTCAAGGCGGGGAAGGGCGGTGCATAGGCAGAATCAACGAGGACTGGAATATCGTAAACGGCGGCTAAATCCGCAATTTTTTGGACTTCTTCATCCGTCAATACATTGCCTGTGGGATTAGAGGGCCGGGAGAAAATGATGCAGCCTATCGATTCATCAAAGGTTAACTGGGAAAAATCAGGGCGATATTTGAAGCGGTGGGCAGAGGTTTTTTCGATGAAAGGTTTGACGGCCCAGACGGAATCTGGGGTCAGGGCTACCCCGCCATAGCCTGTGTAATCGGGGGAAAGAGGCAGTAGGACTTTCTTGATGCCGCCTGCAGCCATCGGCCCAGCAAAACTATTGGCGGCAAAAAAATAAATGGATTGGGAGCCAGGGGTAATCAGCACATTTTCTGAGCCCAAAGATAAGTTGTAGCGCTGATTGAAAAACGAGACGATGGCTTCAATCATGGGCTCATATCCTTGCGAGGAGCCATAGCGAGCAATGATCGGACCAAAGTCAGGGCTATCTATAATTTTCTGGGCTTGCTCGCGCCAAAGCTGCTCTACTTCTGGCAAAATCACGGGATTACCCGCGCTCAAATCTATCCAAGAAGCATTTTCCCCAGACCGTAAGGTCTCGATAATGTCCTTCATAATGGCGCGGACACCCGTCAGTTGGGACATTTGCTGACCGATGAGACTCAGGTTTTCCATAGGTTTCTGTATACTTCCAACTGGAACAAAAGGTTAGGACAGAGGAGTCCTATTTTCTATCGGGCGATCCTAACATGTCTATCCAGGTGAAATGTGTGGTCCGCTTGTTATTAAATCCCTGTTCTTAAGTCATAGTTCAGGCTGCCCATGGGTACCCTAATCCAAGGCTACAATTACCAAATGCCATCCTAGGTGTGAGTAGACTATGAATAGGCGTCAGTTTCTAACAAGGGCTACGGTCCTAGCAGGGACTACGGTAGCTTTGCCTGCTTTCGGGTATGACAAGAACAACTTGGTAGTGCGCCGTTACGATATACCCGTGCCTGGATTACAGAAAAGTTTGAAGGCTCTTCAGATTAGCGATTTCCATTTTGACCGATTGGGATCGTTTTCCGAAAAGCTAAGAAATAAAGTTACGCAACAGATTAAAGAAGAACAGGCAGACCTGATTCTTGCCACAGGAGATTTCATCTCGGGGCCTAGAGACCCTGCGAATGATGCTATGGGTTGGCTAAGCAGTCTAGAAGCTAAGGAAGGCATCTACACCGTGCTGGGCAATCATGACTGTACGGACGAAAGAGTCGTACGCAAAGCTCTGAAGGCTCAGGGATTGGCGAATTTAGAAAATAAATGGACCACGGTGCATGGCATGGCTTTGGCGGGGGTGGGAGATTTGTCGTTTGGGCCCCACTATCCCAAGGGGACTTTAGCCAGTATTCCCAAAGGAATGGGCAAAATTTTGATGGCCCACCAGCCAGATACGTTCTGGGAGTACGACGACCCAGTCAACCTCCAAATTTCTGGTCATACCCACGGCGGGCAGGTTAATCTTTTCGGTTTTGTGCCTTTGCTCCACTATGAACCTGCCCTCAGAGCATGGGTCCAAGATGTGCCTGGTATTCGCCATCGCCTCAACCGAATCAGAGATTATCAGGTGACAGAACATGGTGCTTGGGCCGGATTCTATGACCGCCCAGATGGCTCCCGTCTCTATGTAAATTCCGGTTTAGGCCGCTTCAAGGGCATTTCGTTCTACTGTCCCCCTGAGCTGACGGTTTTCAACCTGATTCCGAAAGAGGTTTGATGTAGGAGTTTCTTTCAAAGAATCAATGATGATGCTGACGAGCTCAAGGCGCTCGCTTACTGGTAAAGTGAGAGCTTTGTCTTTAAATTCTTGCAATGACATGAGCTGCTCCGGTGAGTAGAGGCAATTAATTTGATGCTTAACGATTTACCTCGTATTTCTAGATTGGTATATTTTGCTATGGGAACTTCTGTTTATCAGAGCTTCGTAAAAGACAAACCAAACTAATGACATATTAGGTTAGGCGATCACCTGATGGAGGATGCAGCCCTGCTTGAATCCAAAAACGTCGCGCTGCTCGAATGGAATCATTTTCTGGATAGCGTATATCGTTCAGATCAAGACGAATGTACGTTGCTCGACCAATCGCCGTAATTCCCTGAAGAACAGCTCCATTTTCTATCCAGATGAAATGTTCTTCCCAATGCTGCTGACGAGGGTTATAGATAGGAACAATTGCTTGAGTTTCCGGATCGATTCCTGCCACAAAGTTATAACGCCTTTCATTGCAGCGACGACAGGCCAGTGCAAGGTTATTGTTACCGTCGGAACCTCCTAGAGATCTTGGAATAATGTGATCAAATGTAAAGCGATTGGCACTTAAACGTTCTTGGGAGTGGCAGTATTCGCATAAATAGTTCGCTCGTTCTCGAACAGCTTGCTTTTTCGCATCACTAATGGGCATTTTGGGCCGTGATCATTGCGTTGATATGAGTGAAAATTCGGTCTAACTCTCCAATAGCATCTAGTTCTCCAACTTCTTCAGGGCTTAGTTGGTCAGTCTTTTTCTTCTCTAGAAGACTTTCCATACGAAGTTGCAGGGATTCACTAAACTTAAATAAATTCCAATCACCCACTTTTTCAATACGAATTTGGTGTAGCAGTGCAGATGGTTTATTGAGAAGCGTAAGCATTTTTCCTCTATCCTAAGTCCAGATTTATATCTAATTTATCCGAAATTCCTGGACAACAGCAGCAGGCGCTAGGCTAGAAGTAACTATTTGATTTACTCCTATGGCCCTAGACCTGCAAAGCCTGATCCAAAAACATCGCCATCAAGTGGATTTCATCCAAATTCGCTTAGAGCAGTCGGAGGGAACCGATATTGTTCTAAGAGGAGAAATCCTCGATACCCTCAGCCA
>Ga0208716_1000236_pt1 | contig 23352 bp, 18 predicted proteins | sample NGESurdeep092012_8_FD_184482 | JGI IMG/M metagenome (GOLD analysis project Ga0208716, IMG submission 184482) | Arctic peat soil microbial communities from Barrow, Alaska - NGEE Surface sample 415-3 deep-092012 (SPAdes) | ecosystem: Environmental > Terrestrial > Soil > Wetlands > Peat ...
TGAGGAGTGAGGTGGCCGTCTCCTCGCTCCTCGCACGTAGCTCCTCACCAAGTCGCCCCTCACCCGTCGCTCATCCCTCTTCGCCAGATCGCCCCTCACCCGTCGCTCGTACCCCTCTCTCAGCCGTGTGGTGCGGCGGCACGAAGTGCAGCGAGCGCTGAGGTCCCTGCACCGCCCTTGAGCGCGGTGCGGGCAAGGGCCAGCGCCTCGGCGTACGTCGGCGCCAGCCCGCTCACGTAGATCGCGCCCGCCGCATTCAATAGAACGGCTGCCTCGGCGGCGGCGGGCCCGGTGTTCCCGAGAACGCGCTCGATCAGCGCTGCATTCTCGGACGGCTCCCCACCGGCCAGCTCTTCCGCGTTCATCCCCGAGAATCCGTACTGCGCCGGATCGAGCGTCCAGCGCGAGAGTTCCTTCCCGCGCAGCTCGATGACCGTCGTGCGGCCGATTGGGGAGATCTCGTCCATCCCGGGTGCACCATGCACGACGAGCGAATGCGTGGTCCCGAGCCGCTGAAGCGCGCCCGCGATCAACTCGAGCCGGCCGGGCGACGCGACGCCGATCACCTGGCGACCGGCGCCCGCCGGGTTCGCGAGCGGGCCGACGAGGTTCATCAGCGTCTCGATCGCCATCTCGCGTCGCGCCGGCCCGACATGTCGCATCGCGGGGTGCATCGTGGGTGCGAACATGAAAATGATGCCGGCGCGATCCAGCACCTCACTCATCCGGTCGACGGGCACGTCGATCGCGACGCCGAGCGCCTCGAGCACGTCGGCGCTTCCCGACTTCGTCGTGTACGACCGATTGCCGTGCTTCGCCACGCGCACACCGGCGCCGGCGGCCAGCAGCGCGGCGGCGGTCGAGATGTTGAACGTCGTGATCGCGCCGCCGCCGGTGCCGCACGTGTCGACGAGTTCGCTCGGGCGGGCCGTGCCGAGCACCGTCATGGCACCGCGCAGGGCGCGCGCGGCGCCGGCGAGTTCGTCCGGCGTCTCACCCTTCACGCGAAGGCCCATGAGCAGGGCGCCCAGCTGCGCGGCAGTGCCCTCGCCGGCCATCACCGCGTTGAACGCCGATGCCGCCTGCTCGTCGGACAGCGACGCACCGGCCGCGATGCGTCGCAGCGCCGCCTGAAGCGGCGTCGAGGGCCTGGCGCTCACGGGTGTTCTATTCTCGAGACGTGCAGCCGCTCGGGCAGCTGTGCCTCGCGCGCGATCAGCGAGATCACGAGGCCGAGCAGGCGCACGCGCTCGACGTCATCCTCGACGAACAGGCCATGCTGCGCGCGGTTCGTGACGTTCACCACGCCGACCAGCTCGTCGTGCAGCACGAGCGGAAAACTGATGAACGAGCCGGTCGTGAGATACTCGTCGCCGAGCAGCGGATGCGGTATGGCGTCCTCTCCGGCGTCCATCACCAGCAGAGGTTCACGGGACTCGGCGACTTTCCCCGCGACGCCGATGCCGATCGTGACGATCGTTCCCTCCTTGACGTGCGGCGCGAGCCCGCGGCCGGCGGCGAGGTAGAGAATGCTGGGATCTCCAGGCACGCGAAGAAAAAGCGAGCACCGGTGTGCCTGCATGTCGTCGCCGACGAGCGCGAGCAATCCGTCCGCGAGGCGCTGCGGCTCTTCGCGCGCCGCGGCGAGGGTGAGCGCACGATCGACGAGGTAGAGCGTGCGCGTGCGCTGGCGCAGCGCTTCGCTCCGGCGGTGAAGTTCGACGTGCGCCTGCTCGAGCGCTCCGATCGAGGCGGTGAGCTGCTGCTCGAGCACGACGAGCTTTCGCGTCGATCGGCGGGTGTCCTCGGCGACGCGTGCATCGTCGCGCTCGCGCGAGAGCAACGCGGCCGCCTGGGAGGCATCGGGTTTCGCGACGCTTCGCGCCTCGCGAAGCTGTTCCTCCGTCGCCGCCAGCCGCGCGAGATAGTCGCCGTGCACCTTTTGCGTGACGTCCTCGAGCGTCTGCACGGCCTCGCGACGCGCTTCGCGCTCCGCGAAACGCAGGAACGCCATCTCGAACAGCGCCACCATCGGCGAAAACCGTTCGGAGACCCGCGTGCCGAACACGCGCTTGGGTTCGAGCAGCGCGATGAGGCCGGCGAGCTGCCCGTCCACGCGAAGTCCGATCACGGAGAGCCAGCCGCCGTCGCTCTCACGCGGCATCGCGAGCATGCGCGCGAATCCCGGAGACTCCTCCGCGAGATCCGCGAACAGGCTGCCCTCCGCGATGATACGGCCGACGTTCTTCGGGAACTGCTCGAGCGAGGCCTCGAGCGCCACGCGCTGGAGGGCGCCGTCCACGACGAGCGCCCGCTCGCGCAGCATGGCGCGCTTCGCGTCGAGCCGAAAGAGCGCGACGTAGGACCCGCGATCGGTCTCGGCGAGACCCTCGGAGAGCGCGACGAAGGCCGCATCGAGATCGGTCGCGGCACTCAGGGCGTGCGCGAGCGAAGCGAGCGTGTGTGGAGGCATTTTTCCGGGTGAACGCGCGGCCCCGGACGGGCGCACGGCGCGAGAGGAAGGTTGTGACGCGAAACGACCAAAGTCAACAAAACAGCGATGAGATCTGAGTACGAGTCGGAGGGATGAGTTGGAGAAAGTAGATGCGAGTTTGAGAGCGAGGGTGAGAGGGAGTTCAGTGGGAGTGGGAACTCAGTGGGAGTGGGAGCTCAGCGGGAATCCAGTGCGCGAGCAAGTCTCTACGGTCGACGCCCACTTCGCGCCCATTCCCACTGTGTTCCCACTCCCACTTTGCTCCCACTTGGACTCATGCTCCCCGCTCGAACGCCCACTCAAACTCAGATCTACTTTCTCCAACTCATCCCTCCGACTCGTACTCAGATCTCATCGCTTGAAGTAGTGCGTGCGCGCGGCTACTTTTCCCATGATGGCGGGACGTACCCTGCAGCTCGTTTTGCACTACGATGGCAGCGACTTCGCCGGCTGGCAGGTCCAACCGGCGCAGCGAACGGTGCAAGGCGTGCTCGAGGCGGCACTTTCCCGATTGTGTGACGAACCGGTGCGCGTGACGGGCGCCGGACGGACGGATGCCGGGGTGCATGCGCGCGGCCAGGTGGCCGGCGTCGAGGTGCCCGGGCATTGGACGGCGGAGCGGCTGCGCAACGCGGTCAACAGCCAGCTCCCCGGCGACGTCTGGGTGGCGCGGGCGTTGGAGATGAAGCCCGGCTTTCACGCCCGTTACAGCGCGACCGGACGTCGCTACAGCTACGCGGTGGGGCTCGATGAGGCAACGCACTCTCCTTTTCGCCGGCGGTGGGAATACGCCTGGACGAAGGCGGACCGGGCCCTCAGCCGCGAAGCGCTCGACTGGTGTGCAGAGCGGACGATGGGTCAGCATCGGTTCTTCGGATTCGCGGTGCGCGGAACGGCGCCCGCGACGGACGATCACCGGTGCGATGTGCGGTGCTGCCATTGGCGCGATTCGCCGGAACACGGCGGGCTCGTGCTCGACATCGAAGCGAACCGGTTCCTGCATCACATGGTGCGCTTTCTCGTCGGCACGATGCTCGACGTGGCGAGTGGCCGACGGCCGCGCGAGGAGTATGAAGCGCTCCTCGTCGCGGCGGCGAACGACGAAGTCTCGCCGCCGGCACCGCCCCAGGGACTGTGTCTCGAGCAAGTCACCTACCCCGACGACCTCTACTTCACCGCCTGAGAACCGAGCGACCCACCACACGATGCGCATCTTCCTCGCCACCACGTCGCTCGACGAAATTCGTTGGGCCACCGCTGCCTCGCTGATCGACGGCGTGGTCGCGACGCCCACGATCATCGCGACGGAACTTCCCACCGCGGACGCCCGCGACGTGGTCACGGAGATTGCGCGCGCAACGAAACTTCCGGTCTGCGCGAGCGTTCCGGCGATCGGCGCGAACGACATCTACAAGGGCGCGCGCGACCTGGCGAAGTCGGTGGACCACCTGATCGTCGCCGTGCCCTTCATCGAGGACGCGGTTCCCGCCATCAGGAAACTCGCCAACGACGGCGTGCGGGTCGCGGCCACCCTCATCTACTCGAGCGCGCAGGGCATCCTCGCGGCAAAGGCCGGCGCGTCGATGATCACCATCGCGATCGACACGCTGGAATCCGTCGGACAGAGCGGACCGGACCTGATCTACGAGCTTCGCGCGGCCTTCGACCACGCGGCCACGGAATGCGACATCGCGGCGGCCGGACCCTCGACCGCGTCGAGTTTCGCGGCGTGTGCCGCGGCCGGTGCGGACGTGGCGATCGTCACGCCCGGCGTGCTGCGCGCGCTCCTCCAGCATCCGCTCACCGATCGCGGCCTCGATCGTTTCCTCGGCGACATCAGCCGCCGCCCCAAGCCGCGCCGCGCGAAATGAGATTCCGGCCCCTGATCCTCGCCGTCGCTCTCCCCGCGCTCGTTGCGTGCGAGGGAGCCGTGCCCTCTTCGTCGAGCGCGCAGACGCTGCGCGCGCCGGCCACCCAATCCGCGGCCATCAGCAGCCAGCGCCGGAACGCCATCACCGACGCCGTGCAAAAGGTCGCGCCGTCGGTCGTGACGGTGCAGACCGAGGTGATCCAGCGGGTCGCCGCTTCGCCGGCGGACTTCTTCTTCGGCACGCAGAGCGGCCAGCAGGTGCAGGCCGGCATCGGATCGGGCTTCATCGTCCGGGAAGACGGCGTGATCGTCACCAACGCGCACGTCGTCAGCGGCGCGACGAAGATCAGCGTTGCGCTGCGCGACGGCACGTCGTACCCCGCGAAGCTGGTCGGCATCGACGAGCAGAACGATCTCGCCGTCCTCAAGATCGACGCGAAGAAGCTGCCGGTCGCCGCGCTGGGCACCTCGCGCGACCTGCTCATCGGCGAGTGGGCCATCGCCATCGGAAATCCGTTCGGCTTCATCCTGGGGAACACGGAGCCGAGCGTCACCGCAGGCGTGATCAGTGCGACCGGACGAAACCTCACGGCGCGCGGCGAGGGTCAGGGCGTCTACGTGGACATGATCCAGACCGACGCCGCGATCAATCCCGGCAACTCCGGCGGCCCGCTCGTGAACTCACTCGGCGAAGTCGTCGGCGTCAACAGTTCGATCTATTCGCCGAGCGGCGGCAGCGTCGGCTTGGGGTTCGCCATTCCCATCGACCGGGCGCGGCGCGTGACGGACGACCTGCTGCTGCACGGCAAGGTTCGCAAGCCGTGGATCGGCGTGAAGATGGAGTACCCGCAGCAGACGGCGCTCACGCGCGATGCGCTGAACTCCGGCGCGCCGATCCATGAAGTGGTGCCGGGATCACCGGCGGCCGAGGCCGGCCTGCTCGCGGGCGACGTGCTCGTGCGCGCGAGCAACCGGGTGGTCAAGAACGCCTACGACTGGGACGCCGCGCTGCTCGAGTTGCACGTCGATGACGGCGTCCCGCTGGTGGTGCGCCGCTCCGGCCGGGAGATCCAGTCGCGGGTGAAGGTGGCCGACTTCCCCGAGGTCAATGCGCAGCGCGTGGCCGTCCTCAAGGAACTCGAGCTGATCTCGCTGACGCCCGCGATTCGCGCGGAGCGCAACATCAAGAACGCCCAGGGCGCCCTCATCGCGACGGTCTCACAGACCGTCTCGAACAGCCTCGGGATCCAGGCGGGCGACGTGATCGTGCAGATCAACAACACCCCCGTCTCCGACGCACAGCAGGTGAAGCGCGTGCTCGAATCGCTCTCGGGAAAGGGTCAGTCCCGGATGATCTTCGAGCGCGGCGGCCGGATGCTCTACACCGACTTCTCGATCAGATGACACACGACCGGTACAACTCGCCGCTCGCAGAGCGTTACGCCTCGGCGGCGATGCTGTCGCTCTGGTCGTCGCAGACGCGCCACGGTCTCTGGCGGCGCCTCTGGGTGGCGCTCGCCGAAGCCGAACGCGACCTCGGCGCGGACATTCCCGCGGCCGCGATCGCCGAGATGAAGCAGCATCTCGACGACATCGACTTTGTGAAGGTCGCCGAGTACGAGAAGCGCTTCCGCCACGACGTGATGGCGCACGTGCACGCGTTCGGCGAGGCCGCCCCGGCCGCGCGCGGCGTGATTCATCTGGGCGCCACGAGCGCGTACGTCACGGACAACTCCGACCTGATCCAGATGCATCGCGGGCTCGGGCTGCTGCGCTCACGCGTGATCTCGGTGCTGCGGACACTGGCCGCGTTCGCGTCGAAGTGGAAGGCGGAGCCGACGCTCGGATACACGCATTTGCAGCCGGCGCAGCTCACCACGGTCGGCAAGCGCGCGACGCTCTGGATGCAGGATCTCGTCCTCGACCTCGCGGACCTCGACGTCCGCCTTGCGACCCTCCCGCTGCGCGGCGTGAAGGGGACGACCGGCACGCAGGCGAGCTTCCTCGAGCTGTTCAAGGGCGATCACGAGAAGGTGCGCGAACTCGACCGCCGGGTCACGCAGGCGATGGGCTTCCAGAGTTCCCTTCCCGTCACCGGCCAGACGTATTCGCGAAAGATCGACGCGCAGGTGCTCGGCGTGGTCGCGGGCATCGCGGCGAGCGCGGCGAAGTTCGCGAGCGACATGCGCATGCTGCAGGCATTCGGCGAGATCGAAGAGCCGTTCGAGAAGGAGCAGATCGGATCGAGCGCGATGGCGTACAAGCGAAACCCCATGCGTTCCGAGCGCATCAACTCGCTTTCGCGATTCGTGCTGTCGCTCGAGCCGAACGCCAACCAGACGCACAGCGTGCAGTTCTTCGAGCGCACGCTCGACGACAGCGCAAACCGGCGTCTCGCGATCCCGGAAGCGTTCCTGGCGACGGACGCCGTGCTGATCCTCATGGAGAACATCGCCGCGGGTCTCGAGGTGCATCCGGCGCGCATTCGCGCCCGGATCGCCGACGAGCTTCCGTTCATGGCCACCGAGGCGCTCATCCTGCGCGCCGTGGAGGCTGGCGGCGACCGCCAGCAGGCGCACGAAGTGATCCGCACGCACAGCATCGCGGCGGCGCGCGCCATGAAGGACGACGGTGCGAAGAACGACATGCTCGATCGCCTCGCGAAGGACGAGGCCTTCGGGGTTCCGGTGCACGACCTGCACGCGGTCGCCGATCCGTCGCGATTCATCGGGCGCGCGGCGCGACAGGTCGACGATTTCCTCGCCGAAGTGATCCATCCAATCCTGCACCGCGCCGGGAGCGATCCCCATGCGCGCGAAGAGGTTCGTGTATGACGGTTGTCGTCGGCCTGACGGAGTTGCCGCTCGAGCGGGTGCGCCGCGGCAAGGTGCGCGATGTGTACGCCGTCGATGACGGCCGCCTGCTGCTCGTTGCGAGCGATCGCGTGAGCGCGTTCGACGTGGTGATGAACGAGCTGGTGCCCCACAAGGGCGCGGTGCTGACGCAGATCACCGCGTGGTGGCTGCGGCAGTTCGAGGGTGACCTCGCGCATCACATGCTCAGCGCGGACGCCGGCGAGATCGTGAACGAGGTCCCCGCGCTCGCGCCGCATCGCGCGATGCTGGAGGGACGCGCGATGCTATGCCGCCGCACGGAAGTCTTCCCGGTGGAATGCGTTGTGCGCGGCTACATCTCGGGATCGGCCTGGAAGGAGTACAAGGCTTCCGGCACGCTCGCCGGAGAGAAGCTGCCGCCGGGCATGGTGGAGAGCGACCGCTTTGCCACGCCGGTGTTCAGTCCCGCGACGAAAGCCGAGACCGGGCACGACGAGAACATCACCATCGCGCAGATGCGAAAGGAACTTGGGCCGGCGACCGCCGCGGAGCTCGAGCGCCTGAGCCGTCACGTGTACTCGCGCGGCCGCGACATCGCGGCAACGCGCGGCATCATCATCGCGGACACGAAGTTCGAATTCGGTCACGTCGGCGGGAAGATCATTCTGATCGACGAAGTGCTCACCCCCGACAGCTCGCGATTCTGGCCGGCGGACCAGTACGAGCCGGGGAAGACGCAGCCGAGCTTCGACAAGCAGCCGCTGCGCGACTGGCTCGAGGCGGAGAAGAAGGCCGGGCGCTGGGACGGCAACGCGCCGCCACCCGTCCTGCCGGACGAGGTGGTCACGGAGACGAGCCGCCGCTATCTCAACGCGTTCGAGCGGATCACCGGTGCGCCGCTCGCGATCGCAGGAGCCGAATGAACGTCGCCCGCGAAGGCATTCCGTTCATCCTGATCGCCACGGCGCTCGCCGTGGGAACGTTCGGGCTGGCGCTCATGCGGCGGTCATGGCCGCTCTGGCTGCTCGCCTTCCTGCTGACGATCATCGCGCTCTGGGTCGCCTGGTTCTTCCGGGATCCCGAGCGCATGGGAGAGCGCGGTGAGAGACTCGTGATCGCGCCGGCCGACGGCCGGATCGTGATGATCGCCGATGTGGACGAGCCATCGTTCGTGCACGGCAAGGCGACGCGCATCTCGATCTTCATGAACATTTTCAACGTGCACGTGAATCGCTATCCGGTGAACGGGACCGTTCGCTACGTGCACTACAACCCCGGCAAGTTCATCAACGCCGCGGCCGACAAGGCGAGCCTCGACAACGAACAGATGTCCGTTGGCCTCGACTCCGGCGGAAGGCTCGTGCTCGTGCGGCAGATCGCTGGTGCGATCGCCAGGCGAATCGTGACCTACAGCAAGGAGGGCGACACGGCCCGGCAGGGTGAACGCTTCGGCCTCATCCGGTTCGGATCGCGCGTGGACGTGTTCGTCCCCACCAACAGCAAAGTGCGCGTGAAGGTCGGCGAGAAACCGGTGGCGGGAACCACGGTGTTGGCGGAGCTGCCCTGATGCGGCGCCCGCGCCTCCCGCGCCCCTCGATGGTGATGCTGCCCAACGGCTTCACCCTCATGAGCCTGTTCTTCGGGGTGTACGCCATCGTCTTGGCGTCGCGCGGCGATCATGCGCGCGCGGTGTGGTACATCATCGCCGCCTCCGTGTGCGACGCGATCGATGGGCGCGTGGCCCGCGCGACCCACACGGGAAGCAAGTTCGGCGAGGAACTCGATTCGCTGGTGGACGCCATCTCGTTCGGGTTCGCGCCGGCGATGATGATGTACTTCGCCGTCCTCAGGAAGGACGGGCTCGACTGGATCTTCGTATTCCTCTTCGCCGCGTGCGCGGTGATGCGGCTCGCGCGCTTCAACGTCGAGCAGGCCGGCCGCGCGAAGACGCACTTTCACGGCCTTCCGAGCCCCGTCGCCGGCGGCGTGCTCGCGACCTACTTCTGGTTCAGCCAGACGCCGCTCTACAACGAGACCGTCATCGGCGACCTGCCATGGCACACCATGGTGCTGTTCCTCATGGCGGGCCTCTCGTTCCTGATGATCAGCAACGTTCCGTATCCGGCGATGCCGACGTTCAGCATCAAGACGCTGCGCGGCGTGCTGGGGCTGACGGTGTTCATCGGGCTGATCTTCGGGCTGGTCTTCCTGCCGAAGGATTTCTTCTTCCCCGTCGGCATGCTCTACGTGACCTGGGGAGTCGTCGCGTCGGTGGTGAAGGGCCTTCTCGACCGGCCGCAGTACGCCGAGGGCGAAACGGCCGCCGATGACGAAAGCCTCTTCGATCAAGAGAACGACGATTCCCTGCCGGGCGACGACGCGCTGAGGCGCAAGCGTCGTCGCCGATTCCGCGGTCCGCGGCACAAGCCTGAGCGCACACCCCCAGAGGAACCCACCGCATGACGCGGTTTCGAGTCTCCGTTCATATCATCCCGCGCCGCGGCCTGCTCGACCCTCAGGGGAAGGCGGTCACGGACGCACTCCACACGCTCGGATTTGCCGGCGTCGGCGAAGTGCACGTCGGCCGCCATCTGGTGATCGAAACTGGCGCGAAAGATATCGCCGCGGCCGAGGCGAGCGTGCGCACGATGTGCGAGCGGTTGCTCGCGAATCCCGTCACCGAAGATTTCGAGATCGCCGGAGTCGTGAAAGAATGAAGGTCGGCATCGTCCGGTTTCCCGGCTCCAACTGCGAAGACGACGCGTTCCACGCCGTCGTCGACCAGCTCGGCGAAGAGGCCGTCATACTCTGGCACAAGGACCACGACCTGCAGGGCAGCGACGTCGTGATCCTTCCCGGGGGCTTCTCCTACGGCGACTACCTGCGCGCCGGTGCGATCGCGCGTTTCAGTCCCATCATGCGTGAGGTCGCCCTCCACGCCGCGAAGGGCGGCATCGTGCTCGGTATCTGCAATGGATTCCAGATCGCGTGCGAAGCCGGCCTGTTGCCGGGCGCGCTGCTTCGCAACGACGCCGGCTATCGCTCGATGCCCGTGACCATCCGAGTCGAGCACACCGACACCGCCTTCACGTCGGCGGCAACAGTTGGACAGTGTCTCACGATGCCCATCGCGCACGGCGAGGGACGATTTGCCGCCGGCGAGGATGTGCTGGATCAGCTCGAGAACGACGCCCAGGTGCTTTTCCGGTACGTCGATGCCGCCGGAGAGGCCACTGTGGACGCGAACCCGAATGGCGCCATGCGCAACATCGCGGGCGTGTGCAATGCCGCCCGCAACGTGATTGGCCTCATGCCCCATCCTGAACGTGCCGTCGATCCGCTGCTCGGTTCCGAGGACGGGCTCGTCCTGTTCGAATCGCTGCTCGTTGCCGCTCACGCCTGACCGGAGATCGTTCATGCGCAACTTCACACGCCTTGCACTTCTAATGGTTGCTGTCGCAGGCAGCGCGAGCGCGCAAGCTTCAATCGATCGCGGGATGACCAGGGATCAAGTGGTCGCCAGGCTCGGGAAGCCCACATCGGAACACTCGAGTGGCTCGGCGACCTTCCTCTACTACAAGAATGGTCAAGAGAAGAAGATGGGGATGAGCGACATGGTCGCGCTCGACAGCGGGAAGGTCGTCGACGCCGTGTTCCGCTCGAGCGCGCGGAGGTACACCGGGAGGAGTTCATCGCCTGCGCCTGTGTCGGCCGAGGCGGCGATCGCAAAGGGGAATGGCGGCAGGGTGCCGGTAAGGAAGGCCGCGCCCCCCGCCAAGAAGCTCTCAGAACCCAAGAAGAGCATCGATACGAAGAAGATCCAGGCGCCAACGAAGGTCCCCGATACCACCAAGAAGGCCGCACCCGCACCCGCCAAGAAACCTTGACCCCTACTCCCCGCCCCGGCGATCCCACGATCACGCCGGCACTCGTTGCCGAGCATGGGCTCACGCGGGACGAGTACGATCGCTTGGTGAACATGCTGGGCCGCACGCCGACCTTCACGGAACTCGGCATCGTGAGCGCGCTGTGGAGCGAGCACTGCTCGTACAAACATTCGCGGCCCCTGCTCAGGAAACTCCCGACCTCGGCGCCGTACGTGCTGCAGGGTCCCGGTGAGAACGCCGGCGTGATCTCGATCGGTGACGGACTCGCCGTGGCGTTCAAGATCGAGTCGCACAACCATCCGTCCGCCGTCGAGCCGTATCAGGGCGCGGCCACCGGCGTCGGCGGCATTCTCCGTGACGTCTTCACCATGGGCGCGCGACCGATCGCGATGCTCAACTCGCTGCGCTTCGGTTCGCTCGACTCGCCGCGCGTTCGATACCTGGTGGCCGGCGTCGTTCGCGGCATCGGCGACTACGGCAACTGCATGGGCGTCCCTACCGTGGCCGGCGACGTGATGTTCGACGCAGCCTACGAGGGAAATCCGCTCGTGAACGCGATGTGCGTGGGAATCCTCCGCGAGGACGAACTCATCCGCGCGAAGGCCCAGGGCATCGGCAACGCGATCATGGCGGTCGGTGCGCGCACGGGCCGCGACGGCATTCACGGCGCGTCGTTCGCGTCGGAAGATCTCTCGCACAACAGCGACGCCAAGCGGCCGCGGGTGCAGGTCGGCGACCCGTTCACGGAGAAGCTGCTGCTCGAGGCGACACTCGAGCTGATCGCGTCGGGACACGTTGTGGCCGTGCAGGACATGGGCGCCGCCGGACTCACGTCGTCGAGCGCCGAGATGGCCGAGCGCGGCGACGTCGGCGTCACGATCGACACGCTGAAGGTGCCCGTGCGCGAATCCGGCATGACGCCGTACGAGATCCTCCTCAGCGAGTCGCAGGAGCGCATGCTCGTCGTCGCGATCAAGGGCCGCGAGGACAAGGTCCGCGAGATCCTGGCGAAATGGGATCTCACCGCGGCGGTGATCGGCGAAGTGATCGCCGAGCCGGTGTACCGCGTGACGGAAGGTGATCGCGTGGTCGCGGAGTTCCCCGGCACGCGGCTCGTCACCGACTGCCCGCAATACCATCCCGACGCCCGCGAAAGCGACGCGATCATCGCACTGCGCGCCCGTGACGTCCACGCCGTGCCGCCGCTGCCGCAGGAACGGAACTCCGCGTGGACGCTGCGGCGCCTCCTCGAGTCGCCCACGATCGCGAGCAAGCGCTGGCTCTACCGCCAGTACGATTCCACGGTTCGCACCAACACCGTCATCGGACCCGGCAGCGGTGATGCGGCGGTGCTGCGCATCCGCGGCACGAAGAAGGGACTCGCACTGAAGACCGACTGCAACGGGCGCTACGTCTATCTCGACCCGCGCGTCGGCGGCCGCATCGCGGTGGCGGAAGCCGCCCGCAACGTCGCGTGCGTCGGTGCGAGGCCGATGGCGATCACGAACTGCCTGAACTTCGGCAACCCGACCCGTCCCGACATCTTCTTCCAGTTCCGCGAGGCGCTCGCCGGAATGGCCGAAGCGTGCGTGGCGCTCCGGACGCCCGTCACGGGCGGCAACGTCTCGCTCTACAATGAAAGCCCGGCGGGCGCCGTGTATCCGACGCCGACCATCGGCATGGTCGGGCTCCTCGAGGACGTCTCGCGCGCGACGGCGATGGAGTTCCGTGAGCCCGAAGACGCGATCATCCTGCTCGGAGATCCGACGGACGAACTCGGCGCGAGCGAATACCTCGCCTGGATCCACGGGGTCGTCGCCGGCGCGCCGCCGGCCTGCGATCTCACCCGCGAGCGCGCGCTCGTCGAGACGCTCCACGAGAGCATCAACGCCAGGCTCGTGCACTCCGCGCATGACTGCAGCGAGGGCGGCTTTGCGGTCGCGATCGCGGAATGCTGCATCGGCAATCCGCTCGCGCTGCACGGTGCGATGGTCGATCTCTCGGCCTGGAAGGCGATTCCCTCGCGTGCGCTGCTGTTCGGCGAAGCGCAGGGCCGCGCGATCGTCTCGACCAGCGATGCCGCCGCCGTCCTCGCGATCGCCAGGAGGCGGGGCGTGCCCGCCCGCAACATCGGCACGGTCAAGCCGCCGAACGAAGGACTCGTGATCGTCGTCGCCGGACACAGCATGCGGTCTCCACTGATGGACCTGGTCGCCGCATACCACGACGCGATTCCGCGGGCGATGCAGCGCGCGCCCGCCGAGCAGGTGTCGGTCGACCTCGCAACCGGAGCACCGGCCTGATGTGCGGCGTATTTGGAGTCAGCGGCAACGCATCGGCGGCGGAACTCGTCCACCTCGGACTGTATTCGCTGCAGCATCGCGGGCAGGAATCGGCCGGCATCGTCGCCGTGCGCGACGGCGAAGCACACGGCCTGCGCGCGATGGGACTCGTCGGCGAGAAGTTCGGTCCCGATGCCATTAAGGGACTGCAGGGCTCGACCGCCATCGGGCACACGCGATATTCGACCGCCGGCTCGTCCACGCTCGAGAACGCGCAACCTGCCCTGGTGAACTTCAAGGGCGGCCACATCGCCCTCGCGCACAACGGCAATCTCGTCAACGCCCCCGAAGTCCGCGTGCAGCTCGAGGCCGCCGGCTCGATCTTCAGTTCGACGATGGATTCCGAGGTGATCGTCCATCGCCTCGCGCGTTCCGGCGCGACGAAGCCGGAGGAACAGCTGGCCGAGGCGCTGCAGGGACTCGAGGGCGCGTACTCCCTGCTGGTGCTGATCAACGACACGCTGCTCGCCGCCCGCGACCCCAACGGCTGGCGCCCGCTCGTCATGGGAAAGCTCGGCGACGCGACTGTATTCGCGTCGGAGACGTGCGCGCTCGACATCGTCGGCGCCACACTCGTGCGCGAAGTGCTTCCGGGCGAGATCATCGCCGTGGACAAGAACGGAATGCGCACGCTGGAGCTGGGCGCGGCACCCGTGCTGCACCGCTGCGTGTTCGAGCACGTGTACTTCGCGCGCCCCGACAGCAGTGTGTTCGGCGGCTCGGTGGATCGCGCGCGCCGCGCACTCGGCCGGCGTCTCGCCGTCGAGCATCCTGCGCCCAACGCCGATCTGGTCTTCGCTGTTCCCGATTCGGCGAACGCCGCGGCGCTTGGCTTTTCGGAGGAGAGCGGCCTCCCGCTCGAGCACGCGCTGATTCGCAACCACTATGTGGGGCGCACCTTCATCCAGCCGACGCAGGCCGGGCGCGATGCGAAGGTGAAAGTGAAGTACAACCCGGTGCGCGAGATTCTTCGCGGCAAGAGCGTCGTGATGGTCGATGACTCGATCGTCCGGGGCACCACGACGCGCGGCATCGTCGCGCTCGTGCGCGCCGCCGGCGCCCGCGAGGTGCACATGCGTGTCTCGAGCCCGCCGATCACGGGCCCGTGCTGGTACGGCATCGACACGCCCGACAAGTCGCAGCTCATTGCGGCGAACCTGACTCTCGCGCAAATCGCCGAGAAGATCGGAGTCGATTCTCTCGGATACATCTCGCTCGACGGCATGCTCGGCGCCGTTCCGGGCGGCCCGACGGGGTTCTGCCACGCATGCTTCTCGGGCGACTATCCGACGCGCGCACCGAGCGTGATGGCCAAGAACCGCATGGGCTGAGCTGCTGAACGCTCGTACTCAACCCTCGTCGTTCTCTGCAGTCCCCCGCAGAAAGGAGATCGTCCTCGTGCGCAGCGCCATTCGCTTCGCCGTTCTCGCCGCAATCGTCGCGATAACGCCCCCGTGCGCGCAGTCACAGGCCGCGCCTTCGCCGTTCGACTCCCTGCACTTTCGTTCGATCGGCCCCGCCGCAACCGGCGGCCGCATCCACGACCTGCAGATCGATCCGAGAAATCCCGCGATCCTCTATGTCGGCGCGGCGAGCGGGGGCATCTGGAAGAGCACGAACAACGGCGTCACGTGGAAGGACATCTTCGGTGACCAGCCCGACAACACGTTCGGTTCGCTCGCGATCTTCGCGGGAAACCCGAAGATCATCTGGGCCGGCACCGGCGAGAACAACAACAGGCAGAGTTCCTCGTGGGGCGGCGGTGTCTATCGCTCGACCGACGCCGGCGAACACTGGACCTACCTCGGCCTGCACGACACGCGCTCGATCGGCCGCGTGGTGCTCCATCCGACCGACCCGAACGTCGCGTACGTCGCGGCTGTGGGAAATCTTTGGCGCGGCAACCCGGAGCGCGGGGTCTTCAAGACCACCGATGCGGGCAAGTCATGGTCGAAGGTCCTCTACGCCGACACGCTCACCGGCGCCACCGACCTCGTGATGGATCCGCGCGATCCGAACGTGCTGTACGCCGCGATGTACCAGCGCCTCAGGAAGGCGTGGGGATTCGACGGCGGCGGTCCGGGCAGCGCGATCTACAAGACCACCGACGGCGGCGCGACGTGGAAGAAGCTCGAGAACGGGATCCCGGTGGGCGACAAGGGCCGCATCGGCCTCGCGCTCGCCCTCTCGAAGCCGGATGTGCTCATCGCGACGATCGAGCATGCCGGCGCGGGCGGCACGTATCGCACGGAAGACGCGGGCGCGACGTGGAAGCGGATGAGCGCGACGAACCCGCGCCCGATGTACTACAGCAAGCCCACGATCGACCCGAACAACGACAAGCGCATCTGGCTCCCCGGCACCTACATCGTGAAGAGCGAGGACGGCGGCGCCACGTTCGAGGAGGAGCCGACGTCCCCCACCTACGACGTGGGCCTCAAGACCGACCATCACGTGATTCGCGTCGATCCCACGAACTCCGCGCACATCTACGTCGTCGGTGACGGTGGACTGCACGAGAGTTTCGACATGGGAAAGACGTACATCCGCGTCAACAACATTCCGGTCGGCCAGATCTATCGCATCGCGGTCGACAATCGCGATCCCTACTGGGTCTATGCCGGGTTCCAGGACAATCACTCGTGGGGCGGGCCGAGCGCGACGCGCCACTGGCTCGGCATCCTCAACCAGGACTGGGTCGAGATCGGGTTCAGCGACGGCACGGGCAAGGCCGTCGACATCGCGAACTGGCGGAAGGTGTACTCGTCGTCGAGCGGCGGGAACCTCTCGCTCGTCGATCCGGTCACCGGCGACGTGCAGGCGCTCAATCCGCGCCCGCCGGCCGGCGAGCCCGCGTATCGCTACGCGTGGGACGCGCCGGTAGCCGCATCGCAGCACACGTCCGGCACCGTGTACCTCGGCGCGAATCGCCTGTTCATCTCGCACGACTTCGGTTCGACGTGGACACGCACGAAGGATCTGACGCGGTCGATCAATCGCGACACGCTCATGATGATGGGCATCCTGAATCGCGACATCCGCCTCTCGCGCAATGACGGCGATGGCGTGAGCCAGATCTCGAACTTCGCGGAGTCGCCGGTCGACCCGAAGGTTCTCTGGGTCGGCACGGATGACGGCAACGTGCAGGTCACGACCGACGGCGGGCTCACCTGGACGGAGCTGAGCAGGAATATCCACGGCGTGCGCGATGGCGCGTTCGTGGGGAAGATCGTCGCGTCGGCCGCATCGCGCGGCACCGCGTACGTCACGTTCGACGAGCACCGCAACGGCGATTTCGCGCCGTACATCCTGCGCACGACCGACTTCGGCAAGAGCTGGAAGCCCGTCGTCGATGGACTCCCGGGTGACGATGCCTCCGTGAGGAGCATCGCCGAGTATCCCGGGCACGCGAACGTGCTGTTCGCAGGCACCGAGCGGTCGATGTTCGTGACGCTCGACAGCGGTGCGCACTGGAGCCGGCTGAAGGCGAACCTGCCGACGACCCGCTACGACGACATCGTGATCCAGCCGCGCACGAAGGACCTCGTCCTCGGGACGCACGGCCGGAGCATCTGGATTCTCGACGACGCGTCGCCGATCGCGAACTGGACTCCCACGGTTGCCGCCGCGAAGGCGCATCTGTTCGAGGTGCCCCGCGCGACCATCATGCTGTACTGGGAAGACGTGTCGAACATGAACCACTACTTCTTCACGGCGGAGAATCCGGCAGAGGGAGCGGCCTTCACGTATTCGCTCGGGCAGCCCGCGTCGAAGGTGAGACTCATCGTGAGCAACAATGGCCCGGCGGGCAAGGTGATCCGTGAGGTGAGCGGTCCGACCTCAGCGGGCGTGATCCACCGCGTGAACTGGGACCTCCGCTTCCCGCTGCCGCCCGGAATGGGTGGACGCGGCGGCGGTGGCGGCGAGGAGGGCGGCGGTGGCGGCGGCCCCGGCAGCCAGAAGGCCGGAGTGATTCAGCTGCCGATTCCGTCGCACGACATCGCCCAGCGCGGAATTTTGGTTGCACCGGGAACGTTCAAGGTGGCGCTCGAAGTGGACGGCACCATGGTCGAGTCGCGCCGGTTCGAAGTGCGCGCCGATCCGGCCTCTGCCGTGACGCTCGAACAGCACAAGGCGCGCGAGGCGTTCGCCGCGGAAGTCACGGATCTCCTCACAAGGATCGAGAAGTTGGCAGCCGATCTCACCGCGAAGAAGGCCGCGGCCACCGGTGACGCCGCCACGAAACTGCAGGCGCTGGAGACGCGGCTCGTGGGCGGCGCGGGCGGCGGACGTGGCCGCGGTGGTGCCGGTCGTGGCGGCGGACCGCAGCCGGTTCGGCAGCAGCTCAGCGGCCTGGTGAGCGCCATGACCATTTCGGGATCGCAGACCGGCACCGTGAATCCGCCGACCGGCACTTCGAAAGCCGTGCTTGCCCGCGCGAAGGCCGAGCTCGCCGCGATCGAGAAGGAGATGAAAGCGCTCAAATAGCCCGGGCGGGCTCAGGGATCGCGCGTCCTGCGATTCCCTGGGCTTGTCCGTCCGAGCTACCTGACCGTGATCGACTGCGGCAGTGCGAACGAGATGTGCGTCCCCGCCGCGACGATGATGTCGCGCTGCGCTCCGGCAACCGCCACCGCACCGCCTCCCACCGCTCCGACCGCTCCCCCGATGACCGTACTCTTGGTGTTCTTGCCGATCAACTGTCCCGCGAGCGCACCGACTGCGGCGCCGACGGCGAGATCCGTGCCCTGACCCTTGGTGACGCCGCGCCCCTTCATGGTGTGCGGGATGTCGTTGATGCCCAGGATCGCGCGGGCGGCGTGCGACGCTCCATTCACGCTGATGGATGTCACGGTCAGCTCGAGCGTGCCTTCGCCGCGCGTGTCACCGGCGTTCGACGGCGAGATCTTCGTGATCTCGAGCGCGACCGGAGAACCGGCCGGGATCACGACGCGACCCTTCGCATCGAGCACATCGCTACTCACCGAGCCCTCGACGGCGTGCCCTGCCGAGTACTGGCGCGAGGAGATCTCGTCACGAATCGTGACCTCGACCGTCGTGCCGCTCGCTGCGGTGCGGCTGGACGACTCGCGTTCGGGCCGCGAGGCCTCCGCTGCCGACCCCGTGCCGCCGGCGGAAGACTGCGCCGAGCCAGCGGAAGGCAGCGCCGTTCCGGCGGGCGTGGCGTCATTTGCTGCTCCCTTGCTGCAACCAGCGAGGCTGAGCGCGAGCAGTCCAATCGAAATGCATTTAGTGATCATGCTCAACTGTAGGCCTCGACGGTCCGTCGCGACATTGGCCGATCGGACTAGTCCGATCGATGTACCGTGCTCGCTGCTACCGCGTGGCGTTCGCCAAGTCCCGCGTCGCCACAGCCATCGCCCGCACGCGTGCCGCGTCCGCGGCGCCGCTTGCGTCGCGGTCCAGTTCCCCCGCGAGCTTGTCGAGCGCGCTCTTCCGTCCGCCGCCGCTCATCCTCTCCGCGGCGTCCAGCGCGGCGGCGATCGCATCCGTCCGCGAGCTCGAGAGTCCGCGTCCGCGCACGAGCTGGTCGAGATACGAACGCACCACGGGGAATGCGGCCGGCCACACGAACTTCGGCTGCATCTGCGGATTGAACTGGTCGAAGTGCACCAGCTTCGCGGCGTCGATTTCGTTCTGGGAGAGGTACTCGCTCGGTTTCAGCTCGAGAATGTCGATGCCGCGCGCGATCTCGGATGCAATGATGTGTCCGTTGTACCAGTAGGCGCACCAGAAACCGGCGGTCACCAGCTTCGTCGCATCCACCGGCCCGCGATCGAAGTACGCGATTTCGTACGGGTGCGTCGCGTCGGTGAAATCAATGACGTCCAATCCGCCCTGGTACCACCCCTGCGCCATCAGGTCGCGGCCCGGAACAGGAACGAGCGACCCGTTGTGCGCGACGCAGTTCTCCGTGTTGGTCTGCGCGGCCGGCATCTTGAAGTACGCACCCTGTATCATCTTGCCGTTCGCGATCGAGAAGATCGCGTCGCCGCCCCAGTCGATCGGATCGTCGAACCGGCACTTGGGCGACGTGCCGCCGCCCCACTCATCCGTGAACAGAATCTTCGTTCCGTCGTTGTTGAAGGTGGCCGAATGCCAGAATGCGAAGTTGGAATCTCCAGCGGCCTGCAGGCGCTTGGGATTGAGCGGATCGTGGATGTCGATCAACAGTCCGTAGCCGCCGCACGCGCCGCCCGCGAGCCCGATCGCCGGATACACCGTGATGTCGTGACACTGGTTGGGGCCGACGGGCGTCGCATCGGGACCCGCGCGGTCTCCGCGACCCACGCCGGCACCAGCCGCCGCGCCTCGTCCGCCACGCCCGCCAGCCGGCGCGTCTCCCGGCGCGGCGCCGTGCGTCGCGGCCGCCGTCAGGTCATTGAAGATGCGACCGAACGAAACGACCTTCGCCTGCTCGGGATGATCGAGCGGCACGCGAATGATTTCGATGCGGAAACGCGCCGAACCCACCGAGTCCCTCGGGAGGTCGTAGCATCCCGGCAGTTCGGAGGCCGCCCGCACCCCCGCCGAGCCGGAGACGTACACGTAGACGATGTTCTTGTCGGTTGGATCGGGAACGAGTGTGTGCGTGTGCGAGCCGCGGCACGTCTGCACGTCGATGACCTTTTTCGGATGGGTCATGTCCGAGACGTCGTAGATTCGCACGCCGACCGCCCGGTCCTGACTCACAGCCGCCTGAATGCCCTGTGCGCCGCAATCCGTGCGGTCGCCGGTGCTCTCGGAGGAAACGAAGAGCAGGTTCCCGTAGATCGAAGGATCGCCCTGCCCCGTAGCGCATACGGTCGCGTTCTTGAGGACTGGACTCGCGGGGTTTGAAATATCCCACACCTGGAAGCCGCTGAAGTTGCCCTGGAAGACGTAGTTGCCGCGGAAGGCCAGGTCGGAGTTCGCGAACGTCAGGCCGCGCGACCCGCCTTCACCGGAGAGCACGTCCGGCTTCGCGTGGTGCGAGACGAGCGTGATGTTGTGCGCGACCTCCGCCGCGTCCGTGAGACCGGCGCGGAGTCCGACGCGCGGGTCCGTGGTGGACGCCTTCGTGGCCATCGGCGGCAGTATGACCGGTGCCACGGCGGACATCGGCGACGGCGTCGAACCGGCTGACGACGACCCCGCGCACGACGCGGCGAACAGCGAGACGACGGCGAGCACGAGCGAGCCCATTACTCCACGCGTGAAGCTTCGACCAGCGATCCGTGCACTCCTCATTGCGGCGATCTCCTTTGATACGATGAAAGCATCCCCTGCATTCTCTCGATTTCGGCGCGCTGATCGGCGTCGATTCCCGTGGCGAAGCCGAACACTTCCGGCGTCTGGCCGGCGCCCGGCGCCGCGAACAGCGCCGCCACCATGCTCAAGGCGCCTCCGTGATGCTGGATCATTCCGGTGAGAAACGTGCTGTCCCATGCGGCCCCGTGCGCCGCGTCGAGCTGCTTCATCTGCGCGGCGGTGAGCATTCCCGGCATCAGCATTGCGTCCGCATCCATCTTCATGCCGGGCATGTCGTGCGCCATCTTGTCGTTCGGGTCGGGGACTTTCTCGCCGCGGTCCCGGAGCCACGTCTGCATCAGCTGGATTTCATCCCGCTGCGAAATGATGACCTTCTTGCAGAACAGGCTCACCTTCTCGCCTGAGCCGTGCGTGGGCGCCATCGCGCACATGTCCAGTGCCTGCGAGTGGTGGGCGATCATCCCCTGCATGAACTGCACGTCGGCCGCGGTATAGGGCGGAGCGCCCTTGCCCTTCGGCTGCGTCGCCTGTGCTCGGGCGTTCGGACTGACGACTCCGAGGCATGCGAACGCGAGCAGCGCTATGGTGGTGCGAAACATCGGCTTGTAGGACATTCACCTACATTACGGTCAGCTCTTCTGATGAGCAAGCGACGTGCCCTGCGCGAGGAGCGGCGCAGCATTGCCCGAGTTGTCTACTCTGTTCGAGCCAGTACCGTCGAAATTCACCCCGTTGAGTTATTTCGCGGGCCGCATGAACTGCGCTAGACTGCTGAACGGTCCTTCTTGCGGGCGGTTCGGTATATCGTGGGGACGTTCGGTACCAAAGTGCACACGATTCTGGGGCGGGCTCGGCTGCTTCTCGCGGTCGCGCTCGGCGTCGGGATTGCAGCCACGTGCGACGTGCACGGGATTACGGCTCCCGGCACATTGGTGACGATCATCGTGACGCCGAACACGACGCTCACCACGGGTTCCGCGCAGCAGATGGTCGCCGTGGGCTATGACGCCGACGGACGCGTCGTCTCCATCCGTCCCACGTGGTCCGTGGTGGCCGGTGGGGGCACGATCAACGCAACCGGAATGTTTTCGGCGGGCAACGTGACCGGCGTGTTCGCCAACACGGTAGTCGCCAGTCTCGGGAGCATCTCCGGTCAGGCATCGATCACGGTGATCCCCGGGCCCTTGGCGTCCATCACCGTCGTGCCGAGCCCGGTCACCCTGGCGGTCGGCAGAACTCAGCAGTTCATCGCCGAAGGCAAGGACGCCACGGGGAACATCGTTCAGTTCACGCCGAGCTGGTCTGTAGTGGCCGGTGGGGGCACCATCTCCGCGTCCGGAATGTTCACAGCCGCTGGAGCGGCTGGAACCTTCACCAATACCGTGGAGGCCAGCAATCAGGGAATCACGGCATTCGCGACCGTCATCGTGACCGTCGGTTCGCCGGTGGCCATCACCGTTACGCCGAACCCAGACACAGTGATCGTCGGCGGCAAGCAGCAGTTCGTCGCAACCGGCAAGGATGCCGGCGGCAACACCGTGCCACTCGTGCCAACGTGGTCGGTCACGGCTGGCGGCGGCGCGATCGACGGCAGCGGGAACTTCACCGCGGGCCCGGCGCCGGGAACATTCAGCAATACCATCAATGCGACGAGCGGCACGCTCTCTGCTACGGCAACGGTCGTCGTAACGGCCGGGCCGTTGGCCGCCATCAAGGTCACGCCCAACCCGGCGACGATTCCGATCAACGGCGCCCAGCAGTTCACCGCAGTCGGCAGCGATATCGCTGGAAACCCGGTCGCGATTGCGCCCACGTGGAGCGTCGTCGCGAATGGTGGAACCATCAACGGCACGGGCCTGTTCACCGCGGGTTCGGTGGCAGGCACGTTCACCAATACGATCAAGGCCACGAGTGGCTCGCTTTCCGGTACTGCGACGGTAGTCGTGGCCGTCAACCCGCTGGCGTCGATTACGGTGAGCCCGAACCCGAGCAATCTCGGCATCGGCGGCACGCAGCAGTTCACGGCGATCGGCAAGGACGCGAGCGGTAACGTGGTTGCGATCACGCCCACGTGGGCAGTCGTCGCGAGTGGCGGCACGATCAGCGGCGCCGGGTTGTTCACCGCTGGCACGGTGCCGGGAACCTATACGAACACCGTGCAAGCGACGAGCGGCGCGATCTCCGGCGCTGCCACCGTCAACGTCGCTGCCGGCGTCGCCACGCAACTCGCGATCAACGCCGGCAACACGCAGACGGCGATCGCGGGCACGGCGGTTACGATCGCGCCGAGTGTGCTGGTGCGGGACATCAACAACAATCCTGTGAGCGGCGTGAGCGTGACGTTCGCGGTCGCCTCCGGCGGCGGTTCGGCGACGGGCCTCACCGCGACCACGAACGCGAGCGGCATAGCGACCGTAGGAAGCTGGACGTTAGGACCGGCCGTGGGCGCCAACACCCTCACCGCGACGAGCGCCGGGCTCGCCGGTAGCCCGGTGACGTTCACTGCGACGGCGATCGCCGGCGCCGCCACGCAGCTCGCGATCAACGCGGGCAACAGTCAGACGGCGACCGCGGGCACGGCGGTGGCGATCGCGCCGAGCGTGCTGGTGCGGGACATCAACAACAACCCTGTGAGCGGCGTGAGCGTGACCTT
>Ga0208716_1000237_pt1 | contig 23342 bp, 24 predicted proteins | sample NGESurdeep092012_8_FD_184482 | JGI IMG/M metagenome (GOLD analysis project Ga0208716, IMG submission 184482) | Arctic peat soil microbial communities from Barrow, Alaska - NGEE Surface sample 415-3 deep-092012 (SPAdes) | ecosystem: Environmental > Terrestrial > Soil > Wetlands > Peat ...
TGTTTGAAAGCTGGCAGCATCTCCTTGCTTTCATGCTCGAACAGTCTGTCCCTGCTAAAACCATGAATTCGTCTTAATTTTCCAAATTTATAATTGCTGGGATTGCGTTTACCCGTATGACAATCTTCGATAAAGCCTCTAGGTGAACTTTTACTGATTTTCTATGCTAGAAGTGGCTAATAGATCCAAACCCATGTCTTTACGTAAAATTTCACAGACAACAGGTCTCTTCCTGATGATCTTAGGCATCATGGGTTCGCCTCTGCTGGCCAAGCCCCATGGCAATTTTGAAATGGATACGGCAGTTTACGAAGGGAGTGGGCAAATCACCAGCGGACCTGGTACAGGCGGTGTGGTTGGTATGCGGATTGTGGTAGAAGGAAGCCGTTACCGAGTCGTGGAAGGTCCGCGTATGGAGATTGATAACCCTCCGCCTAGCTTCTCTCAAGGCGATGAAGAGTGGCAGATTAATCGGGGAGGGCAGTATTTATACATCACGGTGCGGCGTCCCAATGGTCAAGTTATCCAATACGCGCTGATTCGGGCCAGATAATGGCAAGCCAGATAACCAGTAAGATAAGCTCTATGCCCACCGTCCAAGCTTTTAGGCATTCGATCCGGTGAAGTTTTTCCCCAAACGGACCGCTCCTCTACCCCTGATTCTCTTGGCTTGTTGCTGGGGAATTCTTTTGGGTTGGCTTTTTCCGCAGACACCTTTGCAGTCGGTGGAGTTTGCGGCCTCAGATATGATGATTCGTCTGCGGGGCGCTCAGGCTGCCCCAGAAGATATTGTAGTGGTGCGAGACAAAGGGCTCAGCAGCCCATCCCCAGCCTATGACCGTCCGGCGGTAGCGGCGTTGGTCCGTCAGTTATTTGAAGCCGGTCAAGTCAGAACCGTCGTTTTGAATTTACCTCCAGATTTCACTACCCCCCTGAAGTTACCCGGTCAGCCCCCAGCCAGTTTTGATCTAGGGCCTGCCTGTACGAACTCAGCTATTGTTCAGCAATTGGGAGTGGATTTGGATTGTCCGCTCAGGCAGGTGATCAGAGCCTATGGGGACCGCATGGTGATCGTTACGGTTCCCAATCAGTCTACTGCGCCTCCGCGCATCGAAGTCTACAACCACTTCCAGAGTTTTCTCCCAGATGCTGGAGCCTATACCCGCCCCCTGCAAGACCTGCTGGGCTTTGAAGGATTCCAGAAGGACTCGGACTACAGAATCCGAAGTTTACAGCCGACGGGGAGCTTTCTCCGGGGCGATAGTTTTGTTCCCAGCAGAAACCTGGAGCGGGTCCAACTGGAAACTATTTTTTTGAATTCCGCAGAAACCTTGGCCTACAGAAAATTCACCGATACAGACTCTCCTCCGGTGAAGGAAACTTCCACTAACGATGAAGACAATCGGGCCCTCTTCATACGCTACCTTGGGCCAGAAGGGACGGTGACAACCGTGGACCTTAGTCAAGTCTGTTTGCCGATTCCCTTTAGCCACCATTGTGCTGGTTCGCTACGCTCTAATATCAGAGATTTGCTACGCAATAAGCTGGTCGTCGTTTCTGTCACCGACCAGGACCCTGTGGAGACCCCTTTTGGTCCCATAGCGCGCCCGGAGGCTCAGGCTCAGGCTCTCGCTGGTTATTTTCTGCCAGGCTTTTATCGACAGTTGAGTGTTCCGTGGTCAGGCTTTCTTACCCTCGGCATGGCTATTCTTAGCGGTGTACTCTTAACCTCCATGCCCACTCCCCGCCGTTGGTATTACCCTTTGGGCTTGGGCCTTTTGGGATTAGGGTATGGCTTATTGGTTTGGGGATGCTTGGTGGGTTTGGGCTGGAACCTACCTTTATTCTTTCCGTTGATGGCCATGCTGTTCACCGGAATCACGGCAGGTGGAAGCTTGACTTTGATTGAGGCGCAGCAGCGGGCTATCCAGCAAAAAGCGGAATTAGAGCGCTTGCGCAAAGCAGAGCGGCAGGCTGTCCTCAATCAGGCGAGAAAGCTTCTTTATCGGGTGGCGACGGATATCCACGATAACCAACTCCAGGAACTCAAACTGGTCATGGATGGGCTGGAATATGCACTAGCCGACCCTAAACAAATGAACCATGCTATTGATGAAGCGATCAACCGCTTGGCCCATGTTGGTCAGGGAATCCGTGATGAGCTGAATGACATCCGTAATGTGGCGACCAAACTGGAAATTTCTCCCCAGCTCAAGCGGGGATTGGTCCAGGGATTGAAGGCTGAATTGCAAACTTGGCAGGACCAAGGAGACTTGACATTGGAAGTCCACACTGAATTGGCTGCTCTGATGGAACCGAAAAGTAGTGATTGGTTTGATGCCCGAGAAGATATTTTTCGATTTTTCCGCGAGGCCCTAGCCAATGCTACCCGTCACGCTCAGCCCCCCAAAGGAATCGCTACCCAACTTTGGATTTCTTTAGAAGTGAAAAATGACCAAGCGATACTCTGGGTGGAAAATGATGGCACAACCCCTCCAAATCTAGAACAGGGAAATTATGGAACCAAGGTCATGAAGACGATTGCCAGTCAATTGCCCGAAGGGACGTGGCAACGCACTGCTCGGCCCGGTGGAGGTGTCAAGGTCGGTCTCTCGTGGAGTTTGGCTGAGTTCCAAAAAACTGCTAAAGCTATCAGCCGCTAAGTTCAGTAAGGAAAATCCATGGAACATCTGCGTTTTTTGATTGTAGAAGACCATCCAGAGATGGCTAGAAATAACTGTGAGTGGCTACAGAAGACCTATCCCGAAGCGCACTGTGAAACGATAGAAAATCCCCAGTTGGTGGGAGAAAAATTAAAGAAATTCACCCCGGACTTGGTGGTGGTGGATTTGCTCTATGGACAAAACAGTGGGGAGCAATCGGCAGAGCCTGGTCTGAATTTGCTCCGCTATATTTTTGGGGAGTACCCTGGCTTGAATATCATGGTTTATTCCAGTGAGCCTCTCTTGCTTAGCCCCGTCAGCGAGATGATTAGCCGTCATGAGGGTGGATTCGTTACCGTCAATAAAATGGATCGCCGGATCCGCTTTGTGGAAGGGGTGAAGAGTGCTTTGCAAGGAGAACTGAAGATCCCCAGAGAGTTACGGGGTTTGATTAAACTAACGGACCGAGAGCGGGAAATTCTGGAGCTTTTGTGTAAAGACAGTTTGACAGACCAAGCGGTAGCGGACCGTATCCACACCAGCAAGAAAACCGTACAAAACTCTATTCAAAGACTCAAAGAAAAAATGGGTATTCCCCTGGATGAAGAGGAGACCAATAGCCGGGTGGCCTTGTGTATGGAGGCCATGCGTAAAAAGCTGGTGTCTTTGTAAGAGATCAGGACGGTTCCTGCTCTCTCAGCAAGATCTGGATCTCGCCTCGACATCCCTGACAGCGATCGCATGCCTCTAGCGATTCCCGGAGTTTATCGAGGGTGTTTTCTCCACGGGCAATAGCCTGTCGGATATCCCCTGCGGTATAGCCAAAACAAAAACAAATTACTTCTTCGTCCCTAAAAGTCATGAACCTACTCGGGTGATCTTTTTGCTTGGGGATCGCTATCTCTATGTCTTCCTAAATCTCTAAAAAGCTGGAATAAAAGTACTTTTGTGTAAAATATTGTGAATAGTGTTCTGTTTTACCAAAAGATCCAATCTTTAGAATTATATTGGGATCGCATCAAAAACTTTACGTTAGAGATTATGTTTCAAAATCCGCACTTTGTTGAAGGGGATACCACTTGTTCCCACTGTGGTTCTCCAAGAGCTTGTCGCAGTTCGCTACAGTCCATGATGCGGGTGGAATGTCCCGATTGTGACTATTTGCTGGAGATTTGTCCTAAAACAGGAGGATTAGGGAGCATGTCCCCCTCTGGGATCGTGACAGCTCGGCATTTGTCCTACCGAAATGCTGTTTATGCTTCTACGGATACCCCTAGCATGCTGCTGGGACTGTGCATACTCGGTTTGTAGAACTGGATGTTGCCCTTCCATCTAGCGCTTCTGCCTTGTTAGAGGTGGTTGAGCAGGCCTTCCAACAAAGATTGGCAGGGCAGGGAGAAGTTTTAAGGTGGGCGATAACCGCTCTTGATATAAAGGGGAGTAGGACGGCAACAATCCAGGCCGTGGTGCTAGAGTACGCGATGCGCCCCCTAGACTATGAACTATTGTGAGACGGAATAAGCCGACGGTTCTTTTCTTAGTGCCCACGGGAGTAGGGGCCAGAATCGGGGGCTTTGCTGGGGATGCTCTACCGGTAGTTCGGGCTTTGTCCCAAGTCGCCCGCGTCATTACCCATCCCAATGTGTGCAATGGAGGTAGCCTCTACTGGCCGTTGGAAGATGTCTTGTATGTTGAAGGCTATGGTTTAGACCAGTTTTGTGCTGAACGATGGGCTTTGCGCCCAGTGTATCAGAACCACATCGGCCTCCTGATGGATGTGGCCCTGGACCCCATAGCGCGGACCCATCATCTCAATGTTGTTCAAGGAGCTGCTGCAACGTTGGGGCTGAATATTGCAGGCTATGGATTCACCCAACGGCCTGTGGGGGTCAAATTAAGCGATTCGGGAGCTCAGACTCCTTCCTGGGGGACGATTGAAGACCCACAGACCCTTCTGGATGGGGCTAAACAGCTTATCGAGAAGGGTGCCAACGCGCTTGCCGTGGTGGTGCATTTTCCTGAAGTCGCCGATACAGCCTATGACCAAGGGCAGGGGGTAGATCCGATCGCCGGAGTGGAAGCCGTGATTTCTCACCTACTCGTCAAAATGCTGGGTATTCCCTGTGCCCATGCCCCTTCTTTCATGGCTGATGCCGTCTCCGTTCAAGAAGTGCATCCCCGTGTTTGTGGAGAGGTGGTGGGGCACACTTTTTTGCCGTCTGTACTGGTTGGCTTGAGTCAAGCCCCCCAATTTGTTCCGTTAACCGACAGGCGTCTCATCCCTACGGACCTGATCGCACAAGATGTGGATTTGGTAATTACTCCTGCGCATTGTTGTGGAGGTGCCGGAATTTTGGCTCTAGCGAGCCGTTCTCCTGCGCCCTTAGTCTTAGCGGTAGAAGAGAATCAAACAGTTCTAGAAGTCCCTCCAGAGCCCTTAGGCATCAAAGCGGTTAGAGTTGCCACTTATCTAGAAGCGATTGGAGCGGTAGCTGCTTTTGGGGCAGGGGTGGACCCCCGTCGCTTGCGTTTGGATACGCCTTGGGTTCCTAAACTATGACGTTTACCCGTGAACAGATTTTGGGGCTTTTGCTCGCCACAGCGGTTTTTCTGCTCATGGTAGCCCAAATTTGGGGAGCTTTGGCTGGAATTCCGGTTGGGGCTCCATTTCATCTGAATGTTAGGGATTTTGGGCTGGGGATATTGCTGGGATTGGGGATTATGGGCATGAGTATCGTCATGTACTACGGTTGGCCCCAATATCGGGAATCGGCAGATAGGTACCTGAGTTTATTGCTCAAGCCCCTCGCTCCCCAGGACACGATTTGGGTTGGCCTATTGCCTGGTCTGAGTGAAGAACTACTCTTCCGGGGCATAGCTTTACCGGCGTTGGGCCTGGTGCTGAGTAGTCTGCTTTTTGGGGTGGCTCATCTCCTAGACTGGCGGCAGTGGCCCTATGCCCTCTGGGCTACAGGGATTGGCTTGCTCTTGGGACTAGCGACACTATGGAGCCAAAATTTGCTGGTGCCCGTAGTGGCGCATGTGACGACCAATATTTTGTCTACGCTGTTCTGGCGGTTCCGTTTATCCCCAGGCCCCTGAAGCTGGTAGATGGGGCTGGACAACTACCCAACCCGTGGCTAGTACCCAAAACAAGAGACAGACCATCAGGCCATTCAGGCTCAGGTGGAGTGGACGAGCCCAGGAGCGACGGGGAATTTGGAAGGCGGCCCAGGCGGACGTACAAACGAGGAGCACCATGGCACTTCCCGCCCAAAAGTGGGCTGAAAATCGGAGATGACCATGGTCTTGCACCGTGCCGTAAAAGCCAACGCTCCACAGCAAGAGGGTCAGGAAAACTAAAACTTTTCCCAAAGCAGGATGGGCTTTGTAGAGCCAAACTTTGGCTGGTTTCCCCCGATGACGGCCTCGCCACAGTTGGTAGCCACTAATGCTTAAAAGGGTGATCGTCAAGGTAGAAAGTCCCATAGACCAAGCTGCTGTTTTCCAAAGCCAAAGCATCTACACGGCTCCGAGCTACGGGCAGAGTTTATCCCCAAATCAGCATTCGCCAATGGTCTCTACTCGTGCAATTCTTCAATGTCAAGGAATGGTGGGCACCCTGGGGATCGAACCCAGGACCGATCGGTTAAAAGCCGAGTGCTCTACCGCTGAGCTAGGTGCCCTCACCAGCAATCCACAATAACTGTGCTGTAGAACTATGTCAATCCAATCTCTCGTTCCCCTCTCACCGGAAAAGAATGTCATTCTGTGGAGTCCTGCGGGGTAAACTCAGAATGAGCTGGGAGCGATGAAAACGGGCGCATGCAAAAAGAGAAAATTCTTCTTATTGAAGGACACGATTTTTATCGAACCCGCTTCAGGCAAGGGCTAATTTCCCAAAATTATGAAGTAGTCTGCTACCGCTCTGCTGAGAATTTTGACCAATTGGTGCAGCGGGAAGCTCCCTATTTGGTGATGGCTGATGTTACTCAGCTGGGGCTAGACCCTGGCGACATCGAAGGGAAAACCTGTCCTGTTTTAGAACATTGCCAAGCCTTTTACCCCTGGCTACCGATTGTCCTGATGGCAGAGCGCTCAGAACCAATTGACCCTTTAGAACGGAGATGGGCCGTAGAACAGGGTGCGGTTGACTTCATCGTCAAGCGAGTAGACCGGATGGAAATCATGCTCCAGCGGGTACACGACCTTCTGCGCCCAGGGACTAAACTAAACCGAAACGCTTTGCTGGCTGCCTATGCGCAGTCAACATCGTTCTAGCTAACCTAGGGTCCAGCTACTGCCCTTTTAGGTCAATCAGTACTATGACATATGCCATAGTCGCGGTCATGGTCAAGCAAACGGTACTATAAAGAATAAGTTAAGGTTAACCCTGAACAGGGAATTGCACTGGATTTCTAGAATAGTCCTCGCACTATGTCTAGACAGAGAAAAACCTGGGAATCTATACTTAGAGACTGATTTTGGAGGATAAGGTTATTCTGGAGCAGCTTGCCTTGACAGTAAGTCTACGTGGCAACCGGGAGGTAAAAGACACCTACCAGGTCTTCCACATGACTGGTTTATTGGATGCCTTTTCTGAGCCGGTCTTTCGAAAGGTTCTCAACGGTTATATTGAGTCTGGACCTACGAACGTAATTCTGGACCTCTCTGGTATCGATTTTTGTGATAGCTCTGGTTTAGGGGCTTTGGTGCAGCTGGCTAAAAAGGTCCAAAACTTGAACGGTACTTTTCAAACCATCAGTAACCCAAGGGTTACGCAAACGGTTAAACTGGTACGACTAGAGCAGTTTCTCTCTCTACAGCCTTCTTTGGAAAAGGCGATCGAGAATCTTCCTCCGGAGAAAAAATAACTGGGCGATCCGAAACATCACAATCCTGCGGTTTTAGCCTACCTGGGAGATGCGGTCTACGAACTGCATATTCGTCAGCAACTTTTGCAACGCCCTTGCTCTGTTCATCAACTCCATCAAAAAACGGTCAAGCGTGTGCGCGCTGAAGCTCAAGCAGTCCTGGTAGAGCCTCTGCGCTCCTATCTCCACCCACCTGAGCAGGAAATTCTTAGAAGGGGTCACAATGCAAATAGCACGGTCCCTCAGCGTTTAGACCCAGAAACTTATCGTAAAGCCACTGCGTTAGAAGCGCTACTCGGTTATCTTTACCTAAATGACCCTGGGCGCCTTGAGCAAGTACTCGCTTTTCTTGATCTACTCTCCTCCGATGAAATCCCTCCCGACCTCTCCCACAATGAATAAAGACAGTAAAAATTTCAGCAAGAAGCCCAAACCCTCAAGAGTGGGCAAGCCCGCTCCTTCTGCCGCTAATGGTGGTTATAAAAGGACGTCCAGCTCTTCTGCCCCTGCTAATAGTCGTTTTAAGAAAACACGGACCTTCTCCACTCGTCCTAGCTCTTCACAAGAATCAACAGGGGAGCAATCCTCTGACAAAAGTCGCGACTGGAAACCTCGTTTGGCTTCATCTTCCCGATTTGCGCCCCAGCAGTTCTCTGCCCGTAAGCCATATCAAAGAACAGAACAAAGCACCGATCGTCCTCGTGGTGAACAAAGTGCTGTTCGCAAACCTTTTCGTCGATCCGAACAAGAGTCAGATCGTCCTCGAACAGGGCAATCTCCTGTCCGTAAGCCCTATCAAAGAACCGAACAAAGCGCCGATCGTCCTCGTAGTGAACAAAGTGCTGTTCGCAAACCTTTTCGCCGCGCTGAACAAGAGTCTGGAACGAGCGTAAGGCCCAAGTCGAATGACCGTGGAGGAGCATCGCGTCCCTCTCCGCGCAGAAGTGCCAACGAATTGGCTATCCAGAAACAGCCAAGAGCTACAGCCCCTGCCGAAGAGCTTATTACTCCTCCTGAAGACGAAACAGAGCTGCTGTATGGCAAACAACCGGTGCGTTCAGCCCTGGAAAAAGGCCGAACCCTGAATCGTCTCTGGATCATCGATCAGCTTCGTTATGATGGACGATTTCTGCCGCTGATTGAAGAAGCTAAGAACAAGGGAACGGTCATTGATGTTGTAGACCGTAAACGGCTTGACCAGATTACCCAAGGGGAAAATCATCAGGGGGTCGTAGCCCAAGTCGCTGCTTATACCTACTGGGAATTAGAGGATCTGATTCAACAAAGCGCTAAGGATCCAGAGCCGATGCTCTTGGTTCTAGATGGTATTGAAGACCCTCAAAACCTTGGTTCTCTAATTCGGACGGCTGAAGCTTTAGGGGTGAATGGACTGATCCTCCCCCAGCGCAGAGCTTCCGGGGTGACCGCTACGGTTTCTAAAGTGGCCGCCGGTGCTGTCGAACATCTTGCCATTGCCCGCGTCGTTAATCTAAACCAAGCGCTAGAGCGCCTCAAAGAAGCGGGCTACTGGGTAGTCGGTGCTGAGGCTTCTGGGGAACGTTCGGTCTCAGCGATAGACCTAAAAGGTCCCTTGGTGGTGGTTATTGGTTCTGAAGGGAAAGGGATCAGCCTTTTGACGCAAAAACTTTGTGATTTCATCTGTCATATCCCCCTGAAAGGGAAAACTCCTAGCCTTAATGCAGGGGTGGCTGGGGCGATTGTTCTTTATGAAGTCAGTCGACAACGGGCCACTCGGACTATAAAAATGGAGCTTACTTAATCCATCATCTTTTTCTGAGCGATGGACTCAGCCCAAGATTGATTCAGATCTACAGTCAGAACAATTTTTTGATAGAGTTCATCGCTTAAATCTAAGACCAAGTAATCTTTATCTCGGGTGGCATACCAGAATTCTTTGCTATTTCCCGTGTAATAAGTCCCTGCTTTAATTACGCCAGGGATAGAAGTGCCTAAGGCCCGAATCTCTGTCCAAGTGCTGGTGGGCTTTTCTGTGGAAACCCGTTCAATATGATCTAGGGGAATTACAAAGGTTTTGCTAAGACTGACCGCCCACAGTTGTTCAAACCACTCCATTTCTATGCATAGTTTCTTATCAATAATGCTTATATTCATGTCTTTTAAACCTCCTGTCCCAAAGAGTCTAATACTCTTCTGCAGCGTGATCTAATGCCCAGGTATTGACTGATTCAGTGGTTATGCACAGGATGAAGTCTTTGGGCTCTTAGCCGCTGGTGAAATCGCTGGGACGGACAGAATCTAGAAAATCTTTAAAGGCCTCCTGTTCCGCTACATCGGCTTCCTGATTTACGGACATAGAAGCTTCAGAAATGACTTCTTCCATCGCCCAAATCGGGGCATTTAGGCGCAGCGCTAGTGCAATAGCATCACTGGGTCTGGCATCTATATCTTTTTTGATCTCGCCTTTGCAGGTGCTGATAACGGCGTAAAAGGTTTGTTCTTTCAGGCCGTGGATAACAATTTTCTCTACTTCGACACCCCAGGTATCAATAAAATTGGCCAACAGGTCGTGGGTCATCGGGCGGACCATCTTTCGACCTTCTAGCGCCTGGAGGATGGCACTGGCTTCTGCTTTCCCAATCCAAATCGGGATAGCTCTACGGTCATTTAGATCTCGTAGAACTACAATCGGGGTGTGGCTGCTAGCATCGATAGCGATCCCAGCTACCTTCATTTCCACAGCCATAGCGGTGCCTTGGTTCAATTCTACTTACTAGAGTACCCCTCGTCGGACGCTGGAACTTATTTCCTTCGCATAATTTCTTGATAGGCCTGGTCTACTGCTTGGACCCAAGTGTCTTGGGAGAGATCTTGGAGGGCGGCATAGCTCATTAGTCCTCCTGCGCCTACGCCTTCTTTCACATATCCCTGTTCATAAGCCCGCAAACCCTCGTAAGCAGAGTCATGGAGTTGATATTCCGTCGTCACCAGGGAAACTGCCCCAATCTGCGCGGCTAAGCCTGCGGTGTCCCCCGTAAGGTCATCGGCTACCCAGCGGGTGGTTCCGACTATGACCTGTTCGGCATGCCAGGACTTCTGTTGTTTTAGGGCTAACTCTTGGCAGACCGCTGCCACAGCTAACATTTGGGTGCCTCCTGCCAAAATCACAGGTCCCCCTAGACTGGCTCCCATTGCTACTCCTGCGGCTAGGGGCTGCATCGGGTCTCCTACAGCGGCTAAGACATCCCATACAGAAGGGTGGGGAGCGAGATGGGCCAGTCCTTGTTGAACTAAGGATTCTTTTTGTGCGTGGTTGCACTGACGATGCGAACTGTTGACCCGTCCAAGGGCTTGAATACCCAAACCCAGCATCACCGCTAAAGCGGTTGTAGTCCCTCCGGCTACACACTCGCCGACAATCAGCCCTTGTCCCGCTTGAGCATTCTTTTGTCCCCAGGTGTAGCCTTTGGCCCAGAGGTTTTGCACAAGGGGGCGCGTCAAGGCTTGACCCGTACTTAAACAACGGGCGGACAACTCCCCCATCGCAAGCATGGGTAGATTAGAAGGCTCACTCAGCCCTCCGTTCAAAACTACAATTTCTAGCCCAAAATAATCGAGGATCCCTTTGCTCAAGACTACGGGAGAGGGAAAGCCTTCAGGGGCGGTGGGTAATCGAGCAGAATAGCCTTTGAGTAAAACTTCGGCATCGGCGATAGCGGTATAGCGACGAGCCTCGGGAGTGGATCCTGCCGCAGAAATTCCTGGAATGAGACAGGTTTCGGTGAAGCCAACCACACAACAGAAAATGGGCTTTTTCCCGGACCATTGCTGCTTTAGGTGCTGGAGTTGTACCTCGACTACGCTCGGTACAAATAGCCGTTCCCCTAGATCCTTTGATTCCTGCTTCATGGATTCGGGACTATAAACAAGCCGAATCATGGCAAAAACCTCTGCCACCGAGATTCCAACCACGGGGGAGCAAGAGCGGTATCGTATCCCAGTCTTTTCAGGCTGAATCGAGCTACTAGATGAACGGCCAGCATATAGACTAGCTGCCCTGCCAGACTACTCACTAAAAATATGAGCCAAACTTGCCATACCGAGAGTTTGATATACATCCCGAACCATTGGCTGCCCCATTGGACCCCTTTGACGACTTGGTTGGCTAGCCATACAAACCAGTTTTCTCCCAAGAGCACGGATAGAAGGGCATAGCGAAAAATTTCCCCTAGGGTCATGAGCACAGCTCCCAAGGGAATGGTTCTTCCCCAAGACCAACCCCGACGCCAGGCCCAGGCTAGAAAAAGGCTGACGAGTCCGAAGGGAATGAGGTAGCGGATGCTGCGGGTAGGTCCTAAAAAAATAGTCAGCAGCAAGGTGGAGACCATAACCACTAAGCCTGCTGTTTTCGGATTCCAGCGGAGCGCTGCGAGGAGGACGGGCAGGACAATCAAAACACTCAGGAACGGACCTATGGTAAAAAATAAGTCTACAAGCCAAACCAGAACGACGACGCTTGCCAGAAAGGCAGCTTCTACCAAGCGCAGAGGGCCTGAGTCGGTTTTTCCACTGTACGGTGCGGACGTTTTTGAATATCTTTCCACAGAGCTATTATCCCCTTGCGCGTGGATACTCAAGCGGTCAGGGAGGCAGTACCTTAGAAATAGAGCTATCCACGTTGCGGTAAGAGAGGGTTCCATGGAATTTGTTGCGCAGAATATTTCCCTAGACCAATATCAGGGGGATGCCTTGGCGGTGGGATTATTTGAGGGTTCGACCACAGAGGGGTTAGACCTTTTGAATCAAAAAAGTGGAGGTCTCCTGCAAGAAATTCTCGAAGAAGAAAAATTTACGGGAAAAAAAGACGCTAAAGTCATGGTCCGTATGCCTAAAGACCAATCCATTAAGCGACTCTATGTACTGGGGTTAGGCAAAGAAGAAGACTACACCCTAGACAAGATTCGTATGGCGGCTGCGAGTGCTGCTCGTCTTGCTAAATCCAATAAGTACAGTTCCTTGGGCTTATCTTTGCCTCCCCTCATCAGTGAACCTGCCGAGAGCATCACGGCTCAAGTGGAAGGGGCCAGTCTCGCGATGCATACCTTCGAACAGTTCAAATCGAAAAAGAATGAGCAAGAAAATGGAGACGAAGGACCAACGGTTCAACTCCAACAGGTTTCGATTTTAACAAATCAGGAGGGGGCAACCGCAGCCCTTGCCAAGGGAGAATCCATGGCACGAGGCACAATCTTAGCCCGTGAACTCGTTTCTGCTCCCAGTAACTTTGTAACTCCCTCCAAAATGGCTCATGAAGCTCAAAACATTGCGGAATCTCTGGGGATGGGCGTAAATATCTTGGACCGCGCTCAGTGTGAAGCTTTGGGGATGGGAGCCTTCCTTGGCGTCGCTCAAGGTTCGGATGAACCCCCTATGTTTATCCATTTGTATTACAAGCCAGAAGGTACTCCCCGCCGTCGCTTGGCTTTTGTCGGGAAGGGCGTCACTTTTGATACGGGCGGCATTTCGATCAAACCCAGCAGTGGCATGGAAATGATGAAGACGGATATGGCTGGAGCCGCCGCTTGCCTCGGCGCCATGCGGGTGATTGGAGAGCTGAAGCCCGATGTGGAAGTGCATTGTGTGGTGCCTGCTACGGACAATATGCCTTCTGGAAAAGCGATCAAACCAAGCGATATTTTGGTTGCTTCCAATGGCAAAACGATTGAGGTAGACAACACGGATGCAGAAGGAAGACTCATTCTGGCTGATGCCTTGGTCTATGCTGAGAAATTAGAGGTAGATGCGATCGTAGATTTGGCAACCCTAACCGGAGCGGCGCTTGTGGCACTGGGAAGCAGCATTGCTGCCCTCTATAGCAAAGATGAAAAACTTGTCAGCCAGATTCAAGAGAGTGCTCAAAAAGCAGGCGAAAAGTTCTGGCGCATGCCCCTAGAAGATGAGTACTTTGAGTCTATGAAATCTCTGGTGGCCGATATGCGCAATATCGGTGGTAAATATGGCGGATCGATCACGGGCGCTCTCTTCTTGCAGCAGTTTGTAGAAAAAACTCCTTGGGCGCATCTAGATGTGGCAGGTCCCGTCTGGTCCGATAGGGAAAAAGGCTACCTGAATCGCGGGGGCACTGGGTTTGGGGTGCGTACCTTGGTGAATCTAGCCCTGGCAGAATAGAAGTTGCCGATTGAAATCCATCGGTTATGGTCTTGTAGAGGGGCGGTACACCGCGCCTCTAAACAGGATTCTCGGCAAAGAGATATTCTTGGACGGGAATACCGCCGATGATATGTTCTTGTAAAATGCGCTCAATCACCTCAGGGCTGGCGCTGTGGTACCAATATCCTCCGGGGTAGACCAAGAGGATGGGGCCATCTTGACAGACTCGTAGGCAGTTTACCTTGGTCCGAAACACATATTTAGAAGCTTCCGGCCCTTCTAGTTTTTCAAGTCCTAGTTCTCTGATCCGTTTTTTGAGATAGTCCCAGGCGACTAACCCGGCAGCCTTGTCACAACACAAGGGCTTGCTTTGGTCCGCGCAGAGCAAAAGATGAGATTGATAGCCTCTATCCTCGCGGCTACAGGCAATAGAAAGGGAACGAGCACGCTCAGTCAGGTCGGTCATCGGTTTGGACTTAGGGTGTACACACAAATTCGGTTTGAGAAAGTTTCCAGCCTACTAAGACAGATTCAAATGCTCGAAGAGCGGAAGCGGTTTTCAGCTCACCCCAGGGCTTGAACTTTCTCCACCATCTGAGCGATCAGATCCACAATGGGAAGAGCGCCTAGCTCTCCTTCTGCTCGCGTACGAACACTGACAGCTTCGGTAGCGACTTCTTTATCCCCCACAACCAGCATGTAGGGAACTTTATCTTTTTCGGCATTGCGGACTTTCTTACCGATTCGCTCACCGCTCTCGTCGATCTCCGCGCGGATGTTATGGCTGAGGAGCTGCTCTTGGAGATTCTTGCCATAGCTGAGATGTTCTTCCGTGACCGGGATAATTCGGGCTTGGATGGGAGACAGCCAAAGCGGGAAATCGCCAGCGTATTGCTCAATCAGGATGCCGATTAGACGCTCCAGAGAACCAAAAGGCGCACGATGGATCATGACCGGACGCTGACGGCTACCATCTTCCGCCATATATTCCAGACCAAACCGCTCTGGCAATTGATAATCCACCTGCACCGTGCCTAGTTGCCATTCCCGACCCAGGGCATCTCGGAAAATGAAATCCAGCTTCGGTCCATAGAAAGCCGCTTCACCCACCGCTTCAAAATGACTCATACCAAGGTCTTGCACAGCCCGACGAATCGCCCCCTGCGCTTTATCCCAGGCTTCGCTGGAGCCCATATATTTATCAGAATCGGGGTCGCGGAAGCTTAAACGAGCGCTGAAGTCTTCCAGATGCAGTGCCTTGAAGACAAAGAGAATCAGGTCGACTACCTTGCGGAACTCATCATCCAGCTGACTGGGCATGACAAAGAGATGGGCATCATCCACCGTAAAGCCCCGGACCCTGGTCAATCCGCCCAATTCTCCTGACTGCTCGTAGCGGTAAACCGTACCGAACTCAGCGAACCGGAGGGGAAGTTCCCGATAACTCCTCAGTTCAGATTTATAGATCTGAATATGGTGTGGGCAGTTCATCGGCTTCAGGACAAACCCTTCCGAATCATCCTCCGGATTGGTTCTCATCAGCGGGAACATATCGTCCTTGTAGAGCTGCCAGTGCCCAGAAGTTTTGAATAGGTCCGTCCGGGCGAGATGGGGCGTCACCACGCCTTGATAGCCGCGCTTGACTTGCTCTTTCTTGAGGAAGTCTTCCAAGGTAGACCGCAACACCGTACCTTTCGGGGTCCAAAGCGGTAAGCCAGGACCGACCAAGTCACTAAAGATAAAAAGTCCCAGCTCTTTACCCAATTTGCGATGGTCTCGGCGTTTGGCTTCTTCCTTGCGTCGCTGATACTCCTCTAATTGTTCAGGAGTCTCCCAGGCTGTACCGTAAATCCGCTGGAGTTGGGCCCTTTTTTCATCCCCGCGCCAGTAGGCCCCTGCCACAGACTCCAGCTCAAAGGCTTTAGGATGAATTTGGCCCGTGCGCTCTAAGTGTGGCCCAGCACAAAGATCCCACCATTGGTCAGCCACATGGTAGATACTAATTGGGTCTTGCAGACCTTCCAAAATTTCCAACTTATAGGCTTCGTGCAGCGCTTCAATCCGAGCTTTTGCCTCCTCCCGAGAGACTTCTTCCCTGATCAGCGGCATATCCTTATTAATGATGCGGATCATCTCTTTTTTGATCCGCTTCAGGTCCTCTGGCGTGAAGGGTTGGGCACGGTCAAAGTCATAGTAGAAGCCGTTTTCAATCCACGGACCAATCGTCACTTTCGTCTCAGGAAAGAGCGATTGCACCGCCATCGCCAGGACATGGCTAGTGGTATGACGAATCCGAACCAGACGGTCAGGATCCGCACTACGTAAAATATCAAGGTCTACAGAAGCCATGAAGAACGAGCAATAGGGACGGATTCTATTGTATCGCTAGAGGTCCTGCGGTTTCTCTTCAGCCAGGATGGAGTCAAAATCCTGGCACTGGTTATCGAGTTCAGGCCAACCCACCGGATGGGGCGTACATACCAAGAAACTACTATTTGCGTAGTATCGGCACCGGGAGCAATAGGAATGAGTTCCTGGGGCTTTGCGGGTCCGTGGATAGTGGGCATGAACGCTCTCTAAGCGCTGATTGTGCTGCTTGAGCGCCCTTCTAATCAGCCAAAATTGGAGCGAAACATAGCAGCAACCTAGCCCAATCAGGAGCCAGATAAAATGTTGATTCGTAAGTATCCGCGTAAGCATTGAATGTCATAGCGCAAATTCTAGTAAAGCCATCTTACGAAACCCCAAAGCGAAGCAAACCTATTTTCCTAAATTGTAATGATTCCTCACAACTCCGTTAGGGGGTTCGGGGAGGAACCGGGTCATAGCCACCTGGATGGAATGGGTGACACCGACAGATTCTACCGATAGCAAGTCCTGCCCCCTTCAAGGACCCATGGACTTCTATGGCTTCTAGGGCGTAGTGAGAGCAGCTGGGGAAAAAGCGACAGTTCTGGCCCAAAAAAGGAGAAATCAGGAGTTGATAGGCGCGAATCAGCTTTTTTAGTACAAATTTCATGGCGAACTACCATGTGGGGTCTGAGTAAAGCTGGACCGTAATCGACCGATTGGGCGTCGAGGTCAAGCAGGAGCAGACGGGTCCTTGACCTTTAATTTCAACTTCACAGGCATGGCAAGAGCCCATCAAACATCCGGTGGGAATCGTAATTCCTGCCCGGCGAGCAACCAGCAGTAAAGACTCTCCTGGCTTCGCTTCTACGATAATGTCATCAGGCATGAAACGGACAGACACACTCATAAAAGTTTGTACCCAGTGATATGTACAGTCTAGCGATTGTCGGTTCATCCTGTCTGAAAATAGATTACCGCGTCCTTATCCTCTGGCGCTGGACCTCATAGAGCAAGATGGCCGCTGAAATTCCGACATTGAGAGACTCCACTCCGGCTTCCATCGGAATCGATACCTGATTCGAGATCTGGTTCAGGAGTGTAGGGCTTAATCCCCGACCTTCACTCCCCAAGACAAAAGCCACCGGACCCCGATAATCCAAATCCCAAACACATTGGCTTGCCTGTCCAGTAGTGGCATACGTCAAAATTCCATGCCGCTGACAGTAATCCACCACCGCCAAAAGGTCAGGCGCTAGGGCCGGAGGACGGCGAAACCATTGTCCAGCCGTAGCGCGTAGGACTTTAGGATGGGTAGGGTCTACACTGTCGGCACTGAGAATCACCCCAGCTCCCGTTGCCGTTGCCGTACGCAGCAGCGTACCCAGATTCCCAGGATCTTGCAGGGTTTCAGCAATAATCCAAAGAGTGCCTTGGGTCAGTTGAGTCTGCCAATCCGGGAGTTTTCTGAGGGCCGTGGCTACTACTCCATCTGGGGTCACGGTCGTACTTAAGGCTTCCATGATGTAGGGGGTCACACCCTCTACCCGATGAGCGAGAACACTCTCCAGCAGCACCTCATGCCGTTCGGCCCAAGCCTCGGTGTAGCAGACCGTTTCAAGAGTCCACCCCATGGCCATCGCCTCCGTCAAAAGGTTCGTTCCTTCAAGTAGCATCAAGCCAGAACGCTGGCGCTCTTTTTGTTCTTGGAGTCGGACGATGTCTTTAACCAAAGGATTTTGACGACTCGTAAGCACGGGGTTAGTACCTGTATTGCGGTCCACGGTCAAAGAGCCAAATCAGCAAAGCCCCAATCATAAAGCCCCCCGCATGGGCTAAATAGGCAATCCCTCCAGACTCCATACCAGTTTGGGTGCGGGGTCCTAAGCTGGCAAAGCTGTAAAAAGCCTGTTGAACAAACCAGAAGCCGATGAAGACGATGGCAGGCACACTAAAGGGAATAGGAATGAGGCCCAGGGGGAAGATCGCCTGGATCCTGGCTGAAGGGAAACGGACGATATAAGCTCCCAGCACCCCAGCAATGGCTCCACTGGCCCCCAGGTTAGGAATCTCAGAGGAAGGATTACCCCAAATTTGAACTAGGGTAGCCACAAGGCCACAGGTCAAATAGAAAATTAGAAACCCCACATGTCCCAAACGGTCCTCTACGTTATCCCCAAAAATCCATAGAAATAGCATGTTTCCGCCGAGGTGGAGAAACCCTCCATGCAAAAACATAGCAGTAACCATAGGGACTAAGTAAGGCCAGGCCTGGATTTGTCCACTGAATACTGCACCGAGCGCCGGAGTAACTTTGGCAGGGATAACCGCCCACTGATTAAAAAACTGATTTAAATCAGGATGAAATATTTCATAGAGAAACACCAGAATATTGGTAGCCAGAAGCAGATAAACCACATACGGGGTCCGGCGACTGGGGTTAAAATCTCCGATTGGAACCATAAGGAAAATAAAGAAGCAATAAGGTTAGCTTAGCCTGTACACAGGAATTCACTGATCGTTCAATACCAAGTCGCCGAAAAGTACAAACACCTTTGGAATAACGCGCTAAAGCACAGAGGAGAGGGCTGAATTCAATCTCGTTCTAGTTTTTCTATTTCGATGAGATCTTCTAGTCTTTCCTTAGACCAAGCTTCGGTCGGATAAGCTATAGCACTGATATGCGAGAGGCGAATAAGCCAGGCGGTGCGCTTGTGAAATTCATCTCCTTCGTCATCGCGGGAGGATGAAAAGATAACAATTTCAATAAACTTAGGGTCCAAATGGACAGGGGTCCCAGTGTAGCTATCATTCACCGTCTCAATATGGATCTTGCTCCCTTGCTGTAATGCTTCATCAAGCCTTTGGTAGAGCAGGTCAATTTTTTTAGCTTTAACCTTTTTTGCCATAAAGATGCCCTGCACCGTAAGAGAATAAATATACCTCTAGTCTGGCTCTTCACTTTAAGAGGACGAGGGCCGACTCCTTTGCTACTTAGCTTTCCCAAATGCGCTCCTTTTGACATACTAGAATCAAGGAACTATGCATCTACAAGGCAGTCTCCGGCAGCGTCGACAGAAATTAGCGCAACTCTTCAAACACCCGGTGGTCCTCTGGTCTGGGTCTAGTTGCTCCCGTAATTTTCGGACTAATACCTTTCCTTTTCGGGCCAGTAGCCATTTTCTCTACTTTGCTGGCTTGCCGCTGGAGCAGGCTGCTATCCGCATGGAAGCAGGCTCTCTCGAACTGTTCATGGATGAAGGAACGCCTAGTTCAGCGCTGTGGCATGGAGAAACACCCAAACGCAAAGACCTCGCTGAAGCGATCGGGGCCGATGCGGATTTTCCTCTGCTAGATCTCTCCAAACGAATCCAAGATGCGGCGACTATCGCTGTCCAATCTGAGTCTGTCCGTCAACAACAATCCCAACTCTTGAATCGAACTGTTTCTGAAACCCGATCAGGCCATGATCTGGAGCTGGCGTCCGCTATCGTTGCACTCCGACTTACCCATGATCAGAGCGCTTTAGAAGAATTGCGTCTCGCCGCTCAGGTGACAGTGACGGCCCACTTGGCCGGGATGGCGGCAACCCCCACCGCTCAACGTGAGTCGGAAATCCGTGCGGCTATGGAACGCGTAATCATTGCCGAAGACATGAGCTGTTCCTATCAGAGCATTGTCACGGTACACGGAGAAGTGTTGCACAACAACCATTATCAGCACCCGATCCATACAGGAGATTTACTATTGGCCGATGTCGGGGCTGAGACTCCCACGGGCTGGGCCGCCGATGTGACGCGCACCTGGCCGGTGTCTGGTCAATTTTCTGCTACGCAACGGGCTGTTTACGATGTCGTATTGGCAGCCCATGATGCCTGTATCGCGAAGGTCGCCCCTAACGTGGAGTATCAAAACCTCCACCTGCTGGCCGCTCAGGTCATCGCCGAGGGCTTGGTCGATTTGGGTATCCTGCAGGGTAAACCGGAAGACCTCGTGGCGATGGATGCTCATGCCCTGTTCTTTCCCCACGGCGTGGGCCATCTGTTGGGTTTAGATGTCCACGATATGGAGGACTTGGGAGATTTGGCGGGCTATGAACCGGGAAGATTTAGGAGTGAGCGCTTTGGGCTTTGTTACTTGCGTTTAAATCGTCCTTTGCGTCCTGGAATGCTGGTCACTATCGAACCTGGCTTCTATCAAGTGCCTGCCCTCTTGCAAGACCCAGCGCGGCGGGCCAAGTATCAGAAAGTAGTGAATTGGGAAAGATTGGAAACGTTTTCAGACGTTCGCGGCATCCGCATTGAAGATGATGTGTTGGTTACCGAGTCAGGGCATGAGGTTTTAACGGAAGCGCTACCGGTGAAGCCAGAGATCATCGAACAGAGAGTGGGTTGAAACTGCACCGTTCCCAGCTCCTAACATCAAAGTAGTAATCTCAATATTTTTATGACCCTAGCAATCGTAGCTGAACAGCAAGATTATGGTAGCCAATTCCGATACTACACTTGTATTATTAGAAATCTCTACTGGTCTTGGAGAAAAATCATGCATAGCCTATCCTCCTCTACAGCCCCCCGCACCTCCACCACGGATATGGAAGTGACCAGTATTCGCTTCGAGCGAGAATTGAAAGAGAAGCTAAAAGATTTAGCGGGTAGTCAAGGGTATCAAAGTTTAGTTCGGGATATTCTCTGGGAGTATGTACAGCAACGCTCTAAGGACTATCGTCCCGTCCTTACGCAAGCGGATATTCGGGTGAGCATGGCAGCCGTAGCGCAACGAGAAGAGTGCTGCGCTATCACCGGCAAAAGAATTCAAGCCCAAGAGAATATGCTGCTTGGCCTAACTATGGATGGTAATCTAGTTCCTTTGCGTATGGAAAGTTTGAAAGATTAGTGGATAGTTTGAAAGATGAACAGATTAAAAGAGGGGGTTTCTCGGCTGCCCTGGGGGGCTGAGCGGAGCCGAAGCCAGCCGAAACCAACCCGTGCAGAGAGCGTATATTTTAGGCAATCAAGTATGGCAGTTATCTATAATTTAGCCATTGCTTGCGAATTTTCGGCTCTATCTGTCTGTAACCCGATCTTTCCTCTAGGTCTGGCTTTCTTCAATACTTGACGATTCCTTAAGCACAGAAATTGAGTGGGCGTAAGTCACTACACTTAGAGCTATCGGCCTAATGCAGAAAACCCAGTCCAGATCAGGAAAGGGCGGTTTCTTGCGTATTGGGTTGATCTTCCTCTGATTGTTAAAGGACTCACTCCTATGGTCTCTGCTCCCACACGCTTACCCGTTCTCTCGGAAATTATCGATGGTTTACCCAATATTTCAGGATGGGAAGCGGAAGTCCAGTCGGTTGTACAACAAGACCTACCTGTGTTTTTAAATAGAACCAATATTCGTTTAGAAAATGTTACCTCTGCGTTTGCCGTTGCCTTGCATATGCACCAGCCCACCATTCCTGCCGGACATGAAGGGGCTTTGATCAGCAACCTGCAAAATATGTTTGAGAACCCCCACGATGGAGATAACCACAATGCAGGGGTTTTTGCTTGGTGCTATAGCCGCATCGCAGACTTTATTCCTGAACTCGTCGCCAAGGGTTGTAACCCCCGTGTGATGCTGGATTACTCCGGCAATCTCCTCTGGGGACTCCGGCAGATGGGGCGCGGAGATGTCCTCGACAACCTGAAGCGCGTCACCTGTGACCCCACCTATCAGCCCTATGTGGAATGGCTGGGAACGATGTGGAGCCATGCTGTTGCGCCTTCCACACCCATCCCTGACCTGAAGTTACATATCCAGGCATGGCAGCATTACTTCGCCAGCGTCTTTGGCTGGGAACCTTTGGCTCGGGTGAAGGGATTTTCTCCTCCAGAAATGCATCTGCCGAACCATCCCGATACCCTCTACGAGTACATCAAAGCCCTGAAAGAATGTGGCTATCGCTGGCTCATGGTCCAAGAGCATTCCGTAGAGACGCTAGAAGGGCATAGCCTCCAGAATAGGCATCTTCCTCATCGCTTGCTGGCCCGCAATTCCCACGGCGAGACGATTAGCATCACGGCCCTGATTAAAACCCAAGGCTCAGACACTAAGTTAGTGGCTCAGATGCAGCCCTACTACGAAGCCAAAACCCTTTCTCGGCAGCAGATTTCCGGTGTTGCTATCCCTCCTATCGTCACCCAGATTGGGGATGGCGAAAATGGGGGCGTGATGATGAATGAATTCCCGGACGGATTCAAGAATGCTTGGTACGACATGTCCCAGAACCATGGTGGCACGTCAGGCGTGGTCGGCCTGAATGGTACCGAGTATCTAGAACTAATTGAAGCGGCAGGATGTAAGCCTGAGGACTATCCTGCATGTCAGCCGGTGGGCCAACACCTCATCTGGGAGCGGGTTTCTCCAGAATCTGCAACCCCTGAGAAAGTGGCCGAGGCCATTGAAGCGGTGAAAAAGACTAACCACAACTTCCATATGGATGGTGCTTCCTGGACCAACGACTTAAGTTGGGTCAAAGGGTATGAGAACGTGTTGGGGCCGATGAATCAGCTCAGTGCCCTCTTCCACCAGAAGATAGACCCCTTGATGGCTGCAGAGGCCAATCAGTCTTCCGCAGAACCGCTCACGCGCCAAACCCGCTATCGCGAAGCTCTGCTATACAACCTCCTCACCCAAACCAGTTGCTTCCGTTATTGGGGACAGGGGACTTGGACCGACTACGCACGGGAAATTTACCGTCGTGGGGAAGAAGCGCTTCATAAGTTCTAACTCTCATGGCTCTTGGTGGGGTATGCCATTTGCGACAAGTCAACGTTTCTGAAGAATTATCAATCAGGAATAAAGATCTTGTAAAACTCAGAACAGCCAAGCCTTTAGGGGATTGAAAACCTGTGAGCCGTTCCAACTGTGACCATGCCAAAAAAAGCATCGCCCGATGGTTGAGATGGTGGCAGTGGTGCTGACGCTGTTGTGGCGAAACGTCGCCGGAGCCTATCGAGTTAGGCAAAAAGCAGTCCGGATTTAGCTATAATGTTCTCGATAAAAGCAAAATGAAAATACTAAGTCCTTCCCCCCTAGGCGGCTAGTAGAATGTCTTTCCTGTACTTAGGATTTCCATTAGTTTCTCGATGAATCCACTGCTACTCAATCTTTCCTTTCTCATTAACAAACCGACAGGTATAGCAAACTACGCTACACAACTTTTTCCCTATCTCCAGTCTCTCAACCCAATTTTACTGACAGCACAGACTATTGCGGATCAAAAATGTTATCCTGTCCCCTCTAATATGACCCCTGAGCA
>Ga0208716_1000239_pt1 | contig 23268 bp, 21 predicted proteins | sample NGESurdeep092012_8_FD_184482 | JGI IMG/M metagenome (GOLD analysis project Ga0208716, IMG submission 184482) | Arctic peat soil microbial communities from Barrow, Alaska - NGEE Surface sample 415-3 deep-092012 (SPAdes) | ecosystem: Environmental > Terrestrial > Soil > Wetlands > Peat ...
GGCTACCGCCACATCGACACCGCCGCCGCCTACATCGCCGCGCACTCAAAGGCGGAACCGTTCGGTGGCGAGCTCCAAGGGTTCGGGGCGCTCCCGCCAGCCGAACGCAGTGCGAAGGCTGCAGCGCTCGCCCCCACCATCCGGGGTCTGGTCTCCACCGATCGGGCACAGGCCGGCCACTTCACCGACGCACCGGAGGTCCTTGACTTCCTCTCCCGGGTCGAGCACCCTCGCCTCGCAGCGTTAGGCACGAGCTGCCCCGACCACTTCCTGCGAACCAAGGTCAAGCCGCTGCTGCTCGATCTGCCCGCCGACGCCTCCGTCGAGGACTCGATCGCGCGCCTGCACGAGCTGCACATCGCGTATCGCGACGAGTACCAGGCCTACTACGACCGCAACGCGACTCCCGACTCGCCGGCAATGCGCGGTGCCGACCCGCTGATCGTCCTCGTGCCAGGTGTGGGCATGTTCAGCTACGGCGCCAACAAGCAGACCGCGCGGGTCGCCGGTGAGTTCTACGTGAACGCGATCAACGTCATGAGGGGCGCCGAGGGGCTCTCGACCTACTCGCCGATCAACGAGGCCGAGAAGTTCGGCATCGAGTACTGGGCCCTGGAGGAGGCCAAGCTGGCACGCATGCCGAAGGCGAAGCCACTTGCCACCCGAATCGCACTGGTCACCGGCGCCGCCTCAGGCATCGGCAAGGCCATCGCCACCCGCCTTGCAACCGAGGGCGCCTGCGTCGTCATCGCGGACCTCGACCTGTCCAAGGCCCAGGCCGCGGCGGCCGAGATCGGCAACACGGACGTTGCCGTCGGCATCCAGGCCAACGTCACCGATGAGGCGCAGGTGCAGGAAGCCATAGACGCCACGGTGCTGGCCTTCGGCGGCCTCGACCTCGTGGTCAACAACGCGGGCCTGTCCCTGAGCAAGTCCCTGCTCGAGACGACGGTCGCGGACTGGGACCTGCAGCACAACGTGATGGCCAAGGGCTCGTTCCTGGTTTCCCGCACTGCGGCGCGGGTGCTCATCGACCAGAAGCTTGGCGGCGACATTGTCTACATCTCCTCGAAGAACTCGGTCTTCGCCGGACCCAACAACATCGCCTACTCAGCGGCCAAGGCCGACCAGGCCCACCAGGTCCGCCTGCTCGCCGCCGAGCTCGGCGAGCACGGCGTGAAGGTGAACGGCATCAACCCCGACGGCGTCGTGCGCGGCTCAGGTATCTTCGCCGGCGGGTGGGGTGCCAAACGAGCCGCGGTCTACGGCGTTGCCGAAGAGGACCTGGGCAAGTACTACGCAGGACGCACCCTTCTCAAGCACGAGGTGCTCCCCGAGAACGTGGCCAACGCGGTGTTCGTGCTCTGCTCGGCAGATCTCAGCCACACCACCGGCCTGCACATCCCTGTCGACGCCGGCGTCGCGGCCGCATTCCTGCGATGACGCTCACGGTGCCCGAGGTCCGCCCCATGACAACGACGGCTGGGGTGGTGGCAGCGGTGGACCTCGGGGCGTCCAGCGGCCGGGTGATGATGGGCCGGGTCGGTCCGAACGAGCTGAGCGTGCACTCCGTCGCGCGGTTCGCCAACGACCCGGTCCGCACGATCGATGGACTTCACTGGAACATCCTCGAGCTGTATCGCCAGGTTCTGGGTGGTCTGCGCGGCGCCGTCCGCGAAGAGCCCGCGCTGAAATCTGCTGCCGCGCGGCAGGCGGGCTGCTCGGCTGACAGGAGGAGCGATGCCCGGGCGTAGGCCATCAACGCCCGGGCGGGGATGCCGGTGACGCCGGCGGCCATGCGATCCACCCATGCGGGATCCGGCTGCAGCCTGCTGGCACCCGCCGCGACAGATGCACGTGAACGGGCCGATGGGGGCGCGGCCGCCGGCAACGCTGGCGACCGGGGCGAGGCGGGGGCGTAGGTCTCGGTGGGAAGGTTGCCCCATGTCAGCCAGGCGAGCCCGGTTACGCCCAGCAGGGCGAGGACAAGGGTGGCGAGGCCGGTAGCGAAGCGCAGACCGTGCCAGGACAGCCAGGATCTCGCTTGATCACTCCGACTATCGGGCTCGCAGTCGGGCTGGCCGTAGGGCTCAGGGGTCTGCTCAGGTGTCAGCGTGACACGGCCGGATTCCAAAGGCACCGGGAAACCCGCCGGGGAAGCATCCTGCTTAAGGAGCAACGGTCGGCACGACGGTCGGGCTGCTCGTTGTCGGCGAGGGGCACGGCGCGGCCGGAGCAGGAACGGTTGTGCCCGGGGCCGCCGTAGCGGTGCCGGTTGCGGAAGGGAGGACCAGACAGGCATCGGTAGGAACGGGAGGGTCGCCGTGGGGACGGTCGCAGCCGGGGCCGGAGCGGCCTCAGTCGGATTGGTCGCGGCTGGAGCGGTCGCAGTTGCAGCGGGCATACCGGCGGTTGAGGCAGAGGGGGTGGCCGTCTGCGTACCAGGAGTGACCACTGGCTTCGGGCTGAGCATTGACGCCGGCGTCGAACCGGGCCGGGATGGCGCGGCCGTGGCTGGCCTGACCACGGCCATGGCGGCGACGGAGGACCCCGCCGATCGAGCGTCAGGTGGCCCTGACGCGGGCAGGGCAGAAGCGGGCAGGGCAGTAACCCCGTGGCGGTAGGCGTCCGCAATGGCAGTGACTGTGCGCACGTACGAGTCCGAGGCGTTGTATCGCATGATCGCGGCGCTGAGTCCAGCTGGCTGACTCAGGTCCCCGTGGCCGGAGCAGAGGTAGATCGCGGCCGCCGTGGCGGCGTCAGCCATGTCTTGGGGGTTCTTGACCCCGTCACCATCAGCGTCGGCGCCCACAACGCGCCAGGTGCCGGGGAGGAACTGCAGCGGCCCCACGGCCCGGTCGTAGACGGTGTCCCCGTCCATCACCCCACCATCGGTGTCGGTGATCCGTGCGGTTCCGTTCGTGCCGTCCAGCGCGATCCCGATGATGCCCGGCCGGGCGACGCCACCCGAGTCCAGCTGGTTGCCGCCGAATCGGCCATGGTCACTCTCGACCCGTCCGATCGCAGCCAGCAGAGCCCAGTCGATGTGACAGCCGGGATCGACTGGGTCGATCAGCGCGACCGCCCTGTGGTAGCCCGCGAGGGCGCGCACCGGAATGCCGGCGCGATCAAGCCGCCACTGGCGATGAGCTGCCAGGCGCAGTGCCTGCTGGCAGCACCAGAGCGGGTGTCCTGATCGCCAGAGCAGCGGCGCCAGCCGGGATCCGATAGGGGACAACGGGAATCGTCACCGCCATGTCGGGCACGACGATCGCAGCCGAGTCCTTCGAGACAGCAGCACCCTTGGTATGACGTGCCGGGGTCGCCTGTGCGTCGAGGGCGATGCCACCAACGATCAGCGCAACTGCGGGTAGCGCCGCGCAGACCCGTCGCCAGGGCACCGTGATCGTATACACCGGAACGCTTTTTACCATGCTGTCCCCTCGGGTTCCGCGCTCGGGTTCAACCGTCAGCGGGTAGCCGACGAGCACCAGATCCGAGTATCGGTGAACCGGCCAGCGTTCAGAGCCCACCCCCGGAGAACCCTGAATGGCATTTGCGAAGACTTTGGACTCTTCGGAGCAAGGCAAACCGCTCCCCCGAAGGCCTCAGCGGTCGACGGCCCTTTCGCGACGGGAGACCATCGGCACCCACTGATCGCGAGAGACGAGCACCTCACGCAGGACGTCGGGCCGGTCGGTGATGATCGCGTCCACCCCGGCATCGAGCAGACGCCGCATGACCTGGGGCTCGTCGACAGTCCAGACCACAACCCGCACCCCGAGGTCATGTGACATCGCGACAACTCGCTCGACGAAGATCGGGACGCGACCCAGCTTGACCGGCACATGCGCAAAAGGTGCGTTGGCCAAGGCTCTCGGCGGCCGCACCCCCGCCCTGGCGCACATCAACAACGTGGTCAGCGATCGCCAGCCAAGCGCCGTGGTGACCGCAGGGACCTCCCTGTGGACCTGGGCGAGCAACCCGTCCCAGGTCCCCGCGATACACACTCGCTCGGCAACTCCCCTGCGCCGCAAGGACTTCACCAGGGGTCCGAGCCCGGCCAGGTCCTTGGAGTCGACCGTGAAGCACTGGTCGGGGAAGGCGTCGAGTGCCTCGTCGAACGTCGGAATCGGCTCAGTCCCGTTGATCCGCAGGGTGCGCAGCTCGCGCAGCGACTTCGACCGGACCGGACCCGTGGCCGACGTGACTCGCTCCAGCGTCTCGTCGTGGAAGCACACCAGGTGGCCGTCGCTGGTCACCCTGACGTCGGTCTCGAGATAACGCAGGCCCAGGCCCGAAGCCAGACCGAATGCGGCCAGCGAGTTCTCCTGCGCCAGAGCGGCACCGCCGCGGTGGGCGATGGCCAGCGGTCCAGGTCCCTTGCCGTAGCTCATACGTCAAGAGTGGTCCACTCCGTGCCTTCGCCTTTGCCAGATTGGCCGTCCCGCAAGAGTGTTCACCGAGCCTTCACCCGCTGCCCATCGGCGATAGACCGAAGGTTTCAGCGCGGCGACCGAACAGCCCGGGAGAGGCCGTGCAGGATGAGCATCGTGTCGGTCGTGCGTGACCAGGGAAACGACTCCGCCCGGGCCCGGGCCGCTGCCCGCCGTCGCACTTCCGGCACTGCGAGCAGCGAGGCGACGGCGAGGGCCATCGCCTCAGGCTCGGGGCTGGCCGTGCGACCGGCGTCCCCCTCGACGAGCTCGGCCACCGCGGACGTGCTCGCCGCCACGATGGGCGTGCCACAGGCCAGGGCCTCAAGCGCCGCCAGCCCAAAAGTCTCCACCGGGCCAGGGGCCAGAACGACGTCAGCAGACCCGAGCAGATCGGCGACGGCGCGACGATCGGCCAGGTGACCAACCAGCTCCACCGGCAGCCCGCCGACCCTCCGCCGCAACGACGCGGCGAGTGGACCGGATCCAGCCACCACGAGACGGGCCGGAGTGCCACCGCGATACAGCACCCGCAGTGTCTCGATGGCGAGGTCGGGCCGCTTCTCGCGTGACAACCGGCTGCACAGGACCAGCAGCGGCACACCATTGTTGAGGGGACGGGTGGGCGGCCGGAACTGTTCCAGGTCCACGCCGAGCGGCACGTGGCTGGTGGGCGCCCCGATCCGGGCGAACTCCCGCGCGGCGAAGCGGGTGGTGGTCACGACGCGGTCGAAGCACTCTGCTGTCGTCGCGTTGTGCCGGTCGGCCGCCCACATGGCGCCACGGACTCCCAGCGGCATGAAGGCACGCAGGACACCATCCAATCGCTCGTGCGCGATCACCGTCGACGGCACCCCGGCAACGCTCGCCCACCGGCCGAGCCCGCGCAGTGTCAGACGGTCTGACACCTCGAGCCGGTCGGGCTCGAGACCATCCAGCATGGCGCGCACCTGTGGCAGGTTCGCCAGGACGCGGTATCCGCCCGATCCGGGGACCGTTGGCCCGGCCAGAGTGATGCGCCGGCCCCAAGGCAGGTTCTCGTCGCTCGCGTGCTGGCCCGGAACGACGAGGACGAAATCGTGGCCTGCCGCTCTGTACCCCTGCCCGAGGGCGTGAACCGTGGTGCGGATCCCGCCGCTGCGAGGGGTGTAGGCGTTCGCGACATGCACAACCCGCACCTCAGGACCTGCCAACAACCAGGCTGCTGGAGGCATCTTCATAGTGGCGCATGAGGCGGTCGCACACGACCGGCCACGTGCGCGCCCGCACCTTGTGGTGGGCCGCTGCGCCCATCGCGCGGCGCTTCCACAGGTCGCCGACGAGGTCGGCAACGTGACTCCGCAACGCCTGAAGGTCGCCAGGCGGATACAGCCACCCCGTCCTGCTGCTGTCGACGAGGTCCAGCAGCCCGCCCGCTCCGACGGCCACGACCGGGAGACCACTGGCCATCGCCTCCTGCGCGACCTGGCAGAACGTCTCATATGGCCCCGGATGCACGACGATATCGAGGCTCGCCAGGGCCTGGGACAGGTCCGTGCCCGAGAGCACACCGGTGAAGTAGGCGCCGGGCAGGCACCGGGTCAGCCGCTCACGTTCCGGGCCGTCACCGATGATGACCAGGCGGATCCCGGGCAGGTCGTTCAGCACGGCGAGGTCCTCGACCTGTTTCTCCGCGGCGAGCCGGCCGATGAAACCGACGAGAACCTCTCCGTTGGGCGCCAGTCGTGCCCTGAGGTCGGCGTTGCGATGCGAGCGTGAGAAAGCGGTGGTATCGACGCCGCGAGGCCATACCTGCACCCGGGGGACGTCGTGCCGCTCGAGGTCACGGGCTGCGGTGGGCGAGGGCGCGAGGGTGATCGTGGCGCGCTCGTGGATGGAACGTATGTGGCGCCAGGCGGCGTGCGAGGCGGCAGTGAGCCCGTAACGCAGGGCGAAGCCGGCCACGTCGGTCTGATAGATCGCGACCACCGGTATGTCGAGCGACGCGGCCGCACGCATCACCGGCCCACCCATCGCGAACGGCGAGGCGAGATGGATGACGTCGGGGCCGAACCTGGCGAGCTCCCGAACGAGCCGGCTCGTGACGACCATCGGAATACGCACCTGCGGGTAGCCGGGGAAGCCAAACGACGGCAGCGCCACCACCTCGAAACCCTCACAGGTGGGCGGCGGGTTCCCCGGGGCGATGACCATGGCCTCTTGACCGGTCCTGTTCAGGTGTCCGAGAACCTGGAGCACCGAACCGGTCACGCCATTGATGTGCGGCAGGAAGGACTCGGATACCACTGCGACCTTCATAAGGGCAGTACAGCAGCGTCACCAACGACGAAACGTGAGCCTTGGGTGTCAGGTCGTTGACACGCGAGTGAACACTCGGCGATGGGATTTGAGCGTGGACGGACTCTGGCTACTTCTGTGGTGTGGTTGAGACCAAGGTGGTGAAGGCGACCACGTTAGACAGGTAGTGGCCCGTGGCCTTGCCGATCCTCTGGCCGGTCCCCAACATGAACCGCACGAGTTCTGGCACACCTGCCGCACACGCGACTGGGTCGGCCGCCAGTTCATGCTGGGTCAGGCCCATACGGAGACGGGCGTCGCGCAAGGCCACTGGGTCGACACCGGATTCCACTCGCACGAACGACACCCTATGGCGTCGAAGGGCCTCTCAGACCGACCTCACCCACGGAGCCAGAGCAGCTCAGGTTAGGACAGCTCATTCGGGCGAAGCCGGCCCCCGATTGCTGGCGGCGGTCAGGGCGGAGATGACGTCGCCCAACGGCGGCACACCCGATAGCCCTGCCGGGGTGGCATAAACGCGGCAAGCAAACGCCGGGCTCTGCCCAGCGACACCGAACGGGTCGACACCGTCGACAAGGATGGTTGGCGAACCAACAAACCCTCGCTCCTGGGCCTGCTTCCCTGCCGCGGCAGATGGATCATCGCGCTAGCAAACTACCCAACAGAACCCTTAATCTACATAGGATGGTCGTCGGTTAGCGTGTTTGGTGGCTTCTTCGGGAGGTTCTGTTGCTGTCGTTTGTGGATCTCGACCGGTCGCTGGGGTTCGTCCCAGGCCCGGTCGTCATGCAGCTTGCCAACGTCGACATCGGCCGCGGCCGACAGGAGCTGTTCCGCAACCAGTTGCCTGCCCTGCTGACCGAACTGGCGAACCGGGCCCGGATCGCAAGCATCACAGCGTCATCAGCGCTTGAGGGTGTCGTGGTGGAAGACCAAGCCCGCGCGGCAGCGATCATCGGGGGCAAGGTGACAACACTGCGGACCCGCAGCGAGCAGGAACTCGCCGGCTACCGCGCAGCCTTGGACTACCTGTTCGGCCAGGACTGGCGGCCGCTGAACGTCGGCCTTTTGCTGCACCTGCACCGGAACCTTTTCGAGCAGACGAAGGTGGACGGCGGCCGGTTCAAGGAGAGCGACAACCTTGTGGTCGACCGATCACCGGACGGGTCGGTTGAGGTCCGGTTCGTCCCCGTCTCGGCGGCCAGCACCGAGTACTTCACCGTTGAGCTCATCGACCGGTACAAAGACGCGCTCACCCAAGGCCGGCACCATCCGGTGCTTTTGGTTGGTTTGTTCGCGCTGGACTTGTTGACCATCCACCCGTTTGCAGACGGGAATGGTCGTGTCGTCCGGGCCCTAACAAACGCCCTGCTCGATGATGCCGGATACACGGTCGGCAGGTACGTCTCTCTCGAGCAGCTCATCGCCGAGTCGGCGGACGGCTACTATGCGGCTCTGCTGGCCTCCACCCACGGCTGGCATGAGCAGACCAACGACCCCTGGCCTTGGCTGATGTACTTCACCGAGGTCCTCGCGCGGGCCTACAAGAGGTTCGAGCAACGGGCCGCGTCCGATAGGTCGACGGGGACGAAGCAGGACCGCGTCCGTGAGTATGTGCTCGAGCACGCGCCGCAGATCTTTAAGATCGCCGACGTGCGGGCCGCCCTTCCCGGGGTCAGCGACCCGACGATCCGGCTGACGCTCGAGCAGTTGAAGAACGAGGGCCGGGTGAAGCCAGAGGGTCGGGGCCGGTCCGCGGCGTGGGTCAAGGCCCCCGGATCCCAATGGCCATGAGTCCCCGTCAGTCCCTCCGAAGCGCACATGCAGCCGGGGAACAGAAAGGAACAAACCCAGCCCACCCTCATCAACGATGCCGACTACAACTCCGATCAGGAGAGGGGAAAGTAACGACGGCTGAGTGTGGTCACCTGATTTGGCCCCACTTCGGCGGCTTATCTTCATGAATGTTGGCCCCAGGGTGGTGGCGATACTGCTGCCGGGTGGGGCGGTGTGTCATCACGAATGTTGGCCCCACCCCGGAGTCAGATCTTCACATCAGTGTCGTCGACGTGGAGGTCGGTCAGGTGGGTTCACAAGTCGAGCTATTCGAGGCGATCCGGCGCGACCGCCGCACGCAGGCCCTGTCGATTCGGGAGTTGGCTGAACGCCATAAGGTCCACCGGCGGGCGGTGCGCCAGGCGTTGGCGTCCGCGTTGCCGCCACAGCGCAAGGAATACGTAGCGAGGTCTCGACCGGCGATCGACCCGTGGACGACGGTGATCGACAAGTGGCTGATCGCGGACCAGGACGTCCACCGCAAACAGCGGCATACCGCCCGGCGGGTCTGGCAACGACTGGTGGCCGAACACGGCGCCGTGCTGTCTGAGGTAACCGTGTCCCGGTACGTGACCCGCCGCCGCGTCGAGCTCGACCTGGTCCACGTCGAGGTGTACATCCCACAGTCCCATGAGCCGGGCGGGGAGGCGGAGGTCGACTTCGGGGAGTTCTACGGTGAAGGTCTGGATGTTCGTGATGCGTCTGTCGCACCTCAGCGGACCCGCCTACCGTGTGGCGCGATCTTCGACCCTGACACCTCAGGCAGGCTGACTCAGGGCACAGGGACTCGATCAAACGATCGGCAATAGGGTCGCTGAGCCCTTCCTTGAGGCGATCCAGGCACTCCTGGAACCTGCCGGTGGACCGGTAGTCCTCGGCGAACGCCGTGACGACCGAGTGGACGTTTGAGCTTGTACAGGATGCTCTGGATGTGAGGTACGGACGGTGTTCGGCGAGATGTGCAACAGCGCACCAAGCCACGCAGAGACCATGACTGGAGTCAAAGAGCCCCGGGCAAGTGGGTCTCGCCGTGTGCCGCTCCCCGGACCGCAATGAGAAGCGCCTCGATGGCACCCTGCTTGGCCACCCAGCCCCGGACTCCCATCTGCACTGCCTCGCTGACCCGGTCATCGGCTCCACCTGTAACGACCACGATCCCGAGGTCGGGCCATCGGTCGAGCAACTGGCGCCCGAGCGCCAACCCGTCCTCACCAGCGAGGGCCACGTCAAGGGCTACGACGTCAATCTCGTGGTGCGAGAACAGTTCCAGGGCCTCCACGGATGACCCAGCGGTACCGACGACCTCGAGGTCAGGCTCATCGGAGAATCGGCTGGCCAAGGCTTCGGCAAAGACGCTCTGGTCATCTATCACTGCAATGCGGATGCGCTTCTGTTGCATCCCGAAAGCCTCGCGGCTGCGACGCCGCGACGGAGCCATCAGAGGCAGGAGCAGTCTCTACGTCAGGTGCACGAGACCGCGCGCGTCAACGCAGGTGGGCAGGCCAGGTCTCCTCTGAGGCGTGGGCAGTCATCATCGCGGCCGCCTGCAGACGCGAGTGCACGCTGAGCTTGGTGAGCAGGTTCTGCACGTGCGTGCGGACCGTACACCGTTGCACACCAAGTCGATCGGCCATCTGTTGGGTACTCAACCCATCCATGATGCAGCGCATCACTTCCCATTCGCGCTCGGTCAGGAACTTCAGCACCCACAGTGGGTCATCGTTCTGAGGGTGAGGTCGCAGTGCGTCGTGCAGAATGAACGGATCCACCGCAAGGTGTCCCTGATGTGCCAACTCCAACATCTCGATGAGGACCCCGACGGACTTCTCCTTGCCGACATAGCCCTCAGCGCCATTGGCAATGGCGTCCGCCACCAGGCCCCTGCTGATTGCGCCTGACAGGATCACCACCTTGGTGTCGGGGCTCACCTCATGGATCCGACCGATGGCGCCGAGGCCGTTGCCGTCAGGAAAGCTCACGTCGAGCAGGCACACATCCGGCTGGTGTTCGCGGGCAGCTTCCACCGCCTCATCGGGATCGAGGACTGTCGCGACTACCGCGTGCCCGTTGTCGGTCAGGGCCATGCTCAGTGCGTCGAGCAGCAGTCTGTGGTCGTCACAGACCAGTAGCCTCACGACGCCGCCGCCTTGGATCCCAGGTCTGGCAGCACGATGCGCGCCGTCATGCCGCGAGCGTTACCTGGCTCGAGCTCGAAGCCGCCACCGCAGGCAGAGACGAGGGCGCGGGTAATCGTCAGCCCGAGCGAGTTGTGAATGGGCACGTACCCAAGCCCGGGGCCGTCGTCGATGACCTGGATGGTGATCTCGTGGACCTTGGCAGTCACGTCAACAGTGACCTGCCCGCCTGGGCCGGACGCTCGCACCGCGTTGTCCAACACGCAGCTAATTGCACGGCCGAGCGCCACCGGAGCGGTGACCGCCATGGCACGGTCAGGGCCGATGAACTCAATCTCGCAGTCGGCTGTGGGCAACGCCCGAAGCACGCAGCGCGATGCCAGGTTGACGACGTCGACTTTTCTAGGGCGGTCATCGGCGGTGTCACCGATGACTCCCTCGACCATGTCGGACAACCATTGGGCCTGGTTGAGGATCCCGTCCAAGCGGCGTGAAACTTCAGTACCGTGCGCCCCCGCCAGTAGCAGGATGGCCGCCAATGGCTGGCGCAGGTCGTGACATAGCGCTCGTACCGTGTCGACGCTCGGAGGGCTTGTCGGCTGTATGATCGGGCTCGACTCATGCAGACCAGCAAATTTCATGGCCTGTCCTTCCAACAGACGTGAACGTGGGTGAAGCACCCAATCTCAGGATAAGGAGGAATCCACTCATCCCCGGAACCAAGACCAGATGCAGAGAAACTGACCAGATCTTTACCGAACCCATACCAGACGCCCGAGACACATCCCGGTCTGATCTGAGGTAAGCCTCACCTAAGTAAATCTTCACTTTGTTTGCCACCGTAGCACCCCGCAGTAGTCCGAACAATGGTCGTCCGCGACTAGTCCTGTATGGCCCTTTCGGGTGGCCCGTCCGGGCACAAAACTGGGTGTGGTCGCCAGACGTCGTTGCTCTATGGTCCGTTGAGGTCGTGGACCAGTCGGACGCTGGGAACTGCGCCTGTGGGTGCTCTCGTGGTACGACGCCCCGACGGAGCGGCGGTGCGCGCCGTCCAGACGAAGCAGGGCGGAGATGATCAGCATCGCTTCGACTTCCAGCCGGATATGACTCGGTGAGCCCCAGGACGGCGTCACGAGGGTGGCGACCAGGACGGCGGGGACGGTGATGACAAGGAACCGCCGATGCATCGGGTCCAGTGTCAAACCACCGGTGGTGGCGATCTGCAGCGCGCTCACGGTGATCGAGCACGGCGGCAGCAAGATCAGGAGCCAGGGGACGGCGGGTGCGTCGATCACGGCGAGCCCCGCTCAGTCGACGTCGTCGCCGGTCGGGAACGCGACGACCTGGATGTGGCCGTCACGCACGCTCATCAACGTGAGCGAGCCCCTGCCGACCGGGATGCGCCACTGCGCGCCGTCGACCTTCGAGAGCCCCGCGACCGCGAGCCGAATCATCACCGCGTGCGTCACAGCCGCGACGGCCTCGCCAGGGTGTCGTTCGCCAATCAGCCGGAGCGCTCCTATCATCCGTTCCTGGGCAGTGCTCAGTCGCTCCCCGAGCGGGCAGGCTGCCCTGTTGGGTGCGGTCCGGTAGAGCTCGAAGGCGGCCGGGTCGTACACCGATGCCTCGTCGCTTGTCATACCTTCCCAGGCGCCGTAGTCCACATTGTTCAGCCCGTGCAGGATGCGCAGGTCGGGGACCAGCGCCTCGTCGGCGATGATCTGAGCGGTCGCGATGGTCCGCCGGAGCGGGCCGGTGTAGACCGCGGCCAGGCCGGCACCCGACAGGGCCCGCGCTGCGTGGACTGCGTCCTGATAGCCCTGCGCGTCAAGAGGCACGTCGCACCGTCCGCGGTAGCGGTTGCTGACGTTCATGGTGGTCGTGCCGTGCCGGACCAAGAAGATGTGGCACTGATCGGCGGGTCGTACGGCGGCCTGTCCCGCCCGCCCCTCCTTGACCTCCTGAGTCGTCATGCCACAGTCTCCGTTCGGGCCTCGTCGCCGGGTGAGGACAGCTTCCGCTTCATGATCAGTCTGGTGAGACCGTGCTCAGCGCTCTTGCCGATGCCCGACCGACGGGGGCTACGCGGGTGGGTCAGGACAGTCATTACCGGCCCGCGCGCGCTGTGCGTCGCCTCACGGTGCGCATCCTGGACGTCATCGCGCTCAGAGAGTTGAGTGTCAACGACAAGGAGGCAGGCGTCGCACTGACGCAAGCGCATCAGCGTCCTTGCCGAGCTGTTGAGCGGCGCGCCTTGCAGGATCACCACCTCGTACCGCTTGCTGAGTTGCTCAAGGGCACGGATCCCGGTGGACAGCTCGTCTGTGGTCGTCCGCGGGGTCCTGCGCCTCCCGGCGCCGTCGGGACTTGGCGTCCGGATGCCGACCGGCGGTCCTTCGATGACCTCAGGATATGTATCGAGGTCTGACTGCCGTTCGCCGAGCAGATTGTCGAGGGTTACGCGGTCGACGGTGTCTGCCACGACGACGACGGTGCGCCCAGCCTCCGCTGCCGCAGCGGCGAGATTGGCCGCGGCGACGTCACGCGCCTCGCTGTCCCGGTCACTGGAGCAGGTGACCACGAGGATGCCGACGAGGTGCAGCTTCGCGTAAAGGAAGCGGTAGGCCTCGGCTGCGCCGGAGCGGGGGCTCGCCTTCAGTACGAGGCGCTGCGGGCCGGATACCTTGGGTCTCGGCACGACCGCGAGAACTGGTGAGTGCGTCAACTCGGCTAGGTGGCCTGGCCCCCGCACGCGGCGGTCCCAACGGTCGTTCGCGGCCGCCATACTGATGCCCAGCGCGAGGCCCAGGAGCAGTGCGGCTCCGATCTGGAGCAGGTGGTCCGGGCCGGACGGCGAGGTCGGCAACGACGCCGGTGTGATGATCTCGGCGACCTGGGGGAACAGTTTGCCTCGCGAGGTCGAGTGGAAGCTGCGGTAGTCGGCGTAGGCTTGAGAAAATGCCGCCGCTTGCTGGGCCACCAAACGTGGTACGGGTCCCACGAAGCTGAACTCCAAGACGTGTGTGTCCACGGGGACCGTCACAGAGAGGCCAGCGGACGCCTGATCGAGCGGCAGGCCGAGCGCGGCCGCTGCTGCTGTGGTCACCGAATCCGACGTGGCGAGCACCTTCTCCGTCGCCATGTCGGGCAGCGGAGGTGCGCCCCCGTTGGGCAGTAGTTGCGGTTCAACCACCACTCGTGCGACCGATGTGTAGACCGACGGTTGGTGGTAACTGAGCGCTGCCGCAGTCGCCGTCACGATTGCCGCGAAGCTCAGAATGAACACGATATGGGCCCACAGGAACGTGCGCCGACCAACCGGGCCGGCGGTCTCGTCGAGGTGTATCTCCGTGCTGGTCATGTCGCCACTGCTCCTTTCGGGGGGCCTATCGCGCTGGACGCGGTCGTGCCTGCCGGCTGGGCCGGGCACCGCGCCAGCGCGGCAAGAATGAACAATGCGTCCGCGGACCCGCGGTACGTCAGGTGTGGGTCGAACAGCATAAGGAGCGCCGTGACCACGACGCCGACGAGAAGGCCCGTCGCCGCGACGCCCACCGCGTCCCGGCGCGACCGGGCAATGGTGAAGGAGCGGACGGAAGCGGAGCGGATGAACCACAGGAAAGCCAGAAGTAGCGGGATGCCTCCCCCCCAGAGGAGCCAGATGTAGCCGCTCTCGATCCAGACGTAGCCGGTCGCTTGGCTCGGCACGGCGACCCGAGCGCTCGGGCGGACCCCGAACAGGTAGTTGCCGTGCGACATCAGGGGTGGCAGGAAGTAGTTCTTCAAGTTGTCCAGCCGCCCCGTCCAGCTGACCGGGAGACCTGAGACGCTCTCGAAGCCCATGAGACGTGCCGAGATGACGGGCCAGAGCGCGATGGCGACCAGTGCACCGAGGGGTAGGGCAAGCAACAGCAGCCGGGGCCGACGAACGACCACAGCGATGAGGACGCCCCCAACCACCAGGCCGAGCGCACTGGAAAACTCCCCGGCCGAAATGGCGGCCAGCACGAAGATGACGCCAACGCCAGAGAATAGAGTCCTCGGCCGGGCGCGTTGGGACAACAGGGCCACAACCAGCGCCAGGTTGAAGATCATCAGGTCCGCGACGGCGGCAGGCAACGCAAGCGTGGAACCTCCGCGGGGTTTGGCCAGCGCCCCCACGTGGCCGTTCGGGATGAAGTAGGTCGCCAGGACCCCGCGAACGTTGAGCAGGTTGAGCGCCTGAAGGATCGCGATGACGGCAACGACGGTTGCGGCGCCCAGGGAGAGGTACAGGCAGCGTCGCACCTGAGGCTCGGTCCGGACGCTTACGCGCACGATGAGGTAGACCGCCGCGAACTTCCACATGACTAGTGCGTAGAGCAGATCATCTCCGGTGAGCTCCTGGTGTCGAAGCAACATCCACAACAACGGCACCACCGAGTTCGAAACAGCCATGGCGAGCAGCGCCCACTCGACCTGACTCAGCCGCATGCGTGGGCGGGTGCCCTCACGTACCAACAGGAGAGCGCGCACGATCAGGGCGGTCCCGACGACGGCGGCCAGTGCCTCGTTGGGACGTAGGACTGGGATGGCCGCGCCCCGGTCGATGCCCGCTGTGAGAGGCGTAACCACAATCAGCGCGTATGCCGCCACGCTCGGGTGGACGACAACCCACACGGCAAGGGCACCGATCGCCACCAAAAGCAAGGAGACGAGGGGATCCTGCAGACCCAGCCATACAACCAGGGCCCCCACCGGCACCAGGGCTAGAGCGCGGGGTCGGGGTCGGGGGAGTCGCCGACTGGAGGCGTAGCTGGACGTACGCGCAAGGACGGTCATGCCGGCTCGTTCTGCATACCGTTGCCACGGCCGACGCTCTTGACCAGCCACCCGAGCTCCGGCGCGTGCAGAAGTGCGGACACAGCCAGGAACGTTGAGATACCGACCGCGGCGCCAGCAGTGATGGCTAGGGCTGCGCCGAAATGTCTGGCGGAGGCGGCCGACACGGCATGGGCTGTGAACCAGACGGGCCCGGCCATTGCCAGCGTAGCCAGACAGGTGCGGACGACCGACGGCAGCAGTCGCTGCGGGCCCGTGAAGATCCTTCCGGAAAGCAGGCGCCACATGCATACGGCTCCCGCGATGGTTCCCGCGGAGTAGGTCGCGCCCAAGCCGACCAGGAGCGACACACCACGCAGCGACATCAGGGCGAGCCCTGTTCCCAGCCCGCATACCGCGACCTGAGCGCCCGTCGCCAGGAGCGGGGAACGGGTGTCCTTTTGTGCGTAGAACGCGTAGCTGCACATCGTGAAGATGGCCTGTCCCAGGATCGCCGCAGCCAGCGCCGCGATGGAACCCGCGACCATTGACACTCCGGCCTCGGACGCCATGCGGCCAAGCGCCACGAAGCGGGCCAGCATGGGGGCGAGCAGCGCACAGCCCACGGCGGCAGGCACGGCGACGAACAGACCCAGGCCAACAGACCGTACAAACATGTCGTGGAACGGCTCGTGCTCGTCCCGGACGAACAATCTGGCGAGCCAAGGAAGCGTGGTCAGAGCAACCGGTGTCACGCCGATGGCGATGGCGAGGTACACGAAGCTCAAGGCCATCTGGAAGCCGACGACGCCTCCGGGGGTGCGGTTCGCAGCCGCGAGCAGCACCAAGATCTGCACGGCGAGCAGGCCCGCCTGGCCCAACGAAGGCAGGGCGCGGCGGATGACGGTGGTCACCTCAGGATTGCGCCAGCCGGCAAAGGGACGGAGCACGACGCCGGCCCGGCGCGCGCCCCACCACTGCAGCGCCGCGTGGGCCGCGACTGCGGCAGTTGTCCCCAGACCGAGCAGCAGCAGCTCACCCATACTCACCTGGTCCAGCCGCGACGGGTCGGTCCTCATCACGGCGGCCGTCACGCAGAGGACGAGGATGATCCCGATGTTCTCCAGCGCAGGCGCTGCGGCCGCAAGCCCGAATCGTCGATGTGCGTTCATCGTCGCGGAGGCAGTGCCAACGACGGCATAGCAGAAGACCTGAGGGATGAACATGAGGAATAGCAGGCGGGCGAGTCTCTCCTGCCCGGCGGCGGACGCCACGTCAGATCCGTGCGGAGCCGTGACTCCCAGCAGTGCCGGAGCGAGCGCCAGGGCCACGGAGGCCACAACCGCCAGGGCGACGAGGGTGACACCCAGAAAGCCACCCGCGAGCCGCTCACAGGCGCGTCGGTCCTGCACGTCAACGTGGTGCACAAGGGCGGGTACGAGGAGCGAGGAGAACAGCGAGCCCGCGAGCAGCCCGTAGTAGAGGAGGTTGGGTAGGGCGTTGGTGAACTGGAAGGTGTTGCCGAGAAGAGTCGGGCCGAGAACGGCGCCGATCGCGGCGATCCTGACCAGTCCTGTCACGCGGCTCACCACGGTCCAGGCTGCCACGGTCAGGGAGTCGCCGGCCGCCGACAGCGCCGCGGTCGGCGTGGGTGTTGCCGCGCCGTCTGCCGCTGCCTTGGCTGCTGCGAGTCTGCCCGGCTGCTTCACTCCGCATCCTCCGGGCGCAGCACGACGAGCACGGTCTTCAGCAGGATGCGCAGGTCCAGCAGCATGCCGCAGCGCGCGACGTACGCGAGATCCAGGTCCAGCGCCTGACGCATCGTCAGGGCGCTCCGGCCGCTCGTCTGCCAAAGCCCCGTCATGCCTTGCGAGACGTTGAAGCGGTCGGCATACCTGTCCTGAAGCAGTTTCGACTCCCAGGGAAGCACGGGACGCGGCCCGACCAGCGACATGTCACCGCGCAGGACGTTGAACAGCTGAGGGAGCTCATCGATGCTGGTGCGACGCAAGAAGCGACCTATCGGAGTCCAACGCGGGTCGTTGCCCAGCTTGTAAAGGCCGCCAGAGGCCGCTGACGGCGGGGCGTCGTTCGACAGCAGCTGACGAACGTAGTCGCGGTGCAGGTCATCGCTGCACCCGCTTGTCATAGTGCGGAACTTGAGCATGGTGAAGAGTCGGCCGTCTCGTCCTACGCGCAGCTGCCGGAAGACGGCGGGACCGGGGGACGTGAGTCGCACGAGCAGTGCCACGAGGGCCATGAGAGGGATGAGCACGACGAGCGCGAGTGCAGCGAGCACGAGGTCGACCGATCGCTTGGCTGCGAGGTACACGCGTCGGACGCACCGGGCGCGCGTCACCGGCTTCCGACGGCGGAGGCCCGACCACGCCGACGTCTGCGCCCGGGCGTTCGTCTGGCTCATGTCCGGTCCGCTTGGCCGGGTGCGAACTCGACGGCGTGCTGAACTTGCGCTGAGAGCCGGAAGCGGCTGGCAGAGCCGGCTGCCGCCTCCACCCTCTCCGAGACTTCGCGCAGGTGCGCCACGTCACCTCGCTCTGTCGCGGGGTTTCCGAAGACGACCGCACCGGGACGCACGTCCCGAGTGACCACAGAGCCCGCACCGACGAGGGCACCGGCCCCGATGCGAACGAAGGGGAGCACCGTCACGTTCACCCCGAGCTGGGCGCCCGGTCCGATCCACGGCCCCGACATCACGAGTCGGGAGTCGTCCTGCCCGGGATACAGATCGTTGGCCAGGCTGACGCCGGGCGCCAGGAACGCCCCGTCGCCGATTTCGGTGTACTGGGCGACGTAGCAGTTGGTGTGAATCTTGACCTGGTCGCCGATCCTGCAGCTGTAGTCGATCACCGTTCCGGTCCAGACTGAGACTCCCTCACCAATCTCGCAGCCCTCGCGGATGACCACGTTGTGCCCTGTCTCGAGGCCGCGCCCGATGTGCGATCCGGCATAGAGGACGGTCCCGCTGCGCACGCGCGCGTCGCGACCGAGCACCAGGCGCCCGTGGTTGCCCCTGGCCGCCAGGTGTCCAAGGATGACGCCTCTATCGGCTTTGCAGCCAGGTCCGATGTCGCCGTCGCCAATATCGCTCGACCACTCGTGACGGGTGGTAGGCATGAAGGCCCCCTTACACCGGTGTGAGGATTGCGGACAATGTCTGGCAGACGTAAGCCACTTGGCGACTCGTCATGTTCGGGAACATTGGGAGAGAGAGGACTTCGCGTGCCGCCAGCTCGGCGACAGGTAGTGGTGCCTGCGCGTTGCCGCGGAAGGGCCCCTGCAGGTGGCAGGGGATTGGGTAGTGAACGCCAGTTTCCACGCCGGCTCGAGCGAGACCGGATGCCGCGACGTCCCGCTGCGTGGTGCGCACAACCGCGAGGTGATACACGCTCGGCGTGCTCGGCGCCTCCTCGACCAGCTGAACGAGGTTTTCGGGAAGCTGCTCGCGATAGTCCTGGGCGACGGATCGACGTGCATCTGTCCAGGCGTCGAGGTGAGCCAGTTTGACGGACAGGACGGCTGCCTGGAGCGCGTCGAGGCGGCTGTTCGTCCCAAGCGTGTCATGTACGTGCCGGTCGCCGTCCGAGCGGCCGTGGTCGCGCATCGACCTCAGCCTCGCAGCTAGCGTCTCGTCAGAGGTGGTGATGGCGCCGCCGTCACCGAAGGCTCCGAGGTTCTTACCGGGGTAGAACGAAAAGCCGCCTGCGATGCCCACAGATCCTGCGCGGCGGCTGCCGCAGTGGGCGCCGTGAGCCTGGGCGCCGTCCTCGATGAGTGCAACCCCGGCCCGCTCGGTGACCGCGCTCAGCGCCGTCATGTCCGCCATCTGGCCGTAGAGGTGTACGGCGATCACGGCCGCCGTCCGCGGTGTCAGCGCAGCCGCGACCTGCTCCGGGTCGATCAGCAGAGTCCGCGGGTCAACGTCCACGAACCGTGGCGTGGCCCCGACCAGGGCGACGGCTTCGGCCGTCGCGATGAATGTATTGGCAGGAAGGACCACTTCGTCGCCCCGTCCGATGTCCAGAGCCCGCAGGATGAGCTGCAGGGAGTCGGTGCCGTTGGCGACGGACACGCTCCATCTCGCGCCGCAGTAGGCCGCCCATTCCTGTTCGAAGCGTTCGACGATGCTCCCTCCCACGAACCGGCCGCTGTCGACTACCTGGGTCCACGCGATGTCCAGCTTGGAGCGGACCTCTGTCGTTTGTGCTGCGAGATCTGAGAAGGGCACCCGTAGCGTGGTCGGGGCCTGGATGTCGGCGGTCACAAGAGGCTCTTGATCATCGAGTCGTGCTGCCGGTTGAGGGAGCCGGTCAGGCTCCGGGTCCCCGCGGCGACCTCCGCGATCTGTACCCGGCGGCTCTCTCGCAGGGAGATCTGGAGACACTCCAGGACCTCGACCACGGCCAGACCGTTCTCACCATCGGTCGAGGGTCGTGCGCCGGTGCGGATGCAGTGCGCGAAGTTCCTGTCCTGGACCACTAACGGTTCCTCGAAGTCAAGGTAGGGCACGGTGATGTCGCCGTAGCGGTAGTTCATGGGCGGCTGGGTCAGGTCCTGGTCGTCGGCCGGTGGTGTCACGCCCTTGTCGTATACCCGGATTCGCTCGTCGGCTGCGAGGTCGTCATACACCGCCATCTTTTGGCTGCCGACGATCGTCAGGCGCCGGACCTTGCACGGGTCCAGCCAGCTGACGTGGATGTTCACCGACATGGTCACCTGTGGGTAGAACAGGCGAAGGTAGGCCATGTCCTGCAGCTGGCGGTGCGCGTGGCAGGAGCCCCAGGCCTGCACGGACTCGGGGGAACAGCCCAGGATGTAGTTCACGATGGAGACGTCGTGCGGGGCTAGGTCGAAGATGACATTCACGTCGCTTTGGTACAGCCCGAGGTTGAGCCTGGCGGTGTCGATGTTGTAGAGGTCTCCGAGCTCTCCGCGGTCCACGAGCTCGCGCAGCTTGTGCACTGCCGAGTTGTGCTCGAAGGTGTGACCGACCATGAGGTGGACCCCGGCATCGGCGGCCGCGGTAACGAGGCGGCGGGCATCCGCCGCGGTGGTGGCCAAAGGTTTCTCGACGAGTACGTGTTTGCCGGCGGCGATCGCAGCCAGCGCCAGCGGCACGTGGGTCGTCGGCGGTGTGGCGATCACGACCGCGTCCACCTCGGGCAGCGCCGCACTCAGATTGTCGAAGCCCATGGCCCCCGGGTAGCTGCGTACCAGGCTGCTGATGCGGTCCTGCCGGGTGTCGATGGCCACCACCTGGTCCACGCCGGCCAGCGAGTGCAGGACGCGAACGTGCTTCGAGCCCCAGTAGCCGCAACCCACGACGCCGACCCGCAGATCTGTCGAAGTGTTCATGGTGAAGCCCCTTCGCTTTCCCCGGTGGCAACGCCACAGCGACGTCTGCCCGCTCCTTGACCATGCTCGTCACGTCCCCGCGAACGGATCATCAAAAAGGATGAGACCGGTGCGGAACAAAGGGCCGAGGTCCGGCGCCACGGATCTCCTTACCGTTAGCGCCAAGAGGCCCTTCCTTGTCAGCAGGGAGGACTCAACGCAGACCCAGAAGCGGGTCTTCACGGGAAGCGGAGGTGGATCGGTGGATCGCAACCGAGACAGTCACAGGACGAAGCCCCACTCCCCCGCGCGACCGTCTCGGTTGCCATCCACCGACAAAGGGCGCCGGCGAAAGATGCTGCTGCACATGGTGATGCCCGGCGCACTGGTGCTGGGCCTGTTGCCGATGCTGGCGAATCTGGCTGCGGCTGCGACCCAGACCGCGGTGTCGTTGACATTCGACAATGGCGCGATCAGTCAGTACACGCTGGGCTATCAACAGGCCTTGCAGCCGCACAACGCGAAGGCCACCTTCTTCGTCAACTCGGGGACCGTTGGTTCGTCGGGGAACTTCATGAGCTGGGCTCAGCTGGGCACACTGGCCGGGGCCGGGAACGACATCGGTGGCAAGACCGTCAATGCCACCAACCTCACCACCGACCCCAACCCGACCGCTCAGGTCTGCAACGATCGGGCCGCGCTGATCCAGCACGGTCTGGCGCCAGTGGCGTTCGCCTACCCCGGCGGGGCGACCAACGCCACGGTCAAAGACGTCGTGAAGGCATGCGGGTACGGCAATGCCCGCATCGCCGGCGGGCTCTCTGCGACCGGAGCCACCTATGCCGAAACCAAACCCCCGGCGGACTGGTTCGCCACCCGCGCCTACGCGCCTTCCGCGTTGACCCTGGCAAACCTGCAGTCGCTGGTCAACGGCGCCGCCTTGAACGGTGGGTGGAGCCAGATTGTGATCGGCAAGGTCTGTTCGGCAACCCTGGACGCGGGCAACTACAGCACCTGCAGCGCAGGCAGCGGCCACATCGAGCTCGCCGACCTGAACGCGTTCCTGGACTGGATGGCCAACGCGGGGCAGGTCGGAGGCGCCCCCGCCGGGGCCGCCCTCAACACCGTGCGTGGGGTGGTGACGGCAGCTGATTCCAGCGCGCCGGTCACGACCATCGCGTGCAACGGTGCCCCGTGTTCAGCCACGCCGTACTCCGGCGTAGTCAGCGTGACGTTCCAGCCGACGGACATCGGTTCGAGTCTCGCGAGCACGCACTACACCACTGACGGATCCGACCCGACCCTGGCGAGTCCGACCTATTCGGGTGCGTTCAACGTCAACGGTTCGAGCGCGTCGACGACGGTGAAGTTCCGGTCATGGGACTATGCGGGCAATGCCGAAGCGACGAACACCCAGGTCATCCAGGCACCGGCCGACACCACCGCTCCGACCACCACCATCTCGTGCAACGCCGCGGCGTGCCTAACCTCGCCGTACGTCGACTCCGTGACGGTGAGCCTGTCGGCAACCGATACCGGCGGATCCGGCCTTGCCAGCACCTACTACACCACCGACGGCTCGGCTCCGACGACCTCGAGCACTGTGTACTCCAAGCCATTCCAGCTCAGCAGCCCGGCGACCTACAACATCAAGTTCTTCTCCACGGACGTGGCCGGCAACTCTGAGCCGGTGCAGTCCCAAGCGGTCCAGGTCGTGCCGGTGACGACCAAGGTCTCACTGACCTTCGACAACGGCACCGTCAGCCAATACACCCTCGGCTACCTGCAGGCATTGCAGCCACACAACGCGCATGCTTCATTCTTCGTCAACTCCGGCACGGTCAGCGTGTCGGGGAACATCATGACCTGGGCCCAGCTGGGCACGCTGTCCGCCGCCGGGAATGACATCGGCGGCAAGACGGTCAACGCCACCAATCTGACCACCGACCCGAACCCGACCGCGCAGGTCTGCGACGACCGCGCCGCATTGATCCAGCACGGCCTGAGCCCGGTCGCTTTTGCCTACCCCGGCGGAGCGTTCAACACCACCGTAAAGACCATCGTGAAGAACTGCGGGTACGGCAGCGCCCGCAGTGCGGGGTCGCTGTCGCCCACCGGTCCCACCTACGCCGAACCACTGCCGCCAGCTGACTGGTACGCAACCCGCGCCTACGCGCCGAACACCCAGGTCACCGTCGCCAACATGAAGGCACTGGTCACCGGGGCGGCGTCGCACAACGGCGGCTGGAGCCAGATCGTGATCGGCCGGATCTGCTCCCAGGCCCTGGACCCTAACAACTACACCGCATGCTCCATCTCGGCAGGATGGATCGAGCTCGCCGACCTGAACACGTTCCTGGACTGGATGGCCAACGCCGGCCAGACCGGCGGCGCTCCGGCAGGCGCCGCCC
>Ga0208716_1000240_pt1 | contig 23244 bp, 21 predicted proteins | sample NGESurdeep092012_8_FD_184482 | JGI IMG/M metagenome (GOLD analysis project Ga0208716, IMG submission 184482) | Arctic peat soil microbial communities from Barrow, Alaska - NGEE Surface sample 415-3 deep-092012 (SPAdes) | ecosystem: Environmental > Terrestrial > Soil > Wetlands > Peat ...
GCCGCCTCAAGGGGGAGGAGGCACTTTTGGCTTAGGAGACATCAACACCCAATTTTATTTCGTGCCGAAAACTGACAGTAATATCACTTGGGGGGTAGGGCCGACCTTTGTCTTCCCGACGGCAACGAGTCAGGTTTTAGGACAAGGAAAATGGAGCATCGGTCCGGCAGCCGTCATCGTCGTCACCACTGAAGACCTCGTTTTTGGGGCAGTCGCTTTCAATGTCTGGTCTTTTGCGGGAGATAGCAATCGTGCTAATGTCAACCAATTGACCTTTCAACCTTTTATCAATTATAACTTCGACAACGGCTGGTATCTAGTCAGTTCGCCGATTCTAACGGCTAATTGGGAGGCTTCTGGGGGGGATCAATGGACTGTCCCGTTGGGTGGGGGCTTTGGTCGTATACTCGTGATCGGCAAGCAACCGGTCAATGCTACCCTACAAGCCTTTTGGAATGTGGCCAAACCGAATGGCGCGGCTGACTGGACTCTGCGAGCTCAGTTTCAACTCCTGTTCCCCCTGAAATAGACCTCTTGCATGAATACCAAAATTGAGCCTTCAAAGTACTGAAATTACGTTACAAAAAATGATTTACGCAAGAGGTCTAATCATCTTTGGATAAAACAAATGTTCAAAAGGCGCACCCGACCAGGATTCGATTCTTTACGGGGTCGCCAACGAGGAATAAGTCATGGAACTGCTTGAATTTTTAAGAAACCACTCTCTATGGAATTAGTCTAAACTCCAATCACGAGCAGGTGTCAGAAAAACATCAGGATTAATTTCCCCTGGAGGATGCCATGAAGCAAGAAAAGCCCTTGCCCCGTGCACGCTTGACCGCACCGAAAGCTGCCGCCATCGCCGGTATTCTGTTTTCGGTGTTGCTCATCATTAGTCTGGTCCTTATATTGATTTCAGTCCCAGCCGATCTGCGCGATGGTGGGGATTGGCTTTCTGCCAGGGGGAGCACCATCCTCTTGGCGCTCAACCTGATACCCTTCTCGGGCATTGCCTTCCTCTGGTTCATGGGCGTGGTGCGCGATCGCCTTGGGGAGTACGAAGACCAGTTCTTGTCCACGGTATCTCTCTCTAGCGGACTGTTATTCCTCGCCATGCTGTTCGCCTTTTCGGCGGTGTGGGCGAGCATCATTACGCTATATGGAACTCAACCCAACCGTCTTTTAGCGTCTGGCTTTTACGACTTCGGTCGCACTTTAGCCAACCAGCTTATGACCAACTATGCGGTCAGGATGCAGGGGGTATTTATGATTTCGACCTGCACACTCTTCATCCGCACCAGGGTTATTCCGCGTTGGATGTCTTGGCTGGGTTACGCGTTGGCATTGCTCATGCTGCTCAGGATCAGTGCTATTGATCGGATTGGCTGGGTCTCCCTGCTTTTTCCACTGTGGGTACTCCTGATTAGCGTATATATCCTGATTGATAACTACCGCAAGAAGGCGGTGCCGACAGCGGTTCGCTAAAAAAGGAGGATCTGGGATGAGTCTCGTAGCACCTCCGACTGTATCTCCTGCCGGGTAGTGTTCCAGACCTAGCAAACCTTAAACAATAGGCAGATGAACGGTAAACGTACTTCCTACTTGAGGTGTACTCCTAACGGTGATCTCCCCCTGATGAGTCTCCACAATCTGCTTGGCAATCGCTAGCCCCAACCCTGTCCCTCCCGCAGACTGGGTACGGGATTCATCCACGCGATAGAAACGCTCGAACAATAGAGGCAAATGCTGTGCTGAAATGCCTACTCCAGAATCACCAACTTTGATTTCAGCTTGATTGATGGTTTGGGTCAAATGAATCTCGACCTTTCCTTCTGGCTGAGTGTACTTAATGGCATTAACCATCAGGTTGGTGAACAAGCGATAGAGCTGGTCTTCGTAGCCTTGAACTATAGGGTCTGTTTCTGGCAGCTGGCAGGTAAACTTCAGTTTCTTCGCCTCTGCTTGAGGAGCTAATTCTTCATAGAGGTCAGACAAAATTGTCTTGAGGGAGCACCGTTCCAGTTTGGGCTGTTCGACCGCATCAAGGCGATCGGCGCGAGCCAACCAGAGGAGGTCGTTGGTCAGGGCGCCCATGCGCTGAGCTGTTTCGACGATAGCCGTAAATTTTGCTTGGGATTGCTGAGGAGTTAGTTGTTCTGTCTGCACAGCACTTTGGGCCGTAGTCAAAATCGTGGCGACCGGAGTCCGTAACTCATGGGAAGCATCGGCGGTGAACTGTTGCAGTCTCTCATAGGATTGCCGGATCGGGACCATGGCTCTACCCGCCAAGAGCCAAGCAGCCAAACCAATCACCCCTTGCAAAAGAGGAACAGTGACCAAAAGACCCAGCAGAACTTTTTTAAAGACTTCATCCGCTTCTTCCAGGGATAAGCCAATCTGCAAAATCCCCTCTGGGGTTTGCACCGTCAGTTGGCGGTAACGCTCTTCCCCTCCCTCTATCGTGCCAAAGCCTAATCTCGGCTTTCCTTGGACAGCAACCGGAGCTTCTTTGTTATCGTCATCCCCTTCCTTCTGCTCCCGCTCCCATAGCAACTTGCCTTGATTGTCATAGCGACGGGCAAAGGCGAGGGATGTCTGTTGGAAGTCTTCCCGTATATCAGGATGAGGCTTGGTGAGCGTAAAGTTTCGCTCATCCAGATGTTCTACCCCTTCTTGACCGGCAAAGGAGCTAACCAGAGTTTGCAGAGAGTGATCCACGGCCTGGATCTGTCCGTCTTGGACAACCTTTAGAAATATTCCGGAAGCGAACAGCAGAATCACCCCCATGACCAGAGCGTACCAAAGGGTCAATTTCCGGCGAGTCTGCGCAAAGACCTTATTGATCATGGCTCTCCCAGAGCCCCATACCGATACCCTATTCCATATACCGTGTGAATGAGGGGTTTACTGAAGCCTTGGTCTATCTTTTGGCGTAAGAGTCGGACTTGGGCCGCCACTACGTTACTCTCCGGTTCCTCGCCGATTTCCCATAGACGTTCAATGATTTGGTCGCGGGTGAGGACTTGTCCCGGATGGGTAAGAAAATATTCTAGGAGTTGAAATTCTTTGCGATTCAAGGCGACCGTTTTGCCTTCCCGGTATGCGGTCATCGTTTGCAAATCTAGGCGCACCCCACTGGCTTCAACTACTTGGTCTTGAAAACTGGTTGGGCGGCGAAGCAAAGCCCGGACCCTTGCCAGCAGTTCAGCAGTATCAAAGGGCTTGATCATATAGTCATCAGCTCCCGCATCCAAACCCTGGACCTTATTCAGAGAGAGGTCTTTGGCGGTCAGCATAAGCACCGGGGTATTTTTACCAGCGTGCCGTAGCTTACGGCAAAGTTCTATCCCAGAGAGGCCGGGAAGCATCCAATCCAAAATCAGCAAATCATAGGCCACAGTCTGGGCAAGATCCCAGCCATCATCTCCCCGATAGACGACATCTATTACATGTCCGGCAGCCGTTAAGACGTCTTTCAAGGCATGGGCTAAGTTTTCCTCATCTTCGACCAGTAAAAGACGCATAGTGTTTTACTTCCCTCTCCCTAGGAGATAGGTCTCTAAAAGTTGTCTTTGCTTAGAGTCTACAGGACGTACATCTCCCCGCCCGAAAAGATCTGGCTCTGTTCTAAAAGAACCCCAAGCGGCATGCACCACCCGAAAAATATTGTTTTGCTTGGGAATGGTCATAGCAGGGCGCGTAAACGTCTATGCTCATAGCCTAGTGAAGAATTATGAACTGAGCATGAAACATCAGCCCCGAGTTATAAGGTTTTGCTGGTCCCGTTTTTCATCCTTTATTTGACGATGCTCCCGCCAATGCTGAAAGGCTACTTCGTATTTCTCTCCCTTTAGTTGATAAGTTTGCAAAGTGTCGATCAGCAAGCCCAATCCCCAACCCAATAGAGGATACAAAGCCCATGAAATGGTTTGCTCGGACACTAGATTCAAGAGCAATAAGAACGTGTTGACGGACAAATAAGAAAAGAAATGGGACTTGATTTTTTCCCGCAAAACAGCATTAAATTCCTTCCGTTCTTGAATTTCTCCTCGTTGGGCTAGCCACTCCTGTTCGGCTACCTGCAAATTATCTGCAGATATTCCCAGTTCTGAAGCCATCTCCAGCAACTGCTCACGGGAAAACTCCCCTTCTTGTTTACGCGTCATGGCTCGCTGAAGAATCTGCTCTACATCATCTGAACGATAAGAATCAGGCATAGGATGAACCACCTTCTAGAGTATGTTCAAGTTCTGCGAATTTAAGAAAATCAGATCCAATTCGGTACTTTCTACCCTAGTGATACACCTGCCAAACAAGGTTGGACAAGGGGCTTTATATAAAAAAACTATTCGTCATAGCAATACCTTCGCCAAACTACTAGGCACTTTTTCCCAAGGGGCTAAGCTGTTTTTACCATAGCTATCAGGGGTTATAGCCTTTTAGTCTTTCCCGAAAGTGTTACCCACATTTGAACCTTGCCTACGGATAAACTAGGCTCAAGGAGTGAACAAAAACTCCAGGTCTTTCTGGGTAAGGGTCTTCGCGAAGGATTGGTCTGTACCCAATACCATTTCAGCCAGCTCCGTTTTGGTGCGCTGTAGCTTCAGAACCTTCTCTTCAATAGTTCCACGGGTGATGAACTTATAGCTAAATACGGGGCGAGTCTGACCAATACGATAGGCTCGATCCGTTGCTTGAGCTTCCACCGCAGGATTCCACCAGGGATCGTAGTGGATTACGTAATCGGCCCCTGTTAGGTTCAAGCCCGTGCCCCCTGCTTTGAGGCTAATCAGGAAGATGGGAATGGATTCATCCGTATTGTAGCGATTGACCTTTTCCTTCCGTTGCTCTGGGGGCGTTTGCCCATCCAGATACTCGTAGCGGTAGCCTCTGACATTTAGCGCTTCACGGATTAAGGTCAGCATCTGCACAAACTGGCTGAAGACGAGAACGCGGTGCTTTTCTGCAATCAGGGTTTCGATAAATTCCAACACCTCTAAGAGCTTGGCAGAATCGTCTAACGTAAAATTCTTGCCGATGGCATTCTCTGTGCCCTTTAAAAGGCGAGGGTCACAGCAAACTTGTCGCAGACGCAAAAGGGCGGCGAGCACGGACATCTGAGAAGCCGCAAAGCCCCGTTGAGCTATTTCTCCGAAAATCTGGTCTCTGCAGTCTTCCAGGGTTTTTTGGTACAAAGCTTTTTGCTGAGTCCCTAAATCGCAGTAGCTAACAATTTCAGTCTTGCGGGGTAGATCTTTCTCGACGTCTGTTTTCAAACGACGCAAGATGAACGGCTGTACTCTTTGCCGGAGTTTCTGTGCAGCTTCTGGCAAACCCAAACTAATTGGTTTTTCAAATTCTTCCTGGAAGTGGTCCATGGTACTGAGATGGCCAGGCATCAGGAAATCAAAGAGGGACCATAACTCCAAAAGCCGATTTTCAACAGGAGTACCACTCAAAGCTAAGGTGTGGTTCGCTTGCAATGCTTTGACGGCCTGAGCTCCTACTGATTCCGGATTCTTGATATTTTGGGCTTCGTCTAGGACTACATAGCTAAAGGGAGTTTCTTTAAGCAGGGTATAGTCACGGCGGATGATGCCATAACTGGTAAAAATTACCTGGATTTTGGGACCCTTCGTCTTGGAGTTGAGAATTTTTTCGCGGTCAGTTCCCAAATACAAGGCAGTTCGCAAATTGGGCGTAAATTTCTCTGCTTCTTCTTGCCAGTTGTAGACCACAGAAGTAGGGACGATCACCAGCGAAGGAGGGGCTTCAGGATGCTCATGATGATAGGCCATAAGCATGGTCAGGGTCTGCAGGGTTTTACCCAGACCCATGTCATCGGCCAAAATGCCTCCCAGACCGTAACGCTCCAAAAAGGAGATCCAGGTATAGCCAGCTATTTGATAGGGGCGGAGTTCTGCTTTGAGGCCAGGGGGTAAGGCTGGAGGCTGAATCAATTCTGGAGAATAGAGCTGTTGAAAGAAGGTCTCCAGTGTTGAGTCTAGGTGGAATTGCACTTCTTCTGCTTTGAGCGCTTCTACCACGGCTACCAATTGATACAAGGGCCGAGCCCCTTTGAAGGTGCGTGTGCCAGAAGCCGTGCGATTTTGAGGATTGACTAAATCAGGGTGGTTTAAAAGGCGGGTAATCCTACGTTCAGGGATACGAACGCTGGTTTGGTCTTCCAAGGCGGCATAGGCCCGTCTTTGATCCATCAAAGCTACCAAAGATTCCCAGGCAAGTTTGGAAGCGCCACATAACCCATAAAGCTCTAAGTGGAATTGGCCAGCATCGTTGAGGGTCAGGTTGGCATGGAGTATGAAGGGTTCAGCGGCAAGTCGGTAGCGGGTAAGCTGTTCATATCCAGAGATTTCCCAGTTACTACCGTAGTCTTGAAGCCAACGCAAAACGTCCAAAGCCCGGTCGTCACTGAAGAAAAATTGGTCTGCCCGCACTCGGTCAGGCTGCATATTGGACAGAAGCTGTCTTAGTTGCTGCTCTTCTGTCGCCATCCGCCGAATCCAGAGACTCTGTCCTTGTTCGGTCACATAGTGCTCATGCACTTGAGTCCCATCCAGATTGAGACTTTGGGAAGGAACCACCATCGGACCGTAGCGAAATCCAAGTCGGAGTTGGAGTTGTGAAATCCCTTGGTTTGTGGTTGATTCCTGCTCACTCAGCGTAATCACTACACTAGGAGGAGAAGACACAACCGTAGGAAAGGTATCTTCTTTCAGAACGCGTAAAGACGCATGGTTCTTCAGCGTAGGATATTGGCGAGTCAGGAAACCGGGCACTTGGTCGGCCTTGATGATTCCTTTTCCATCGGATTGGATCATGCGCATGAGTGCCGCCGGGGGTTCTGCTTCATCGCTGAGTGCGTAAAATACGTTATTTCCCAGGACCCAAGACTGTGCACCCAGAACAAACATGGGGTCTTTCAATGTCAGGTCGCCCAGGGTCGCGACCAACGTCAAGCTCAAGGCACCCTCTTCTTGTTCGGCAATCTCCACATGTACCTTAGGATGTTGGTCCGAAAAGGTTATAGCAGCGCCCGTCTGAACATTGACCAGATTGGCCGCATAACGGACGAAGTCCAGCACAATTCCTTCATCTCCGATCGGGACGCGGTGGCCTCCGGCTGGGCCACTGGTGGTTTGAGGGACGCGCAGTAAGTAATCTGCCAAAGATCTTAAGGGAGAGCCCTCTGGCAAAGTGGACACCACAGGCTCAGGGATTTTGAGGATGGTAACTTTTCCCGAGGGAGAGTTGGGAATCATGCCCAAAATTAGGGCTAAGGGTTTAGGCAAGATCAACATGCCCAGGGTGAAGGGGAGTTCTTTGGGAACGCTAAGTCCTTTCGAATTCAGAAACTCTTCTGCTTTAATTTCAGAGGAATTCTGTCTAGGTTCTCTCGGCCTATCTTCTAAAATCTGCTTGATGGTATTGCGTAGATTGCGGTCTCGGCGTTGGATATAGGTAAGCACAACGGCAACAGCGTGCTTGCAAACGTCCTCAAAGTAAGGGCAGCTACAGTTGCTGGTGAAGTTCTGTGGGCTAGAAAACGCGATACTCAGCGTGTAGGGGTCTTCTCCTGAGCCTTCTACCTGAGCTTCAATATGTTGGCTATCTAGTTCTTTGTATCCAGAGACCCGATTACGAAGGAAGTAACGGGCTCCCCGGAGAAAGACAGGCTCACTGGCGCTTTCTTGCAGGGCTTTTAAAGAAAATGGACTTGTACCACTCACCCCATTTTCATGGTTAGAGGGAGAAGCCGGGCTATTTTTCTGCAACCTATTTTTATCCATCCGTGAACGGTTACCTAAACATCTCGTCTACGCGCTTTTGCTTGGCCACTTTATGAGGCATGGTCCAAGTTTTCTGATAGAGAGGGCCCCGATCACTACGGTTCGTTCTTTATAGGGGCCAAACTCTCTAGGTTGTATTACTGGCCTGGGCATTGGCTGTCCGTAGTTATGCCCGGTATTTGAGTCAATTGTATCACTGCTTAGATAAAGCTCATGCAGGGCAATATAACTATTGACTACAGTAGAAGATAATACGAGTGGAAGTGCGAAACCTATGCAAACAGATTTACCGCGCTGGGCTCCTCAAGCCGCAATTGCGGCTCTTGTCGTATTAATTGTTTTTTTCAGCAATCCAACCCGATTCGTGGGTAACGGAGAAAACTTAGTCGTCTTCTCTTGGCTGGGCGGGGTGCAACCTACCCCTCTAGAGCCTGGATTTCATCTGGTGGTTCCTATTCTTACAGAGACCATTCCCTTCGATGTCAAAACCCAAGCCTTGACCTGGAAGGGATCTGGGCAGGAGCAGGTAGCCGATGCCTATGGTTCTAAAATTACGGCGCTAACTAGGGACGGTCAAGAAATTGGGGCGGAGGTCACTCTCAACTTTGTGGTTTCAGATCCACCCAAGGCTTACACTACCCTGGGCACAGATTATATCGACCGGATTGCCCCGATTGTCCGTTCGGTCATCTCCACAGAAACAGCGGGATTTTCAGCGCAGGATATTTACTCTACGAAGCGACCTGCCCTGCAGGCCCAAATCCGGGAAAAGATTGCTCAAGACCTGGGGCAGTATGGCATCACCGTGCAGGAACTTTTGTTGAGAGACGTGGAATTCAACAAGGACTTCGTAGCATCCATCGAAGCAAAAACGATCGCGGAAAACCAACTGTCTAAAAAAGTTTTTGAGATAGATCAAGCCCGTCAAGATGCGAGAACGGTTATCTCCCAGGCCCAGGCAGAAGCAGGCAGCCTTAGCGCCAAAGCCAATGCCCTGACCCAAAATCCAGAATATCTACGGGTCGTTAGGTCCGGTGTCTTGGGAAGTACCCTCGAAACCCTTGTCACGAAGTAGTCATTACGCAGGTTCCCAAACCTTGAGGACCAACTCATGAAGCTGACCAAAGAGACACAAACCTGGCTCCCTGTTGGGGTTTTGGTTGCCGCTGTTGTGCTCCTATTGTGGCGACCTTTTACCTATGTCACCGAACCTGGTAATGCCACGGTTATATTCAACAGCTTTACCGGCATTCAGGCAGGACGAGTCGAAAAGCCAGGAGTTACGTTCATTACCCCTGGAATAGAGAATCCGATTACCTACAACGTCCGCACTAAGGTATGGCAGTTTACCGACGTTGAGAACGCTCCTAATCGATCTGGGGCAGCGATTGGAGTAAATACGGCTGATGGACAAGCTTTTAAGGTTGATGTTTTTGTAGCCCTCAAACCGAATCCAGCGGTTTTGGATGTTCTGCACAGTAAAGTGGGCATCCGCTATATGGAAACTGTAGTCGTGCCTTTGGTCCGCTCTAAAGTGCGAGACGTTTCCGCTGGCTTTAGTTCAGAAGCTTATTATGTCAAAGCTAAGCGGGGCATCATGGAAGGGCAAATGAAAGAGGTGATGAACCAAGACATGGCCAAAACCACGGTGAATGGGCAATCGGTTCCCCTCGTGCTCATCGAAGGGATATTTTTAGGGACTCCACAATTTCCTGAAGGGCTGAAAGCTTCCCTAGAGCAAAAACAAGTAGCTTCGATTACGGCCCAAACAGCTGGAGTAAAAGCTCAAATTCAAGAAAAGGAAACCACCCGTCGCTTGATTCTCTCGCAAGCAAACCAGAAAGCGATCGAATTACAAGGACAGGCTGCGGCCAAAAACGCCCAGTTAGCTGATCTCTTGTTCTACGAGCGCTTGCAAGAGCGCATCACAGCAGCTAAAGATGCTGGACAAGAAAGCCCGCTTCGGGTTGTCCGGGTCGAAGGAGATAAATCCACGATCTTCTTAAATGTAGAATCCCAAAAGGTCAAAGCAGCAGCCCAACAGCCTTAGCTTGCTATTATGCGCACGCATTACTATTGAAGGCTAGACCAATTCCATAGACAGTGTTTTTGTTTCAGATTTAGAGCTTACAAGCCACTACGGGTAGCGTAATTTTATATTTAGTCTAAACTCTAGATTACTAGGGGCTCTTGTCGTATTGAAGGCTCCCTATATTTGTGAGAATAGACTGCTACATTGGGTACATTAAGGTCGCCGGAAACTAAATGGAGAGGACTAGGAAACCTGTGGTTGATATTCTCCGTCCTTTAGGGTTCGATCAGAACTGGCTCAGGAACTGGCGTGAATTCGATCTTCTAGTTCTTTTGATGCCTCTGGTTCTGCTGGGGTTTGGCTGTGTTGCTATTTACAGTACGGATCCTGGCCAAGCTGATTTTCGCGGTCAACTGACGATGGGCATTCTGGGGATAGGCAGCATGTTTGGCCTATCCCGCTTCCCCTATCAATGGCTCCAGCGTGCCAGTTGGCTGATTTATGCTCTGGTGAATGCAAGTTTGCTCGCCGTTATGTTCTTAGGCCGTGAAGCTCTTGGGGCCCAGCGTTGGATCGAAATCGGCGGGGTTAGTATTCAGCCCTCCGAGTTCGCCAAGCTGGGGATCATCATCGTTTTGGCTGCCTTTATTCGTCGCTTTCCGATTAATCGCTTTCTGCGAGTCTGGATGGCGCTTGCGGTTGTGGCAGTCCCTGCGCTTCTGATTTTCAAACAACCTGACCTAGGCAGCTCTCTGGTATTTGGAGCGGTCTCTCTCGCCATGCTGTATTGGGGGGGCGCACGCCTCTCTTGGCTGATTATTCTTACTTCACCACTCGCTGCGGCTATTCTTTTCGCTCTGTGGGTCCCGGCCTGGATGATTTGGTGCGCAGGAATGGGAGTTCTCGCTTGGTGGACGCTTTCCAAATCTTCCACATGGCAACCGATCGGGATGTTAATCACGGTAGGGGTCAATCTGATCTCCGGGGGATTGGGGCAGAAGCTATGGAATGTTCTTAAACCCTACCAACAGAAACGGTTGACTATCTTTTTAGACCCTAACCAAGATCCTTTAGGCTCTGGCTATCACATTCTTCAATCCCAAATTGCGGTTGGTTCAGGTCAATTCTGGGGTCGCGGTTTGTTTGCAGGGACACAAACGCAACTAAACTTTATTCCTGAACAGCATACGGACTTTATCTTTTCTGCCCTCGGAGAAGAGACAGGGTTTCTGGGCTGCCTAATCTTACTAGGTTGTTTTTTTACACTCTTCTGGCGACTGATTCTGATTGCTAACGATGCCCGTGATGATTTTGGTTCTCTCTTGGTGGTAGGTGTTTTTGCCATGCTCTTGTTCCAAACCATCATCAACATTGGCATGAATATTGGGGTGGCTCCTGTAACAGGAATTCCTCTTCCGTTTGTGAGTTTTGGACGGTCCGCTTTGCTTACTAATTTTATAGCTTTGGGGTTGGTACAGGCCGTCGCTCAAGGCAGTCGTAAGCATTGGTTTTAGTCTACTGACTGTGCACGGAATCGCTAAGATTCACTTCCGATACGGGGAAGAGATGGTTTATTCTCTTTTTATCGTAACGGTGCATTCATATGGCAAACAGCCTCAGTAGATGGAAAGCACCATGAATCGGCAGGGAGATGAATGGCTCGTAGCGGTGGAAAATGCTCAACCGCCTGCGAAATGAGCTCGAGTCAAAGTCCCCTCGTCACTACCCTAAAACTCTTTCTATCTCCCGTTCTCTATCTTGACGATGAGTCTGTCTAAGACCATGCCCTTTCTCTAAAAGTAAACACACCTCTCTCTCTGCGCATCATTTCATATATCACCAGAATTCTGGTTTTCCTGTTTTTTAATTTCTAAGGCTCGTTCCAGTCTTCGCACTCGTTTGGACAGTTCTGGAAGATTTTTAAATTGGGTGACATACCGTCTCCAGACTTCTACCTCGACGGCAGGATAACCCGCAATCACTTTGCCTTTCGGAATAGATTCGGTAATTCCTGTCCCAGAGGCAGCGATCACATCATCACCAATCGTGAGATGTCCGGATACCCCTGACTGACCGGCCAGCACCACCCGGTCCCCTACGATCGTCGAACCTGCCAGTGCAACCTGACCACAAATAACGGTATTTTTTCCAACTTTACAGCCATGACCGATCTGTACCAAATTATCGATTTTGGTTCCGTGACCAATCGTCGTCGCTTCCAACGTGCCCCGATCCACAGAACTAAGAGATTGAATTTCCACGTCATCGCCCAAAATCACGGTCCCGACCTGAGGAATTTTGTGGTACGTCCCATCCCCGACGGGGGCAAAGCCAAAACCATCGGCCCCAATGATCGCCCCATTTTGCAAAATGACCCGCCGACCAATCTGTACATTTTCTCGGACTACTACATGACTGTGGACTATACATCCAGAACCCAGAACAGCCCCGTCATAGAGCACACAATGAGGATGGATCGTTACACTGTCCCCAATCGTCACATGGTTGCCGAGGACAACATAGGCCCCGATGGAAATATCCTTACCCAAAGTGCAGCCCTGACCGATGACTGCGGTTGGATGAATGCCTCTGGGAGGCAAGGGTTTGGAATAGAAAAGCTCAATGGCTCGGGCAAAAGCTAAATAGGGATTACCCGTGAAAAGAGCTGGGATGGGAAGTTTTCCTTCAAATTTCGGAGAAACAAGAATAGCTCCGGCTTTGCAGCCTTCTACTTTTTGAATATATTTAGGATTGGCCAAAAAAGTGAGGTCACCTGCCTGGGCTTCTTCTATAGGCGCTACTCCAGTAATATTCAGACTGAGGGAGGGGTCTACGCGCACATCTAAAAGCTGTGCCAGTTCTTGAACGGAATACATAATAGGCAACACCTCTACAAAGTTTTAAAGGGCATCAGGCTAAGGGCTTGAGGAAGAATTTCTTTTTGAAAGGCACGGGTAGCCCGCGAAATATAGCGTTTAGGGTCCGTCAGGATGCGGAGCTTGCGATGCAGATCCAGACCTTCTACCTGAATTTGTTCTAGAACACCCATAGACAGTTCTTGATGGACGGCAATTGCTGAGATGAAAGCGATGCCCAGCCCCGCTTGCACGGCCACCTTAATGGCTTCCAAAGAACTTAGTTCCATTTCGAGATTGAGTTTAGAAGGCTCAATGCCTGATTCGAGGAGGGCCTTATCGATGACACGGCGTGTGGTGGACCCTGGGTCCAGGGTGATGAATTTTTCTCTGTATAGTCGTTTCTTGTCAATGACAGAGGATCCGGCCAAAGGATGGTTGGCGGCGGCAATCAAAACGTAGGGATCATCGATAAAATCTTCAACTTCCAAACGTTCGCTGAGTTCGTTGGGCACAGCACCGCCAACAATTCCTAGCCCCCATAGCCCTTCCATGACACCTTGAGCAACCTGTCGCGTCGAGCGGACCTGAAGTTGTACAGACACTTCTGGATAGCGCTGGCGAAATATGCCAATGAGCTGAGGCATTAAGTAGGTCCCGGTCGTCTGGGAAGCCCCTAGCGTTAGAACGCCACCCCTTAGGCTTTCCAAATCTCCAATTGCTCTGACAGCCTCTTTTTGGAGGTTAATGATTTGTTCAGCATAGGAAAGTAGCACGTGGCCTGCCTGCGTGAGTTCGGCACTGCGGCTAGAGCGGTCAAACAACACAGCTCCCACAGCTTTTTCCAAATTCCTTACCTGTAAGCTGACCGCAGGCTGGGAGATAAACATAGACTCCGCTGCTTTTTTGAAACTTCCTTCATGAGCAATCGCTCTGAGGATTCTAATTTGGTCAAAACTAAAGCTCATAGATAAGAGAATTTGATGGCAGACATAACTATCTATAAGAGTAACCGAAAGTAAGCCCCACAAGTAAGCGTAAGGGAGGATGTACGTTTCAGAGAAGGTTTATCGCATAAGAGTACAACGGTTGAAGAGATGGTTCCTTTGCAAAAAAACGGGTGTGCTCTATTGAGGGGATCCTGCCGCATTTTGGCCATAGAACCTCTAAGAATCCGGTAATTTGTACTGCTCGACGATCTTTTTAGCAAAAGCAGGAACTTGTTGAGCGAACTTGGTCGGGTGGTTGCGCTTCAAATAGAGATAGTTGCGGACAAAGTGAGAGTCAATCGAAAAGCGCCCATATTCCAATCCTTTCGGACCAATCTGGTTAATCGCTACACCCATAATCTGGGCTAACCACATTGGCAAGGTGATTCCCTGGTCATAGATTGAAATGCCTTGTTGGACAGCCGCCTTACGGTTTCCCTTATCCACCATATCGGTGAACTCCAGCTCATCTTTGACGAGGTTCATCAATTGCTGCCCTCGATCATTGCGGACCAATAACCATTGCCATTGGAAAGGTGCGCCCATATAGCCCACCACCAAATCGGCCAAAGCATTGGTGTAGTCAAAACAACTCAGGCAAGAAGGAGCAAAGACATCTTTAAGTTCTTTGGTATTAAGTCCAAAAAATGGCACCTTTTCAACATGACCATCCTCATGTCTAAAGTGCACCTGGAAGTCCTGCATAAATTCATAGTGGACCACCGTAGAAGGAGAGTGGCTGGTGGTATCGAGAAACTTCTGGAGACCCTGACGATTGACATTATCGACACAGGGCGTTCCCAAGACATAGAGTTCTTCTAAGCCGATTTTGTCCTGTACCGTGCGTAGGGCTTGAATCTGACAACCGACCCCAATCGCTAGCAATCGCTTAATCCCCTGCTTAGGGATTTCATCTAGGACAGAAAGATTGGGAGAAAGGGTCGGTTTGTTGACCCGTGCAGCAAGCACTTCTGCGGGAGTTCTTGCGAGTATAGGCTGGGGTCGAAAACGGTCCTCAGGAGAAGCTTGCACACAAAGCACCGCATCAACCCAGCCTCGCTCAAGAGCACGCATCCCAATGGTACTGACAATCCCTGTCCACTGTGCACCCGGAATCGGATCTTTCCGGCGAGCACTGTGCATCGCCTGATGCACGCCAAAGTAAAGTTGCTGCGGATTATCAAGAATACGAGATGTTCCGTGGACCTTCTTTTCTAGCTCTTCAATATGTTGGGTAATAAATGCGCAGGCCCATTTGGCATAGCGCAAATAGGATGTATCGCACAAACCACATTCACTACAGAGTTCAAGCGCTGGGCGATTTTTAGGCTTGGGATACGATTTCATAGGGAGGAATAATTGGCGGATGCGATGGGCATTGTACCCTGAATGCACTCCAAAGAAAGAGATGCTGCCCGATACCTAAGAAAAAATAATGGACTATTTCTCTCAGAAAATACGCAAATTAATAAACACTTTGTTAATATCTATCATATAGACAACAACGCTTCCCATCAAGGATGCACTTCTCAACAACTAAATTATGGACCTCCAGGAAGCCCTAGCCAAAATATGGGAGGACCCACGTTATCAAACAAAGTCTCCCTTAGAAGCATTGAAGCATCTCAATGAAGAGGTGACAGAAGCTTTGATTGCTTGGCTTCGGAGCGACCAAATCCGCGCACGGCAAGAACTTACCGAAGCTTTTCCCAAAATTTTAGTAGCACTACGCCTGTTAGATATTGACCCGGTTGAACTGATTCAAGAGAAAGCCAAACAGGCTAACCGTCGTCAACGCATTATGTACATCGTAGGGAACCGTGTAGAAGTCCGCGTCGGCGATGAACTAAGAGGCAGCTGGACCGTATGGTCTGAAGAAGACCTGAAGGAAGTACATCGGTTAGCAGAAGAGTTCGATTGCCAGTTGATCCAAGCTCCTGAAGAATCTACCAATACTGCCTATGGCTATGGAACCAATGGCTATGACCGGCCTACGTCTTCAAAAATACCTCGCTAGCTGTGGCGTCAGTTCCCGCCGCCAAGCTGAACAACTGATTCTAGCGGGTAAAGTCCAAGTCAACGGACAACTGATTACGGAATTGGGCACCCGAGTTGACCCTGAGCAAGACCAAGTTCAGGTAGAAGGCAAACGGGTATACCCGCCGACCCATAAAATTTATCTTCTCTACCACAAGCCAAAAGGTGTTGTTAGCACCTGTCATGACCCAGAGGGCCGAAAAACAGTCTTAGATTCCTTACCTCCGGCACTGGCAGACCAAGGCATTCATCCCGTTGGCCGTTTGGATCAATACAGTAGTGGCGCTCTACTCTTGACCAATGATGGAGACTTTACCCTGAGACTGACCCATCCCCGTTATGGTTGCTCAAAAACCTATCATGTCTGGGTCCAAGGAAAGCCGAAAGAGAGCGATTTACGCTTGTGGAGTAAAGGAGTTTTGCTAGGAAAAACACCTACACTTCCTGCAGAGATAAATATATTGCAACAGGACGAAGGAAAGACACTAATAACAGTTATCCTACATGAAGGGAGGAACCGTCAGATTCGTCGTATTTGTGAAGAGTTAGGGTATCCCGTATATTCCCTAATTCGAGTAGCTATTGGTACAATTTCACTGGGCGATTTATTGCCTGGAAATTATCGGAATCTCTCCTCTAAAGAAGTTGCCGCACTCTTAGCAAAGGCGTCCTACCAGCACCCAAAATGAACACCAACCACGAGTCTTTTTCTTCTCCTTCTTCTGGTTCTTCTCCATACGCGGCTCCTGGTGCTCAGCTACGCCAAGCCCGTGAGCGTCGTGACCTCTCTTTGGACGAAGTCGCCACGAAAACCCGTGTCCAAAGACGCTATTTGCAAGCGTTGGAGGAAGGTACCGTGGATAAACTTCCAGAACCTGTTTATGCTCGGGGATTCTTAAAAAAATATGCAGACTTCCTGGGTCTAGATAGTGCTGGAATTGCGGAGCGCTATTTCCCCATGGCCGAGATCCGCAAACAAGGCAACTCCGGTCCTCTCCTGATGCCGCCTGCTCCCAAGCGGACCAACTGGCTGGGCTATACGGTTGGGGTAGTTGTCGCTGTGCTGGGACTTTCTACCTTCTTTGCCTTGGGGAACAAAAGAAGCGCGCCTTTTACATCGGAAACGGCTCAAGCTTCCGGCAAGTCTGAACCGTCACTCCTAGAAAAGATTATGAAGGGCGTAGGAGATCCAAACAATACCGTTACTCCGGCCCCCGCACCTAATCAAGTCGTTGCCAATGCGCCTGCAACTCAACCAGCCGGCCCCCAGACGCAACCCATCCTTACTCCTCCATCCGTGACTCCAGTTCCGACCGCCCAACTGCCTGTACAAGTGGCGGTTCAAGTGGTAGCAGACACCTGGGTGCGTGTCTCTGCCGATGGGCGGACTGTTTTCCAGGGCGTTCTTCCGAAAGGAGCACAACGCAACTGGAGTGCAAAACAGTCTCTTAAGTTCCGTACAGGCAATGCTGGCGGAATTTTAGTCAGTCACAACGAAAAGGCTATCGGTGCCCTGGGATCTCCCGGGAAAGTAGTTGAAAAGGTTTTCACAAAAAATCCTACAATGCTTAACTGAAATCCGCCTTAAATATGAACGCTAGTTCGTTATGTTACAATTTGCCCTGATCTGAGAAGGTGGAAGAGTGGCTTTTCTTGATCGTTTCTCGAGAGATATTGGTATTGATTTAGGTACTGCTAATACCCTGGTTTATGTAGCAGGGAAAGGCATCGTACTGTCGGAATCCTCCGTCGTCGCCATAGATGAATCGACTAAAACGCTTCTAGCGGTGGGGGAAGAAGCCCAGAGAATGTTGGGACGTACTCCTGGCAATATCAAGGCAGTCCGACCCCTGCGGGATGGAGTCATTGCTGACTTCGATATGGCAGCCCTTATGCTCCAAAACTTTATTCATCGGGTCCATGATGGCCGATATCTGATTAACCCCCGCATCGTCATTGGCATTCCCTCTGGCGTAACGGGGGTTGAGCGGCGTGCGGTCATGGAAGCGGCGGCACGGGCAGGGGCGCGGGAAGTCTACGTGGTCGAAGAACCGGTGGCAGCAGCGATTGGAGCAGGTCTGCCCGTTTCTGAACCCACCGGCAACATGATTGTGGATATTGGCGGGGGTACTACGGAAGTAGCGGTGCTATCGCTCAAAGGAATTGTGCTTTCAGAATCAGTGCGGGTCGCTGGGGATGAACTCACTGATTCCATCACTTCCTTCATGAAGCGCGTTCACAACCTGGTCATCGGGGAACGGACGGCTGAACAAATCAAAATCAGTATTGGTTCAGCCTATCCTGGCGGTGAAGAGCCCAAAATGGAAGTGCGGGGTCTGCATTTACTTTCTGGATTACCCCGGACCGTTACCATTGCCGCTCCAGAAATTCGGGAGAGTATGGCAGAGCCTTTGGGCGTCATTGTGGAAGCCGTCAAGCGCACCCTGGAGCGTACTCCCCCAGAGTTAGCCTCTGACATCATTGACCGAGGCATCATGCTGGCTGGGGGTGGAGCTTTGATGAAAGGACTCGATGCGCTGATTAGCCACGAAACCGGCATCATGGTTCATATTGCTGATAATCCCTTGGACTGTGTTGTACTCGGAACGGGTAAGGTCTTAGAAAACTTCAAGAGTTTGGAGCGCGTCCTCAGTGGCAGCTTCAAAGGAAGTTAATGCGAAAGGGCATAATTAATATTATGGCGACTTTCGCAGGTCACACCCATGCTGAATAACTTAAACGGGCTCCGCAAATGGTGGAGCCGCTCCAGTAGCCAGATTTTGGTTGTACTAGTTCTTCTGGTGGGTGCGCTCTGGATGCGGCAGGAGCGTTCTGGATGGCTCGCTGAAGTCTTTTACTATGTGTCCTATCCCTTTACCTTGGACCGTCCTAGCCCTGAGGTGATCGCCCGTGGGCAACAACAGGCTTTGGAGAGCAGAATCCAAAGTTTGGAAGAGGAAAATGCAACCCTCCGCACCCTAGCCAAAGCGGAGCCAAACATACCGAGCAAGCCTATTCTCGCACGGGTGATTGGCCGCAGTGCTGACCATTGGTGGCAACAAATGACCCTGAACCGAGGCAGTGCGGATGGGGTTGAAGAGCAATCAATGGTCATGGCATTCAGTGGTTTGGTTGGTCAGGTGGTGAGCACAACACCCCATACCAGCCGAGTACTCCTTCTAACCGATGCAAACAGTCGGGTGGGTGTAGTGGTTAATGGGGGCCGCATTGCTGGCGTTCTCCAAGGTACGGGAAATAGCACGGGCGTCGTAGAATTTTTCACCAAAACAGTCCCGATCAAGAAGGGAGACTTAGTGACAACATCTGGATTGAGTTCTCGCTTCCTGCCAAACCTGCCCGTCGGCAAGGTACTGAGCTACGATGATACCCAGCCACCGCCTAAAGCAGGGATAGCGTTTCACGCTCCAACCACTGGCCTGGCCTGGGTTAATATTTATCCACCGGCAGCGAAAGTAGACCCTGAGCCCGAACCGGAACCTACTCCAGTCAACAAAAATGCTAAAAATCCCCTCTAAGTCACAGTGGATTTTCTGGTCCGGGACTTTTGGTTCTGCTCTTATCTGTTCTATGGCCCAATGGGGGTCTTTGCCGGGTTGGGAGTTGGTAGGAGTCAATGCTGATTGGAGCCTGATCTGGGTAGTTGTTTGGAGTTTGAAACGACCTATTGTTCAGGCAACCTCTGCCGGAGTCTTGATGGGTTTGGTGCAAGATGGCATGCTTGGCACTTTGCAATCTGGAGCTTTTCCAACGCATAGTCTAGGACTTGCCTTAGTAGGTTTACTCACCTCTTTGCTCTACCAGCAGCGGCTACTCCGTGAAGACGCCATCATGTTAGTTTTATTAACCTTTACGATGACCATCCTCAACGAAACGACCATAGCCTTACAGCGTGCCCTACTATCTTCTTCAGAAATCACTCAGGTTTGGAACCACCACCAAGATGTGGCCCTGGCTTCAGCGCTGGTAAGTGCACTTTGGGCTCCGCTCGTGTATTGGGCTTCGCAGCGCTGGAACAGTTTTTTGGAAACTGAATAAGCGTTGTTTAGATATTGAAAATAGTTCTCATTTTTAGCCATAAATTTTGGAATATGTCATAGTAATTACATCTGCTTTTGGGTGAGTATTGATGCTAGAAACTATTCTTGTCCCCTGTGCTTGTATCCATTGCTCCTGCACGATAGACATCACCAAAAGCTATGTCATGGAAGGGAAAACCTACTGCAGTGAAGCCTGCGCCAAGCATAAGCATGATGAACCATCTGCCTGCTGCAAAAAAACAGGTTGCTGTACTTGACCTTCAATAGATGCAGAGAGCGTCGAGAAAATGAATTGATTTTTGGATGCACGGAGCAAGACGAGGTATTACTCTTAAGCTATGAGGCTAGACTAGAACTACTCCGGTCTATCCCCCTAGCGAAGAGGCATTACCATGCATACTTCTTTGGTAGAATCAGCCGAGTCCATCATCTACCCAAGTTCAGACAACGAACCTTTGGCTGAAACTTCTGTCCATATGTATGCCATCCTCACAACGCTTGAAGTGCTCAAGCAGTATCTCGAAGGACAGCAGGCTACTGTACTCGCCAATCAGTTTCTCTACTATGCTCAAGGGTTTCCCAAGATGCGGGTTGTTCCTGACGTGATGGTTATCTATGATGTTGCACCCTGTGGACGAGACAACTACAAGATGTGGGAAGAGGGCCAAGCCCCTTCTGTAGTCTTTGAAATGACTTCAGCCAGTACTCAAGAGCAAGATAAAGTCACCAAAAAGTCTCTTTATGAACAGATGGGAGTAAAAGAGTACTGGCTCTTTGACCCCAAAGATGAATGGGTGAAAGGCCAACTCCAAGGCTATCGGCTGGCTCCCGTCACCGTTGAAGGAGAAGAGACAGAATTGTACGTACCGATTACGGATGGCCGCAGTGAACCTTTGGAACTAAGGGTGCAGGTGGAAGGCCAGGTGCTTGGGTTTTATCGTGAAGATACAGGCGAGAAGCTATTGCTGCCAACAGAACTTGCCGAAGAATTGCGGCGCACAGTAGATTTATTGGAACAGGAACGCTCACGCGCAGAGCAGGCTAATCAGAGGGCTGAACGCCTAGCAGAAAGATTACGACAACTGGGAGAAGATCCAGATCAGTATGTTTAGTAGCCATTTATCCCCTCTAGGCGGCTGAACCATAGAATATAAGCAGAACCACAAGTGTGTCATGAATACTCAATTAGTAGAGTCCATTGTTCAAGTCATCCATACACTTTCTCCCGAAGAGCAAGCGCTAGTTCGGCAAAAGCTCTCAAAAGTGAGTCCTTCAGCGCTTGATAGCAGCCCCTCTTCCTTGGAGCAACGTCGAACCTTTCTCCAAAAATCTCCCACAGAGCGTAGTCAAATCCTCTCCCAACAGGCAGATACTATGCTGGAGCACTATCAACATTCTACGGAGTGGCGTGAACTTATGGCTGGAGACATCATGGATGACTGATCCGGCTCTGCCTCAACGCAGTGAGATTTGGCTGATTAATTTTGACCCTACCGTCGGAACAGAAATCAAAAAGATCAGACCTGCTGTGGTCCTTAGCGCCAATGCCATCGGTAAATTACCTATTAAGCTGGTTGCTCCTGTCACCGATTGGAAGCCCTACTTTGAGCGTAACCTTTGGCATGTCAAGATAGAACCCGATACTAGCAATGGATTGAATAAAACTTCAGCCGTTGATGCACTTCAGCTTAGAGGCGTTGATACCCAAAGATTTATTAAAAAATTAGGCATACTTTCAGCAGAAACGATGACGGAGATAGCGTTCGCTGTTGTCACTATCATCGAGGTGGATATCTAAGTCTTCTTAAGAGAACTTAACATTTGTGCAGAGCAGGGAGAAGAACGTGCAGAACGCTCAGCAGAAAGATTACGACAACTGGGAGAAGATCCAGATCAGTATGTTTAGCACGAATATCTGTTCGTTCTAACTACTAGCCCAGGTTCTCAAATTGCGCACCAGAGCATCAGACAACCAGTTGACACCAACTTGCCACTGATGCTTGCTGCTGGGCATCCGGCCCAGATAGACTAGACGCCGCAGGATATGAGCCACAGGACCGGAAAGGCCGTAGCCCAAAATTGAGGCTGCTGCTTGCGTAGTGCCTAAACTGATCAGCGTTCCTAACTCGAAATAGCGGAATTCTAAAAGAGGACGCTTATGAATGCTGGCCCAGAGATTCCAGGCACAAAAATCTGCTTGTTGATAGGCCACTTGGGCACTTAAAGGCGCTTTTTTACCTTCGGGCAGGGGACAACTTGCCAAGTCTCCTAAGGCAAAAACGCGGGGATAGTTGCTAGATTGCAGCGTCGAGGTGACTTGAATATAGCCTCGCTCATCTTTTTCCAGAGATGATTGTGTGACAAGTTCGGGCACAGCCGTTCCCACCGTCCACAGGATCAAACCGGCGGGCAAGGTTTCCATTACTTCTCCATCGACACTCCGATAAACAACGCCCTCTTCTGTGATCTCTTCAATTACTTTTTCCATCATCAGATGAACATCCCGGTCTTCCAGAGCTTTGATAGCTGGTTTGCGGAGATTTTCATCAAAATTGGGCAAAACAATATCGGCACGGTCGAGCAGAGAAATAACACCCTTGGAACCAAGACGGTCTCCGATTTTACAGGCCAGCTCTACTCCGCTGGCTCCAGCACCGACAATCGCCACCCGCACATATTCTTTCTGTTCCAATTCCCGCAAGCGCTGCTCCACCCGCTGGGCATGGGCCAAGGTCCGAAATGGAATGGCATATTCAATTACACCCTTGATGCCAAAGCTAGGAGTCTGCCCACCAATAGCGACCACTAGATAGTCTCCTTCCAAGGTCCGACCATCAGTCAACATGCAGGCCTGCTGGTCCGGGTCAATCGCCTTGACTTCTCCCTGAATAAATTCCACTCCCGTTCCCTCTAGAACTTCTACCAACGGAGGGGCGATTTCCCACGTTTGGAGCTCACCTGTCAGCAGCTCATAGAGCAAGGGAACAAACAAAAAACGGTCTTCGCGGTCCACCAAAGTAATTTGGGGACGCTCTTCCTTCCAAGGATATTGAGAAAGAGCTAGGGCTGTAAAGAGCCCTCCAAAACCAGCACCAACGATGAGAATCTTCATACATCCAGGCTATCAAGGTTCTCCCCAGACCGCACAGCCTCTTTTATCGTTTTCGATTCTATGTGCTGGCTTCGGCTGCGCTCAGCCAGCGGGACCAGAGTTATTGAAACCCTGCTGCCTTCAACCCCATTTCAATTGGTATCATAGCGGTTTTCACTAGAGTGAGGTACAGCACGGCACCTATAACGTCTACACAGTAAGGCTTTTGATGTACTTCATTCGTTCGGGAATTGCTATATTAGGTCACTTTAGCGGTCGGTTCGAGGATTTTGAATGGTACAAAGGAATTAAAGGCATACCCGACAAAGGATAGAGCAAACGCGCTAGAGGATAACGGGCAAGGGTCATTG
>Ga0208716_1000243_pt1 | contig 23098 bp, 26 predicted proteins | sample NGESurdeep092012_8_FD_184482 | JGI IMG/M metagenome (GOLD analysis project Ga0208716, IMG submission 184482) | Arctic peat soil microbial communities from Barrow, Alaska - NGEE Surface sample 415-3 deep-092012 (SPAdes) | ecosystem: Environmental > Terrestrial > Soil > Wetlands > Peat ...
CGGCGTCGCTGCGGCCCGCCCGCACCGTCCACCCTCCGGGGAGAGCGTAGGTGAAGGCGCGGGGCGGCGTGGGCCGTTTCACGCGGGGAGCCAGCGGCGTAGCATCAGTGCAGCACCTCCGTCGCGCCCGGCGGTTCCTTGGCGCGCCGTCACCGGCCGATGACGGCGGCCCCCGCGCTCACCATCGTTCCATCTTCACGTCCGCGAGCACGGAGTGCAAGTCGCCGAAGACCACCTCCCGGGGCTCCGCGGGGAGGACGGGGCTCAGGTACTCCCCCTGCGCGCCGCGGACGTCCACGCGGAAGCGGGCCACGCGGTGGTCGCCGAGATCCGCCGAGACGAGCACCGGCATTCGGAAGTCGGGGGGCACGTGCTCCTGCGCCACCCGGAGGCGGACGCGGAACCGGCCGTTGTCCGCGGGTTCCGTCCGCCACGCCACGTGGTACGTCGGGATGGCGGTGCCGCGCACCCACTGGTCGAAGAACCAGTCCATCGGGATCCCCGCGTGCTGCTCCACGACGTGCTGGAACTCCGCCGTGCTCGCCGTCCCGCCGTGGAAGGTCTGGTAGTAGTCGCGCAGCGTCTCGTTGAAGCGGTCCGCGCGCATCGTCGAGAGGTCGAGCATCATTGCCCGCAGCATCTGGAAGACCCAGGCGCCCTTCTCGTACACGGTGACGTCGTACCCGTGGGGCGTGTCGGGCGTGGCGCTCCGGTAGCCGATGGCGATGGCCCCCGCCACGTCCCGATCCGCGAAGATGTCGGTGCGGTACTGGTCGAGGAACCGATAGTAGTCGTCGTTGCGGCGGCGCAGCGCCTGGAGGTAGAGGAGGCCGCAATAGGAGGCGAGTCCCTCGCTGAGCCAGGCGTCGCGGTAGGTGGCGGGGCGCACGCCGTTGCCGAACCACTGGTGCGCCGTCTCGTGGGCGCGGAAGAAGGCGTCGAACCCGTCGAGCGACGTGGTCAGGAAGGTCGAGAAGGAGAGGTCGATCATCCCGGGGAAGGAGATCCCCTCGCTGTAGGGGATCTCGGTGACGAAGAAGTGCCGGTAGGGCGACTCGCCGAAGAGGGAGGCGAAGAGCTTCAGGCTGTTGGCGATGTCGTTGGCCACGGTCTCCTGCATGTTGCGCTGGTCGAGGATCATCACGCCGAGGCGCGCCGCCTCCCGCCGCAGCAGCCGGTGCGCGTCGTCGGAGATGAGCACGTCGAGGGGCGGCGCGCCCTCGGCCTGCACGCGTCGCGTGTCGAAGAGGCCGAGATTGAAGCGCGCCACCGAGGTCGGCTCCGCCGTGACCCACCGGGTGGTGCGCACGCGGTCGACGATGGCGGAGTCGCGCAGCTCGCCGATGCTGGCGAGGGGATAGCGGGCCGGCGTGTGGTACGTGACGTCGAAGATCGCGTGGCTCTCCCCCTGGCGGTTGTCGGGGTACCACGCCGCCCCCGGGTCCACGAAGAAGAAGTCGCCGAACCGGTCGATCACCGAGCCGCCGTGGTAGTGGACCGTGAGCGCCACGGAGTCCCCCGCCTCGAGGCGCCGCGGCGCCCGCACCCACAGATCGTCGTCGTCGTCCGCCTTGAAGAACGGGGCCGGCTCCCCGGTCCCCCAGCGGGCCGAGTCCACGTCGATCTTCCCATCCAGCCCGAACCGGAGCCAGGGCCCGACGCGCTCCTCGGCGCGCAGGGACAGGGTGGCGCTGGCCGTCAGCGAGAGCGTCGCGCTGAGCGTCTCGGTGAGGCGCACGTCAATCCGGTACGCGGGCACGCCCAGGCGCCGGCGGTACCGCCACGCTTCGCGGGTGCCCCGGCGCGCGGCGCCCGGCGCGTGCTCCGCTACCACCGTCCAGTTCGTCCCCCAGCGCACGTGCCCGACGGGCCGCAGAAGCCGGACGCCTTCGGCGAGGCCGGGGTCGATCTCGAAGAGGACCGGGTCGCCGTGGGCGCGCTCGATGCGGGCGAGGAAGAACCCGCTGGTCTCGGCGTTGAGGAGGGGCCCGATCACTTCGCCGTCGAAGGCACCCTCGTTGTCCCCCTTGAGCGACGCGACGAGGTCCTGCGCGTGCGCACGGACGGCGCCCGGAGTGTCCCGGGGGCCGTAGGCGAGTCCCCGCAACTGGTCGGGCGTGGAATCGGCGAAGAGGAGAACCACCTCCGTGATCGCCTCGTCCATCGCGGGGGTTCCGGCGAAGCGCCGCAGCTCCGTCTGCTCGGCGGCGAGGGGCGGTGCGAAGGCGAAGCGTCCTTCGCCGCGGAACACCGCGCCCACCGTGCGCCCCCCTACCGGAGAGAGGAGCCAGAGCGTCCCGCGCTCGAGGGTGAGGCGCGCGGCGTCGCGGACGAGCACCAGGTGGTCCACCGGCGCCACCTGCAGCTCCATCGGCTCGATCCGCACCACCTCGCGGTAGCGCTCGAGGAAGGACGCGGCCGGCGTGCCGGTCGCGGCGAACGGCGATTGGGCCGGGAGGAGGGCGGGGCAGAGGCCGAGGACGGCGCTCGCGCAGGCGGTACGGAGGAGGCGGAGCGAGGCGTGCATGGGACGTCCGGAAAGGGTGGAGCGGGAGGCGCCGCCGCGGCGGCTCAGAACTTCACGCCGATCAGGTCGAACACCAGCCAGAGGACGAACGCTGCCGCCACCGCGATGAGGGCGGGCCAGCCGAAGCGCCGGCCGCCGAGCTCGCGGCTCTTCCGCAACAGGCTGGGGCCGCCTTTCGGGCGGCCCTGCTCCCGCCGCTGCTCGCGCTGCCGGCGCTTGCTGCTCATCGGGCTATTGTGGGCTGCGGGGGGTGACGGGGCAAGGGACAGCGGGGGACGGGGGATGCGCGTGCCCCCGGAGAGGCCGGGCAGGGGCCCTCGGCCCCGCCCGGCTCCGGGGTCCGTCGAAGGGCGTTACTCGCCCGCGGGGCGCCGCGCCGTCGGGGGCAGCATGTTGTTCAGGCGCAGGTAGATCGCCAGCTGGCTGTAGTGGTCGGCCCAGTCGCCGACGGTGATCATCACCATGTTCGCGCGTGGCAATGTCCGGCCGCCGAAGGACGGCACCTGCTCGGCCATCCTCGCGTCGGTCACGCCGGCGAGCGCTTGGTCGCAGAACTGGAACGTCTCCCGCAGCCGCGCGAGCAGCTGGTCCTTCGGCGCGTTCGCCGCAAGGGCCGTGCGCTGCGGCGCCGGCGTCCCGCCGAGCGTCCCGCAGAGCATGTCGTTCCCCTCGATCAGGTGCATCACGATGTCGCCCACGCTCATCTGCGCCTCGGTGGGCTTGAAGACGAACTTGTCCTGCGGGAACATCTCCACCGCGGCGATGAGGTTCCGCGCGTAGCGCTGCGCGTTCGTCCGCAGCGCGTCGGAAACGGGGTTCGCGCTGGGGGTGGGAGAGGCGGACGCGGTCATCTGCGCCGCGGCCATCGCGGGCACGACGCCCAGCGCGGCCGCCAGGGCCAAGGCGGGGAACTTCATCAGGCATGACTCCGGGTCCGGGGAAGCCAGAATTCTGACATAATCACTCGCCATTGTAAAGACGGCGCGGGAGACCTTCACACACCGAGGACCACCCAGGTCACGAGGGCGAGGGCCCACGCCAGCGCGGCGCTCATCCCGAGCTGCGCCGCCCGCGCCTGGTGGCGGAGCCCCTCCTCGGTGAAGAGGTCGCCGCGCCGCCATCCGCCGTCGCGGCGCAGCGTCACCGCCGCGTACGTCACGCCCGGCTGCCGGTGGCGCTGCATCCGGCGCTCGTGCCGGACCGCCAGCGCCGCGAAGCCCACCCCCGCGAGGGCGAACGCTCCCGTCGCCGCGGCCTGCAGCGTGACCGTCAGCGCACTCCCCAGCGGCGGCGCAGCGCGGAGATCACGGCGAGGTGGTGGTCGTCGTGCTCCACCGTGAAGAGCGCCAGGTCGATCAGGCGCATCGGCACGCCCAGGCGCGGATGCAGCGCCCCGCCCACGCCGCGCGTCCGCTCCCCGAGACGATCCGGCGCGCCGCGGAGCCGCTCCAGCACGCAGGGGAAGCGCGAGGGCGGGAGCGTGAACTCCCACGTCCGCTCGAACCACTTCTGCGGCGCGATCACTTCGCCCGCTCCCCCCAGCCGGGGCCGTGCACCGCCACGAACCACGTCCCGGCCGCGTAGATCGCCAGGTCCCAGCGCCACTGGCCGCGATAACCGTGGAGGGCGAACGCCGCGATCAGCGTGAGGAGGAGGAGCGCCGCCCCCACACGCAGGGAGCGTGGGACGAGGAAGAGGATCGCGCCGAGCGCCTCGGTCCCCGCCAGCAGCACGGCGTGCCGGCCCGAGTGGCTGGAGACGAACGACGGTAGCGCGCCGAGGAGCGTCTGCAGGCTGCCGATGAGGAGCCCGATCCCCAGCACGAGGTGGAAGGCGATCAGGGACCGGCGGACCAGGGGTGAGTGCATGCGGCTCCTCCGCCGGATCAGGGCTGGGCGTACTTCGCGGCCATCTTGCGCACCGTGTTCACCCCGCGGAAGGTGGCCCGCACGCCGACGGCCTTCTCGAACACGGCGTTGGAGAAGACGGACTCGCTCTGCCCCACGCGGCTCAGCCAGTGCACCTCGCGGCCGTGGACGTGAAAGTCGTCCACCGCGGTCCGGAGCGCCATCAGCTTCGCGGCCGCGGCCTTGCCGAGGGGCGCCGCGAGGAAGCCGACGCAATGCGTCCTCGCACGGGCCACCTCCGCCGCGTCGAACGCCTCGTAGGCGGCGATGGCCGCCACCTCGTCCATCGTCCGGACGAAGGTGGCGACATCGTAGCCGAGGGCCTTCTCCAGCCGCGCGGCGATCGTCGCCTCGAGCGCCGCGGCGGGCTGCGCCCCCGCCTCGAAGACGACGTTCCCGCTGGCGATGAAGGTCTCGACGCCGCGGAAGCCCATCCCCTCGAAGAGCGACTTCAGCCGGTCCATCGTGACCGTGTGCCCGCCGACGTTGATGGCCCGGAGGAACGCGATCCGCCGCGCCGCGCCGGCCTTGGCACGTGGCGTCCGCGCGCTCACTTCCGCCGCACCGCCTTGGCCCTCGCGACGTAGCGGTCCATCGGCGTGCTCGCCACCACCTCCCCGATCACGTCGAGCGCGAGATCGTCCGCCGCCTGGAAGCGGATGCACGCCTTCCCCATGTCGAGCTTCTTCCCGGCCGCCTTGAAGCCGTCGCGGAGGCGGCGGGCGAGCCTCGCGTCGCCGTAGGCGCTCATGAGGTGGAGGGTGAGGTAGTTCTTCTGCGCCGCCAGCGCCGCGTACCAGAGGGGGTGGCCGTTGTAGGTATCGGGGTACTTCGCGAGAGGAACCTGCCAGACGAGGCACTTGCCGCTCAGCGCCTCCTCGTAGCCGGTGGGGAGTTCCCTGCGGACCAGCGCGCGCACCGCCTCCATCTCGCGGCGGCGCCCGGCGGGGAGCTTGGCGAGCCAGGCGGCCACGGCCGCACTCGTATGGGGTTTCATCCGTGCCAGGATAGAACTCCGACAGATTTTGTCAAGAATCCCCGCGCCGGGTCCCATCGCCTGTCAGGGGGGCGCGCCGTCGGCACGCGGGGTGCGCTTCGCCGCGGACGGTCCCTCGCGCTCCAGCAGGTCCACGTACGCTTCGGCGACGAGCGCCTCTTCGCCGATGCCGAAGGCGCGCATCAGGCGCTGCGCCTCGGCGACGCCGGCCGACTCGCGCTCCCCCTCGGCCATCTCGACCTCGAGCTCGAGGAAGGCCCCGAGGCCCCGGACGTCGTCAAGGTGCACGCGTGTGCGCCCCACGCGATAGAGGATCCGGCGCTTGACGACGCTCCCGCGCACGCCGAGCGCGGCCTCGAGCAGCGCGCGGAGCGTGGCGCCCTCGGCGACGGCGGCCTTCGCGTAGCGCGAGCCGGCGGGGGCGGTCGTGTCGGGTCGCTCGTAGTGGATCAACTCCGCCGTGCCGTCCCCGAACTCGCGGAGCTTGAGGCGGCCGCAGGTGACCCGAAAGAAGGAATCCGTCTGGTCCAGCGTCGCGGGCGGGCCGTCGGCCGCGGCGGCCACGAGGCGGCGCGTGGCCTCGGGATCGCGGAGGCGGGCCTTGATCTCGACGTTGCGGGGCATGGCCGTCAGGGCGCCGAGGTGCAGTCGCAGGCGGGGCATCCCTTGTCGAAGACGACGCGCCAGCGGCCGTCGCCCTCCCGCCGCCAGATGGAGTTGAAGGTGGCGATGCGTTTCCCGGCCGGGTCACGCACCGCGCCGCTACTCAGCGCGAGCGTCCCCGAAGCCAGCACCTCGACCGTCTCCGGTTCCCAGGAGAAGGGGGCCGCCGGGCCGTCGAAGAGGCCGCGCCATCCCTCGAGCACCGCGGCCTTCCCGCGGAGGGGCGCGCGGCGGCCGTAGAAGACCGCCTCGTCGGAGACGAACCCGCCGAAGGCGGCCAAGTCGCGCCGGGCCATCGTCGCCGCGAAGGCGATCTCCGCCGCGCGCACCGAATCGGCGAGGGGCGAGGGCGTCGGCGCCTGCGCGGCGGTGGGCCGGGCGGCGAGAGTCGCGGCGCAGGCGAGGGCGACGGTGAGGGCCGAGAAGCGTCCCATGCGGGCCTCGGTGGTGTGTGGCGATGGTCGGCGCGCCACGGAGTGTGTCACGAGCGCGCCAGCTGGGGGATGCGCTCCGCCGCGGCGGAGCAGGCGATGAGCTGGGCGAGGCGCTTGGCGCGCGTCTCCTCCCGCTTCGCGCTCATCACCCAGTAGGCGCAGGTGCGCCGGTACCAGGGCGCCTCCCCCTGGAAGAACGTCCACGCGCGCGTCTCGGCGCGGAAGGCGCGGGCGTACGCCGGGGCGAGCGTCGCCGCTCGCCGCTCGAAGGAGTAGATGCCGGTGCGCGCGTCGTCGCGCGCGGCGTAGGAGGCGAGGCCGGGAGGCGCCATCCGTCCCGCCGCGATGAGGCGCTCGACGTGCGCGACGTTGACGCGGCTCCAGATGCTGCGGGGCTTCCGGGGAGTGAAGCGGATGGTGAAGGACTCGGCGTCGAAGCTGCGGCGGATGCCGTCTATCCAGCCGAAGCAGAGGGCTTCGTCGAGGGCCTGCGGGTAGACGAGGCCGCGGTGCGCGGCGCTCGTCTTGAAGAGCCGCACCACCAGCTCCGGCGTCGTTGCGTGGTGCGTGGCGAGCCACGCGCGGAACGCCGCCTGGGAACGGAAGGCGCGGGGAGCGGCGGCGGGCGTCGTCACCGTCCTCTGTGCTAGGCGGCGGGCTCGGCGAAGAAGACGTGCTCGTCGAGCCAGACGCCGAACTGCCGCTCGAGCTCCGCGGTCTCCGGCGGCTCGCCCGCCTGCTCTGCGACGGGCCAGCGCTTCCCGTCGAGCATCAGGTACCACGTCGGCGGCATCGCGATCTGCTGGTGCTTCTCGTTGGCGACCTGCGCCTCGTACGAGACGAAGTGGAAGGTGCGCCCCCGATGCTCGAGGCGGTGCTGCTGCGTCTTGTAGGCACTCACGCTCACACTCGTCGTTGCCCGCCGGACCGCGCGGAAGATGTACCGGAACATAACCCCTTCGCTCCCCCGGCGGGCGGCGAGTCTACGGCAGCGCGAGGTCGAAGTCGTTCACCAGCGCGCCGCGCGCCACCAGCGCATCGAGGGAGCGGCTGTCGTGGCTCAGCACCACGGACACGGCGCCCGCCTCGAAGACGCGGCGCAGCCAGTCGAGCTGCGCGCGCACCGCGACCGAATCCTCTCCCAGCGAGCGCACCGTGGCGTCGGGCTTCTGCCGGCCCGTCGCCAGTCCCTCCGTCTGCCACGCGATGTCGCCCGCGAGGAGGATCTCGCGCCCGCTCGCGAGCCGCACATAGACGAACTGCGCGCCCGGCGTGTGCCCCGGCGCCTTGATGAGCACCACCCCCGGTGCGAGGGGGAAGAGCCGGTCGTAGCGGAGCGTGGGGAAGAGGGCCGCGGTGTCGGCAGTGAGGCGGATGATGCCGCGCGAGGGAGGATCGAGGAGCGCCTGCATCTGCTCGGCGGTCAGCAGCGTCTTCGCCGCCACCTGCCGGAAGTACGGCCCCCGCGTGACCCCCACCGCGTGATCGAGGTGCTCGTGCGTCAGCACCACGTGGTCGGCGTCGCGCAGGGCGGCCATGAGGCGATCGTACCGGTCGGGCCAGAAGGTGAGGCGATTGGCCGCGCCGTAGGACCGGGTGATCGTCTCGCGGTCGAGTCCCGCGTCCACCACGATCCATCGGTCGCGCCAGCGGATCTGGAAGACGGGGAAGCAGGAGGGCACGCGCTGGCTGTCGGCGCCGGCGACGTAGTTCGCGAGCGGGCCCGTGGACTCCACGATCTTCATCACGTGGACGGCGAGGGGCCGCTCCCCCGGCTGCGCCCGCTCGAGGGCGCGCACCTGGTCTAGCAGCGAGTCGGAGAAGGACGCCGCCTGGGCGGCGAGGGACGCCGGCAGGAGGGCGCCCGCAAGAACGAGCGCCGCCCTCTTCAGGATCGTGCGGGTGTTCCGATGCATCGCCGCCTCCATCGCTACGCCAGCACCTCTCGCCATTCTGGGGTGTGGCGGCGCGACGCTCGGGATGGCGGATAAGGTGCTGCGGTCCTGCCCTGCGGACAAGCGGGGACCGGGCGGCCCCCGCGCCTCTCGGCGTCGGTCAGTGCCGAGCGAATGCGAGGCTGTCGGTCGTCCCGCCGGGATACCTCTCGACCCCGGCCATGTGCATGGGGTCCTCGACCACGCCGACGAAGTGCGTGGTGGTGCCGGTGTCGTACCGGATGGTCAGCGAGACCAGCGCGTTCGCATTCGTCCCGGCGACGGTCATCGTGCCGGTCGGGGGATTGATGAACCGGTAATACGAACCCGAACCCGCCACGCTGTCGCCGACCTGCACGAGGATGAGGGTCGTGGACGACTCGACGTGCTGCGCGGACCAGGTCCCGGTGAGATCGGCGCGGGGCGCGAGCAGTCCGCCGCCGCAGCCGAGGAGGGCCGCGAGGGGCAGGGCGAGGAGGGCACGGCGCATCAGGAACTCCGGGCGTTGAGGTAACCCTGGTGACCTCCCTACCGCCCGGACCGTCACAAGTTCCTCCTCGGGAAAGCGGATTCCGCGCTAACGGGCAGCCGCCGTAGCCAGGGGAGCCGGCTTCACGTACCGGTCGAACCAGGCCACGCGACGCCGCAGACGGTCCAGCAGGAAGCTCGGCCGCGTGATGCCGTGGTACTCGCCGGGGTACACCACCAGCTGCGTGGGCACGCCGAGGCGCCGCAGCGATTGGTACATCTGCTCGCTCCCCGTGACCGGCACGTTCTCGTCGAGGGAGCCACCCATGAAGAGCGTCGGCGTACGGATGCGGTCGGCGTGGAGGAACGGGTACGCCAGCTTCAGGTAGAGGGCGCTGTTCGCCCACGGCGAGCCCAGCTCGAAGTCGTACTGCAGGATGTACTGGTCGGTCCCGTAGAGGGCGAGGGGGTTGATCGCGCCCGCGCCGGCCACCGCGCCGCGGAACCGGGTGGTCGTCGCGATGAGGTAGTCGGTCGTGATCCCGCCGTAACTCCACCCGCCCACGCCGAGGCGGTCGGGGTCCGCGATCCCCACGCGCACCGCCTCGTCCACCGCGCCGAGGACGTCCATCACCTCGAAGTGCCCCCAGTCGGCGAAGATGGCCCGGCCGAACCGCTCTCCCCGGCAACAGGAGCCGCGGTAGTTCACCGCGAGGACGGCGTAGCCGTTCGCCGCGAGCCACTGCCGGTCGAAGGAGAAGCCGTACTCGTCCTGCCCGTTGGGGCCGCCGTGGATGTCCACCAGGAGGGGGACGCGGGTCCCCGCGGCGACGCCCGCCGGGCGGACGACGAGGCCGTGGACCTCGGTCCCGTCCGCACTGCGGGAGACGAGGTCCTCGACGGCGCCCAGCTGCAGGGCGGCGAAGAGGGAGTCATTCTGGTGCGAGAGGGCGCGCAGCGTGTCCCGCTCGAGGGCATAGACCTCGGGGGCGCGGTCGGGGCTGGCGACGAGCATCGCCATCCGGGCGTCGTCGCGGGACGCGCTGTAGCCGAGCACCGACCGGCGGGCGGAGGCGATCGGGGCCGTGGCGCCGTCGGCGGTATTCACCCGGGCGAGGTACGAGCGGCGGTCGTCGGACACGACGACGCGGAGCGCGCTCCCGTCCGCGAGGAAGGTGGGTCGCGAGACGGGACGGTCGAGCGTCCCCGTCACGATGCGCGCCGGCGCGCTCCCGTCGCTCGGCACCACGGCGAGCTTGCGGAGCTGGTACGCGTCGTGGCGGGGCTCGTCGCCGCGCGTGAACGCTACCCAGCGGCCGTCGGGGCTCCACGCCAGCGGGCCGTCGTCGGGGCCGGCGAAGTCGGTCAGGCGGACGGGCTGGCTTCCGGCCCGCGCGTCCATCACGAAGACGTCGGGATTGTCCCCGGTGCCGGGCGCCGGCTCGGGCGTCCGCACGAAGGCGAGGCGCGAGCCGTCGGGGGACCAGGCGGGGGACGCCTCGTCGGCGTCGCCGGAGGTGAGGGTGTCCACCTTCCGGCTCGCGACGTCGAAGAGGAGAAGATGGCTGTGCGAGCGGGTGAGGTACCCCTCGCGGTCCTGCTTGAAGACGTAGCGGTCCACGACGATGGGATGCGGGCGGGTGGTGTCCGCGGCGGCGCTGTCAAGCTTGAAGTCGGCCACCAGCACGAGCCGCGACGCGTCGGGGGACCAGGCGTACTCCCCCACGCCGTCCTTGATCTGAGTGACGCGCTGCGCCTCGCCGCCGCGGCGGTCGAGGAGCCACACCTGCGCGCCGTCCCCCGCCTGCCGCGACGAGAGGAACGCGAGGTAGCGGCCGTCGGGGCTCCAGCGCGGCGACGTCTCGGCCCCCGGCGTCGAGGTTACGCGGACCGTCTGCGTTCCGTCCCAGCTCGTCATCCAGATGTCCGTCTCCGACTTGTCCTTGGCGGAGTCCACCGACGCGACGGTGTACGCGACCCAGGCGCCGTCGGGGGAGAGCTGCGGGTCCCGCACGGTGCGGAGGCGGAACAGGTCCGTCGCGGCGAGGGGCCGCCGCGGGGCGGGCGTCTGCGCCGAGGCTGCGGCGACCCCGCAGAGCGCGGCGAGGAGCAGAGCGGGGGCGTTCCGGCGGCGGATCGGCATCGGGGGTGCCCTGTCAGAAGATGAACGGGATGAAGAGACGGGTGCGCGTCATGTACTCGCGGTACGCCGCGCCGAAGCGCGCGATGTTCTCGCGCTCCTCGGCCTTCGCGGTGGCGACGAGGAAGCCGGTCGCCACGAAAGCGAGGGTCGCGGGCAACCACCAGACGGACTTGAGGGCCACGCCCCACGCGAGGAGGACGAGGGCGGCGTACAGCGGATGCCTGATGAAGCGGTACACGCCGCCCGTGACGAGGGCGGAGGTGTTCTCGAAGCGCATTAGCGGGGAGCCGGGGTCGGGAGCGGACGGCTGTCCGCTCCGGTGCAGCAGAAGGAAGCCGGAGATCGCGGGGAAGAGCGAGCCGGCCAGCAGCGTCCACGAGAGGAGCTGCGGGAGGGACCGGGGCCTCTCGAACCAGTGTGGGAGGTTGAGCGCGACGAGGCAGAGGAGGGCGAGCAATGCGAAGAACCGGAAGAAGCCGTGTGACGACGGGTGGCGCAGGGACGGCCACGACAGCGCGGTGACCACGGCCGCGCCGACCGCGGCGAGCGCCCACGGGTTCGCACGGATCATCGGGCAGAAGCTGCGGTGCGGCGGACGTGCGCCGCAAGTGGAGAGTGGCTGCTGTGCGGAAGCGAATGCCGGCTAGCGGCGCCTGGGCGTCGGCCGCGCGGCCTGGACGCGAGCCCTGGCGGTGGCGGACGTCACGCCCGAGCAGACGACCTCGCCGGCCGTCGTGGTACCACACAGACCGTATGCCGTCGTCAGGCTCGTGAACTGGGTGCCCGGGAACTTCCGCACCGGGACCGGCAGGGAGGATCCCCAACAGTAGGCCGAGCCCTCCGCATCGAGGCCGCAATTGGGGTCGCCGCCCGTCGCGAGCGAACGGAGGTGAAGACCGCCGGCCACGACCACGGGCTCCGTGCTCGACGTGGTGTCACCCGTACCCAGCTGGCCGTTGTAGTTCGCGCCCCAACAGAAGGGCGTGCCGTCGGTCGTGAGGCCGCAGCTGTGATCGTACGAGGGGACGACCACGCTGAACGGGTGCGATCCCAGGACCAGCGCCGGCTCGATCGCCTGGCGGCTCCGGAACCCCAGGCCCAGCTGGCCGCGGTCGTTCCATCCCCAGCAGAAAGCCGCCCCGGCGGCTTCGAGGGCGCAGTCCGAGCCCCATGACGAGAAGACCCGCGTGAATGACCGCCCACCGGGAACCGGGCTCGGCGCCGGGTCCCTGGGCTTCCAGCAGTACGCGGCGCCCCCCACCGCGATGCCGCAGACGTGGTTGCCGTACGTGTCGAGCGAGGTGTACTTGAGCCCTCCCGGCAGCGCGACCGGCGCCGACACGGTCAAACCTGGCACGTGCCCGTAGCCGTTATCCTGGGTGCCCCAGCAGTACGCCGTGCTGTCCGCGGCGAGGCCGCACGCATAGTCTCCGTAGGGCACCAGGGGCGACAGGGAACTCCCGCCGACGGCGATCGAGCGGAACGTGAGGCCGCCCGGGACCGCGACCGGCGTCGTGCTCGAGTCGGCCCTGACCGGGTACTGGACGAACCGCAGGTAGAAGCAGGAGACCGTGCCGTCATCCGCGAGGGTACAGGCGTTGCCATGCGGTCCGGCAGAGACCGCCGTGACGGGCCTTGCGGAGTGCACAGGGAATTGCAGCGGGGGCTCGTGGCAACCGACGTCCTCGGCGTAGCCGCAGTGCAGGAACCAGCAGTATGCTGTGCCGTCCGCCGAGACGGCGCAGTCGGCGTCGTCCCCGGCTGTCACGCTCGTGAAGGCGGTGCCGTGCGTCACGGCCCGGGAGCCGCTCCCGTAGCCCCAGCAGTACACGGTGCTGTCGGATGCGACGCCGCAGGCGTGTTCCCACGCGTTGCCGAGGTCGGAGTACCGCCGGCCGTCCGCGGGTTCCTGCAGATAGTACCCCCATCCGCCGGGCGCCCAGCAGTGCACCGCGCCGTCGGTCGCGAGGCCGCAGTACTGATCGCGCAACGCCAGCGTCAGGAAGGTCTGGCCTCCGAGCGCCGCGACGGGTTCCTGGAACACCGTGTCGGTCACGACGCCGAGCTGGCCCGACATGTTGTCGCCCCAGCACCAGGCCGTGTGGGCCGCGGTGACGCCGCACGTCGAGCTTGCCCCGGCCGCGATCGCCACGAAGGGCGGCGCGCCGGGCACGGGGGCCGGAACGAGCCGGTTCGCAAGGCCTGAGTCACCGTTCTGTCCGAAATAGCCATAACCCCAGCAGTACGCCGCACCGCTGGCTGTCAGCGCACAGGCGTGCAGGTCGCCGACGGCGAGCGCTACGAAGCGCAACCCGCCCGCCACCGGCGCGGGAGTCGTGCGGGATACGGTGTCCCCCGTGCCGAGGGCGCCGAACGCGCCCGAGCCCCAGCACCAGGCGGTGGAGTCCGCGGCCAGTCCGCAGGTGGCAAGTTCGCCCGGCCGCACCGTGAGGAAGCGGTGGCCCCCGGCGACCGCAACGAACGTGTCGGAGGCGACCGTGGTCCCGTTGCCGAGCTGCCCGTTCGCGTTGTGCATCTCTCCACCCCGGCAGTACGCCGCCCCCGTCGAAGCGAGCGCGCACATGCTGGCGAACCCTCCGACGATTTGCACGAAGCGGATCGTGACCGCGACACCCAGCGTATCGTGCGCCCCCTCGGCGACCGCGGCCACCGTCGTCCGGCCCGGCCCCCTCGCACGCGCCAACCCGGTGGCCGAGACGCTCAGCACCGTGGTATCCGCGCTGGACCAAGTGACGAGGGTGCCGGTGAGCGTCTTGCCGCTCGCGTCGGTGACGGTCGCGCTGAGCTGGGCGGAGTCGCCCAGCGCCAGGGTGGCGAGGCGCGGCGCGATGGCGAGCGACGCCGGATGCGGGGCGGTGGCGTCGGGACAGCCGGAGAGAACGAAGCCGAGGAGGGCGAGGAGCGACGCCGGGCGGAGAGCGCTCATGCGTGCCACACTAGGGCGCGTACGGTGACGGCGCAAGGGAGACGGAGTGGGTGCGTCGGTGCGCCGCCGTTGGTGCGCCGCTTCAGGTGCGCCGCCGTTGTGCGCCGCCGTTGTGCGCGGCTTCTAGTGCGCCGCTTTCCCCTTCAGCGGGCTCTCGTTCCACAGACGGAGCATCAGCAGTGCGCCGATGACCGAGAAGGGGATGATCATCCACGTCCACGCGCCCCAGCCGAGCTTATCGATGTAGTGGCCGAGGAGGAAGCCGGTGAGGCCGGAGGCGAGGTACTGCACCCCGTCGAGCATGCCGGCCACGGTCGAGGCGGCCTTCGTCCCGCCGAAGTCCATCGAGGCGGTGCCGGTGAGCATCCCGTGCACCCCGAAGATCCACATGCAGGTGAAGCCGATCATGAAGGCGGCGAGGCCCGGAGTGGCCGCGCGCCCCAGGATGAGGAGCGAGCCGATCTGGCCGAGGTAGAAGAGGAAGGCCACCGGCGGGCGCCGCGACTGGAACCAGCGGTCCGAGAGGTAGCCGCACAGGAGGCCCCCCACGATCCCGCCGACCGTGACGCCGATCGTCGCCACGGAGAAGAGGAAGCTCCCGGGCGAGACGCCGTGGACCTCCTTCAGGAAGGGCACGAACCAGAGCATGAGCCCCTGCCGCACGAACCCGGTGCAGAACTCCGCCACGGCGAGGGTGATGATGACGGGGTTGGTGAAGACGCGCGTCACGAGGTGGTGCCAGTCCACCGGCTTGTCGCGGTCGGCGTCGTGCGAAGTGGCGTCGCCGGTGTCGAGGTCGGCGAAGCCCGCCCGAGCCGGAGTGTCCTTCACCAGGAGGAGGTCCACGACGAACATCGTCGCGATGGCGGCCGAGGGGATGAGGAAGACCCAGAACCACGGCAGCGCCGCGAGGATCCAGCCGCCGACGGTCATCGCGAGGAAGTAGCCGCTCGAGATCATGATGCCGAAGATGCCGCCGAAGAGGCCCCGCTCCCGCACGTGGAACCAGGGGGCGTTGACCTTCACGACCGAGAGGGCGCCGAACGACTGGAAGTACTGGTTGACGGCGTAGAGGAGGGACATCCCGACGACGATCTTGGTCTGCCAGCCGCCGAGGAAGAGGAGCCCGATGACGAGGTTGAGGACCGCGGCGCCCGCCGCGCCGATGAGGATCGCCTTCTTCCCGCCGATGCGGTCGGCGAGGGGGCCGTTGAAGATGACCGAGAGGGCGTAGGTCCAGAAGCCGGCCGTCGCGATCGTCCCGAACTCCCCCTTCGAGAGATGGAAGGCGTCCATCATCGTCTTGGAGGAGACGTTCAGGTTGTAGCGGCCCATGTAGAAGGTCGCGTACGTGATCCCGAGGGGGAACCAGTTCAGGAAGCGGCGCCTGCGGAAGGCGTCGCTGTGCTGCACCGGGTTCGACATGGGGCGGGTCCCCTAGCGTGCTGTCGCGGGGTGCATCTGGGCCCAGAGCGCCTGGAAGGTCCGCTCGAGGGCGGGGCCGAGCTTCGCGGGGTCGTCCGTCTGCTCGGGCTCGTTGTCGAGCACGGCGAAGGGGACGCTGTGGCCGCGGACGGCGATGCGCCCCGCCTTCTTCCCGCCGGTGAGCTTCTCCCAGTCGTTGGTCTTGTAGTAGCGCTCCATCTTCGCGTCGGGGAGGCCGTGGTGGAGGATGGAGTCGGGCCGCTTCGGGTCGAAGCGCCGGCGGTTCTTCCGGCACGACTCCTCGTACGAGACGTTGATGTAGACGATCCCGGCCCGCTTGAGGATGTCGTCGGAGAGGAGCGAGAAGGCGTGGCCGAAGGCGTCGTTCCCGCCGCGGGAGAACTCCACCAACACCGTGTTGCGCTCGGTGTACTCGGGATCGGCGCTCAGCCGCTTCTGGAACTCGAGGTTGATGCGCTCGATGAACAGGTCCCAGACGTGCTCGCCGAGGAAGAAGTAGTCCTTGTCGGTGAAGACGCGCGGCTGCCCCATCTTCTGCAGGATGTCGTCGACCTCGAAGGTCTCCCACACGAACGGGAAGTCGTCGATCTCGGCGAAGAAGCGGATGCGGAAGCGCTTCTCCCGTTCGGCGTGCACGACTTTCTTGAGGTAGTCCACGACCTCGCTCTTGCCGGCCGCCGGCCTGCCGACGACGATGATCGTCTCGAACCGCTCACTCATGGCGCGAACCCTTCCTTGGGATCCGTGGGGATGCACTGCGTCGCGACGGCCGCCCGGCGGCGCCGCCGCCGGGTGTGCGAGACGATACACCGTCGCGCGGCTCTCCGCGACCCGGCGCGAGGGGGAGCGGCTCGCGCGACGGCGGGAGGGGGGGCCGCGCGGGCGGCGAGAGGAGCCAGGCGCCGAGGGCGAGCCGAATGCCACTCGAGCCTGAAGTCGCTGCTGGAGACGCGGAAGGCGCTGCCGATGCTCTGGTAGGGAAGGGGCGCCGGCGGCCTACGTCGCCAGCTCCCGCAGGGCGCGCACCAGCGCGTCGAGGTCGGCGGTGGAGGTGAAGAGGTGCGGCGTGATCCGCACCCCGCGCACCCCGGCCCCGTCGATCGCCACGGTCCAGATGCGGTACCGCTCGAAGAGGGTCCGCATCAGCTCCGCCGGCTCGTGCCCCGCCACGCCCACGTTCCCGATGGCGCCGGTGCGCGCGGGATCGCTCGGCGAATTGAGCGTGATCCCCGGCAGGCCGCGCACCTTGTCGGTCCAATAGCGCTGCAGGTACCGCAGCCGCCCTTCCTTCCGCCGGATGCCGATCCCCTCGTGGAAGTCGAGGGCGTCGTTGATCGCGAGGTCGGTGTGCGCCGGGTGCGTGCCCGTGTGGTTCAGCTTCCGGATGTCGTCGTCGGGGACGGAGAGGTCCGCGAAGGTCGGCCAGAGCTCGGCGATGTGGTCGCGGCGCACGTGGAGGATCCCGGCCCCGAGGGGGCAGGCGAGCCACTTGTGGAGCGATGCCGCGAAGTAGTCGGCGTGCAAATCGGGGACGGCGAAGTCGAGCTGCGCGAAGGAGTGCGCGCCGTCCACCATCACCTGCACGCCGTGGCGGTGCGCCATGTCCGCGATCCTCGCCACCGGCAGGATCTGCCCCGTGATGTTCACCATGTGGCAGACCATCAGGAGCCGCGTCTTCGGTCCGATGGCGCCCTCGTAGAGCTGGACGATCTCCTCGTCGGAGCGGGGGTCCATCGGCAGGGAGACCACGCGGTTCACGATGCCGTGGCGCCGCGCCTGCAGCCGGAACATGTCCAGCATCGCGCCGTAGTCCTGCGCCGCCATCACCGCCTCGTCCCCCGCCTCCCAGTGGAACCCGCCGATCACCGTGTCGAGCGACTCGGTGGTGTTCCGCGTGACGATCAGCGTCCCGGGCTCCACCCCCGCCATCCGGGCGAGGCGGTCCCGCACCGCGGCCTTGTCGTCGAATTGGCGGGTCCGCATGTAGCGCGACGCCTGGCGGTTCACCTCCCGCACCCGGGCGATGAACGCCTCGAGGACGGGCTGGGCCTGCATCAGGTAGTAGCCGTTCTCGAGGTTGATGTACTCGGGGGTGAGGAGGTACTGCCGCCGGATCCGCCCCCAGAACGCCTCGTCCTGCGCGACCTGTTGCGGGGGGAGCGCGGCGTAACGCGCCCACGCGTCCTCGCCGAAGAGGAGGGCGAGGGACGCCCCGCCGATCGTCCGGACGAAGTCGCGCTTCTTCATCGGTGGGTCCTCCCGGCTATCCGGGCCGGCGCCGTGTGCGGAAGGCGTCGAGGCTCCACGGCCCCGCGCCCGCCGCCGAGAGGTACAGCCAGACGAAGCAGAAGAGCACCGCCGGGGAGCCCTGGTTCAGCACGGGCCAGAATCCCCGCGGCGCGTGGCCGTAGAAGTACGCCACGGCCATCTCCCCCGCCAGGACGAACGCCACGGGGCGGGTGAAGAGCCCGAGGAGCACGAGCCCGCCCCCGAACGTCTCGAGGATCGCCGCCAGGCCGATCAGTGACGCCAGCGGCACGGTGCCGCCGTTCGGCATCAGCGCTATGGGGAACGCGAACAGCTTGGCCGTGCCGAACTGCATGAAGAGGAAGGCGGCCAGGATCCGGAGCAGGCTCCGCAGGTACGGCGCCCAGTCGCGCCAGCGCGCCGCGAGAATGGTGTCGCTCATCGTGCCCCCGTCCTTCCTGCAGCCTCAGCGCCTGCCCACGTGCGCTGCGAGGCGCTCGAGGCTCTCGGTCCACCCCTGCCGCTGCCCCCGCGCCATGGCGGGATTCACGGGCACGGTCTGCCGCACCGTGAGGGTGGTCTTACCCCCAGCCTCCGCGAACGTCACGGTCGTCACGATCTCCTGTTTCTCCTTCGGATCGATGACCGAGGTGAAGACGATCCGCTCCGGCGCGACGACCTCGCGGAAGGCGCCCCGCATCCAGTAGTCCACACCATCCGGCCCCCGCATGCAGAGGTCGAACTTCCCGCCGGCGCGGAACTCGACGTCGCACGCCGGCACGGTGAAGCCGTTCGGCCCCCACCACTTCTTCAGGCGCTCCGCGCTCGACCACGCCGCGAAGACGAGCCGGCGCGGCGCGTCGAAGACCCGGGTGATGACGACTTCCTTCTGCGCCGCCGCGGCCCCGCCCTCAGTCCGTGCGTCCATCGCGCTCCTCCTGACGCAAGAGGTCCTCGAGGTACCGGTCCAGGTTGTCGAGGCGCTCGTTCCAGAAGCGCTCGAACTCCCGGACCCAGTCGTGAATGGGCTTCAGCCCCTCGCCCTGCAACGCGTACAGCCGCCGCCGCCCCGAGCCCCGCACGTGGACGAGACCGACCTCCCGCAGCACCCGCAGGTGCTTGGAGGCTTGGGGCTGCCGCACCCGGAGCGACTTCGCCACATCCCCCACCGAACGCTCGCCGCCCGCGAGGAGGGTGAGGATCTGCCGCCGCCGCGGTTCGGCGACGGCGTTGAACGCGTCCGAGGTCGTTGCCAGTCGGGCCATGGGTCAATGATATTCCCATATGGGAATACGTCAAGAGGGACCGCCGGCGGCACCAGCCCCGGCGCCCGCCCCCGCGGCCTCCCTATAGTAGTGGACTACCAGTCCCGACTCGAGGGGCTCCCGCCTGAGGAGGTTCAGGCGCATCGGATGCGTGAGACCTTGGAGGAAGGGCGTGCCCGCCCCCAGCACCACGGGGTTGATGAGGACGCGGTACTCGTCGATGATCCCGAGTGGGGCGAGCGAGGTCGCGAGGCGGTTGCTCCCGAAGATCGCGAGGTCCTTCCCCGGCTCGCGCTTCATCCGGCGGATCTCCTCCGCCGCGTCCCCGGAGGCGATCCGCGAGTTCCGCCACGTGGCGGCCTTGAGCGTCTTCGAGAAGACCACTTTCGGCAGTTCGTTCATCGCCCGTGCCTCGGGAGAGGTCGCGGTAGGCCAGAAGGACGCGAACATCTCGTACGTGGCGCGCCCGAGGACGATGCCGCCGATGGAGTCCGTCATCTCGGTGACGTAGTCCATGAAGTCGTCGTCCACCACGTGCCAGTCGAGCGCGTGGTTCGGTCCTTCGTGGTAGCCGTCGAGCGAGACCATCATCGAAAGGAAGAGCTTCCGCACGGGGTCCTCGTCGGAGGTGGGTGGCGGCTTGCGTCGGAGCGGCTGGGCCTGCTTGAGCCTAAGCGGCGGCCCCCGGGCAGGGCAACGGCCTCCGGGACCATGAAGCGCAACGCGAGGCGCGGGTAGCGTCGCGTCGGGCAGCTCCAACGCGACGCGCTCTGAACTAGCGGGCCCCGTCCCCGTTTGCCCTCCCGCGCGGCTCCCCCATATTCGGCCATATGAAGGAACGGCTCATCGGGCTCTTCGAAGAGCGATACGGCCGCCGGCCGGACGTCATCCTCGACATGGCGGCCGACGGCTCGCAGCGGCAGTACTTCCGCCTCGTGTGGGACGGGGAGCGCACGGTGGTGGGCGCCATCGGCCCCGACCACGACGAGAACCGCGCCTTCCTCGCGTTCGCGCGGGCGCTCCGCGGCATCGGCCTCCCGGTGCCCGAGGTCTACGCGGAGGACCAGGACGCCGGCGTCTGGCTGGAGGAGGACCTCGGCGATACCACCCTCTTCGCGGCGCTGAACGCGGCCCGCGTCGGGTGTGCGGAGGACGAGTTCCCGGCGGACGTCGAACGCCTCTATCGCCGCGTCCTCGAGATCCTGCCGCGCTTCCAGCTGGAGGGCCACCGGGCGATCGACTACCGCCTCGCCTACCCGCGCCGGGCCTTCGACGAACAGTCCATCCGCTGGGACCTCAACTACTTCAAGTACCACTTCCTGAAGCTCGCGCAGGTGCCCTTCAACGAGCAGCGCCTCGAGGACGACTTCGCGCGCCTCACCGCGCACCTCCTCGAGGCCGGCGCCGACACCTTCCTGTACCGCGACTTCCAGTCCCGCAACATCATGATCCGCGGGGGGGAGCCCTGGTTCGTGGACTTCCAGGGAGGGCGCAACGGCGCGCCGCACTATGACGTCGCCTCCCTCCTCTACGACGCGAAGGCGAACGTCCCCCCGGCGGTGCGCGAGGTGCTCCTCGAGCATTATCTCGACGCCCTCGGCACGCACGTGAAGGTGGATCGCGCCCGGTTCCGCGCGGAGTTCACGAGCTTCGTCCTCGTGCGGCTGATGCAGGCGATGGGCGCCTACGGCTACCGCGGCTTCTTCGAGCGGAAGCGCCGCTTCCTGGAGAGCGTGCCCAACGCGGCCCGCAACCTCGACCGCCTGCTCGCGGGGGGGCTCCCGATCGCCCTGCCGGAGCTGGAGCGGGTCTTCCGGCACATCGCCGACCGCTGGGCCGGCCCCGCGCCGGGCGCGGCGCCGCACAGCGGGCTCGTCGTGCTGATCCAGAGCTTCTCGTACCGCGACGGCTATCCGGCCGACACCGAAGGGCACGGCGGCGGCTTCGTGTTCGACTGCCGCGCGCTCCCCAACCCGCACCGCGAACCCGCGCTCCGCGACCTGACGGGCGAGGACCCGCCCGTCGCCGACTTCCTCGAGCGCTCCGCCGAGGTGCAGGAGTTCTGGGCGAACGTCAGCGACGTCGTGGGGGCGCACGTGGAGCGGTTCGTGGAGCGGGGGTTCACGAGCCTCACCGTGTCGTTCGGTTGCACCGGGGGGCGCCACCGGTCGGTCTACCTGGCCGCGAAGCTCGCCCAACACCTCGCCGCGCGGTACCCGCACGTCGGTGTGCGCGTGGGGCACGCGAAGCGCTGATGGAGGCGATGATCCTCGCGGCAGGGGAGGGCACGCGGCTCCGCCCCCTCACCGATCGGATGCCGAAGGCCCTCGTCCCCGTGCGCGGCCGGCCCCTCCTCGCGCACGTGATGGAACGGCTCGTGGCGGCGGGCGCGACGCGGATCGTCGTCAACACCTGCCCGCACGCGCGGCAGGTCGCCGCGTACCTCGACGGCCACACGCCGCCGGGCGTGGAGGTCCTCGTCTCCCACGAGCCCGACGGCCCCTACGAGACCGGCGGCGGGCTCCTCGCGGCGGCGTCCCTCTTCCGGGGCGACGGGCCGATCCTCCTCCACAACGTGGACGTGCTCTCGCGGATCCCGCTGGACGATCTCCTCGCGGCGCACCGGAGGGCGCGCACGCAGGAGGGGGAGCCCGTCGCCACCCTCGCCGTGCAGGACCGCGGCGCCGCCCGGGCGCTCCTCTTCGACGACGTAGGCCTGCTGGGAAGGGAGAGCCGGGGGCCTGGCGGCCAGGTGACGGAGTCCGAGCGGGTGCGCGAACGGGTCGGGGCGGAGCGGCGCTGGTCGTTCGCGGGGATCCACGTCGTCGAGCCGGCGATCCTCGAGCTCTGCGAGCGGACGGGGCGCTTCTCGATCCGGACGCTCTACCTCGACCTCGCGCGGCAGGGCCACCGGATCCAGCCGCTGGACGTCACCGCCTCGGAGTGGTTCGAGGTGGGGACGCCCGAGCGGCTGGCGGAGGCGGAGGCGCGGTTGGGGTGAAGGCGGAGCGGCGCCGCCCGCCGCGCCACTAACGCCGCCGGTACCCCTCCACGATCTGCGGGATCGTCGCGCCCGCGCCGAGCCGCGCGTACCAGCGGGTCGTGGTGAACCAGTCGGCGAGGACGGCATCGCTCCGCGGGTCCGCCGCGTGGAAGGCGGCGAGGAGGTCCGCGCTCGTCGCGCCGCTCTCCCGAAAGCGCTGGAAGAAGCCCCGGTACGCGCGGTCGAAGGCGTCGGCGCCGAGCACCTGGTAGAGGGCGTAGAACATCAGCATCCCCACCGAGTAGGAGCGATCGGTCAGCCCGGCCGTCCCGTAGGCGGCGAAGGGCGTGTCGTCGCACCGCGCCGGGGGGGCGCAGGAACGCCGGATCCGCTGCGCCATCCGGTCCAGCAGCGCGTCCCACCCGCTCCATCCGTCCAGCTCCGCCGCCACGCGGTACTGCAGGAACATCGCCAGCCCCTCGTTCCACCGCGGGGAGGGGCGGTCGCCGTCCCGCACGTTCCACAGGTGCGACAGCTCGTGGTAGAGCTGCCCGAGTTGCGCCCGGTCGCGGAACGCTCCCGCCGTCTGGAGGATGCCGGCGGCGAGGCTCGCCTGCGAGCCGCCCGTCTTCGCGCCAAGAAAATCGGCGGCCTGTGACGCGAGATCGTCCAGCCGGAACGATCCGCGCGCGACGTCCCAGAGATAGGGCACGCGACGCGCGAGGTACATCGCCGCCGCATCGGTGCCAGACCGATCGGCACCCGCAACGACGGTGGCCGTGGGCGGACCGAATGCCTTCGGCACGATCTGAATCGCGCCTTCGCCTGGTTTGAGATCATCGAGGCGCACCTTGCCGAGCTTCACGAGCTGCTGCACGAGATCGTTGGAGCGGCCGACCAGAATCGGATTCGGCTCGCCCGCGGGGTTGGTGATCTTCCGGGCGTTGCGAGCGAGCGGCAGCGTGATGCCGGTCGTCTCGAGCCCGAGCCGCGTCGCGATGTGAGCGGCACCAAGCGATTCCTGCCCGTCGCCGACGACGATCGCCGACAGGCCGGTGTACGGCGTGTCGGCATGCGGGAACGACGGCAACAGCGTCGCGGCGAGGATGGTGCCGTCGGCCTCCATGTGCCGCGCGA